>Ga0209118_1001623_pt1 | contig 10235 bp, 6 predicted proteins | sample BlaSpr_A8_Ref_M1_FD_187988 | JGI IMG/M metagenome (GOLD analysis project Ga0209118, IMG submission 187988) | Forest soil microbial communities from Thunder Bay, Ontario, Canada - Black Spruce, Ontario site 2_A8_Ref_M1 (SPAdes) (version 2) | ecosystem: Environmental > Terrestrial > Soil > Boreal...
TGGCGAGATTCTGAACGGGGAGCGAGGCGAGTTTCAGTTGCACCTTCTCGACCTGGCCCATTTCGATGGCGCCACCCGGCTGTTGGATCACCTGCGGATTGAGGACATGTAATTTGAGCTCCCGCGCGATGCGGGCGTTGAGAATGTCGTCATCGGCTCCGGTATCCAGAATGACAGCCAGCGGCCTGGAGCCACCGATGGCGACCTGCGCGAAAGGCACCCGGCCGAGAAGCAGTTTGAGGGGGAGTTCAGCCACCGGTCGCGGCGCGGTGGCTGGAGTTGCCGTGGGAGTTTGCGCAACCCCAATCGTTGCGGTGAGCAGAAGCAAAGCTGCTATCAGCGTGAAGCTGAGTGGGAACTTAATTTTTCCGGTCGATCGGGTGAGCGGTGATTTTGCCAGGGAGCAGATGTTCGAAGTAGTCATATGCAGCAAGAGTAACGGCGCGCCCACTGGCTGTATTGGATCAGCGCCTGGAATTGGACGGAGTTAGCGGCGCGTGATTCGGGAACGGTATTGGCCCGGGGCCATTCCAGTAAACCGTTTGAAGGTCCGATTGAAATGACTTTGATCGCAAAACCCGGCTTCGACCGCGACGGTCGCGAGCGAGCGCTGGGCCAGGGCGAGCTGCTCTGAGGCCCACCGCACGCGCAGCTCTCGCACAAACTCGCCTATAGTCTGACCGTAACAGCCATGGAATGCCCGGCATAGATGAACGGGATGAACGCCGACGCACTTGGCAATTTCAATAATGGAAAGACGCTCCCGGAATCGCGCGCACAATAAGTCGCGACACTGCCGGGCCGAATCCGGGAGGGTGTCAGCCGTTTTGCCGCTTTGCTGGCGAAAGCATTCTCCCAGGAGTTCAAGCATCAGCCCTTGAATGATAAGCTCCGCGGCGGCATCCGGCCTGCGGAATTCGCGATAGATTCGGGTAAGGGCGAACGCGCTGGGGCCGCCGTCGTGAACAGCGGAGATGAGCCGCAGTTTTTCGAAGAGCGAGGAGGAAGAGCTGGCTAGTTCGAGGTTGAAGCAACGGACCGGCTGCTCATCGAACCGGTTCCGGTGTTGCTCTCCGGCGGGATGCACCACCAGGGAACCCGGATGGCAGAGATAGCTTCGTCGACCGGAGACTTCCTGATATTGTCCGGCCAACACCAGGCAAAAGTAGGCATTGGCATGGGCATGCGTGCTCAGGTGGGATCCCGCGGCATAGGTGGATTCGGCGAGGATGGCGCCTTCTACGGTGCGGGTTCGCAAGATTTCGCCGTGAATTTGGGACGAGGACATAGCGGAACAAGAAAGCTCCGCTGCCACGCGGTACCTTCCTTTGCTCAATGGATTGGATGCGGCGAACAGGGACGTTGGATTCAAATAGTCCGGAGGAGGGAGGAAGACAGAGCCGGAGGCCAGAGGGCAGAGAACAGGATCGTCTCAGGTTTTGTTCTGCGGGTGAAAGCCAATGCGGGGTTTTTGCGACGGAGGGGGACCTTCCATCAACTCGCGGATGGCGTCGAACACGACTCTAAACTGGGCATCGTATTTGTTTTCGAGGGCGAGCAGTTTGCGGGCAAGATCCGCATTCGACATCAGCATCTCGCGCAAGCGGACAAAGGCGCGCATAATGGCAATATTAACCTGCACTGCGCGAGGACTACGTAGCACGCTGGAAAGCATTGCGACTCCTTGCTCGGTAAAGGCCATTGGAATTGCTCCTCCTAACTTCCCGCGAGCAGGTATCACAGTTTGTGATACCAGTTTTTTGATCTCTGCGGCTGAGAGTTCGATCATGAAGTCGGGAGGAAAGCGGCCGAGATTCCTCCGCACCGCCTGCTTCAGGGCCCGCGTCTCGACGCCGTAAAGCTCAGCCAAGTCGAAATCGAGCATCACGTTTTGGCCACGGAGGAGCAGAATCCGTTGCTCGACCTGGATCAGGAGCGCTTTGGACTTCACGGGTCGATCCAAGTCCCAATCGCCCGGCTGGGTCTGGCTTCGCGCTCGGCAGCAAGCCAGTCGAGCTCATCGAGCTGCTCTTCAGTGAGCTGCGACGGTGATCCGAGCGAGCGGAGGAGTCGCTGCAGCCGTTTCCGTCGCGCGCGTTTCCTAACGAAACAGCGCCAGACGGCTTCGTCCTCGTTGAATTGGCGGACGTCCTGTTGCACGTCGCGAAATGGGGAATTCATATCTGGGGAAGACACGTCTTGAAGTTGAATCAGAAAAACGAAATGAGAAAGGAGAAAGGAGAAAAATCAGAGGAGGCGACTACTTCCGCGCTTCGGGTGTGACGGTGAGAGTTAGGCGTTGGCCGTCGCGCTCAATCACGATCGCTACGGGTTGGCCGATCTTCACGGCGTCGAGGGCGTAAGTGTAATCGTAAATGTTCGCGATCTTCTGGCCGGCAAATTCCACGATGACGTCGCCTCCTTTCAATCCCGCCTTCTCGGCGGGACTCCCGCCGCGGACTCCGCTCAATTTTACTCCTTTCACCTCGGTCGTGTAATCCGGGATCGTGCCGAGATAAGCGCGCAATGTTTCGCGGCCGCCGCCGGTGGGACCGCTCCGCTCCACTTTGGCAAGGTCGGGACGCTCGGACGTTTGCGCGAGATCGATAATGATCTGCTCCGCGAAATTCGTGACGCGCTCGAGTCCGTCGTAGTTCAATTTCTCGGCGGTGTCGGTCGGGCGATGATAATCTTCGTGCGCGCCGGTGAAGAAATTGAGGACTGGAACATTTTTGACGTAGAAGCTCGTCACGTCGGTGGGCAGATACGGATCGTCTTGCAACGCGAGATTGAAACCGGCGGCGACATTCCGCTTTTCGATGAGCCGCCGCCAGGCGTGTGATGAGCCGACGCCTTGCACGGTGAGTTTGTTGTCGCGCAGGCGACCTACCATGTCGGCGTTGAGGTAAGCCACGATTTTGTTCAGCGGCACAGGCGGATGTTCGCAAAAGGCCGCCGAGCCGATCAGCCCGATCTCTTCGCCGGACCAGCAGGCGAAGATCACACCGCGCCGGAATTTTTCCGGATGCGCGGTCCGCTCCTGGGCGAGCGACGCAGCCAGTTCCATCACCCACGCCGTGCCGGAGGCGTTGTCGTCCGCGCCCGGGTGAATCTTGTTTTCCTCGCCGGAACGCTGGAGCGAGCTGGCGCCGCCGCGCCCGAGATGATCGTAATGCGCACCGACCAAAACATATTCGTCGCCGCTTCCTTCCTGTGGCGGCAGATACGCGATCACGTCACGGTCGTTTTTCTTCAAGTGCTCGATGCCGCAGGCGAGTTTCACTTTCACCTTCGGCAAAACGAAGCCGTGTTCCGCGTGCGGATTTTCATCGTCGAGCGCGCTCTGCAATTGCTTCAACGTTTTGCCGCTCGGCGCCAGGAGCGCGTCGGCGATTTTGCCGCTGATCGAGGCGGCGAGAATGCTGCTGCCAGCACTCGTGCCGTCGTTCGTGAGCGCCATGACCTCACCGGCGTTCGGCGAATTCGGCCCGGTGACGACGAGCACGCCTTTCGCGCCCCGCTCACGCGCAAGCATCGCCTTGTAGCGGAGACCCGCGTAGCGATTCAGGTGGGCGCGCCGCGCCGGATCGACATTCTCCGGCACGTAACGCAAGAGCAGGACGATCTTGTCCTTCACGTCGAGACCGTCATACGAATCGTAACGCGCGCCGTTTCCCTCCGGCACCGCCAGGCCGTAGCCCGCGAACACGACGTCGGCTTCGGCCGTTCCCTCCTCAGTGAAAGCAAGCGGGCGGAAATCGCGATCGAGCGCCGCGTCAATCTTCGATCCTCCCTCGATCGTAAACTCGCAGCGCGTCTTTTCCGGAAGCACGCGTTCGCCGGCATTGAACTCGAACGGCAATTCGAAACTCGCTCCGAAAGATTTCAGGCCCGCTTTCCGAAAATAATCCGTGAGCCAGGCCGCGCTCGCCTGCGCACCGGCGGTGCCTGTCATTCGGCCATCGCGTTTCTCGTCCGCGAGCCATTCGACCTCGTGCTGCAAATCCGCCTTGGCGATTTGCGGCGAAAACGCAGCGGCCGCAGCCTGCTCTTTCTCGCCACCGCGCGGCAGCGCTTGCGCGATCGCCTCTCGCGCGGCCGTGTCGTTCCAATCCGCCAGAAAAATCTGCGCCTTGCCGTCGCTCGTGCGCCCGCTCGTCCAGCAAAGTTTTTTTCCATCGGGCGAAAAGACCGGGAGCCCGTCGAAGCCATTCGTGAACGTCACCCGGACCGGCTCGTGCTCGCCGTTCGCGTCCACGACGAACAACTCGAAGTTCTCGAACCCAAATTTGTTCGAGGTGAAAATGAGATACTTCCCGCTCGGATGAAAGAACGGCGCCCACGACATCGATTTGAAATCGGTGACGCGCCGTTTGTCCGAGCCGTCCGTCTTCATCGTCCAGACGTCGGCGTTCATTCCGTTCTCTTCGAAATGCCGCCAGAGAACTCGCTGGCCGTTGGGTGAGAAGAACGGGCCGCCGTCGTACCCGGGCGCGTCGGTGAGCCGGCGGACGTTGGAGCCGTCGGCGTTCATGATGTAAATGTCGCCGAACCAGGAGCGGTCTTTTTCGTACTGGCCCCGGAGTTCCGGCGAAAGTTTCTCGAGCGGGAACGCCGCGCGGAGCGAGCAGAAAACGATTTGTTTCCCATCCGGTGAAACGGAGCCCTCCGCATCGTAGCCGGGCGAATGCGTCAGGTTCACCAGATCGGCGCCGTTCTGTTTGGCCGAATAGATTTCGAAAGTGTCGTCGTAATCCCACGCGTAACGGCGTTCTTTTCCGCTCGCGCGAAAATCCAACTCCGCTTTTTGTTTCGCCGCCGACTCTTTGTCGCCGTGAGTCGATGCGAAGATCGCGCGATCGGTCCCCGGCTGGAAAAATCCGCACGTCGTTTTGCCTGTGCCCGGCGAAACGCGCGTGGTATCGCCGCTCCGCAAATCGAGCAGATACATCTGGTAGAACGGGTTTCCCGGCTCGCGCTCGCTTTGAAAGATGAGTTTCTGGCCGTCTGGCGAGAAATAACCTTCGCCGCTGCGCCGGCCCTCCAGAATCAACTGGCGCGCGTTCGTGAGGAAACGCGCCTCCTGCGCCGGATCGTCCGCCGCGACGACAAAAGGACAAAAGGCGAGCGCGAGAAGGAGAGGTAAAAATTTTCGCATCGTTCGGGCGGACTATAGGAGAACAACCCGCGCCCGTCGATGCGATCGCGAGGTAATAACGAACGGCAATTGATTCGACCGGCGTGCCCTGCGGCTCGACAGAGTCTCGCCCTACCAGAACGCAGTGATTGCGTGGCGGTTATTTGGTAGGGCGAGACTCAGTCGAGCCGGACATTTTGCGGGCTGCCACCAGCAAGAGAGAGACGAAGAACTGCGACATTATCGGAGATCGTGATGAACGTGCGTCCTTGGCTGAGCGCTTTTCCGGCGCGGAGGAATGCTTCGACGGCGTCAGTCCACACGCGCGGTCTTTGTCAGATGGGATTGGTCTGAGCCGCCGTGCTGATATCACACCTCGGCTCGACAGTGTCGTCGCGGGCGCATAGCATAAGGAGGATGAAGGAGGCGCGCGTGAAATCGAAAGTAACGATCGAATACTGCACGGTCTGAAACTACGAGCCGAAAGCCGCCAGTTTGGCGGCTCGCATTCGTGCCGCGGCGGGCGTGACTCCACGGTTGATTGAGTCCGGCGGCGGTGCCTTCGAAATTCGCGTCAATGGTGAACTCATCTACTCCAAACTCGAAACGGGAGAGTGGCCCGATTTCGACGCGATTGCCCGGCAGGTTAAATCGAAAATCTGACGCGCAAATTTCTCGGAGAGTGAAGGGTGCCTGGTGGCCCTCGCGGTCTTCAAAACCGTTGTCGGTCCCGCATGCGCGGGATCGGGATAGGTTCGATTCCTATCCTCTCCGCCAATTCGAATTCGGAATGCGGAGTGTGGAATGCGGAATGATCTGCGGCCTCTGCTTAGTCCGCATTCCGCCTTCGCAATTCCGCATTCGTGAAAGGAGGTGATCGCATGTCGCGCGAGCAAATTCGCAAGCTCACGTCGCTCTCATCCTGCGCGGGGTGAGCGTCAAAGTTGAGCCAAAAGGCCCTGTCGCAAGTTTTGCGGCAGCTCCCAAAATTGCGCGATCCGAACGTGCTCGTCGGTTCCGCCAGCGCGGACGACGCCGGGGTGTATCGCCTAACGAGCGGTCGCGCGCTCGTGCAGACGGTGGATTTCTTCACGCCCATCGTGGACGACCCCTTTTGCTACGGTCAAATCGCGGCCACGAATGCAATCTCGGACATCTACGCCATGGGCGGCCGTCCGCTGACTGCATTGAACATCATGGGAATCCCGACTGATCTCGTGCCGAACGCGGTAATTGCTGAAATCCTGCGCGGCGGCGCTGCGAAAGCGAAAGAGGCCGGCTGCGCGATTATCGGAGGGCACACCATTCGCAATCCCGAACCGATCTACGGTCTCGCCGTAACCGGGATCGTGTCGCCGCGGCGCATGCTGACGAACTCGCGTGCGCGTGCCGGCGACCTGCTTGTCCTGACGAAACCGCTCGGAACCGGCATTATCACGACCGGTATCAAACGCGGCCTGACGAGTGCGGCGCTGGCGAAGAAAGCGATCAGATTGATGTGTCGATTAAACACTGTCGGCGCGGTTTTGGCGGAGCTTCGTTTAGTGCGCGCGGCTGTCGATGTGACCGGCTTCGGTTTGCTCGGGCATCTCGCCTCGATGTGCCGCGCGAGTGGCGTCGGTGCAGAAATCGTTGCCGCAAAGGTACCGGTTATCAGCCCTGAAGTTCTCGCGCTTATCGCCCAAGACTGTGTCCCGGGCGGGACGCGACAAAATCTCGAAACGGCAAATAGGATTGTGAAATGGAACGACACGCCCGAGCCACTTCGCCTTCTCCTTGCTGACGCGCAGACGAGCGGCGGTTTGCTGCTCTGCGTTCCGCCGAAGCGGCTGCGGGAGGTGCAACGTGTCTTGAAAAAGCACCGCGCCGCCTGCGCGGCCATCATCGGCAAAATCATTCGATCAAACAGACCACGCATATGCCTGACAAAGCATTAAAAGAGTCGCTCCGGAAGATTCCTTCCGTGGACAAAATCGTCGGGATGATCGGAGACTGCGATTTGCCGCGGCGCATTGTCGTTGACGTCGTTCGACACGAACTCGGGCGGCTGCGGGCAGAGAAGAAAATTCCAAACCTCAGCGGCGTCATGAGCCGGGTCCGCGCGGCTATCGAAGTCTTCCGGCTCGCGAAAATTCAACCGGTGATCAACGGCACGGGCATCGTCATTCACACAAATTTCGGTCGCGCACCGCTCGGCCCGGCGGTGATCGAGTCGCTCACCGCGATTGCCGCGAACTACAACAACCTCGAATACGATTTGAGCACCGGTCAACGCGGCCATCGCGCGATTTACCTCGAGCGCAACCTCTCGCTCCTCTGCGGCGCCGAGGCGACAACCGTCGTGAACAATTGCGCCGCCGCGCTCTTGCTCATCCTGCGGCATTTTACCGCGAAGAAAAAGGAAGTCGTCATATCGCGCGGCGAGCTGATCCAGATTGGCGGCGGCTTCCGCATTCCGGAAATTCTGGAAGCCAGTGGCGCGAAGCTGCGCGAAGTCGGCACTACGAATAAAACTTCGATCAATGATTACGCGCGAGCGCTCGGGAGTGACACCGCGCTCATCCTGAAAGTGCATCGCAGCAATTTCTTCATGAGCGGATTTGTTGAGTCTCCGAGCACGGAAGCGCTGGCGAAACTGGCCCGCACGAAACGGATTCCCTTTGTCGAAGATCTCGGCAGCGGGGCGATCGTCGCGACGGAAAAGCTTGGCGAAATTGAACACGAACCGACGCCTAACGAGATATTGAAAAGCGGTGTCGATCTCGTTTGCTTCAGCGGTGACAAATTGTTTGGCGGACCGCAGTCCGGAATCATCGCGGGAAAACGGCGCCATATTGTTGCGCTCAAGCGTGAACCGTTTTTTCGCGCGCTGCGCTGCGACAAACTGGTCCTGACAGCAATGCAGACGGTGGTGGATTGTTACCTCGCTGGTGAGACCAACGAAATGCCGCCGCTGGCGATGCTCGAGATTACCACCCGCGAGCTGCGCGTTCGCGCCGAAGCTTTGCTCTCACAAATTCGCGGGGTGGTCTTACGCAGTTCGATCGGCGAAGGCAAGGCGCACGTTGGCGGGGGCAGTTTGCCGCGTGCTGTCATTCCCTCGGTGACGCTCGATCTGCGGCCGGACAAAATCTCGCTCGAAGATTTTGCGGCCCGGGTCCGGCGCGGCTCGCCGCCGATCGTCGGCTACATTGCGGGTGGAAAATTCAAACTCGACTTGCGCACCATCTTTCCACGACAGGATGCGCAGGTTGTGAGCGCGCTGCGCGCTGCTGCGCAATGGAGCTAAAGCGGTTCATCCTCGCAACCGCGGGACACGTCGATCACGGCAAGAGTGCGCTTGTCCGCGCGCTCACGGGCACCGATCCGGATCGCCTGCCCGAAGAAAAGCTGCGCGGCATCACGATCGAGCTGGGCTTTGCGCAACTTGAGCTGCATACGCCGAACGCGCTGCTCAGTGTTGGTATTGTCGATGTGCCCGGGCACGAGGATTTCATCAAGAACATGGTCGCCGGCGTCGGCTCGATTGATCTCGCGCTGCTCGTCGTCGCGGCCGACGACGGCTGGATGCCGCAGACGGAAGAGCATCTTCAAATTCTGATGTATCTCGGTGTGCCGCGAATCGTCGTCGCCTTGACGAAAATCGAACTCGCCGAATCCGAAGATGCAGCCGCGGGCAAAGTACGGGCGCAGCTTTGCGAGACGCCCTTCGCCGACGCGCGAATCATTCCCACCTCGATCACGACCGGGCGCGGTCTCGAGGAACTGAAGGCGCACCTGGCAGATGAGTTCTCCGCGCTGGAGCCGCCGCGCGCCAACGGCAAGCCGCGCCTCGCAGTTGATCGCGCGTTCACCTTGCGCGGCGTCGGCACTGTCATAACCGGCACGCTTTCGGGTGGAGGTTTCGCGCGCGGTCAGGGGGTTGTCGTCCAGCCTAAGAAAATTCCGGCGCGGATCCGCACGATCCAGAATCATAATCGTGAGGTCGAAGAAATCGGTCCCGGCGCACGCGCCGCGTTGAGCCTTCCCGATTTGCCGGTGGCGCGCGAAAAAACAACGAACGGTGTTTGGCGCGGCGATGTTGTGACGCTGGCGGAACTCGGCGAGGCGAGCGCGACGGTGGATGTGACGTTGTCGCGCTCGGCGCGCTTGCCGGCGAAGACGCGCCCGCTCAGGCACGGCAGTGTGCTGCGCGTGCATCACGACACGGGAAACTACGTCGCGCGTATTTTTTTCCAGACCGGCGAGGAACTCCGCGCGGGCGAAAATGCCATCGCCCAATTGCGTTTTGAAGAGCCCATCTTCATGTTCGCGGGCGATCGTTTCGTGGTGCGTGATGCTTCCGAACAGAGCACGCTGGCCGGCGGCATCGTGCTCGACCCGGACGCGAGCGAACGGAATTTCCGGAGCGGCGCGCAGCGCGCATTTCTCAGCGCACGCGCGCACGCCCCCTCTGCCGCGGGAGTGTTCGTTGCCACGCAGATCGCACGCGATCGCGCGATTAAGCGCGACGCGCTGCTCGTGAAATCACGGTTCAGCACCGGCGAAATTTCCGAGGCCATCAAGGAGGGAAACGCCATCGAGCGCGGTGAACTCCTGATCGATCCGAACTGGTGGCGCGAACTTTCCCGGCGTGCTGCGGAAGCGATCGACGCGGAACACAAACGATACCCGCATCATCCCGGGCTCGAACTCACACAATTGCGCCAGGTCATCGTGCCATTCCCGGAGATCTTCGAGACGCTTGTGTTCGATTTGTGCCGAAACGGTTTTGCGCGTTCTGGCGAAACGATTGGGCGGGCGACGCATCGGCCAAGGTTGCCGCCGCAACTTCAGGAGGCCGGTGCAAGAATTCGCGCGACCCTTTCCGCGAAAGAATTCGATCCGCCGTCGGTCAAAGAACTGGCGCCGGACGAAATCTCGCAGGAGGCGTTGCGCTTTCTGCGCGAGACCGGCGAAGTGGCGGAGATCAGCCACGATGTTGTCCTGCGAAGCGAGGCGCTGACGAAGATGCGAGAGGCGGTCGCGGATTTTATTCGCGCGCGAGGACCGGCGAGTGTGAGCGATGTGCGGCAGAGGCTCGGCAGTTCGCGGCGAG
>Ga0209118_1001625_pt1 | contig 10228 bp, 10 predicted proteins | sample BlaSpr_A8_Ref_M1_FD_187988 | JGI IMG/M metagenome (GOLD analysis project Ga0209118, IMG submission 187988) | Forest soil microbial communities from Thunder Bay, Ontario, Canada - Black Spruce, Ontario site 2_A8_Ref_M1 (SPAdes) (version 2) | ecosystem: Environmental > Terrestrial > Soil > Boreal...
AGCCGCCGCCCCGCTCGGATCACTGCTAACCGCTCATCTACCTATTACTCCTGTACCCGGTCTGATGTAACCTATGTCTCCGGTTGTTCCCCCGACTCGCCAGGAGGGAGGAGGCTGGAAAACCGTGAGGAGAGGTTTCCCTCGAGGAGTAGAATCCCTTAGGACCAGTCGCGCTCGAATGGGGGGAGTTCTGCAAAGGCTCATCAAGTGCTTCGCGATGATCAAAGACGAGGTCGACATTGTCGAAGACTGGCTTCGACATACGCTCGACCTATTCGGCTCGGGTAACGTCTATGTCCTCGACAACGAGTCGACCGACGGAACGGAGTCTATACTTCGGCATTATCGGCCCCAGGTCTGGTCGGAATCAGTCAAGGCCAGCGTCGAAGGGCCGTCGAAGGGGCAACTCATCACGTCCCTGATGCACGAACACAAAGATGAATGCGACGTTCTCGTTCCGATCGATGGCGATGAGTTCATCGGCTTGCAAAACAGCTGGGATCGTGACGCTATCATCGCGGAGTTTGAGAGGCTCGATCTCAGGCAATACGGTAGATTCAAGTTTACGCTTAACTACGATGCCATCGCCGCCGCTGACGAAGACAACTTTCCAGTGCGATCATTAAGCAACTTCTCCGTGACGAGCTACGAGTTCTTCGGCGATACGTACAAGGACTTCGCGAAAGTTTTCTACTCCGCCCAGCCTTTCATCCGGTCGGACAACGGCAACCACTTTGGGGAAAGCAGTCATCCGAGCGTCCAGTACACGTCGCTTTGGCTTTACCACTACTCGTTGCGGAACCTTCGGCAGTTCGAGAAGAAGATCTTGAACGCCGCCGCGTACACCAACTATTGGAAGACGCATCGGTACTCACGACACTGGAAGGCGGCCTATGAGGCTTACTTGGAGGGTCGCTTCCGCGAACACTACGAAGCCCAGCTGGGGCGCCTTCGGCAACAGCGAAGGATGACCTGGCCCGCCGCCCGTCTCCGTGCCCTCGACCTGGACCCCAGACTACCAGCTCGCGTGGGCCCACTCGAGCCCATCGCAGACCGTGTACCGGACTGACCCATGACTCTGCGCCTATGATGTGCGACGCCCACCGACAAGGTCCCCTTCTTGGGTAGGCCCGTGTCATCGACCACCCAGGCAGCAATCGGTCCGTGTCTTTCCAGAGCCTGAAGGCCATACTCTCGCGACCTCTAAGACCCTCAGCTCCGACCATGGCGCTTCCGCCACAAAATGATGCAGCGATTGATGGCGAGCCCGGGATGCGTTTCCACGTCGACCGCTACATCGAGGACCTCGTGCTCTCCGGCGTGCCGCCGGCGGAGGCGGCGCGCCGCGCCCGCCAGGAATTCGGCAGCCTCGACAACGTCAAGGAGGACTGCCGCGAGGCGAGCGGCCTGCGCCTGTTCGACGAGCTCCGCCAGGACCTGCGCTACGCCGCCCGCCTGCTGCGCAAGACGCCGGGCTTCACGGCCACCGCGCTGGCCACCCTGGCGCTCTGCCTGGGCGCCAACCTGACCATCTTCGCGGTGGTGGACGCGGTGCTGCTCCGGCCGCTGCCCTTCCCCGCCGCCGGCCGGCTGGTGAGCGTCTACAACACCTACCCCAAAGCCGGCGTGCCCAACGACGGCTGCTCGCTGGCGAACTATTACGAGCGCCGGGGGCAGATCCCGGCCTTCTCGGGGCTGGCGGTCTACCGCGACGCCACGGCGGTCGTGGGTGAGGCGGGCACGACGGAGCAGGTGCCGGTCACGCGGGTCTCTCCGGACTTCTTCTCCACCCTGGGGCTCGGCCCGGTGGGCCGCGTCTTCACGGAGGCGGAGACCCTGAACGGGAAAAACGACGCGGCCATCCTCACGGACGGCTACTGGCGGCAGAGCCTGGGCGCCGATCCTGGCGTGATCGGCCGCAGCATCCGCGTCAACGCCATCTCCAGGACCGTGGTCGGGATCCTGCCGCCCACCTTCAGCTTCCTCTCGTCCCAGACCCAGATCTACCTCCCGCTCGCGTCGAGCCCCGAAGAGCGTGCTCCCCAGAAGCGGCATTCCGGGACCGCGCACATGATCGCCCGGCTCGCGCCCGGGGCCACGCTGGCGGACGCCCAGGCGCAGATCGACGCCCGCAACGCCGCCGTGGAGGTGAACGGCCCGGAGGCGAGGATGATGGCCGACGCCGGCTTCCGCTCGCTCGTGGTGCCCCTGCGGGCGGACCACGTGGCCGCGGTCCGTCCCACCCTGCTGCTGATCCATGCCGGAGCGCTCTTCCTGCTCCTTATCGGCGGCGTCAACCTGGTCAACCTGCTGCTCATCCGCGCCAGCGGCCGGGTGAAGGAGCTCGCCGTGCGGCAGGCGATCGGGGCCAGCCGGCGGCACGTCGTGAGCGGAGCCCTGGTGGAGAGTCTGCTGCTGGCGCTGACCGGAGGCCTCCTCGGACTGGCTGCCGGAGCCGGCGGCATCCGCCTCCTGGCCCTGCTGGGGGTCGATCGATTGCCGATGGGATCGCACGTCGTTTTCGACGCCCGGCTGACGCTGATCGCCCTGGCGGGCTCGCTCGCCGTGGGGATCGCGCTCGGGCTTCCCGTCGCCTGGCTGAGCCTCCGCAACACCGCGGCTCCCGGCCTGCAAGCCGAATCGCGCGGCACCACGGCCGGCCGGGCGGCGCAGCGGCTGCGCCACGCCTTCATCGTCGCCCAGATCGCCCTGGCTTTCGTGCTGCTCGCGGGAGCGGGCCTGCTGGGGCTCAGCCTCCAGAAGGTGATGACCGTCTCTCCCGGATTTCGGCCCGAGCACGTTTTGAGCGGGCAGTTGGTCCTGCCGGTGCGGAGCTATCCGCGCCGGCAGGACCTGCTCGCGGCCACCGAGCGGCTCACCGCGGAGCTCGGCCGCCAGCCGGGCGTGCAGGCCGCGGGATTCGCCACCAACGTGCCGCTCAGCGGCATCAGCAACAAGAGCACGGCCACGGTCGAGGGGCATCGGCCGCAACCCGGAGAGCCGCCGCACGGGTTCTACTCCTACAGCGTGGGCGGCGACTACTTCTCCGCCTTGGGCTTTTCGCTATGGGAAGGACGCTTCCTCACGGCCGCGGACTCCCGCCGCGCCGAGCGGGTCTGCGTGATCGACGAGGATTTCGCGCGCCGCTACTGGCCGCGCGGCGGCGCGCTCGGCCAAAAGGTCTTCGAGGGCGCCGACGAGGAAAACGCCGCCGAGGCCTACGCCGTGGTGGGCGTGGTCGGTCCAGTGAAACAGGCGGGGCTGGTCGAGGACCAGGCCCAGGGCGCGATCTACTACCCTTTCGGCCACCGGATGGATCACAGCATCTACCTGGTCGTCCGCACGAGCCTGCCCATGGAATCGCTCGCGCCGGCGCTACGTAAAGCCGTCCGCCGGATCGATCCCGAGCTGCCGGTCAACGATCTGCGGACGATGGAGACCCGCATCGCCGACAGCCTGGTCGCCCGCCGCTCGCCGGCGCTACTGGCCGCCCTCTTTGCCGGCATCGCCATGCTGCTCACCGCGGTGGGCACGTACGGGGTGTTGAGCTACGCCGTGACGCAGCGCCGCCGCGAGATCGGCCTGCGGATGGCGTTGGGGGCCCGGCCGGAGCAGGTGCGCGGCCAATTCCTCTCGCTCGCCCTGCGCCTGCTGGCGGCGGGCACGGCGCTGGGCGTCCTCGGAGCCTGGCTGACCGGCCGGGCCATGCAGGCGGTCCTCTTCCAGGTGCCGCCGCTGCACGTGGCCACCCTCGCCGGAGCGGCCGGCCTCCTCGGCGCGGTCTGCCTGGCCGCCTGCCTGCTGCCCTCCCATCGCGCCGCTCGGGTGTCGCCGATGGTGGTGCTCACAGAAGAGTGAAGCCGGTCACTGCTGCGCCATCTGGGCCATCTGGATGAGGTTGCCGCAGGTCTCCACGCCCCCCAGACCTTCAGCCGTTCCTTCCGTACGCCGTCGACCCCGAACATCGTGGCGGGAATGCCGGCGTCGAAGAGAGCTTTCTGATAGGTCTGGGCCGGCGGGAAGGAATTGGGCTAGAGGAGCAGCTCGACGCCCTCCGCCCCCTCGGGCGAGACCACGGTCAACCAGCGGTAGGCCCCCGCCGGGGTCTTGGAGCGGAGGCGCCGCAAATAAGCCTGACCTTGAGCGAAGGGTAGCCGCTCGTCGAGAAGGGCCACGCGTTGGAAACGGAGGGGACGAAGTGAGCGGGATGAACGCCAGGGACGCGAGGCTCCAGGGGTGAATTCCGCCTGCCGTGAACTGGGCGCCCAGGACGGCGAAGAGAAAGAGGGCCGGCTTCTGGGGCATGCCCGGGAATCCCGACCAGAAGAGCCCCGCCGGCGATCACAGTCCCGATGTTCTTCATCCAGGGCCGGTCATGGCTCACCATTCCGCCGACGATCCCCGCGAAGAACGCCGCGATGACGATCGCTTTGGCCGTTGGGCCGGTGAGGTTTCCGGTGATCGTGTCGAAGGCTTGGTTGAAGGGCAGGGCCTCCCCGCCCGTGGCGAATGCCGTCCCGGGAAGCAGAGCGAGCGCCGTACCCGCCACCACCACCCGGCTCATCAAACGTGAAGACATCAGGGCCTCCCGCGCTGAGCCAGCCGCACTTCATCGAACGGACCGGAGGCCTTACCGGTTTGGAGCTCGGCCTATTCAGTTAGCGTGGGAGCTGCTCTACGTCGACGGCCAGCGTTCCGCAACTCCTGGAGTTGCCGAAAATTTCCCGGTGAGGTAGACTGATGTGAGGAGAGAAAACCTGAGATGCGGCGGCCCACGAGCGAGGGGAACAGCCCGCGGTCCTCTGCCGCACGGATGAAGGCACTGGCCGATCAGCCGGACCTTCTCAGCATGAGCCCCGTCGAGCAACAGCGAGCCCTTCTTGAGGCTTTCGCGATCGAGTAATATCAAGGAGACGTTCGACCCGTAAGTCCGCGACGAGCCCGGAGGAATCCGGGGTAGTGTGATATGGATAGCGGCGCAGCAGTGACGGGCTTTTCGCCGTACGAAATCGGGTGAAGTTCTCAGATGCATAGACTTTTTCAGTACGCGCTAAAGCGGATATGGGATCTCCAGGACGCTCTTTTTGTTAAGCGCTTTGGCTTCGAATTCGGATCCGCGATCAGCGCAGATGAGCTGGTAACCGAGTTTGCGCAGTCGCATTTGCATGCGAACGGCTATCAAGGAGTCAAGTATCGAAAATTGACGATCTTGCTGAAGGCGGCCAGGAGAACCGGAATTCGCTTCGAAAATTTCATCGACATCGGGTGTGGAACCGGAAAAGCCTGCTGCATTGCGGCCGCAGAGGCTGGATTCGATAGAATCATAGGGATCGAATTCTCCCCGCCGCTGCTGGAGATTGCCGAGCGCAACCGCTTATTGCTGGGGGATCCGAGAATCCAGTTCCATTGCATGGACGCGTTGTCCTACAGGTTCCCGCGGCAAACCAGCCTGGTTTTTGTCTTCAACGCCTTCGACAGCACGATACTCAAGGGCTTGATCGCCGGCAATCTCGAATACTTCCGCCATTACGAATCCGTCATCGCATTCGCATACGCAACCGATTCGTGCAGGGGAACGCTGTCGAACCTGGGATTTCGGGAGATCTTCAGGCACCCGACGTACCCGCTATCGATGTACGCCCTGTCATGAGCCGACATCATTGCTCCCATTCGATATCAATTTCCGCGAGAGCCTCTTGTACTGTCTCCCATGCGATGGCGGGCGTCTCTCCCACGGCGATGACATAGCCCTGGCGGGATTTCGCTGAAGTGAGCGCGTCTATGCGCTGGCCGCGATTGAGCCGGCAGTCTACGCGAACCACTCCCGGAACCATTGCCGCGCGCTCTAGGTTGCGCACTTCTCGAACCGTCTTGTGCTGGTGGGCGAGAAATCCTATTGCAGCGGCATCCGCCTTCTTCGCCGTTGGGCTGGGGGGCAAGCCGAGAAGATACGCACAGGTTTCCCGGATCATGTCCACACCGCAAGCGAGTTCCACCATCTCCCAGATTTGACCGCCGCCCTGGCGCAATTGAGTTTCTATGATTACCGGGTTTCCGGTGCCGGTTATCCGCAATTCGGTGTGCGCGACGCCTACGCGATGGCCAATCAAGCTCAGGACCCGTGTAACCAGATCCTCGATGCGCTGCCTGGCGATCTGCGGGATCGGAGCCGGCAGGCGATGCCCTATTTCGATGAAATGCGGAGCGCCGGTGGTGTATTTTTCGGTGATCGCAACGATGCGATGCACTCCATCGCGGGTCAGGCTTTCAACACTGTATTCGGGGCCATCGACGTAAGCCTCGGCGATCAGCACGCTATGCCGGTTCATTTTCGCCCATTCGAATGCCGACGGAATCTGCGATTCACAGTCGATTTTGCTCACGCCGCTGCTGCCCGATCCGGATGCGGGTTTGAGCACGATCGGTCCGGCGGTTGCCCTGAGAAAGCGATCCACGTCGGCTGCGGTGTCGCACCTTTGGAAGGCAACGGTGGAAACGCCGTGATCGTTCAGTAATTTCCGTAATGCCAACTTGTCTCTGGTAGTGGCAACCGCCTCCAGTGAGTTTCCGGGGATTCGCAGGGTTTCGGCCACGTGCGCAGCAGACAGCAGCCCCGCGTCCAAAAACGACGCTACGGCGTCGAACGGCTGGTGCTCATGGATCGCTCTCGCCAGGAGCACCGCTTCTCGCGGCGACTCGATGTCGAATACGCAGGCTCGACCGGCGCTCGCAATCTGCTTTCCGGACACGAGGCGCGGTACTTGGAACAGCGTCACCTGCGCATCCAGCGCCGCCTTCATCACTGAGCTGTCCTGAGCACCGATGACGAGTAAGTGTTTGGTCACGAAACCTCCCTGAGGACCGAGATTGAAGGTTTGGCTTTTGGCGGTTACCGATCGTTCACGCGGACGGCGATTTATCTGCGCTCGCGGCCCGCAGGCCAAGGATGAGATTGGTCACTCTCGGCGCGACGATGCAATCGCACCCGACGCATCCAATGCTGAGCCAACGTGCAAGACGCTCCTGTCCCCGGCCCACTGGAAGACGACCGCCCAGTGATCGAGGTGCGCGCCCGCCGAGCAGGACGCTCTCGGTCAGCGACTGCCGGAGGAGGCGCCAGCGGCCCGCCCCGAGCGCCACCCGCCCGCACCCCCATCTCGCGCTCGCGCGCGGCGGCGCGCACGAGGAGGAGGTTGGTGACGTTGGTGCAGCCGATCAGGAGCACGAAGCCGACCGCGCCGTAGAGGCTCAGCAGGTAGCTCCGCACGGCTCCGATCTCGGCTTCGCGCAGGGGCTGGAGGCGGAAGCGCACCCCCTGGTTGGTGTCCGCGTGCTCCCTCTCCAGGCCTGCCGCCAGGGAGTCCGCCTCCTGCTGCGCCTGGGCGAGGCTCACGCCGGGTCGCAGGCGGCCGACGACCGGCAGGAACCGCCGGCCCCGGTACTTGTAGCGCCGGTCGGAGTGGTCGGCGTCGTAGAGGCTCTGCTGCGGCGCCCACAGGCGCACGCCGCTCGGAAACTGAACCCGGGGGCATGACCCCGACGACCGTGTAGACCGCCTGCCGCACGATGATGCGGCGGCCGATGACGTGCGGGTCGCCGCCGAAGCTCGACCGCCAGAGGGCATGGCTCAAGACCACCTTGAACACGTCGCCGCCCGGGAGGTCCTCCTCGGGGAGAGGTCCTGCCGAGCAGCGGTTCGACGCCCAGGGCGCGGAAGAACTCCGGCATCACCCAGGCGAGGAACGCCGACTGGGCGACGCCGTTGTCGGTCAATTGGGTGTTCCAGGCGTAGTAGGAGGCGAGCGCCGAGAACGACCGGTTGTGCGCCCGCCAGTCGCGCAGGTCGGCGCCCGAGGTCTCGCGCCGTTCGCCGCTTTCGCCAAGGACGCTGTGGATGCGCACCAGCTCGTCTGGCTCGGGAAACTAGAACGGTTTGAGCAGCACCGTATACACGAGCGAGGAGACCGCCGCGTTGGCCCCGATGCAGAGCGCGAGCGTGCTGAGCACGATGGCCGTGAAGGCGGGCCTGGCCGCGAGCGACCGCAGCGCGAACCGCAGATCCATCCAGAGGTTCTTCAATCGGCTCCTCGCAGTCCGCGGGCCGGGGATCGCGCGGTGGGGTGACTATGGGCGGCGGGATCGAGTCTCGACCCACGAGTTCCATCGACGCATGGGGCGGACGCATGCGGCTTCCGGAAGCCGGGGCCGAGATCTCATAGGAACCGGTGACTACAGGCTGAACGTCGCCTTGGCCATGGGGTGCTTGCCACCGCCGCGCACCTTGTCCAGCGCCTGGTTCTTGATCTCACGCGCCGGCTTCTCGATCTTCTCATTCTTCTTCACGGTAAACCTCCTGTTCAAGTTCCGGGCGATCCCGGTTATGCTACTATACCAGACAGCGGCGATCGCTTCAAGGCTTCTGCGAGCTCCTGCGCAGCTCATATGCGAGCGGCGAAGGCCGGGAAGAGGCCGGCCCGCAGGTGGTCGAGGACCACCTCCTGGAGGTCCTGCCGGCGCGATCCGTACGGCGTCAGATTGAGGTCGATGATATAGAACTCGTCGCCGCCTTCGTGCACGATATCGATCGTTCCGAACTCGACCGCCGTCCGCTCGAGGAACTGCGCCACGGTCTCCAGCAGGTGCGGGCTCAGCTTGCCGTTGTCCTTGAGGTGCCGCAGGCGCTCGCGCCGGGTGAGGAAGTTGGCGTCGCGGGGCCCGGCGCCGACTTTCTTGATCTGGTCGCTGCTGTAGGCCCGGATGATCGAGAGGCTCTCGCCGGCCACGCAGACGCGGAAGAACTCCCCTTTCGCGTTGTCCACGAAGCGCTCGACCACCAGGGTCTCGTCCCGCCACCACTGCGCGAGCATCTCGCCACGGGTCAGCACCCGGTAGTCCGCCCAGCCGGCCAAGCCGGGATCGGCCGCGGCCAGGCCCAACCCCTCGCGCTGCGGCCGGGTCAGCGCGCGCTCGTGCATGCCGCCGTAGTTGTAATCGGTCTTGACGATCAGCAGCTCGTCCGGGTCGCCCGCCGCGGTGGCCGCCGCGACCGGCAGCCTGGCCGCGGCGAGGACCCGGTGGAGGCTCGACTTGCGAGTGTCGTCCAGGTCCCGGTTGAGCACCCGCACGCCGCGCCGGGCGAGCTCGGCGAGGAGCACGTCGCGGTCCGGCGGCAGACGGTGCGTGCGACTCAGGTCGAGGTGGGGGAGGAAGGCCTGGCAGGATGCGGGCACGCGGTCCAAGACCTTGGCCGCGGTGTCGTCGAGGCGCGCGGGGATGTGGGTTGCCCGCGGGAAGAGGTTCCAGACGAAGAAGCCGTCGTGCGAGCGGTACTCGTAGACCGCCAGGCGGTCGCCGAGGGTGGCTGCGGGGGTGTCCACCGCCATCGCGCGATCATAGCGGAGCCGGGCGGCCGGCGGGCCGGCGGCTGACGATCGGGTTGCCGGCGATGTCGCGGGCGACGCCCCCCGCCGCGGCCGCATCGGGCTCCACCTGCAGCTGACCGACGGCCGGCCGCGGCTCCCGGCCCGGCAGGTGCCGTCGCTGGTTGACGGCGACGGCCGCTTCCCGCGTCACGGCGCGGCCATCGCGGGCGCCGACCCGCGGGAGGTGGAGCGCGAGTGGGAGGCGCAGCTCGCGGCGCTCCGCGCGCTCGGGATCGAACCGACGCACCTCGACTCCCACCATCATGCCCACCGCCTCCCCGGGGTCCGCGCGTCTATGCCGCCATGGCGCTGCGCCACGGGCTGCCCGCCCGCGGCGGCATGGCGGAGCACACCCGCGCCCTCCGCCGGCGCGGGGTGGCGACGACCGACGTGTTCAGCAACGATTATTGCGGTGGGCCGCTCGGTCCGGCCGAGCTCCTGGCGGTCGTGGCAAAGGCCGCGCAGGCCTGCCCGGAGGGCGGCACGATCGAGCTCATGTGCCATCCGGGCCGGGTCGACGCGGCGCTCGGGCGCCGGTCGACCTACGTCGAAGAGCGCCGGCGGGAGCTCGCCACCCTGTGCTCGCGGCGCGACGCTGGCGGGAGCGACCCGGGCCTATCTGCTTCTGGCGGACCCCGGCGCTCCGGCGATCGCCAGGAGGGGAGGCAAGCGACCCCGATCCAAGGCAAGCTGCGACGGGTAAGGCGGTGTCAAGAAACAAACTTTACATATTGCGTGGTCGAATGACGTAGTTCCATTCGCCGTGGAATGAGTGACGCGCCAGGTTAACTGTGGCGATCTCCTCG
>Ga0209118_1001626_pt1 | contig 10224 bp, 4 predicted proteins | sample BlaSpr_A8_Ref_M1_FD_187988 | JGI IMG/M metagenome (GOLD analysis project Ga0209118, IMG submission 187988) | Forest soil microbial communities from Thunder Bay, Ontario, Canada - Black Spruce, Ontario site 2_A8_Ref_M1 (SPAdes) (version 2) | ecosystem: Environmental > Terrestrial > Soil > Boreal...
GGGGGGAGGGCCATGAATCGTTACGACCCGTCACAGGCACCTGCGCTAGCTGAGTGGCTCGAGCTGGACGAACAGGAGAGACTCGATCGAGTCGAGCGCTATCATCGACGCACCAGAATCGATTTGCCAAATCGCACGCTCCACGCGACGATCCATGTGGCTGTTGAGAACCAGCTGGCTGCACACGACGAGCCGGCGGTACGGGCCCTCGCACGATTGATGAACGAAGGGCTCTCAAGACACGACGCGGTCCACGCAATCGGCTCATTGGTGGCGGAGCAGATTTATGATCTTCTCAAGCTGAAGGACAGTCCGGAGGCATTACTTGCCCGATACTATGCAGCCCTCCAGCGCCTCAACGCTGCTCAGTGGCGGGACGGTAGTGACCGCTAACCGGGGCGGTCAATTCGAAGTTACAGAGCCAACCCGGGACGTGGTCGCCGCCTGGATCGGAGGTATAGTCTTGGCTGCATCAGAGGCGACGGTCGGACCGATAGCCGCAGTCCGGCCACTAGTGTACTGCGTCATAAATAATGCAACTTAATCGCGATCTCAGTGTCTCCTTTACGCAGAGGGAGAAATCATGCGAATTGCGGAGAAAGTTGAGCTGACCGAAGCACAGCGTGAGCAGTTGGAAACTTGGGCTACTGGCAGGAAGATTCCCGTTCGGCTTGCCGAGCGCGCTAAGATGATTTTGCTGGCAGCGCAGGGCAAGACGGACAAGGAGATCGGTGCCGATGTGGGTGTCTGGCGAGGCACTGTGGCACGCTGGCGAGGTCGCTTTATAGATGAAGGGCCGGCGGGGATCGAGTACGATGAGACGCGCCCGGGGCGCAAGCCGAAGATTTCCGAGCGTAAGGTCAAGACCATCGTGGCGATGACAACGCAGCAACGACCGGATGACGCGACGCATTGGAGCACGCGGAACATGGCAGCAGTGGTTGGTGTAAGTGCGGCGAGCGTGCGGCGCATCTGGCAGGCGCACGGGCTCAAACCGCATCGGGTGGTGACGTTCAAGGTGTCGAACGACAAACACTTCAGCGAGAAGTTGGAAGACATCGTCGGGCTGTATCGTGATCCACCGGAACACGCATTGGTCTTCTGCTGTGACGAGAAGTCCCAGATCCAAGCGCTTGACCGGACGCAGCCGGGATTGCCAATGAAGCGAGGTCGCTCTCAAACGATGACGCATGATTACAAGCGCAATGGTCTGACGACGTTGTTTGCTGCGATGAACACCCTCGATGGCAGTGTCATTGGCCAGTGCCTGACAAAACATCGCCACCAAGAATGGCTGCGCTTCTTGCGGCAGATTGATCGCAGTACGCCCAAGGAAAAGGAGCTTCACTTGATCGCTGATAACTATGCAACCCACAAACACCCCAACGTGAAAGCGTGGCTTGCCAAGCACCCGCGGTTCCATATGCATTTCACGCCCACCAGCGCCTCTTGGTTGAACATGGTGGAACGCTTCTTTCGTGACTTGTCCGAGACCCAGTTGCGGCGCGGCGTCTTCCACTGCGTCCCAGACTTGGTCAACACCATCGAACAGTACATCGAGAAGCACAATCGTCATCCCAAGCCATTCATCTGGACGGCTAAAGCCTCTGACATCTTGGCAAAGGTCACCCGTGCCCGCGCCAAGCTTAATAAGATGCAATCCGTTTGACGCACACCACTAGTAGTCGTAGCCGTCCTCGTGACTTCGAAGATGGGAATGGACGTCTGACCGGGGTGCCGGAGCCGAAGATACTTCCGCGTTCAACGGTTGCATTTCCTATCCTTCACGTCGACAAAACCGAGTAAATCCGTCGATGATGATTACCTCGCAACTATTTGAAGCCTACGTCAAGTGCCCGACCAAATGCTGGCTGAGGTATGCAGGCGAGAATGCCACGGGCAACGCATACGCGGCGTGGGTTCAGGCGAAGAACGAGGTATGTCGGGTGGAAGGAATCAACCGGCTGGTTGCCGAGATGCCCGACGCCGAGCGTGCGGCAGCGTCGCCGACGAAGAATCTAAAGACAGCGACATGGCGAATGGCGGCAGACCTCCCAGCGCGAGCGCCAAGTATCGAGAGTCGGATCCCCATCGTCGAGCGTGTGCCCTCGGCCGGCCGGGGCAAGGCCGCACAGTTCATCCCTATCCGTTTCGCTTGGGCCAATAAGGTTGACCGAGACGACAAACTGCTGCTCGCGTTTGATGCGTTTGCGCTATCGGAAATGCTCGGTCGCGACGTGCTTGCCGGCAAGATCATCCACGGCGACGACCATGGGCGATATACTGAAGAGCGCTCTTGCCGCCGAGCGTAAGCGCAGCATGCGAGACGCTTGTCTGCGCGAGGATTCGTAGGAGGATGCCATCCATGACAGAGCTTTCTGGTTACGTGCTGGAGACCCTGCGGGAAGGCCGGGAGTTCACCCTTTACCGCGGCCGGCAGCACGGCAACCCATCGCCGGTCCTGGCAGTGGCACTCGCCGCCGAACGGCCGTCGCCCCAGAGCTTGAGGCGGCTCGAGCACGAATACTCACTCGCAGCCGAACTTGATCCCAAGTGGGCAACCCGGCCTCTGGCGCTCACTCGTCACGAAGGGCGGATGATGCTCGTACTCGAGGATCCCGGCGGCGAGCCCCTGGATGGTGTCCTTGCTCGGAGCCGTGGGCAACCGCTCGAGCTGACGCGCTTCTTGCACCTCGCCCCTGGCTTGGCGACAGCACTCGGCCAAGTCCACCGGCACGGCATGATTCATAAGGACATCAAGCCTGCAAACGTGTTCGTCGACGACGTCGGCAACGTCCGGCTTACCGGATTCGGGATCGCGTCCCGGCTGCCGCACGAGTGCCAGGCGCCCGCGACGCCGGAGGTCACTGCGGGCACGCTCGCCTACATGGCTCCCGAGCAGACCGGGCGGATGAACCGGTCGATCGATTCCCGAAGCGATCTCTACTCTCTCGGCATCACCTTCTACGAGATGCTAACGGGGACACTACCCTTCAGCGCCGCCGATCCGATGGAATGGATCCACTCCCACATCGCGCGACGACCGGTCCCGCCCAGCGAACGGGTAATTGGGGTTCCGGCGCAGCTCTCTGCGATCGTGATGAAGCTTCTCGCCAAAGCTGCCGAGGAGCGTTACCAGACCGCCGCGGGCCTCGAAGCAGACCTCCATCGCTGCCTGACGGAATGGGAGACGCGCCGTCGTATCGACCTGTTCCCGCTCGGCGTTCACGACGTGTCGGACCGTCTTCTGATCCCGGAGAAGCTGTACGGCCGTGAGCGCGAGATTGACGCGCTGCTCGCTTCCTTCGACCGTGTCGTGGCCAGCGGCACGCCGGAGCTGGTGCTCGTATCCGGTTATTCGGGCGTCGGTAAATCCTCGGTAGTGAACGAACTGCACAAGGTGCTCGTCCGGCCGCGCGGCCTCTTCGCGTCCGGCAAGTTCGATCAGTACAAGCGCGACATCCCGTACACGACCCTGGCACAGGCATTCCAGACGCTCATCCGTCAGATCCTCGCCAAGAGCGAAGCGGAGGTGACTCAGTGGCGGGAAGCCCTGAGGGACGCGGTGGGCCCGAACGGCCAACTTATCGTTAACCTCATCCCCGAGGTCGAGTTCGTCATCGGGAAACAGCCGCCCGTTCCGGACCTTCCGCCGCAGGATGAGCAGAATCGCTTTCTGATGGTGTTCCGACGGTTCCTCGGTGCGTTCGCCCGCCCGGAGCACCCGCTCGCGTTATTTCTCGACGATTTGCAATGGCTGGACGCGGCAACCCTTGAACTGCTAGAGCACCTGATTAGCGATCCGGACGTGCGGCACCTAATGCTGGTCGGGGCCTACCGCGACAACGAGGTGAGTCCGTCTCACCCGCTCACGCGGACGCTGGAGGCGATCCGCAAGGCCGGAGCGAACATGCAGGAAATCGTGCTGGCGCCCCTAGGGCTCGACGATATCAGCGGGCTCGTCGTCGATGCACTGCACTGCGAGCGCGATTCCGCTCGTCCTCTGGCGCAGCTCGTGCACGAGAAGACCGCCGGCAATCCGTTCTTCACGATTCAGTTCCTCATGGCGCTGGCCGAGGAAGGAATGCTCGCGTTCGACCGGAAAGCCGCCGCCTGGATCTGGGACTTGGCGCGCATCCGCGCCAAAGGCTACACCGACAATGTGGTGGATCTCATGGTCGGGAAGTTAAAGCGCTTGTCCGACAGGACACAGGAAGCGCTCCAGCAACTCGCCTGTCTCGGGAACGTGGCCGAGATCGCCACACTGACTCTGGTGAACGGGGAATCAGAAGAGGAGATTCACAAGGCGCTCTGGGAGGCCGCACGCACGGGGTTGATCCTCCGCCGGGAGGGCTCCTACGCGTTCCTCCACGACCGTGTTCAGGAGGCGGCCTATGCGCTCATCCCCGAGGGCGAACGGGCGGCGGCACACCTTCGGATTGGCCGAGTGCTCGCGTCACAGACGGCGCCGGAAGATCTCGAGGAGAAGATCTTTGAGATTGTGAACCAGCTCGATCGTGGCGCCGCGCTGATCGGTTCGCAGGAAGAGCGCGAGCGGGTCGCCGAACTGAACCTCATTGCAGGCAAGCGCGCTAAGACTTCAACGGCCTATGCCTCGGCGATGAATTATCTCGCCGCCGGCCACGCGCTGCTGGCGGAGGACAGTTGGGAGCGACGATACGAGCTCACCTTTTCGCTTGAGTACCACCGGGCCGCGTGCGAGCTCCTGACCGCCGATCTGGCTGCGGCGGAAGAACGGCTCACGATGCTTTCAAGCCGCGCCGAGAAACTCGTCGACATCGCCGCCGTCGCGCGCTTACGCGTGACGCTTTACACGACCTTGGATCGGAGCGACCGCGGCGTAGAGGTATGCCTTGAATTCCTTCTCAAGGGCGGCGTTCACTGGTCGCCGCATCCGACAAAAGACGACGCACGACGGGAATACGAGCGAATTTGGTCGCAGCTCGGGAGCCGTTCGATCGAGGAGCTCGTCGACTTGCCGTTGATGAGCGACCCGGAGTCCCGCGCGACTCTGGATGTTCTGACCGAGGTCGTGACGCCGGCATTGTTTACCGACGAGAACTTGCTCTCACTCGTGATCTGTCGGATGGCCAATCTCAGCCTCGAGCATGGTAACAGTGACGGATCGTGCTTCGCCTATGTCTGGCTTGGTATGATTCTCGGACCTCACTTCGGCGACTACCGGGCTGGATTCCGATTCGGCAGGCTCGGCTACGATCTGGTGGAGAAGCGCGGATTGCATCGCTTCCAGGCCCGCGCCTACATGTCCTTCGGGAATCTTGTCATTCCCTGGACGAGGCACATCCAAACCGGACGAGTTTTGGTGCGTCGCGCCTTCGACGCCGCAAACAAAATCGGCGACCTCACCTTTGCGGCATATAGCTGCAACAACCTAAACACGAATCTTCTTGCGACGGGAGATCCGCTTGGCGACGTGCAGCGAGAAGCCGAGAACGGGCTCGAATTCGCGCGGAAAGCGCGGTTTGGTCTCGTTATCGACATCATCATCGGACAGCTCAGGCTCATTCGGACTCTCCGGGGCCTGACGCCGCAGTTCACGTCCTTCAACGATGCGGAGTTCGACGAGAGCCGGTTCGAACATCACTTGCAGAGTGATCCACGTTTGGCGCTCCCCGAATGCTGGTATTGGATCCGCAAGCTGCAAGCGTGCGTCTACGCGGGCGAGTACGCTTCCGCTATTGAGGCAGCATCAAAGGCGCGACGGCTTCTCTGGACGTCGCCGTCATTCTTTGAGGTGGCCGAATACCATTTCTATGACGCACTCGCGCGAGCGGTACAGTATGAAGCTGCATCGGCCGACGAGCGACCTCAGCATCTGGAGGCGCTGGTCGCCCACCACAAGCAGCTCGAGGTGTGGGCGGAGAACTGCCCAGAGAATTTCGCGAACCGTGCGGCGCTGGTCGGCGCCGAAATCGCGCGCCTCGAAGGACGAGACCTCTATGCAATGCGTCTATACGAGCAGGCCATTCAGTCGGCCCGTGAGCACGGCTTCGTGCAGAACGAGGCGCTGGCCCATGAGGTGGCCGCGCGGTTCTACTTGACGCGCGGCTTCGAGACGATCGGCCACTCCTATCTCCGTAACGCGCGGAATTGCTACGACCGCTGGGGCGCGCTCGGCAAACTGAAGCAGCTCGACGAACGCTACCCGCACTTGCACGAGGAACGGGCCCCTACCTCTCCCACCGCCACGATTGGCACGCCCGTCGGGCAGCTGGACGTCGAGACGGTGGTCAAGGCGTCACAGGCACTCTCGAGCGAGATTGTTCTCCGCAAGCTGATCGAGAGGCTCATGCGAATCGCGGTGGAGCATGCAGGGGCCGAGCGGGGGCTGCTCATCCTTTTCCGGGGGGACGAGCCGCAGATCGAGGCGGAGGCTACCATCGGCCACGGCCGAGTCGAGGTCAACGTTCGACGGGCGGCCGTTACGCCGTCGGATCTCCCCCAATCCGCGCTTCATTACGTGATCCGGACGCGGGAGCGCGTGGTCCTTGATGATGCGTCGACCAGTAGCTCGTATTCGGACGACGAGTATGTGCGACAGAAGCGCCCCAGGTCCGTCCTATGCGTGCCCATCGTCAAACAAACGAAGCTTGTCGGCGCACTCTATCTTGAGAACAATTTGACTCCGTGCGCCTTCACGCCAGGCCGCATCGCGGTGTTGGAACTGCTGGCTTCGCAAGCCGCGATCTCGCTGGAGAATGCCCGCCTGTATTCTGATCTGCAACGCAACGAGGCTTTTCTGGCTGAAGGACAGAAAATTAGCCACACCGGAAGCTGGGGCTGGCATATATCCACTGGCAAGCTCGTCTGGTCAGAGGAACAGTGCCGGATCTTTGGCTTCGAGCCCGGCGAGGTGGAGCCAACTTTCGACTTATTCCTGGCAAGGCTTCATTCGGAGGACCGATATGTCGTTCAGCAAACGCTCAACAACGCAATTCGCGGAAGAAGTGATTACAAATTGGAATTTCGCATCGCTCCTCCGGATGGATCCATCAAGTACGTCCAGGCGGCAGGTCACCCAATTGTGAAGCCATCCGGCGATGTCGACGAGTTTATCGGTACCACCATGGATATCACCGAGCGCAAGCAGGCGGAAGCGGAACGGGAAGCGCGGCGGGCGGCCGAAACCGCCAATCGGGCGAAGAACGAATTCCTGGCCAACATGAGCCACGAGCTGCGCACGCCGCTGAACGGTATCCTGGGCTACGCTCAAATCCTGCGGCGCGACAAGACGCTCGACGAACGCCAAATCGAAGGCCTGAACGTGATCCAGCAAAGCGGCGAGCATCTGCTGGCGCTCATTAACGATATGCTGGATTTGGCCAAAATCGAAGCGGGCAAAGTGGAGCTCAGCTTCACCGACATCGCGTTGGCCCAATTCCTGCGCATCATTGCTGAGATCATCGACGTTAGAGCGGAGCAGAAGGGCCTCAACTTCATCTGCGACATGGCGCCGGACCTACCCAGTGGGATCCGCGCCGACGAGAGTCGGTTGCGCCAGGTCCTCCTGAACCTGTTAGCCAATGCGGTCAAGTTCACCGATCGTGGTCAGGTGAGCCTGCGAGTGCGCTTTTCGCCGCCCACCCTGCTGCGCTTCGAAGTGCAAGACACCGGGATCGGCCTTAGCGCCGACCAGTTGGAGATCATCTTTCAGCGCTTCGAGCAGGTGAGCGGCCCGCAGCGCCGGTCCGGGGGGGCCGGCTTGGGGTTGGCCATCAGCCGACAGCTTGTGCGGCTGATGGGCGGTGACATCCACGTTACGAGCCAAGTCGGCGTTGGCAGCACTTTCTGGTTTGAGCTGGAGGTGCCGGTGATCGAGACCGAGATGGTGGTACCGCCCGAGCGGATGGTGACCGGCTACGAGGGTCCGCGCAAGAAGGTCCTGGTGGTCGATGATGTGGCCGCGAATCGCGCGATGGCGGTCGACATGTTGAGCCCGCTCGGTTTCGAGATGGCCGAGGCAGCGAACGGTCGGGAGGGGCTGGAGAAGGCCGAAAGCCTGCGCCCGGATTTGATCCTGATGGATATCCTCATGCCGGAAACGGACGGGCTGGAAGCGACGAGGCGCCTGCGCCTATTACCCGGCCTCGAAGAAGTCGCCATCATCGCGATTTCTGCCAACGCTTCCGGCCAGAACGAGACCAAGGCCTTGGCGGCGGGGGCGAATGCGTTCCTGCCCAAGCCGATCGTCCTGAGCGGTCTGCTGGCACAGGTCGATGCTCTTTTGCAGCTCGAATGGACCTACCCGCTGCGGGAAAGTGGCCCGGTTCCGCGACGTGACCCGCTCGAGCCGCTGGTCGCACCGCCGGCGCAGAAGATGGCGGTCCTGCACCGCCTCGCCCTGCTGGGCAATATGCGCGACATTGCTCAATACGCGGCTCATCTATCGGAGCTCGACGAACGCTATGGTGCTTTCGCGAATGAGCTGAAGGTGCTGGCGAAGGGCTACCAGTCCAAAGCAATACTGCGGCTTGTCGAGCAGCACATGGACGCAGGGCGCGCCCCATGAGCGCGACCTTGGCATCCGAAAAGAGTCTCCAGACGATCCTGATTGTCGACGATACGCCGGCCAACCTTGCTGTGGTGGTGGAATGCTTGGAAGACCATGGCTTTCGGGTCGTCATCGCGCAAGACGGTGAAGAAGGATGGCGCCGAGCGGAGCTCGTACAACCCGAGCTTATCCTGCTCGACGTCGTGATGCCCCGGCTGGACGGCTTTGAAACCTGCCGGCGGCTGAAAGCTCTGCCCAGCACTCGGGATATCCCGGTCATTTTCATGACGTCTCTTGCCGAGACCGAAGAAAAGGTGACGGGGTTCAAGGCGGGAGCGGTCGACTACGTGACCAAACCGCTTCAGGTCGACGAAGTCTTCGCCCGTGTGAGCACGCACCTGAACCTGCGCGCGATGCAAAAGAAGCTTGAGGCGCAGAATGCCCAGCTGCAACAGGAGATATTGGAGCGCAGGCAGGCCGAAGCCACATTGATGGAGCTCATGCAGGGCGTTAAGAACGTGTCGAACACCATCGCCCATGATCTGCGCACGCCGCTGGGCGAACTTCGCTCCCGCCTCGAGGACCTGTCGATGACCCGGCCTCCCGCTGATGAGACCTTCTCCGGAATAGATGCCGCAGTCGCCGACGTGGATCGGGTGATAGGGATTTTCAACGCGCTCCTTCGTCTCGCCGAGATCGATACCGGCGCCCGCCGTTCGGGCTTTGCTCCGGTAGATGTGGCCAAAGTGGCGGACGACGCTGCCGCGTTCTATCAGCCCATCGCCGAGCACAAGGGTCTCACCCTGAGCTTCGAGTCCTCGGGCGAGCTCACCGCAGACGGGGATGCCACGCTTCTTGCGCAGGCGATCGGCAACCTGCTGGAAAATGCGCTGAAGTATGCGAACGGCAAAATTGCAGTTACGGCGACGCAACGTCGCGGGGGTGGAATCGAAGTCGCCGTATCGGATGATGGTCTCGGCATTCCCGATGAAGAGAAGCATAAGGTGATCGAGCGCTTCTACCGCGGCGACGCGAGTCGTGGCACGCCCGGCGTAGGATTAGGACTCAGCCTCGTGGCCGCCGTAGCCAGACTGCACGGAGGCGTTCTGGAACTGTCGGACAATCATCCGGGATTGCGGGCTACGCTGATCTTGGCGCGCGTCGTTGGTCCCAGCCGCGGACCCATTTCCGTAGCGGGTGAAGCTTTCACCGGCGGATAGCCGAGACGCTGTCCTTCGCGGTGTGCTTCGCGGCGCGCGATGTTCGGCACTTGTCGTTACCGCAGTGCAGACGCTGACCTTCAAGATGCTGGTATTCACGTGTCAAGGCACCGTCTAACAGGTTCGTGAACGGCATTACTTCCCATTTACGCCCGAGCCGCTGGCGTCTGCGGTGGGTGTCGTCGTCGTGAGCGTGATGGCAACGCGCGGCATCCTCAAGGCGCCGATCGGGGCCCAGCTTCTCGGCGGGTTGCCGTAGTCGTCGTAGTGTTCCTCGCCGCGGTGCATTTCCTCAATCGCCTTACGCACTGACCGGACACCGGGTGGCTGAAACCTACCTTCGCGCCCGTACCAACACGTGGACCAACGGCAATCACCGTTGTGAGGGGCGAGAACATTACCAATTTGTATAGTCGCGGCATCGCAGCCGTAAGCACAACGATGCGACCATGGTTGCAGCGGCCCGAACCT
>Ga0209118_1001627_pt1 | contig 10220 bp, 7 predicted proteins | sample BlaSpr_A8_Ref_M1_FD_187988 | JGI IMG/M metagenome (GOLD analysis project Ga0209118, IMG submission 187988) | Forest soil microbial communities from Thunder Bay, Ontario, Canada - Black Spruce, Ontario site 2_A8_Ref_M1 (SPAdes) (version 2) | ecosystem: Environmental > Terrestrial > Soil > Boreal...
TCACGCGTGATTGCAGCTTTTAAGGGTCTGGTCGCCGGGACAACGAACACCGTTCTAGCCTTAGCGCTCGGTGCGAGATTGCCGACCCTGCCGTACTTGTCTGGGACGCTTGTACTTGGTTTTCTCGGCTACGGGGTAAGTCTGGTGCTCTTCATCGTAGCGTTGCGGCACCTTGGCACCGCGCGAACTGGCGCTTACTTCGCGACTGCCCCCTTCATCGGCACGGCGCTCGCGATCTTTCTTTACGGACAGCCGGTGAGCGGATTGTTCTGGATCGCCGCTTTATTGATGGTAGTCGGCGTGTACCTGCACGTTACGGAGCAGCACGTGCACATGCACACTCATGAGCCGCTTCGGCATACCCACGCTCACGTGCACGATGCGCATCATCAGCACGAGCACCCGCAGGGATGGGACGGCTTTGAGCCGCATACCCACGAGCATCAGCACGAACCGCTGCGCCACAGCCACGGACATTTCCCGGACATTCATCACCAGCACCGCCACGGCTAACACAAGCGGGTCAAGAGGTTTTTTCGAGTTGACCGCGCAGCGCAGAAGTATCGTGAGCGATTTGGGGTCGATTCGCCCGAGGGTTTCCGGCGCATCCGCGTGCACGATCTGCATCACACATTCGGACGGCGCTTACGGGCTGCAGGAGTGAGCCTGGAAGATCGCCAAGACCTTCTCGGCCACAAGCGTCAAGAGATCACAACTCACTACAGCGCCGCCGAGGTGGGGCATTTGATCCAGGCGGCCAACCGCATCCTGAGCCCGAGCAGGGCCTCCTCCACGACCTTGCTGCGGGTCGCCGCCTCCCTCCCCGCCCGTCCCCGTCGTGTGGGCGCTCGAGGGCCAGCTCAAAAGGCGCGCGTGCTGGGGTGCTTGGGACTACTCCCGCAAAACTCCCTCGCGAACTTCAGGTGCGTTCGAGGAAGGTGCTGGAAGGGTTTGGTGGGTGCTGACGGGATCGAACCGCCGACATTCGCCTTGTAAGGGCGACGCTCTACCAGCTGAGCTAAGCACCCACGGTCCTTGGCAGGTGCGAAATTCTAACAGGAGCCGAAGCGAAATTCGGCTGCGATCGTGCCTGCTCAGGCCAAAGGGGTCGTGAGTGCCGATCAGTGCGCCGGCGGTACAACCTGCTTCAGCCGCCGGCCGTTACGCCGCGAGCGCTTGTCGTCCGCCGCGGCCACGGCGGCAACCGCCGCAGTGGCCACCGGCGGCTGATACGGCATCGGCTGTTCAGTCAGTGCGTACGCGAGGACCTCGTCGATCCATTTGACCGGCTTGATCTCGAGATTTCCCTTGATGTTGTCCGGGATTTCCACCAGGTCCTTCACGTTCTCGTCCGGAATGAGCACGGTCTTGATGCCGCCACGATGCGCGGCCAGCAGCTTCTCCTTCAGGCCCCCGATCGGCAGCACTTCCCCGCGCAGCGTGATCTCCCCGGTCATCGCCACATCCGAGCGCACCGGGATCTTGGTGAGCGTCGAGACCAGTGCGGTGCACATGCCGATGCCGGCGCTCGGGCCGTCCTTCGGCGTGGCCCCTTCCGGGATGTGCAGGTGCACGTCCTGCTTCTGGTAGAACTCGGGCTCGAGCCCGAGCCCCTGCGCGCGGCTGCGCACCACGGTCATGGCGGCCTGGATCGACTCCTGCATCACCTCACCGAGCTGGCCGGTGTGCTGCAGCTTGCCCTTGCCGGGCACGACCGCGGCCTCGATGGTGAGCAGTTCCCCGCCCACCTCGGTCCACGCGAGCCCCGTGACCTGGCCGACGCGGTTCATGTCCTCGGCCTTGCCGTAGCGGAAGCGGCGCACGCCCAGGAACTTGTCGAGATTGCGCGGCGTGACCGCGACCGACTTCTGCGCCTTCTTGTGCAGCAGCATCTGCTTCACGGCCTTGCGGCAGATCTTGGCGATCTCGCGCTCGAGGTTGCGGACGCCCGCTTCGCGCGTGTAGTAACGCACGATGTCGAGCAGCGCCGTATCGGACACCTTCAGCTCCTCGGGCTTCAGCCCGTTATGCTTCTTCTGTTTCGGCACCAGATAACGGCGCGCGATGTTCATCTTCTCGTCTTCGGTGTAGCCGGGCAGACGGATGACTTCCATGCGGTCGAGCAGCGGCGGCGGAATGTTGAGGGTGTTCGCGGTGCACACGAACATCACCTCCGAGAGGTCCAGATCGACCTCGAGGTAATGATCGTTGAAGGTGGAGTTCTGCTCGGGATCCAGCACTTCCAGCAGCGCCGAGGACGGATCGCCGCGGAAATCCATGGACATCTTGTCGACTTCATCGAGCAGGAACAGCGGGTTGTGCACGGCCGCCTTCGACATGTTCTGCACGATCTTGCCGGGCATGGAACCGATGTAGGTGCGCCGGTGACCGCGGATCTCGGCCTCATCGCGCACGCCCCCTAAGGACATGCGCACGAACTTGCGGTTGGTGGCGCGCGCGATGCTCTGACCGAGGGAGGTCTTGCCGACGCCCGGGGGACCTACGAGGCACAGGATCGGGCCACGCAGCTTGTCGACGCGCTGCTGCACGGCGAGATACTCGACAATGCGCTCCTTCACCTTATCCAGCCCATAGTGATCTTCGTCCAGCACCTTCTGGGCGCGGGCGATGTCCTTGATGATCTTGGTGCGCTTCTTCCACGGCACCTTCAACAGCCAGTCGATGTAGTTGCGCACCACCGTGGCTTCGGCGGACATCGGTGACATCATCTTCAGCTTGTTCAGCTCGCCGGCGGCCTTGTCGCGCGCCTCCTTGGGCATGCCCGCCTTGGCGATCTTCTGCTCGAGCTCGGTGATCTCGTTGCCGCCCTCGTCCATCTCGCCGAGCTCTTTCTGAATGGCCTTCATCTGCTCATTCAGGTAGTACTCGCGCTGGCTCTTCTCCATCTGCGCCTTGACGCGGCCGCGGATGCGCTTCTCGATCTGCAGCACGTCCATCTCGCTCTCGATGGCGACCAGGATGTGCTCGAGGCGCTTCTTGACGTCGAGGATCTCCAGCACTTTCTGCTTCTCGGCGAGCTTCAGCGACATGTGCGCCGCCACGGTGTCGGCCAGGCGCCCCGCCTGTTCGATGCCGGCGAGCGCCGTCAGCACCTCGGGCGGCACCTTCTTGTTGAGCTTCACGTACTGCTCGAACTGGGAGATGACCGAGCGCCCCAGCACGTCCAGCTCCTTCTCGTCGTAGCTCTCCGCGTCCGGCAGAAGCGTGGCATCCGCGGAGTAGTACTCGCCGGCGTGCAGTTTCTCGATGCGGGCGCGGTCGACGCCCTCGACCAGCACCTTCACCGTGCCGTCGGGAAGCTTCAACAGCTGCAGAATAGTCGCGACGGTGGCGACGCGGTACAGGTCGTCCGACTTGGGATCATCGACATCGGCCGCCTTCTGCGCCACCAGCATGATGCGCTTATCGGTGCGCATGGCGACGTCCAGCGCCTGGATGGACTTCTCGCGCCCGACGAACAGCGGAATCACCATGTGGGGGTAAACCACCACGTCACGCAGCGGCAGCACCGGCACGTTTTCGAGGACGGCGGGAATCGCAGTCGCGGGAATCGGAGTCGCGGGAGTAGTCGGTTCGGACACGCTCAAGCCCTCGATGACCAGTGGGACACGGCCGGGCGTCTGTCAGAACCCCGGCCGACGGCGTTTATAGCCCTAGTGTAGCGGGAAATGAGGCTGCGGCACCGCGTTTCAAGGGTGACGCGCCTCACAGGCAGCGCGTTTGCAGGACCGCGGGCTTAGGACGGGTCAGTGATTCGAGCCGGAGGCGCGGCGCGGCTCGTCGACGCTCGCAAGCCGGCCGTCATCGGAGCCGTACACCACGTAGGGCTTGGTCTGCCCCTCGATGACCGTCTCGTCGATCACGATCTTGGAGACGTTACGCATCGAGGGCAGCTCGTACATGGTGTCGAGCAGCACGGTTTCCAAGATGGTGCGCAGGCCCCGCGCCCCGGTCTTGCGCTGCATGGCGCGGTGCGCAACCGCGCGCAGCGCCTCGTCACGGAACTCGAGGTCCGCACCCTCCATTTCGAACAGGCGCCGGTACTGCTTGGTCAGCGCGTTCTTGGGCTCGGTGAGGATCGAGACCAGGGCCGGTTCATCGAGCTCATCGAGCGTCGCCACCACCGGCAGACGCCCCACGAATTCCGGGATCAGGCCGTACTTGATCAGGTCCTCGGGCTCGACGTCGTGGAACAGGTCGCTGCCGTGCGGGCGGTGGTTGATGTCGCGCACCTCGGAGGTGAAGCCGATACCGCTCCTCTGAGTGCGGTTCACGATGATCTTTTCCAGGCCGGCGAAGGCGCCACCGCAAATGAACAGGATATTGCTGGTGTCGACCTGCAGGAACTCCTGCTGCGGGTGCTTGCGGCCGCCCTGCGGCGGCACCGAGGCAATCGTGCCCTCGATGAGCTTCAGCAGCGCCTGCTGCACGCCCTCGCCCGAGACGTCGCGGGTGATCGACGGGTTGTCTGACTTGCGCGAGATCTTGTCGATCTCATCGATGTAGACGATGCCGGTCTGCGCCTTCTCGACGTCGTAATCGCACTTCTGCAGCAGCTTCTGGATGATGTTCTCGACGTCCTCGCCGACGTAGCCGGCCTCGGTGAGCGTGGTCGCGTCCGCAATGGTGAACGGTACGTTCAGCAGCCGCGCCAGCGTCTCCGCGAGCAGGGTCTTGCCGCAGCCGGTCGGGCCGATCAGCAGAATGTTGCTCTTGGCGATCTCGACCTCGTCCTTGGAGCGCGAGCCGGTGCGGGTCTGCAGACGCTTGTAGTGGTTGTAGACCGCGACCGAGAGCACCTTCTTGGCGCGCTCCTGGCCGATGACGTACTCGTCGAGGACCTTCTTGATTTCGTGGGGCTTGGGGAGCTTGTCGCGCGCGCGTTCGGCGCGGTCCTCGAGCTCCTCGCGGATGATGTCGTTGCACAGCTCGACGCATTCGTCGCAGACGAACACCGACGGGCCGGCGATCAGCTTGCGGACCTCGTGCTGACTCTTCCCGCAGAAGGAGCAGTACAGGAGCTTGCCGTCATCATGGCGGCTGCGGGCATCTTCACTCATCGAGGTTTCTCATAAACTCACGTCGCGCTACTTCTCGTGGCAGGTCGAACGCCAGTTTCTTATAGCACGGTGTCCGGCCATGAAGCAAAGAGCGACTGCACAGCTAACTCCTTCTGTGCACGGGAGTTATATGACGTAGTTCACCTCTTTGACATTTGCTGGGGTCGCCTCCCGCAATAGGGCAAATCACGCCGGCTTTCCCGGGGCCGGGGCCGGCAGCTGGCCGCGCTGTTCCAGGACCTTGTCGATCAGCCCGTAGCGGACCGCCTCGTTCCAGTCCATGAATCGGTCGCGGTCGGTATCCTGCTTGATGCGCTCGACGCTCTGGCCGGTGTGCTTGGCCAGGATCTTGTTGAGCCGGTCGCGCGTCTCGAGCATCTCGCGGGCGTGGATCTCCATGTCCGCCGCCTGCCCCTGAAAACCGCCCAGGGGCTGGTGAATCATCACGCGCGCGTGCGGCAGGCAGTAGCGCTTGCCGCGGGTGCCGCCGGCGAGGAGCACGGCGCCCATGCTGGCCGCCTGCCCGATGCAGATGGTGCTCACGTCGGGCTTGATGAACTGCATGGTGTCGTAGATCGCCAGTCCCGAGCTCACCATGCCGCCCGGGGAATTGATGTACAGCGCGACGTCCTTCTCCGGATTCTCGGACTCCAGGAACAGCATCTGCGCGACCACGATGTTCGCCACGTAGTCATCGACCGCACCCACGATGAACACCACGCGCTCCTTGAGCAGGCGCGAGTAGATGTCATAAGCCCGTTCACCCCGCGCGGTCTGCTCGACCACGATGGGGACCAGATTCAAGCCACGTTCGTTCATGTTTCGCTCGCCTGTTCGTGCTGGGGTTCGTACTGAGGGTCGTGCCGGGGTTCGTGCTGATGCTGATGTTCATGATCCTCGGGCTGGCCAAAGCCGGTGAGTTCGCTGAAGCTCATGGGCCGCTCCGTGACGCGCGCGCGCTCCAGCACCCAGTCCACGACCTGGTCCTCGAGGACCGCGGACTCGATCGTGCGCATCGCGTCCTTGTTGTGCTGGTACGCGCGCCGCGCCTCGTCAGGATTGGGGTAACCCTCCGCGAGCTCGGCGACCCGCGCCTGCACGCGCTCGCGGTCCACCTTCATGGCCTGCGCCTGCACGATCTGCGCGACCAGCAGGCCAAGCGCCACACGCCGGCGCGCCGGCTCCTCGAACACCTCGCGCGCGGGCAGCTGGCTCGCCTCGCGAATCCCCAGGCGCCGCGCCGTATCGATCTGCAGCTGCTGCACCTGCTCGTCGATCAGCGCGCGCGGCACATCGACGGGGTTGTCCTTGTAGAGGGCATCGAGCGCCTGCACGCGCACCCGGCCGCGAATCACGTCAGCAAGCTCCCGCTCCATGCTCTTGCGAACCTCGGCGCGCATTTCCGCAAGCCCACCCGCTTCGACACCGTACGCACGAAAGAATTCATCGTCGACCGCCGGAAGGGAGTGTTCCTCGACTGCCTTAATGGAGAGATGCAGCTCGGCGGACTGGCCGGCGAGCTTCTTGTTCGGGTGAGCGGCGGGGAACACCGCACTCACGGTGCGCTGCTCGCCGGCGCGCACGCCCTTCAGGCCCTCCTCGAGTTCGGGCATCGCCTGGTGCGTGCCCAGCACGATCCTCACATCGGTGAGATCGCTGCCTTCGAACGGCTTGCCGCCGATGCGCGCCTGGTAATCGAGCACCACGCGATCGGAGTCGCGCGCCGCCCGTTCGACCGGCGTGAACACCGGCCGCTGCCGGCGCATGTTCTCGATCATGGCGTCCACGTCCGTCTCGGACACCGCGGCCGCCGGCCGCTCGATGGCGAGGCCCTCGGGCGGGTTCACCCGGATCTCGGGCAGCACCTCGAAATGGGCGGCATATTTCAGGCCCGTCTCCGGCCCCATCGCAATCGGCTCGATGCGCGGCCCGCCGGCCGGCCGGAGCTTTTCCTGCCTCACGGCCTGTGCAAAGGAGCTGCGCACCAGGTCGCTCAGCACCTCGGCGCGCACCTGCTCGCCAAACTGCTTGGTGATGACCGCAAGCGGCGCCTTGCCAGGGCGAAAGCCCTTCAGGCGCGCGGTGCGCGACAGGCGCTTCAGGCGCTGCTGCACCTCGTTGGCCACTTCGGTGGCGGGCACAGCCACTTCGAGGCGCCGTGAAAGACCACCCGTGTCAGACAGTGAGACTTCCATCAATTCAATCCTCGGCTCCGGGACCTCGAGCCCCGCTGCCAGCGACCGTACCTAGTGATACCAAGGAGAACTGGTGCGAAAGGAGAGACTCGAACTCTCACGGGTTTCCCCACTGGATTCTAAGTCCAGCGCGTCTGCCAGTTCCGCCACTTTCGCCCGTGCCGTGCGCACCGCACGAGCCGGATGCGGCCACACCTGTCGGCCGTGCGTCGGGGTAAGGCGCATTATAGCCGATGCCGTCCGGCGGCCCGCGCACGGCCGCGGCTCGCGCCCCACGCCGCCGTTGGCTTGTAACTGATTGATTATTATCACTACACGAGACAGCGCATGATCCGCTAGCTGAGATCCGGCCAGTATCGGCTGTACTCACGCAAGCCCGATCCGCACACCAGGCGGCGGCGAAAGCTCGGCACCTTCGAGACTCGCGCGGCGGCCGAAAAGCATGAGCGTGCCGAGCAGTTCTTCAAGCACCGCCGATAGCAGCAGCAACCGGAACGAGTGCCCTTCCACCGCCAACAGAATCTCGACGAGCGGCTTGCTTCTAGTGCCCGGCGTTAGGTCCCGGGCCCGGTGGTTGACCTGACAGACGCGCAGCCGAACTCCTGTCATGCCGCGCGCCCAGTTGCGCCTCCCATTGGGTTTCTGTCATGCAGCTGGGCGCCATATGGGAGCCCGTCGGTGAGGCTGTGGGACAAAATAACGTCCGGTCCCCGCTGCTGACGACTTTGTAACCGGCTTGTTCTGCTGCGGCGACGTTGGCCGCGTGTCTCTCGGCAGTCATCGGTGGTGCAGGCGGTCGCGCAGCACACCCGGCCACTGTCACCGCCATGATCATCAGAGCCAATCGCACGGTATGCCCCCCGCAAATCCGGCCGGCCTTGAGATCACTATGTCCCCCGGAATAGACGCTACGCAAGCGCTTCCCCTTGAGCGCCCCGCGGCTAAATCAGTGATTGAAATGGTGGGCCGTGTAGGGATCGAACCTACGACCAAGAGATTAAGAGTCTCCTGCTCTACCAGCTGAGCTAACGGCCCTGGTCTAACTGGGGTGGACGATGGGACTCGAACCCACGACGGCCGGGATCACAACCCGGGGCTCTACCAACTGAGCTACGTCCACCACATCCGGCCCCTTAATCGTGCAACTGGCGTGCCCGGCAGGACTTGAACCTGCGACCCTCGGCTTAGAAGGCCGATGCTCTATCCGCCTGAGCTACGGGCACGACTTCCAGGCGCCCCTAGCCGGCCCCGCCGCACGGGGGGCGCGAATCATACGTAAGTGACTCAGGAAGCGTCAATTTGCGGTGCGGATGGCTGCGGCGCAGCCCCGGACTCAGCCTGCCCGGGCCCCGCCTTTGTTACACTCGCGAAAACGCTTCGCTTTCGTTAGGTCATCGATGAAGGGTCCACTCAGCGCCCGCCAGGGCGAGCCGGCTGCCGCTGGCGTCGCGGTTGCGCGCGCCGGCATGCTGTCCGCTTTCGACATCGCCACCACGGCGAGTGAAGTGGCGCTCGTGGAGTTGCGACGGTTGCTGGCCGCGTGGCACGCGCACGAACCGGGCGCGCGCCTGGGGCACGACCCGGAAGCGCTTCACCAGCTGCGTATCACCGCGCGCCGTATCGACGCAACGCTCGGTCTGTTCAAACAGCAGCTGCCCATGGCGCTCCTGCACGCGCGCAAGACCGCCAAGACCGTGCTGCGCGCCCTGGGGGCGGCACGCGACCTCGACGTACAGCTCGCGGAGCTCGCCCGCTACTGCGCCGGGTTGCCCGAACACGAGCGTACCGCGGCGGAACCTCTGAAAGCGCGCCTCGAGGCGCAGCGCGCGCGCGCGCGAGCGCGCATGGTGAGGGCGCTCGACTCCGAGCCCACGCGGCGCTGGCTTGAAACGCTTAGCCTCGCCAGCGCGCAAGCCCTGGCCGGCAACGGGGCGTTCGCCGACCGTGCGATGGTGGTCATGCCGGAACGCGTACGCTGCCGCTTTCGCAAGCTCAGAAAGTCCGTCCGCAGGTTACGTACCAAGTCGTCGATGGAGGACTACCACGCCGTTCGCCGCCGCGCAAAGCAGTTGCGCTACGCGATCGAATCCGGCGCCGGCATGTTCGGCAAGCCCGCGGACGAGACGCTCAAAGCGTTGCGCCGCCTGCAGGACAAACTCGGCGCACACCAGGACGCTTACATGTCCAGGAATCGCCTGGCCACCCTCGCCGCCGACCCCGCGAACGGGCTTCCGCCCGCAACGCTGTTCCTGATGGGGCGCCTTGCCGAGCACCACGCCAGCACGACCGCGGAGGCACGCAAGACCCTCACCGGCTCCTGGCGCAAGGTCCGAGGCAAGCGCTGGAGGGCGTTGCGCACCAAGCTCGGGGAACTGAGCGATACCGCCCGCGAGGCGAACAACGGCGCGCCCGCGCAGCCAACCCGCGCGCACGATGCAGCCATTGCCGCCACCAGCCTGGAGCATGTGCCGGAGCCGGAACCGCGCCCGATCAAGCATTGACGCTGAGCGGACGCGCGCATGGAGCTGCTGGTCGTCCGACACGCCATCGCCTTCGAACGCAGCGCCAGGCGCTGGCCGGACGATGCTCAGCGCCCGCTGTCGCCGCAGGGCGCGGCGCGCGCCCGCAAGGCGGCGCTGGGACTGAAGCGCGTCACGGAACACCCGGCGCGGGTGCTCGTGAGCCCCCTGCGCCGCGCACAGCAGACCGCGGCGATCCTGACTCAGTTCGCCGGCTGGCCCGACGCGGGAGAGTGCGTGCAGCTGCTGCCCGGCGCATCCCCCGAAGGCCTGCTGGCGCTGCTGGCACGCAGTCACGACAGCCGCGTCGCCGTGGTCGGGCACCAGCCCGGTCTTGGCCGGCTGCTCGCGGCGTGCCTGCCGGGCGGGGTGGGAGCTGCGGCGTTCGAGTTCAGGAAAATGGGTGTTGCGCTGCTGTGCTTCCA
>Ga0209118_1001628_pt1 | contig 10219 bp, 8 predicted proteins | sample BlaSpr_A8_Ref_M1_FD_187988 | JGI IMG/M metagenome (GOLD analysis project Ga0209118, IMG submission 187988) | Forest soil microbial communities from Thunder Bay, Ontario, Canada - Black Spruce, Ontario site 2_A8_Ref_M1 (SPAdes) (version 2) | ecosystem: Environmental > Terrestrial > Soil > Boreal...
CTTCGCCGTCAATCACCCAAGGTGGGAGCCGAATGCCTAAATTGGGCACGTTCGGATCTAGGCGGGGGGTATCGGGTAACCGGTATCCCTACCGCGCTCGTAACGACTTCGCCGCAAGCCCCGTTTCCCACGGACTACGTCACCTGGTCAGTGTCCGACCAGTCACCGCCGCTTCGGCTCACTCTCTCTCGTAGCAGAAAGAGGGCATGTTCTCAACTTCGACTTCTTAGAACAATGCATTCCAGACATGCTCGTGCCGCGTCATCCCCTTGCAGGCGGACTTCGCTGTCTAGGCGTACATTTGGTGATGTCCCAAGACCAGAGCTCGCGCGGCGCACGCGCCAGCAACTCGGGTTTGGCGTAGCTCGGGTGGGTGAGTTGGTTGCGCCGCGGCCAGGCTTCGCCTTGGGCGCGCAGGATGCGGTAGAAGCTCGACACCGAGGCCAGATAGCGGCCCGCGTCGAGCAAGCGGGCAAAGATGATGCGCGGACTCAAATCGACATGTTCCGGCGCGTGCAGCACTTCACCGATCGCTTCGCGTTCAGCCACACTGAGCGCCAGGGGCGAAGCTTGCCGCCGTGTGCTCTTCACCGGCGCCGTACGCCGCGCCCGCCGCGCACGATAGAACGTTGCCCGTGCCACCCCGAGCCCCGCGCAGGCGGGCACCACGCCGATCTGCGCGGCCAATACGACGGCGCTGCTCATGGCTGGTCCTCCTCGGCCGTCGGCAACCCCAGCACTTCGCAGAGTTTTTTTGGGCCTCGATGATTTGCTCGGCGCGCTCCAGTTTCTGGCGCAAGCGCGCATTCTCCGTCTTCAGTACCGCAACTCGATGCGCCTCGGCCTTCGCCACATCCGGCTTCGGTCCGCGCTTCTTCGCGGCCAGTGCGCCTCGCTCGTGCGCCTGCAGCTCCCTGCGCCATTGCGTCAGATGCGAGCTGTACAATCCTTCACGCCGCAACAGCGCACCGATCTCACCCGGCTCCGTGCACCCCGCAGCCGCAAGCACAATGCGCCGCTTGTACGTCATCGCAAATTGCCGCCGCTTCGCCATCGCGAGCACTTCGGGTTCCGGACTCACCACTGTACCATTCACGCCACCAACCGTTGACCGCACTTGAGTTTCCCTATCCATGATTTCCACCTCTCTTCTACATTAAACTCTCAGAGAAAGGTGTCTCACTTCATTCTGACACTAGGGGCTAACTCGCGTTCTGGGAGCGGCAGTTAGGTCGCACCGTTCCGATCAGCCGCTCCGCAGCATCGAGTAGGGTGACCGGCCGCAGTCGACCCACTGCGGGCGTTCAGGCTCATATGGTCGAGCGTCTCTTGTTCGGCCAAAGCGGACATCCGAGCTACCGGGTCAGACAGTGTCGATAGGCTGCTTTGCGGAGCTTTTAACGGATGCGTGCTATCGGCCAATTTGGGCCGTTCGTGTCCAGCGTAAAGATTCACCAATTGCGGACGTTCGAGCGTCTCGTTGCTCTGCACCGAAACGAAGAACGCGACCGGAGCCGGACCTACGATATGCTGTCCATCCGCAGTCATCGTCGAAATGCCGCCGCGGTGTTCGCGCACTTCGCGCCAAGCAATATCGGAAGTTGCTATCTTACTTTTTTAGCCGCGCGCCATAACACCTCGGCGTCAAGCGCCATATCTTTGATCGGAAAACTTTGCGCCGAGCGTGTTCATATCAAAAGCGTGATTCCTCGTAGACACCCCAAAGGAATCCACCATCACACGGGCGCATGTACACCGCGCTACATCCATGATGCGCACCATGGGTTAGGTGCCGAGCCACCGCTCCTCGGAAGCCTTCAAGTGTGAGGTCATTGCCGCCACCGCAGCCTGTGGGTCGCGGGCCTCTAGGGCCCGGACAACGGCCTCATGCTCGTCGACGGCGGCCAACCAAGTGCGCAGACTTTCGGCGCGCACTCTGACGTGGGAGGTGAGCGGGCTGTGCCGTTCCTCGAAGAGTTCGCTCACGATGCGTACCACGACCGAATTGCCGGTCAGTTCCGCGATAGTGACGTGAAAAGCCCGATCGTTGTCCACGGGAGCACGCTTATGCGCGAGGTCCAGGCGCATGGCATCAAGGCACTCGCGCAGCCGGGCGAGCCCCGCTGCCGTAGTGCGGGCGGCGGCCATCATCACCACTGCACCTTCCACGATCGCGCGCGCCTGCATCACTTCCGACGGGCTTTCACCGAGCGCTGCGGTGAGGGCAGCGGGTTCAGGGGGGTTACAGGCGTACACGCCTGAGCCGATGCGGATCTCCACGTCCCCATTGATCTCCAGGGCAATCAAGGCTTCACGCAAAGAAGGTCGTGAGACACCGAGAAGGTGCGCCAGGTCGCGCTCCGGCGGGAGCCGGCTGCCGACCGGGTACTGCCCCGTCTGGATGAGCGCCCGGATTTGATCGGCCACTTGCTGATACAGGCGGCGACCCGGAGCCGGCTTTGGCAGTGCAGACATGGCTATCTCTGTGAGGTGAGATACAGGTAAAAAAAGTGGGCATTAATCCAAGGGGGCCTGACCATTATAGCGGCGCGATGGGGCTGATCGATCCAAAACCTAGCTTGGCCTCGTATCCGTTGCATACGCGGTCCCCGCTTCAGCTCCCAGCAGCTCCCAGCGCCGCCGCAAAGAGGCTATCTATGGTCAGGCCAATTCGTTTATATTATACTAGACTGACCGAATTGGCTTGACCACACAGGCGTAGCAGTGACAAGTAGTCATCAAGGAAAGCGCCTTGCCATCCGCCCCTCCTCTGATCGTTCACGATGCCACTGCGAAGTCACCGCAGGCGCACGGCGATGCCCCCAGCGTCGTCGGGCAAGGGGCAACGGCGGAGGGCGCCCCTCTGCTGACGCTCGCGGGGCTGACCAAGCGCTTCCCTGGCGTGCTGGCGCTTGACGGCGTGGGGTTCGACCTGCGGCGTGGTGAGGTGCATGCCGTGTGCGGCGAAAACGGCGCGGGCAAATCAACGTTGATGAAAATCCTGAGCGGTCTTTATCAACCCGATGAAGGCGTCATCCTACACAAGGGTCAACAGCGACGGTTTGCCACACCCCTTGAGGCTCAGGCGGCCGGTATCGCGATGATCCACCAGGAACTGAATCTGGTCCCTCATCTGAGCGTGGCCGAAAACATTTACCTCGCACGTGAGCCGCGCAAGGGGTGGTTCGTCGACCGCGAGCGACTGCGCACCGATGCGCAGCGCTGTCTAGACCGGCTCGGGGTTGCCATCTCGCCTGCCGCGACGGTGAGCTCGCTTTCGGTCGCCCAACAGCAGATGGTCGAGATCGCCAAGGCGCTGTCACTGGAGGCCGAGGTCTTGATCATGGACGAGCCGACCTCGTCTCTGACGGAATCCGAGACCCAGCAACTTTTCAGGGTGATCCACGAACTGCGCGCCGCTGGCGTTGGGATTATCTATATCTCGCATCGACTCGATGAAATGGTGGGAATTGTCGATCGGGTAACGGTGCTGCGTGACGGCCGGCATATCTTCACAGGCGACTTTGCGAACACGACGATCGACGAAATCGTCGTGCACATGGTCGGCCGATCGCTCGAGGATAAATTTCCTCCGCGCTGCTCGACTCCCACGGAGGATGTGCTGCTATCGGTTGAAGGCTTGCGTCGCGACGGCGTGTTTGGCCCGGTGAGTTTCACCCTCCGTCGCGGAGAGATCCTCGGGTTTGCGGGCCTGATGGGCGCCGGACGCACGGAGGTCGCCCGTGCCGTTTTCGGGGCGGACCGTCACGACGCCGGTACGGTGAGCCTGGGTGGAGAGGTTCTGCGCATCCACTCGCCGATCGACGCAATCCGCCAGGGCATTGCGTATGTGTCGGAAGACCGCAAGGCACAAGGCCTGGCAGTGAAGATGCCGGTCGCGCACAACATCACCATGACAAACATGCGGGCCGTATCGGGTCGATTCGGATTCATCCGCTTCGACCAGGAAACCCAGGTGGCCCAACAGTATATCGACAGACTGGACATCCGCACGCCCTCCACCCACCAGGTCGCCCGATTGCTCTCGGGGGGCAACCAGCAGAAGGTCGTTATCAGCAAGTGGCTGTTTCGCGAGTCCAAGGTGATCTTCTTCGACGAGCCGACACGCGGCATCGACGTGGGCGCCAAGTATGCGATCTACCAGTTGATGGACGAACTGGCCTCGAAGGGCATTGGCATCGTGATGATCAGCTCCGAGTTGCCGGCGATCCTTGGACTCACTGACCGCGTCGCCGTATTTCACGAAGGCAAGTTGACAGCCACCCTTGAAACGCGCCGCACTTCCCAGGAGGAAATCATGCACTACGCCTCCGGGCGCACGAGCACCGCGGTGTGAACGCTCCAGCAATCCCTGCCTTGATTACCCAGCGAAAGGACCTGATCCAGAAATTCGCCGCGCTCGGCAGCCTGCTTTGCTTGACGATCGCATTTTCGCTCTTCAGTAACGCATTCTTTTCTGTCGGCAACGCCATGACGATCGCGCTGCAAGTGACCTCCATCGCCTATCTAGGCATCGGCGCCACCTGTGTGATCATCACCGGCGGTATCGACCTGTCGGTAGGGGCCATCCTCGCACTGTCAGGGGTAGTTGCCGCAATGGCGGTCAAGGCCGGCGCGCCAGTACCGGTGGGCATGCTGGGTGGATTGCTGGTCGGCGCCTTGTGCGGTGCCGTGAATGGTCTATGTGTCACGCTGCTCAAACTGCCGCCATTCATCGCGACGCTGGGCATGATGCTGGTGGCGCGCGGGGTCGCACTGCAGATCACGGACGCGAAGGCGATCGGAGGACTGGGAGACAGCTTCGCCGAACTCGGCAACGGCTCACTCTTTCGCGTTGTCAAGATGGGCGCCGATGGCTTCCCCGATGTCCTCTTCATAGGCATTCCGTACCCGGTGTTATTGATGGCCCTGGTCGCGGTCGCCGTCTCGTTGCTGCTCAACCGAGCCACGCTCGGCCGCCACCTCTATGCCGTGGGGTCCAACACCGAGGCGGCTCGCCTGTCGGGCGTCAACGTGGGGGGTGTGACTCTGTTCGCCTACGTGTTGTCGGGTACGCTCGCGGGCCTCACGGGCTGCGTCTTGATGTCACGGCTCGTCACCGCGCAACCGAGCGAAGGGCTGATGTACGAGCTCGATGCCATCGCGGCCGCAGTCATCGGCGGCACCTCGCTGTCGGGTGGTGTCGGCACGATCTCCGGCACCGTCATCGGCGCCTTCGTGATCGGCATTCTGCGCAACGGTTTGAACATGGGCGGCGTGTCCGCCTTCATCCAGCAAATCGTCATCGGCCTGGTCATCCTGCTCACGGTGTGGATCGACCAAATACGTCATCGGCGATGAAACCCCACCGGCGGGACTGACCGGAACCCCCGAGAGAAACTACCAGGAGGACTGACATGAAAAAGCTACTGACCACCCTGTTCGCTTCCACGCTAGTACTGGCAACCTCAACGGCCATAGCCGCCGACAAGGAGATCGCTGTCATTGTTAAGACCGTGAACTCCGACTTCTGGCAAAACGTCAAGAAAGGCTCAACTGCAGCCGCCGCCGAGTTGAAAGGCTACACCGCCACGTTCCAGGGCGCAGCATCGGACACCGACCTCGCCGGCCAAGTCGCGCTGGTCGAAAATGCCGTGAACCGTAAGGTCGCAGGCATCGTGCTCGCGCCGTCGGACCCCGATGCGCTCATTCCTGCAATGAAGAAAGCGTGGGAAGCTAAGATCCCGGTCATTCTCATCGACTCTGCCGCCTCCGACTCGGGTAAGGACTACTACCAGTCCTTCCTGGCGACCGACAACCAGAAGGCCGGCGAGCTGTGTGCGCAGGCGCTCATCGACAAGATCGGCACCACGGGCAAGATCGCGATCATGTCGTACACCGCCGGCTCGGGTTCCGAGATCGGCCGTGTCGGTGGCTTCAAGAAGTACATCGAAACGCACTCCAAGTTGCAGATCGTCGGGCCCTTCTATTCGAACTCCCAGATGGGCACGGCGCTGAACCAGACGACGGACGTGCTCGCCGCCAACGCTGATCTGAAGGGTATTTTCGGCGCCAATGAGCCTACCGCCATCGGCATGGGCCGCGCACTGGTGCAGTCCGGCAAGGCGGGCAAGGTGGTGGCGATCGGCTTTGACGGCAACGCCGATCTGCAGGGCTTCATCAAAGACGGCACGCTCGAAGCCATCGCGGTGCAGAGTGCCTACCAGATGGGCCACCTCGGTGTGAAAACGGCCGTCGAGTTGATCCAGGGGAACAAAGTGCCGAAGTTTCGCGACACCGGCGTCCTGATGGTCACGAAGAAGAACATCGACTCTGCCGAGGCGAAGAACGTCCTCTACTAGACTAGAGCTCGGTATCGGCACGGTCGCCACCACCGCTGTCCCTTCCGTTTCCATCCGTTGCAGATTCCCGGCGTCTACCGCCGGGAATCAAACCTTACAAGCATCATGAGATGAAAGTCACCCAACGACGCAAACTGCCGAACGGGCGCCTTTCGCTCACGGTATTCGGCCTGGGCTGCTCCGCGCTGGGCGGGACGTACCGCCCACCCGAGCCGCGTGATGCCAGCGCCGTGCTGGCCGCGGCGTGGACTGGTGGCCTGCGCTATTTCGACACCGCGCCGTACTACGGCTACACGCGTTCAGAACAACGTGCGGGGGTTCTTCGTGGCCGATAGGCCGCGCGCAGATTTCGCCATCAGCGCCAAGGTCGGTCGCCTGATGCAACCAGATGCCAGCGTAACTCCGGGGGAGAACGGCTGGGCGGCGCCTCTGCCGTTTCGGCCTGTCTACGATTACACCCACGCCGGCGTGATGCGGCCTTTCGAGGATAGCCTGCAGCGCCTCGGACTGGAGCGCATCGACCTGCTGTTCGTTCACGATATCGGCGAGGTGACCCACGGACCGCAGGATGCCGCCGTGTGGGCGCAGCTCACGCGCGGTGGTGGGTTCCGCGCGCTGGAGACACTGCGACGCGAAGGTCGCATCGCGGGCTTCGGCGTCAACAAGTGGCAGGTGATGCATGCCAGCATGCAGGACGCGCAACTCGACTGCTTCCTGTTGGCTGGCCACTACACGCTGCCGGAGCAAGACCGCCTCACACCCTTTCTTGACGATTGTGTTTCCGCCGGCCACTGCATCGTCATAGGCGGCGCATTCAATTCTGGCGTACTCGCGGGCAACAACAAGTTCAACTACGCCGACGCACCGGCCAGTGTCGTCGATCGGATGACGCGGCTGGCACAAACCTGCAAGGACTTTGATGTTTCCTTGCAAGCCGCGGCGGTGCAGCTTGAGCATGCGCATCGACGCACACCAGCACCTGGGGGCCGACCCGCAGACGCGGCGACAGTGGGAACTCTGCAGCCCGCTGAGCACCCGTCAAGCCGACGACTGGGCTTTCATGCTCATGGTCTTCCATCTCGACTGAGGTTTGTGAACGCGCGCTTCGACGTTCGCCCTCGGCCCACAACCGATACTCATCTGAAGGATCAATGTGCTGACTGTCATCTGTGATGCTCCCGGAACTCTGCGCGCCGAGCAGCGCGAGGCACCGCGGCGAGGAGACGAGGAAGTGCTGGTGCGTGTGCGGCGCGTTGGCGTCTGCGGCACGGACATGCATATCTTCACGGGCACCCAACCCTACCTGAGCTATCCACGAGTGATGGGGCACGAGTTGTCCGGCACGGTAGAGGAGGCACCCGCAGGCTCCTCGTTGCGGCCTGGAGACCCGGTATACGTCATGCCTTACTTGTCCTGCGGCCGCTGTGCCGCTTGCAGGCAGAGCAAGACGAATTGCTGCATGAACATCCAGGTGCTCGGGGTTCATAGGGATGGCGCCTTCACCGAGCTGTTGAGCTTACCGCAAGCGTTTGTGCACAAAGCCGAAGGTGTTACGCTGGACGAGGCGGCGATGATCGAATTCCTCGCCATTGGGGCGCACGCGGTTCGCCGGGCGGATGTGCAGGCGGGCCTTCGAGTGCTGGTCGTGGGTGCCGGTCCTATCGGCCTGGCCGCGATGCTGTTCGCACGCCTGAGGGGCGCTGAGGTGACTGCCCTCGACACCCGTGAAGACCGATTGGCCTTCGCGAGTCGGTACTTGGGAATTGCCCATGCGGTACGAGTGAGCGATGGCGACGTGCTAGCCTTGTCCGCCCTCACCGGTGGCGAATTCTTCGACACCGTCTTCGATGCGACCGGCAACGCGAAGGCGATGGAGCGCGGGTTCGAGTTGATCGCTCACGGGGGTAAATACGTACTAATCTCCATCGTGCCGGACACCATAAGCTTCTCCGATCCGGAGTTCCACAAGCGCGAGGCCACGCTGATGGGCAGCCGCAATGCGACCACCGATGACTTCGAGACCGTGCTCACCGCCATGCGTGCGGGACAGATCCCCACCAACGCGTTCGGTACCCACCGCCTGCCCCTGGCAGAGGTGCCCAGCGGGTTCGCCCGCCTGCTCGACCCGGCTGCGGGGGTGGTCAAGGCCATCGTGGAGTGTTGAACGTCGACGGCGGCGACATGAGCGTTCCTATCCTTCAATTCGGGACCAGCCGCTTCCTGCAAGCGCATGTCGATCTGTTCGTCTCCGAGGCGATGGCGCGGGGCGAGGCACTCGGCGACATCGCAGTCGTCCAGACCACCGCCAGTCCGCGCAGCGCCGAGCGCGTGGAGGCCCTGGCCCGCGACCAGTCCTACCCGGTGCGCGTGCGCGGACTCCAGGACGGCATGCTGATTGACGAGTTGCGCTGGTGTCATTCTATACAGGCTGCGTGGCAAGCACAGAGCGACTGGCCGCGCGTGCGCGATGCAGCGGTGGCGGCGCAGGTCATCGTCTCGAACACCGGCGATCAGGGCTACCTGCTCAATGGGCAGGACGATGCAAGCCTGCTCGATCAGGGCTTACAGGTGGCGGCCAGCTTTCCGGCCAAGCTGCTGGTCTTGCTGCATGCAAGATGGCAGCTTAGCCCGCAGACGCCGCTGTCACTGCTGCCCTGCGAGTTGGTGGCACGCAACGGCGAGACGCTGCGCAATGTCGTCATCGGCCTGGCCGAGGATTGGGTCGCGCCGGTCAGCTTCATCAACTGGCTGGGTGAGCACTGTGTCTGGGCGAATTCGCTGGTCGATCGCATCGTTTCGGAAGACTTGCATCCGATGGGTGCCGTCGCCGAGCCCTACGCGCTGTGGGCGATCGAGCGCCAGTCCGGGCTGGTGTTGCCGTGCAGGCACCCCGCCATCGTGCTGACCGACGACCTCGCATCATTCGAGCAGCTCAAGCTGTACTTGCTCAACCTGGGACATACCTGTCTCGCCGAGGGCTGGCAGCGCTCGCGCCGTGCGCCCGATGAAACCGTGGCGCAAGCGATGAACGACCCGGGATTGTCGTCCGAACTCGAAGCCGTATGGGCGCACGAGGTGCTCCCGGTATTTGATGCAATGGGCCGGGGCGCGGCGGCGCGACAGTATCTGGAAGTCGTGCGTGACCGCCTGCGCAACCCCTTTCTGGCCCACCGAATTGCCGACCTCGCGCAGAACCATGCGCTGAAGAAGCAACGCCGGTTCGCCCCCGTCGTGGCGCTGGCGGACAAGCTCGGCTTGTCCCTTGCGCAGCCGCGTCTGCGCGCTGCGCTTGTCGACCTGCCCATGCAGGCCAGCGAATGACGCGACGCGTGCGGCCCTTTCATTCAGCTTGCGTAGAACAAAGTAAAAGTGTCCCCGATACTCGACGCCGTTTCCCCGTGAAGGCGCATTCGCCGGGAGCGCGCCAAAGTGGGGGCTAACCGGTTCGCTGGCAAAATATGGCCTTCGATCGGACGGTGGAGGCTGGTTTGCGTATGGTGATAGAGGCTCGTTTTCTCGATGGTGTTGGCGAGGGCTCTTCGATCCCCTGGGCACAATTGAACGCGGGGGAACCCTCGATGATGCGATCGGGCTGTCCTTGGCGGAGGGCCGGGCGTTGCTAGCGAGCGCACAGCAATGCTTGGTGTGGACTCAATGTCAGGTCTTGTCGGCCTTGCAGGCGCAATGCGCGCAGTGCGGCAAGCAGTTGACCGTGAAGGGCCAGCACCAGCGTCAAATGCGGACCGTTTTCGGTTGCGTCCAGGTCTCGAGTCCGCGGCTGCGCCGCTGCGCTTGTCATGGTGACCTGCCAGGCGCGTCGTTCAGCCGGTTGGTTGCAGCACTTCCGACCCAGATGA
>Ga0209118_1001629_pt1 | contig 10217 bp, 7 predicted proteins | sample BlaSpr_A8_Ref_M1_FD_187988 | JGI IMG/M metagenome (GOLD analysis project Ga0209118, IMG submission 187988) | Forest soil microbial communities from Thunder Bay, Ontario, Canada - Black Spruce, Ontario site 2_A8_Ref_M1 (SPAdes) (version 2) | ecosystem: Environmental > Terrestrial > Soil > Boreal...
ATCGGCCGCCAGGAAAAGGCGGCGAAAATAGCGGCCGGGACGGCGAACACGACGAGCACGCGAAGCAGGTCGGATGCGGTCGTGGCATTGGCCAGGGGAAGCTGGTTGAGCCTGCCGAGCAGGCCGGTCACCGACATCAGGCCGACCACGACCAGCAGCCCCGCCAGCATCGCGCCGGGCAGCCACAGGTCGGCCAGCCAGGATCGATCGCCGCCGCCGCGGGCGAGCGCCGGCCTCAACAGCGCTGCGCCGATGATCGCCAGCGGATATTCGAGGAAGTCGTTGAAGATGAGCGGCGCCACCAGCGCCGTCAGCAATCCACCCGTCGCGCCGCCGACCGCGAGCCACCAGTAGAACTCGGTCAGATGCCCGGCGCTCGGGCGGTCGGCGGCAAGCTCCCCGTGGCAGAGCAGAGCGCCGAGGAAGAAGGCACCGAAGTGAAGGACGGCGAGGAGCCAGAGTATGCCGCCGCCCCCCAGCAGAACCATCCCCAGGAGGGGCAGCGTGTAGAACGGGAACAGGCGGTTCAGCCAGTAGCGCGAGATCAGGGGGCGGCGAGCGAAGACGATCGCAAACGAGAAGAGGTACAGGGCCAGCGGGATGACCCAGAGGAGGGGGATGGGGCGGATGACGGTCGTGAAGTAGGACGTCACGGCCAGCATCCAGGTCGATGGCACCGCAGCGAGCAAAACCCACCTGACCCTGCGACGCCAAGTAATGTCCCCCTCCCCCGCCCGTGGGAGGGTCGGGGTGGGGGATGGTGCACTAACGCCCAAGGACCTCGACCACGCCACCGCCGCGAGACACAGCACCGACAAAGCGAGAAAGGCGATGTAACCGTCGCGCCACAGGTCCGCCTGCGCATGCAGCCCGAAATGCGGTTCGATCAATGCGGGATAAGACAAGAGGCCGAGCGCGCTCCCGAGGTTGCTCGCCCGATACAGGAAGTAGGGGTCCTGCGCATGCGCATGGCCGGTGCGCGAGAACCAGTGCTGGATGAGTGGCGACGTCGTCGACAGGACCAGGAACGGCAGCCCGACCGTGACCGACAGAAGCAACACAAGCCACAGGGCAGGACTGCCGGTTGTCGGCGGATTCCAACCAGGGATAAGGTGGATCGGAAGAACCAATAGGGGCGCGAGCAGGAGGAGGCCGTGCAGCAATGCCTGCCAGCGCCACTGCAGCCGCATCGCGAGCCAATGCGAATATCCGTAGCCGATCAACAAGACGGTCTGGAAGAAAAGAACCGAGGTAGCCCAGACGGCGGACGTTCCCCCCACGAGGGGAAGCACAATCTTGGCGACCATCGGCTCGACAAGGAAGAGAAGGAATGCGCTCGCGAACAAACAGATCGTGAATACGGCAAGCACCGCGACGGAAAAGGTCGCCTGCCTCTGGTCAACTCGCGCTGCCGCGCTGATCAAGTCGGGATATCTTGGCAGGCGGGCATCCAGCCGTCCCTCCCGCCCGGGTCCGTCACGTGGCGACGAGCAGATCCTCAATCGCTGCGCGCAATTCGGCGAGCGGACGGCGATAGCCCTTCAGCCTCTCCGAACCAGGATCGAAATGGAACTCGAAGTGCCCGCTTTCCTCCCGTGCGAATTCGTGCAGCTTTTCGGAGGGAAACATGAGGCAGTCCGCGTGGAACCTTGCTTCAGCTGGGAGCCAACCAAGCACGGTGAAATACGTCGTGGGTGCAGGACGAAAGCTTGGTGTCGCCACCGCAACCCTCGGGGGCATGTGCGCCGCATCCACAGTCACTGTCTTCACCTGCAGTCCGATGACCCGCCGGCTCATCCGGTGCCGAACGACTAGCTCCGCGGTCTCCAGGTCTGGAAAAGGCCGGAACAGATTCAAGTCCTCAGCCTCGGCCAGCCGCCGGATGACTTCAGACTCTCCCAAAAACCCCCGGTCGCCCGACGAATACGGTGCAATGGCTTCAAACGGCGCCAGGGCGGCCCGGCTCGGCAAAACGCCAAATCGCTCTTCCAGACGATCCGGTGGCGTGAGCCAGGGTTTCCACTTACTGTCCGACCCAAGGTGCATGGGAAATGCTGTCCCATAGACCGAGTGACCCAGGTGCGATGAGAGGTCCGCGAGCCGCCTAAAGTCCGCTGCGGGAACGACCATCATTACCGGCCCGAGGCCACCATCGACGATCAGTCCGCTGACGATCACTATCGAGTCGTCGGCAATGGTGTCGGCCCGAACGACCAGGTGTACTTCGCCGTTCAGCACGATCGACCGGCCCTTCGCCTGCACCGGGATGTAAGCGCCGTCGATCAGGCGGTGCACCAATCCGTCGATCCCGCGATCCGACAGGGGAAGGAAAACGTGGAGCTGTCCCCGTGACTGCTCGGTCAGGGCGGCCCAGACGCGGAACTCGAACACCTGGCCCGCCGCGAGCGACTCGTGGCGCGTCCAAGGCTCCTCCACTCCGGAATATCTTGGCAGGTGAGAAGGCGACCGCCGCCAACAGGGCGACGGTCGCGAGGCTTCTGTTTAGTTAGGCCGGAGCTGCGGTCTGCGTCACTGCTGCGCTGAGCTCTACGAAGGCGGTCTCGAAGATCTCGACCTGCACGTCATTTGGGCTCGCGCCCGCGATCTTGGCAACCTCGGCTCGAGGCCCGGCGAGCTTGCTCTCGCTCGCGGCTTCATCAGCCTTGGTTTCCCACACGGTTGACACGCTGAGGCCGCCGGTCTGCCGGTCGACGCTCGCGATCGTCGCTCGATAGCCGTGCTGGGCCTTGAGCAGCGGCAGCACGTGGTTGCGGATCTGCACGATGGCTGCGTCCAGCTTCTCCGGATCGCCGTTGGCCGTGACCAATCGCACAAACGTCCCGGCTTTGGGCGCGCCCGCACGATCCATGATCATCAGCTCCGCCCGCTCTACGTTGACGATCTGCGCACCAGATACGTTTTTGACCGCTTGCGTGCGGCTCTGGGTGCCGATCTGCTCACTGGCCGCCAGCGCCTTCGCCGACTCCCAGTACGTAACGCCTAGCGCGGCGCCACTCTGGCGGTCCACCAACAACACTGCACCCTGGTTGCCCGGAGCGGCGCGAAGGCCCTTGACGACGTTCGTCTCGAAGTTCTCGATCGCGGCGCCTATCTTGTCCGGCGGCGCCTGTATCCGGGTTGCGCGAAGAAACATCGCTGTACACCCCCACTTGGAAAACACGGATCGGCCGGGAACACATCGGCCAGCAAGGCGGGCCAGGAAAGGCCCTAACCGCAACCCCAGCCTACGACGGGTCCGGCCAACGTGCCGGTGCGCAACGGCTACTATCTACCGCCTGCTTATGGCAAGATCCCACGCAGCTTTCCCGAATGGACGGCTGCGGTGGCATTCATCCCTTCGGTGGGCGCGCAGGCGGGCACTGGCTTTGCTGACTGGGGCGGCTAGGCCGTCGCCAAGAATCTCCTCGGAGCCTGACGCACCAACTTCGGCCCGCGGGGCGACAATGAGGTGGAACTGATGCGTGGCCCGACCGACCAGCGGTCACCTGCACCCGATTTCGGGCGCGTAAATCCGGAGCACGCGGCCACCTTCCTGGGGATCATGGCCATGCTGCACGGCGAGCCCGTCGCGCCGGCGTTTGGCCGCCTTCTGAAAAAGAGCCTCCAGCCGGACGACTACGTTCTCCTCGCACATCTCTTCGAAGAGATCAGCGTGCTGGCGCTCCACCACCTGATACCCGAGGCGCTCTTGTTCGACGCGTTCGGTTTTGACCTGTATTGGGACGAGCTGCGCGAGGACATCATGTCGCTGAGGCAGCAAACCGGAAACGAGAAGTTCTGCGAGAACTTCGAGATCGCGGCCGATCGAGCTCGTGACTATCGGAACGATCGCCCTCCGAAGCGACGCTGGCAGCACACGTCCGAAGGCGAGGGCCCGGAGGATCCGCGGCCAAACCGTCCGCCAGACCTCGGACCGGCCGCTCCGGGGGCCGAACCGAGCAGACCCACAGAGTCCCGCCACGAGCCGGCCAGTCGCCGGAGGGGATAGAGAGCCGGGCCAGACCTGCAACCAAACGGGCTTTACGTGCATCCAACAGGCAGGAACATGCTTGCCGCGGTGATGGAACAACGACCCCAGCTCATGCAGAGCGCGGCGGCGGGAGACGCCGATTCCTTCGCCGTCCTCATCGAGCCCCTGCTCGATCCGGCCTACCGGCTGGCCGCGGTGATGCTCGACAATCGATCGTCGGCTGAGGACGCCGTCCAGGAAGCCTCGATCAAGGCGTGGCGCAAGCTGCGCCAGCTGCGCGGCGACGCGAAATCTCTGCGTCCGTGGTTCTTGTCGATCGTCGCGAACGAGTGCCGCATGGCGAGGCGCCAGCGCTGGTGGTCGGTGGTGAAGCTCCCCGAAATTCCGTCCGTGGTTTCAAGTCCGGAGCATGGCGCCACCTCCGACCTCAAAGCCGCGCTGCTCAAGCTCAGCCCCGAAGAGAGGCTTCCGCTGGTGCTGCACTTCTATCTCGACCTGCCTTTGGATGAGGTTGCGCGAGCGCTCCGGGTCTCACCGGCGGCCGCCAAATCCCGCATCTACCGCGCCGCCAAGCGGCTGCGCTCCGACCTGACCCAGGAGGAGGTCTTCTAAATGCCCAACGAGAATTTCCGGCGCGAGCTCGGCAACGTCTTTGACGAGATGACCGGATCTCCGAGCAGCGCTCTGCCCGACCGCGTGCGGTCGTCGCTCGCCAGCGGGCCGGAGCAGAGGGGACCGTACTGGATCGCAGGGGTCGCGGCGACCCTGATCGCCCTCGTTGTGATCGGAGTGCTGTTCGTGGGCAACCCGCTGAACCGACAGCCCAACAAGATCGTGCCGGGCACAGGCCCGAGCCCTACCGCGAGCGCAGCGGCGTCACCGAGCCCGAGCTCCAGCGCTCAGACCACGCCCGACTCGAGCCTGCCTCCATTCGTGTGCAACTCCAGCACGGGATTCGTCACGAAGGCGACGACACCGCCACAACCGCCGGTTGCATTCATAGATCAAGTCCGCGTGGGCACACATGCCGGGTATGACCGCGTCACGATCGAGTTCAACAACACCGATCCCAGTCAAGTAGACGTAACGCCGCAGAACTCCCCGTCCTTCACGCAGAGCCCGAGCGGCCAGTCGGTAACACTCTCAGGCAGCGCTGGCGTTCTGATCACCATCAAAGGCGCTGATGAGCACACCGCATACAGCGGGTCGACCGACATCAAGACCGGCTACTCGGTTCTGGTCGAGGCGCGCCAGGTGCAGGACTTCGAGGGCACGGTTCAGTGGGGTCTCGGAATGTCGAAGCCTGCCTGCTATCGCGCCTTCTTCCTCACCAACCCAACGCGCCTGGTCATCGACATCCAGACGCCCTAGCGCCGGTGCAGCAGAGAGAGCCCGTAACCCGTGGCGACCTGGTCGTACCCAGCCGCCTCGACCGAGGCAACCTGGGCGTCAAAAACGGCGAGGTTGTAATTGGTCCCCTCGTAGTCAAGCACGACCCACTCGGCGTCTTGAACACCCTCGAACCCATAGTCATAGATGAAGCGCCGCTCCGAGAGGTGGCTAGGGAATCCGTTCTCCGCCGACACCCGAGCGTCAGGCGCGATCCTGCTCAGCTGCGGCACGAACGCGGCGTAGCGCGATTGGGTCGTGAACTGATTGGGATCGAACTTTCGTGAGAACGGCATATCACCGAAGGCCCAGCTGAAAATGAGCGAACTCACAATCACCGCCGCCATCACCGGTCGTCGAGCTGATTCGCGCAACCGCGCCAGGGCGAGGATCGCCGTGCCGAAAACGAGCGGAATCAGTGGCGCCGAGTACTGCGACGTGAAGGAGTACTGCGGTTCGTAGTTGGCGAGCAGCAGGTAGCCGAGGGTTGGCAAAAGTAACAGGCCGGCCCACCCGGCCAGAGCGCTGAGGCCCAGCACCGGTCCGAAGATGGCCACCAAGAAAGAGATCTTCTTGGGTTGAAGCAACGAGCGCGCGATTCGAAGCGGATTGGTCACGAGGGTTCTCAGGATTCCGCCTGGGTTCCCGCCGACGTCCGAATAGCGTTCGCTGATGTACGGATACGAGTGACCCCCGGCAAACAGCGGGATGACAACTTGGATGAGCGCGACGAAGGCGAGCAGGCTGCCGGCCAACACGCCAAGCCCGAGCTTCCAGTCGCGCTTGCCCAGCAGCGCGTAGGCGCCGAAGCCGATCCCGATCAGCGCCATCTCCTCTTTGACCAGGAATGTGAAGAGCAGGCTGAGCAGAAACCAACCGCGCCGCCCTCGCTCGAGGAAGTACAGGGCAAATCCCAGCGGCGCTACTGAAAACACCACTTCGTGGAAGTCGAACAAGTTGATGTATGCGACGGGCACGAACAGGAAGTAAGCGAGCACCCACCACGCCGCGTATCCGGCGGGTAGCTTCAACCTGGCGAGCAGATAGACCGGCCAGGCCCCGAGCGCCAACGCAAGCGTCTGGATCACAACCAGCGTTTCCGGGTGTGGGTAGGCGAAGTAGAACGGCATCAAGAGCAAGAACACCGGTGAAAAATGGTCGCCCAGCAGGGAGTGGGGGATGGGCAGCGCCTGGCTCATGGTCGATTCGAAGAGGCGTCCCTGCGTGGTGTTCCAGAAGACCTGGTTGAACAACCCAAGATCGAAGCCGAGCGAGTGGTAAGACTCGTGGCGCAGCACGGAGAGGGTGATGTAGGCCAGCGAGTAGGCCGCCCCGAGGCCAAGCGCGGCCAGGCCCTGGTAGCGCAACCAGACCGCGGCGAGGCGCTTCATCGAGGGTAGATTTTGACCGGGTCTGAGGTGCTGCACGTCAGCTCCTACAGCGCGTGGCCCAGGGGCTTTCCCGCCCGCGTGACAACATCGTTGTGACGCGCTAGGCTACCGCTGCGGTTCGGATGCGCCCGTGCGCGTGTCAGGGACGGGGAAGGGGGGACCTCGTCGCGACGTCGTTGCCTGGCGCAGCCTCCGGGCAATCGTCCGTGACATACCGCGACGGCCACCCTCACCGTCACCAATGCCGGGGGCGGAGGCAAGCTGGCGGTCATCGTCAACCAGCAGAGCGGCTCGAGCTTCATGAGCTACAGCGGGCAATGACGACGAAAGAGGGGCTCCAGCTCCAAACACAAATCTAACGGCCAGGCGTCCGTGATGGCGGCGAGCCACCGCGTGACGCCTGGCCAATGTGAAGGACCGTCTTAAACGGTTAGGTGATTGCCTATTGACTGTGGCCAGGATCGGATCAAGCTTGCCGTGATCAAGCCGCTTGATCAATCCAGGTAAGGGACGGAATCGGAGGGATGCGTGATGCCTAGGACCACAGGCCGTTGGGCTCTCGCCGTGCTGGCTGTCGCCGCTATGGTGGCAGCATCCGCGACAGTCGTCTCTGCATCCGCGACGGTCGCGTCCGCATCACCGATTGCGACCCAGGCGCCGGGCTCGACCGGGGTCCCCGGTTCTGCTTGGGCCTGGGGCGAGAACACCTACGGCGACCTTGGCAACGCCACCACCGCGAACAGCAGTACGGCGGTTCCCGTCGGCATTCCCCCTTCGGCGACCATTGTCACCGCCATCGCCGGCGGCTGGGGCCACAGCCTGGCCATCACCTCGAACGGCCGGGCGCTGGCCTGGGGCAGCAACGTCCTCGGCCAGCTGGGCAACGGCACCACCAGTACGACCGGTTGCACTTGCATCGCATTTCCCGTTTCGGTCAGCCTGCCATCGGGGACCACCGTCACCGCAATAGCCGGCGGTGGCTCCCACAGCCTGGCGGTGACCTCCGACGGCCACGTCCTCGCCTGGGGCAATGGCGCCTGGGGCGCGTTGGGCAATGGAACGCAGAACGAGAGCAACGTCCCGGTGATGGCAAGCATGCCCTCAGGGACTGTCGCCACCGCAGTCGCGGCGGGTAGGAACCACAGCTTGGCGCTGACCTCCACCGGCCAGGTCTTCGCCTGGGGCGACAACAGCTACGGTGAGCTGGGCAACGGTACAACCGTCAGCACGCTTATCCCGGTTCCGGTCAGCCTTCCCTCGGGAACCACCGTAATCGCCATCGCTGCCGGCGAACAGCACAATCTGGCGCTGACATCCACCGGAACGGTTCTTGCCTGGGGCTACAACTACTGGGGCCAGCTGGGCAACGGCACCACCACTACCACGGGTTGCTCGTGCAGCAGGTCCCCGGTTCTCGTAAGTCTGGCCCCGGGAACGTCCGTGGCTGCAATCGCTGGAGGGCGTGCTCACAGCCTGGCGGTGACTTCCGCCGGCCAGGTCCTCGCCTGGGGCAACGGACAGTACGGCCAGCTTGGTAACGGTCTGACGAGTGATTCGAGCATCCCGATCCAGCTCAGCATGGCCCCAGGGACCGTCGTCGGCGGCATCGCCGCCGGCTCCGACCACAGTCTGGTGTTTACATCAAGGGGCCAGGTCCTGGCCTGGGGCTACAACTATCACGGCGAGCTGGGCAACGGCACCACGACCACGACCGGCTGCTGGTGCATCTCCTACCCGGTTGCCGTCAGCGCCTTTCCCGCAGCCGGAGCCGTTGCCGCGGGCGGTAACCACAGCGTGGCCATCCAGCTGCCCGCGGCGGCCGTGTTCCCCGCTGTCTCCAACGGCGCGTACGGCGGCTACGTCACGGCGGCCACGATCCAGAACACGGGCTCCGCGCCGGCGATCGTCCACATTGACTACTTCGACCAGAACGGCGCGCCGGTTGGCAGCGGCGACTCAATGGCCAGCCTGGCTGTGAACGCGAGCTGGACGGTGCGCCAGGACAACGGCAACTCATTTCCGAGCAGCGGGGGGGACGCGTCACAGGCCGGCTCCGCCGTCGTTTTTAGCACTCAGCCGATAGCCTCCTTCGTCAACGAGTTCGCCCCCGCCAACGTAGGGGATGCGACCAGCTACAGCGGTGTGCAGGTTCCCAGTGGAGTGGCCACAACGCTATATGCCCCGACCATCGTCAACAACGCCTACGGCGGTTACACCACCGGCATCGGTCTGCTCAACCAGGGCACCAGCCCGACCGACGTGACGATCAGCTATCGCAACGGTAGCGGCTCCGTGGTGAAAACCCAGACGGTGAGTGGACTGGCCGCCCACGCCTACCGCTCCCTGTACAGCGGGGATGCCGTCCTGGCCTTGCCCAGCGGCTTTGCAGGAACGGCGACGATGACCAGCTCGAATGGCCAGCCGCTGGGGGCGGTCGTCAACGAGGTCGGACCAGGTGGACAGTTCAGCTCCTACGACGCCGTGGCATCGGCCAACGCCACGCTCAACGTCCCGGTGGCCCTGAACAATGCCTTCGGCGGCTACTACACCGGCCTGGCCATCCAGAACACCACGGGAAGTATCGGCACCGTGTCAGTCACTTACTACGACGCGTCGGGGACGGGCACCGCCAAGAGCTTCAGCATCGGCCCCTACGGCTCCCTCGGCGTCTTCCAGGGAAGCGCCACCGACGGACCGCCGATCGGCGCCTACACGGCGGTGATCCAGGGCATCGCGGTGCTCGCCAGCCTGAAACTGGCGGCGATCGTCAACGAGGTGGCACCGCCTGTTGGGACCGCCCAGATGTCGACTGCTTACAACACCGTAAGCGCCGGCAGCGCATTCGTGCACCTTCCCCTGGTCGAGAACGCGGGCGGCGACCCCTGGAATACGGGCGAGGGGATCATGAACACCGGCACCAGCAACGCCTCACTCATCGTTTACTACTACGACGCCTCCACGGGCGCGGCCGTCGGCACACCGCAGATGCATACGCTGGCGCCGCACGCCTTCTGGGGTCTGTATCAGCCTACGAACGGACTGCCGAGCGGGAAGCGAGCGACAGCGGTGATCATCTCGCTGCCTACCCCGTTCCTCGGGCAGGTGGCGGTCATCTGCAACGAGAGCAGCGCCACGACCTTCATGAGCTACGACGGGCAGTGAAATTCGAAACGTAATCGCCGGCGCGCTGACTGGCTAGTTTCTGCACCGCGACCGATAGCTGGGCTTGCGCGATCGTGGAAACCAACCCACAATGGTCGGCCGTGGGCGCGGAATCCCGTTGTTGAGGCTCGTTCGTGTGGTGGCAGGAGCCGTGCTGCTGGTCGCCATGGCCGTCCCCGCGTCCGGCATTCGCCTGGTCAAGCCGGCGCTCGCCAATGTGAATACCGGCTGGACCTCGTACCACTACGACAACGCGCACGACGGAAACGACGCCGGCGAACCCG
>Ga0209118_1001630_pt1 | contig 10212 bp, 7 predicted proteins | sample BlaSpr_A8_Ref_M1_FD_187988 | JGI IMG/M metagenome (GOLD analysis project Ga0209118, IMG submission 187988) | Forest soil microbial communities from Thunder Bay, Ontario, Canada - Black Spruce, Ontario site 2_A8_Ref_M1 (SPAdes) (version 2) | ecosystem: Environmental > Terrestrial > Soil > Boreal...
AATTGGCGGAGGATTCGTTGGATACCGCGCGAGCCGCGTCACCTCCAGGTGTCGAGAGCTTGACAGGCTCGAGCGCCAATGCATTGCCGAGGGGTGGATTGACGTCCATCAACCTGCCGACGCAAGCACCATGCCAACCGAATTGACGCGTACGTGTCGTCGCCTACAGGTAAGCCGTTTCGAATCAGAGACCGTGCTTGTGTCAATGCAGCGCGATCGTCAACAGGCATTCGATCCGGGCATCAGGGTCCGGTCCTCGCCGTCGCTGCGGGCATTCGATGCTCGGTGGCCGTGTTGACCGCGGCGCATGCGCGATCTGGAAGTCCAGCCCGATTCTTGCGTTGCGGCTTCACCTGTCCTCACGACGGCGCTAAGTGACCCTCTGTGGGACAAATCCTCGTAACGCGTATCCCCGGAAATTCACGGCGAATCGACGCCGACATTCGTGACTGAGGGGCAGAGTCGCGCGACTATGCGCATCTGTTCTATCCACTCCGGACATGCGTCTTTCTCAGGAGCGGTTGTTCGTAACAACTCAATATAAGTAACAGGAAGGGTAAAGCTAACAATCCCCAGGTAGAAAGTGTTGGCACGCTCGCCACCGCCAACTGCGCCGTGTTGGTCAAGCTGAACATGGCCGGCGTTGCCACCCCCACCACACTCGCCGTCACGTTGTAGCTGCCTGCCGTCGCGTTGGCGGTCGCGGTCACGCTCGCCACGCCGCTACCATTGGTGACCGCGCTGGCCGCCGATAGCGTCGCACTCGCTCCGCTGCCGGGCACCGCGAAGTTCACCGTCACCCCGGCGACAGGGTTGCCGCCCAGATCCTTCACTGTCACTTGCAGCGGACTCGCAAACCCCATGTTGATCACCGCCGACTGTGGCGTGCCACCGGTCGCCGTCACACTCGCTGGCCCGGGTATGTAGAACTCGACTGCAAAGTTCTGCGGCGGAAGTGGTCCAACAAAAGGCACGTCGAAGTCGCCAACACTCGGATCGGCTTGCCAACCTATCTGCGCGGCCGACACAGAACTATTCACGCCGTACTGGTAGATAAACGTCCCGTCTTGCCGGACAATCGCCTGTAACCGAAAGTTGCCCTGTGGCGGACTCCCACTCGTAAATTCGGGCACGTTATTCCAAGTCACAACGAACTGCTGATTTGGCACGCTGCCCGTGGTCGCAAAGCTGACAAAGCACGGGAGGGTGCCGAAGGGGCCAGCACCAGCACCGGTAAGGCTGCACCGGGTTGCATACGCGGGAGCCTCTTCGATATTGGTCGGAACAATGTCCGCGCCATACACCTTCATGGTGTAGGGAAGACTTGCGTTCGGAAACGGAAACGGGTCGGGCGTGCCGAAGCCACAAGCAACGTTGTCAAAAACAGCGCCATTTGCCGGGTTTTGGTTCAGGAACTGAAGCCGACCATTCGACATGATTCGCACGCGATCGACAACGACACCGGCAAACCGGAAGTTGAATCCCAGCGGTATCGGATCACTAATCGTGTCATCAATGTTCGGTACGGTCGTTCCACAGCCAGCGAGGCTACGAAACGCGATGGGCGCACTCGCGGCGCTTACCACGGTGTGACTGCTGGGATCGATCCACGCAAACGCAATTGGGGTGAAGGCATACGTTACCGCATGCGTGACATTGGGAATCAACAAGCCCGCCAAAAACAGCGCTGCAGTTGCGGCTCGCGACCACTGCTTCTCTATTGATCGGTCGAATTTCAATGCAGCGTTTTCTTCCCGTGTCTTCGGCGCCTGAGACCAATGACCGTGCGTTGTACGACTTGGCCGCGGCACGCGATCGCATGCGCTGCCCCACACACGCGACCTACAGCGGCCATACCTTGTCGCTCAGCCTCTGCACAATCTGAGCGTTGCGTAGGGAAGAGCTCGCACGCAGCGTCGAGCCGGTGACCGTCAGGCGCTTTACCATGATGTGCCGCCAATCCACCGTGACTTTGCCACTTCGACTTGCTGTGTCGGCGCAACTTCGGGTAGCCGCTCTTCAGCTAGTCGCGCTTTGTGTCGATGCCAGTGAGCCCAGCAGGGCTGCTGTTAAAGCGGAAGACGTTCGTACTTCCATGAGACTCCCCCTTCGGTGATCGGATTGTTCCATCCGATGTCACATCTTTGTCGCATCACAGCGTTGGCGATTCGCCGCACTTGCGTCGCTGCGCGTCATCACGATGAGTGTGATGAAAATTATCGCAGTCGCGCTCGCTCGTTGCGCACGCCCCATAATTCGGCCGGCAAGGCTACGTTACAACTTGCGGAGAGGTATTTCAATCGCGCGAACCAAAAAATTGAGGGTTTGGTGGTGCCCGTCAACGGTCGGTGTTTGGCGGCAACTGGACGATCCGCGCTCGCTTTGGAGGATTTCCTAGCGGGCACCGAAGGTACGACAATTGATTGCCCGGCCGAGGCGCTCGAGTGGATACGGGCCTACGGCCGCACCTCGAGCATGATCTTGCCGATGTGTGCGCTGGACTCCATCAAGCGGTGCGCTTCGGCAGCATCGGCCAGCGGAAAAACCCGGTAGATGACCGGCTTGAGCTTCTTCGCTTCGAACAGCGGCCACACCTTGTCGCGCAGGCTCTGCGCAATCTGAGCTTTGCGTGCGGAAGGGCTCGCGCGCAGCGTCGAGCCGGTGACCGTCAGTCGCTTCATCATGATGTGCCGCCAATCCACCGTCACCTTGCTTCCTTGCAGAAACCCGATGATGACCATGCGTCCTTCCAGCGCGAGGCACTTCATGTTCTTTTCGATGTAATCGCCGCCGACCATGTCCAGCACCACATTCACGCCTTTCTTGCCGGTAATGGTGGCGACCTCGGCGACGAAATCCTGCTCGCGGTAATTGATGACGTGATCAGCGCCGATGTCGCGGCAGAAAGCCGCCTTGTCGGCGCCGCCGACGGTCGTGATTACCGTTGCGCCGAATGCCTTGGCCAACTGGATGGCGGTGAGTCCGATGCCGCTCGACCCGCCGTGGACGAGCACTGTCTCGCCGGCCGATAGATGAACCCGGTCGAAGAGATTGTTCCACACCGTGAAGTAATTCTCCGGCAGGCTCGCCGCTTCCAGCAGCATCAGGCCCTGCGGCAACGGCAGACAATGCTCCGCGGGTGCCACGCAATATTCGGCGTAACCGCCACCCGGCGTCAGCGCGCAAACCCTGTCGCCGACAGCCCAGCCGGATTTTCCTTCGCCGATGGCGACGACTGTGCCGGCGACTTCGAGACCGATGATGGGTGAAGCATCCGCGGGAGGCGGGTAGAGGCCTGCGCGCTGGACGCAATCGGGACGGTTGACCCCGGCGTAGGCAACTTCGATCAGCACCTGTCCGCTCTTCGGCGCGGGCGTCGTCGTCTGATCGAGCACCAGGACGTCGGGTGGCCCCGCCTCGCGGGCTACGACATAACGCATGGTCGCGGGAATTGCGGCAGGCATACGAAGAATTCGAGCTTGATCGGGCGAACATTGTAGCGCAGCAGAGAGCTCGCTTAAGCGCGCATTGATCTGGGCTACACTGGCAGCCCGATATTGCCGCTGAACACCAAGTGAAAAAGCTCATAGCGCTGGTCGTTGTGGTGCTGCTGCTCGCAGCGCTGGGCTGGTTTGCCTTCGCCGCCGACTACAGCGACGGTTATCGCGTCGGACAGGTGATCAAGCTTTCGCGCAGCGGCTATGTGTTCAAGACCTGGGAGGGGACGCTGGACTTCGGCTTCCTGCAGCAGGATCCGACCGCCGGCGTCGCGACCCGGCTCTGGGATTTCAGCGTGCGCGACGATGACGAGCAGGTGCGTAAGGACATCGACGCCGCAATTTCGGCTAACCGGAAAGTCAAGCTGCACTATCGCGAGAAGTATTTTCGCTGGAGCTGGCTGGGCGATACCAAGCATTTCGTCGACAAGGTCGAGCTCGCCGGCTGAACTGGGGCGCGGGCCGTCCACGCGGCTGTGTGCGGGCGCCGATCGGCACGACTTCAGTGCGCCGCGCCGGCGGCGCGTCTTTCATCCAGGAGCCGTGTCGGCCGCCGCGTTGTCTCCGGGCTTTCCAGGAGGATGCAGGTCCGTTTCTTGCTCAGGCGACGATACGTGGGCTTTTCCTGCGCGCATTTTTCAAGAGGAGATTGAAGATGGCTGACACTCGGGATGCAACCGGGGTCAATACACCGAGCAAGTGCGCACATTCGGCGTGCAACTGCGGCGCGACGCCGGGGAAGCGATTTTGCAGCGACTATTGCGAAAAACAGAGCCGCACCGGCTCCGCATCCCACACCGATTGCGACTGCGGCCATCCACCCTGCAAAACGCGCTGACGCGAAATAAGGCCGGGCTTGGACCAGCATGCGCTCGATCGGAAGCTATTGCCGCAGCTTGTAAGGTTTACTCATTCCCATTCCTTGACGGAGGCGATCATGCCCGACAAAAAGACACTGGAACGCGCTGACCAGGACAAGCGCGAAGGAAAGTCGCCGAGCACCCAGGCCGGCGAATTCGTACGCGAGGAAATGGAGCACATACGCGAGGGCAAGCACGGCGCCCGGTCCGCCAAGCAGGCCATCGCCATTGGCCTGTCGAAGGCTCGCCGCGCTGGTGTAGCACTCAAGGCGCCCCGCGAAGGAACGGTGCCCGCGGAAACCCGCCGCCGCGCCCAGCACGACAGCGCGGTGGGTGCGAAGGGAGCAAAAGCTCCGTCGCCGAAGCGTTCGCGCGCAACGCTCTCCGCGCTCAAACGCGAAGGCCGCAGCGCGGCAAGCACGGCAGCGCTATCCCGGCAAACCAAAGCGGCCGCCAAAAAGCGTACCGCGGCGGATCGGTCCGCGGCGGCGCGCAAGGCAGCGCGCACCCGATCGCGCGGCGGGTGATCGCGGGAACCCAGTGTCTGTTGATGCACACCGCTGGGTTCCCGCTCAGTTACCAAAATGAGCGGGGGACGACGAAACTCAGGACTCGGGTTGTACTTTCGTAATACTCAACCGCGCAGCTCAAGTCCTCAATAGACGACCTGCACGTTCTCCGCCGAAAATCGCTCACGCAAGCTCTCGAGCAGGCGATCGTCGAGATTGACCCGCCAGTCGCTGCCGAGTTCGATGTCCCCGCAGGACGATCGATTCTGATACTTGACGATGATCGCAGCCGCTCCACTCGCGCCGCTGCGGAAAGGCGTCAACAGCTCCAGCAAGCGCTCGGCCGAGCTCGACCCGTTGCATGCGATCTTGAGCGAGCGGGCCCACTTGCGGCGTGCACCGGCGAGATCGTGCAGCGACTCCGCGACGATCCGCATCGATTGCATCTGTCCGTCGTCACCGGTGCGTTGCATTACCTTGACTTCGGCGACCAGCAGCGCGTCCTCTCGCAGAATGTGCCGGCAGGCATCGAAAGTCTCGTTGAAGATGGCGACCTCGCATTGATCCTTGCCGTCATCGAGGATCACGAACGCCATCTTCCCGCGCCGCGATGTCTGCGTGCGCAGCTGCGCGACGACGCCCGCGATGCGTACGCTCGTCGGCGACGGCCGCAACGCGCCCAAGGGCTGCTGAATGAGTTGCTTCAGCTCCGCGGCGTAAGCGTGATAGGGATGCCCTGAAAGATAAAAGCCCAGGCTCGCCTTTTCCTGAATGAGACGCTCGGTCTCCGTCCATTCGCGCGCGGAGATCAGTGCCGGCCCGGCTCCTCCTCCGTCGCCGCCATATTCACCGAACAGCGACACTTGCGACGCGGCGCGGTCCGCGTGCTCGGCGTGGTCCAACGCGGCGCCGACCGAGGCAAGCAGACTTGCCCGCCGCGGCTCCACGGTGTCGAATGCGCCTGCACGGATCAGCGCCTCGACCGCGCGCCGGTTGACGACGCGCTTGTCGACGCGGCGACAGAAGTCGAACAGATCGATGAAGGGACCTTTGTCGCGGGCAGCGACGATCGCTTCGATGGCCGCGCGTCCCGTACCCTTGATACCACCGAGGCCATATCGAATGCGCCGTTCATCGACCGGCTCGAAGCGGTAGGAGGATGCGTTGACGTCCGGTGGCAGCATCTCCAGGCCGAGCGCCAGCGCGTCGACGTAGAACTGCCGGACCTTGTCGGTGTCATCCATCACCAGGGAGAGGTTCGCCGCCATGAATGCCGAGGGATGATGCGCCTTGAAGTACGCCGTCTGGTACGCGATCAGCGCGTAGGCCGCGGCGTGCGACTTGTTGAAGCCGTAGCCGGCGAACTTTTCCATGTGATCGAACAGCTGCGTCGCCTTGGCCGATGACAAGCCGCGATCGATGGCGCCCGATACGAAACCCTGACGGTGTTTGGCCATCTCGTCGGGCAGCTTCTTGCCCATCGCCCGGCGCAAGAGGTCGGCGGCGCCGAGCGTGTAGCCGCCGATGACCTGCGCGATCTGCATCACCTGTTCCTGATAGACCATTACCCCGTAGGTCGGTGCAAGGATCGGTTCCAGCCGGGCGTCGTGATATTCGAACCGCTCCGCACCTTGTTTGCGGCGAACATAATCCGGGATCAGCTCCATCGGTCCCGGCCGGTAGAGCGCGACCAGCGCGATGACATCATCAAAGCGCTTCGGCGGCGCCTGCAACAGAAGCTCGCGCATGCCGCGCGACTCGAACTGGAACACCCCTGTCGTATTTCCATTCTTGAAAATATCGTACGTCGCCTTGTCGTCGAGCGGCAGCGTCTCCAGCGCCACGGTCGATGCCGGATCGAGCTTCCTGATGTAGCGCAGGGTCCAATCGAGAATGGTCAGCGTGGTCAGGCCGAGGAAGTCGAACTTGACGAGGCCCACGAGCTCGACGTCATCCTTGTCGAACTGCGAGACCGGCGCGTCGGATCCGGCCTGCGTGTACAAGGGACAAAAGTCGGTGAGCTTGCCGGGAGCGATCAACACGCCGCCGGCGTGCATGCCGACGTTGCGCGCGATGCCCTCGAGTTGTTCGGCCAGGCTCAGGAGCTCACGCACTTCCTCTTCGGCGGCTTCGCGCTCGTTGATCAAAGGCTCCACGTCGCGCGCATAAACCACGTTTGCCTGCGCTTCGGCGTCGCGCTGGCGCCGCTTGAGGGTGACCATGCGGCCAGGTTGAAACGGGATCAGCTTCGCAATGCCGTCGCAGAATGTATAGGGCAGGTCGAGCACCCTGCCGACGTCGCGGACGACCGCCTTTGCGGCCATGGTGCCGAAGGTCACGATCTGCGACACCGATTCGGCGCCGTACTTCTGCTTGACGTAGTCGATGACGCGATCGCGTCCATCCTGGCAGAAGTCGATGTCGAAGTCCGGCATCGACACCCGCTCCGGATTCAGAAAACGCTCGAACAGCAGCGTGTAGCGCAGCGGATCGAGATCGGTGATGCCAAGGCTGTACGCCACCAGCGAGCCGGCACCGGATCCGCGCCCGGGACCCACCGGCACGTCACTGCGCTTGGCCCAGTTGATGAAGTCGGCGACGATCAGGAAGTAGCCGGCGTATCCCATCTGGATGACGGTCTTTACCTCGAACTCGAGGCGGGCGACATATTCCGGCCGCATTCGCTCGCGCTCGGCGGTGTCCCCGAATGCGACGTTCAGGCGCCGTTCCAGGCCCATGCTGGCCTCGCTGTTCAGATGCTGCTCCAGCGAAACACCTTCGGGCGTCGGAAACGCGGGCAGATAATTCTTGCCCAGCGGCAGTGTCAGATTGCAACGCTGGGCGATCGCCACGCTGTTCGCCAGAGCGCCTGGCAGATCGGCAAAACGCTGCGCCATTTCATCCTGCGTCGTAAGGTATTGCTCCGGCGTGAAGCGTTTCGGCCGCCTCGGATCGGAAAGGACGTAACCCTCGGCGATGCACACGCGGGCTTCGTGCGCGCGGAACTCGGCGCGGGTCGCAAACTGCACCGGATGTGTCGCGACGACAGGCAGCGAGCGCTCCGCGGCGAGCCGCACGGTGGCAGCGGTCAGGGCATCGTCGTCGCTGCGGCCGGCGCGCTGCACTTCGAGATAGAAGCGATCCGGAAAAAGCCTCGCCCACGCGTCGGCCGCGGCGCGCGCCGCAACCGGATTGCCCTGCGCGAGCGCATGGCCCACGTCGCCGCCGGCGAACCCGGACAGCGCGATCAAGCCGTCGGTCCCCTCGGCGAACCAGGCGCGCTTCATTTCTGCGCGTCCGCGATGCTGGTTGGTGCGGTAGGCGCGGGTCAGCCAATCGGCAAGCCTGAGATAGCCCGCGCGCGATTGGCAAAGCAAAAGCAGTCGATGCGGTGCGTCGCGCTCGCGATCGTGAGTCACCCAAACGTCGCAGCCGACGATCGGCTTGATCCCCTTGGCGCGCGCGGCCTTATAGAACTTGACCATGCCGAAGACGTTGCCGAGATCGGTGAGTGCCAGCGCGGGCATGCGATCGGCGGCCGCGGCGGCAACCGCCTCGTCGAGGCGCACCATCCCGTCGACGATCGAATACTCGCTGTGCAGGCGCAGATGGACGAAGCTGACCGAGCTAAGCGCGCTCATGATGTACAATTTTACTCGCTTTGACTTTACGCTTTGGACTCCTTGCCGAAAATCATAAATCGTTGGCGGAGCCTCACGCTTGCGTTAGCAGCGATCATCGTCGCGGCTTGCGCGACCGTGCCGCCGGCCAACATTCCACCGGGCGCAATACCCGGCGCGCCGGAGCAGCCGCCCAGGCCTCAGGCGCCTCCAACGAGCAGCGCCAACCCGCCGGCCAAAATCAATCTGCAGGGCTTCCCTCTGCCCTACCGGCAGGGTTACGCCGACGGCTGCGCCAGCACCGGCGCCCTGGAACAGAAAGATGCGGCACGGTTCAAGAGCGACGGCCAATATCGCACCGGTTGGTTCGACGGAAACGCGTTGTGCAAGAAGCCTTGAGCATGTCCGTTACGGTCCACCTAGTGTGACGCCGTCCACTTCGCAGTCGATCGCGATTCGAGGCCTCTCCTATCACGTCCGCACGTGGGGAAACCCGAGCGCGCCGAAGCTCATCATGCTGCATGGCTGGATGGATGTCGGCGCATCATTTCAGTTTCTGGTCGACGCACTGGTGCGCGATTGGTTCGTCATCGCACCCGACTGGCGCGGATTCGGCCGCAGCGAATGGTGTCCGGACGGCTACTGGTTCTTCGATTATCTCGCTGACCTCGAAGCGCTACTCGATCATTACTCGCCCGGCGAGCCGGCGCGTGTTGTCGGCCACAGTCTCGGCGGCAACGTTGCCTGCCTGTTCGCCGGCATCCGGCCAGCGCGGATATCGCATGCGATTTCGCTCGATGGCTTCGGGATTCCCGCCGAACGCCCCGAAGTCGCGCCGGACAAGATCGCGAAATGGCTCGATGCACTCTCCGATCCACCTTCGTTTGCACCGTATCCCACTATCGCCGCGGTCGCCGACCGCTTGCAGAAAAACAATCCGCGTCTGCCGCGCGACAAGGCCGAGTTTCTCGCCGCGCACTGGGCCGAAGTATTGCCCGACGGCAGCGCACGGCTCAGATCCGACCCGCGTCACAAGCTGCCGTTCCCGCATGTCTACCGGATGGAGGAAGTGCTGGCGATCTGGAGGCGCGCCACCTCGCCCGTGCTGTGGATCGGCGCCCAGGATTCGTTCGTGCTCAAGTGGCTCGCCGGAGCTCGGGACGAAAGCACGTCCGATGTAGAAGCGGAATTGAAACGGCGCATGGCGGCGTTCTCCGATTGCAAGTTGCTCACCATCGCCAACGCCGGGCACATGCTGCATCACGATCAGCCGCTGGCCGTCGCTTCGGCAATCGAAGCCTTTCTCGGCGTGTGACAGTGCCGCGCTTCGCGATTCGCTCGCGTCGCGGTGCCTATTTCTCGCTGGTCGTCCTCACGCTGTGATCGAGAGCGGGTAATCGGCAAAGGTGACGCTTGCCACGGCCGAATGAATCCCGCCCGCAAGCTATAATCGCTCGCTTTCTTGCGGCGCTGTACGGATAACCCGTGGCTTCTGAAGAACTCTCCAAACTCAGCATCGACCGCAGCATCGCGCCGGTTCGCAGCCGGCGCCGGCGCAAAAAAAGCGCGCGTACTCGGCTGGCCGCCCAATCTGGTCTTCGCATTGATGTGCGGGGCCGCTGTGTTGTGCTGCATACCGATGGCGATGCCGCAGGGCCATCTGGTCGCGTTCTGCAGCGATCTCGGCATCAGCCGCGCGGCCGGCGCCATCATGCTGTCGGTGCTG
>Ga0209118_1001631_pt1 | contig 10209 bp, 6 predicted proteins | sample BlaSpr_A8_Ref_M1_FD_187988 | JGI IMG/M metagenome (GOLD analysis project Ga0209118, IMG submission 187988) | Forest soil microbial communities from Thunder Bay, Ontario, Canada - Black Spruce, Ontario site 2_A8_Ref_M1 (SPAdes) (version 2) | ecosystem: Environmental > Terrestrial > Soil > Boreal...
GAAGTTCGCCAGCGTCACCTCGGGCATGTAGACCAGTTGCTCGAGCAGCCGCTCGTCGTAGCGCTGTGACCAGCGCTTCACGATCGCCTGCACCTCCATGTACTTGCGCGCCAGCAGCTCGAGCGCCGAACCCGACAGCGGCGGCGCCTCGCCGTTGACGTGCAAGCCTGCGCTCTCCAGAGCGCTGTTGAGCAGCAGCTGATTGAGCTCGATGTCGTCCTTGACGTAGGACTCCTGCTTGCCGCGCTTGATTTTGAAGAGCGGCGGCTGCGCGATGTAGATGTGGCCGCGCTCGATGAGCTCGGCCATCTGCCGGTAGAAAAATGTCAGCAGCAAAGTCCGTATGTGGCTTCCGTCAACGTCCGCATCAGTATTGTGGCAGCAGATCCCGCCCACGCCGGCGATGAAGTTTTCGTCTCCTTCCACGGAAAAGTCGTAGACCTCGCCATTGCTCGGCGCAACCTCTGCAATGCACGTGACCGGCACTGCCATCAGGTCGCCGTCGATTACCTCAAAGCGGCGCGCCTTCCCAGGGGTCTCGAGATAGTGCTCGAGCACCGCCGCCCGCGCATGGTCCTTCCAGACCGGGCGCAGCGTACGCAGATCCTCCTTGGCGCCAACCGCAATGCTCCAGTAGCGATGTTTGGTCTCACAGGGAAGGCCCCGCACCGTGCGAACAACTCCATCGGGCTGGTGTTCGCTCATGGACGGAACAACGCCGACAGAGCTCAAGGAGTAGACAATGCCGCTCGCGATGTCGTAGGACGATGTCGTGAAGACTACCTGGTTGCCCGATATGGTGCCGTCGCCCAGCAGGTAGCCGCGCAGAAACGCGAGACGCAGGGCCTCCGAAACGTTGAATACGAGATCCGGGATCCGTTTGGTGGTGGAATCCGCGTTCGCGAAGCCGAAGACGTGTTGCCACGCCAGGGCCGCTACCCGATTCACCAGCTTGAGCTCATCGCAACGCATGGCGGAGCTGTATGAGATGGGGTTTCGTCCGAAAACGCTAGCAAGTTTCGCCGCCATCTCTGCGGCGAAGCGCTGATTGCTCGCGCCGATCGCGAGGCGGATACCGTTGCGCTGCGAGCACGACCCTTCTGCGAGATAGAAGCCAAGCAACGTCATCAGCGCTTCGTCGACCGCAATGAATCGTGGAATCCCATGACTCGCGTAGTGCTCCGGCGTGAGCTCGAGATCTTCGCGGGACGCAAACCAATCGAGGTCCATAGGGTCCAAGTCGGACAAGCGCACGTAGTCCCTCACAATGTTTCTGCCCGAGCCACGGTACTGATCGTCCCAGACCTGCTCCAGTCGGCTGCGCCCGACAGTTGCGCGGCTGAACACGTCCTCACTGTTCGCGCCGATGGTTCTCAGGTAAGTCCGAAAATGCGTGAGGGTGGGTCGTGAGAGACCCTTCTCCCACGCGTAGAAAGTCACTGGCTGGCGAATGCCGATCGAAGCGCACAAGGTACGGTTGGAGACACCGCTGACGCGACGCAGCTCGGATAGTTCATGGCGCACTTCCACGGGGATGTCGACGCGGGGCGCCGTCAGTTCGGACTGATCTCCATACTGAGCACGCACCGCGGCCTTGAACCACTCCTCGACCGCCGCTCCGCGCACCCATATCTGCCGCGCTGCCTCAGGAGTTGCGTGCAGAACCCGCAGAACATCGATCCGCGCCGGCGCGGTCTCCGGAAAACGAACCCGCAACGGCGCGACGAGTTTGTCGCCTACGCACACCTCGTCGCCACGCTTCAATTTGATGTCGCCGTCTTCCCACACAAACACGCTGTGGCTTGAGGTCACGCGTACCGAGCGCCCGTAGGCCGTACACACGTGGAAGAGCTTCTCCTTGAGCGGGTGACGAATGACGCTCTTAATGGGCCGGAAACGGGTGTGGTGGTCCGTGATACCGAAGCACAACACCTCACCGAGGCCGGCTCCGCTCAACCGGTCGACGTCGCCACTGGGCACGGAGGTCGCGAGCACCTGATCGATGAAGGGACCGATGCGCACCATACGCACGCCGCGCGCGTCATCGCGCACAAACACATGCTCGTCCCCGTCCACGCTCATGATGATCACGCGGTGATAGCGCAGCTTCTCGACATCGAAATCGTCGCGGCCGATCCCGCAACCCAATGCGGTGATCAGCGTGCCGACTTCGGCCGACGACAACATCTTGTCGAAGCGCGCCCGCTCGACGTTGAGGATCTTGCCCTTGAGGGGCAGGATCGCCTGCGTGCGTCGATCGCGGCCCTGCTTGGCGGAACCGCCGGCGGAGTCGCCCTCGACGATGAAGATCTCCGACAGCGCCGGATCCTTTTCCTGACAGTCGGCGAGTTTGCCGGGCAGACCCGCGACGTCCAGTGCGCCCTTGCGCCGGGTCATCTCGCGCGCTTTGCGTGCTGCCTCGCGCGCCCGCGCCGCCTCGACCATCTTGGCGACGATGGCGCGCGCTTCCTGCGGGTGTTCGAGCAGAAATTCCTGCAGTTTCGTGCCGACCGCGTTCTCCACCACGCCTTTGACTTCGGACGAAACCAGCTTGTCCTTGGTCTGCGAGGAGAACTTCGGATCCGGCAGCTTCACCGACAGGATCGCGGTGAGTCCCTCGCGCGCATCGTCGCCGGTCATCGGGACCCTGTCCTTCTTGCCCGACAATTCCTTCTCGATGTAGTCATTGAGAGTGCGCGTCAGCGCACTGCGAAAGCCGGCGAGATGTGTGCCGCCGTCCTTCTGCGGGATGTTGTTGGTGTAGCAGAACATGCTCTCCTGGTAGGAGTCGTTCCACTGCAACGCCACTTCCACGGAAACCACGCCGTCCTGCGTGCGGAACCAGAACACCGACTCGTGGATGGGAGTGCGGGTGCGGTTCATGTACTTCACAAACGCCTGCAGTCCGCCGGCGTGTGCAAACACATCGGATTTGTTCTCGCGCTCGTCGATGAGCTCGATGCGCACGCCCGAGTTCAGGAATGACAGCTCGCGCAGGCGCTTTGCCAGGATGTCGTAGTTGAACTGGATGTTGGTGAAGATCTGCGAGCTCGGCTTGAAGCGGATCACCGTGCCGCGTTCGTGCGTCTCGCCAACGACGGCGAGCGGCGCGGCCGGCACGCCCAGGTGATATTCCTGGCGGTGCAGTTTGCCGTCACGGGAGATGCTGAGCTGCAGGTAATCCGACAGGGCGTTGGTGACCGACACGCCGACGCCGTGCAGGCCCCCGGACACCTTGTAGGAGCTGTCATCGAACTTCCCGCCCGAGTGCAGCACCGTCATGATGACTTCGGCGGCCGAGCGCCCCTCCTCGGGATGGATATCCACAGGAATGCCGCGTCCGTTATCCGAGACGGTCACCGATTCATCGGCATGGATGGTGACCACGATGCGGTCGCAGTGGCCGGCCAGGGACTCGTCGATCGAGTTGTCGACGACCTCAAACACCATGTGGTGCAGCCCCGTCCCGTCATCGGTGTCCCCGATGTACATTCCGGGGCGTTTCCGCACCGCATCAAGACCCTTTAAGACTTTGATTTTACTGGAGTCGTAGACGTCGTCTGCGGCCATGAAGGAACCCGGTTTTGTGACATGACATTATACCGGTTGCACCCTCCCGGATTCCACGCGGAACGTGCGTTCAGGCGCCCCGAATAGCCGCGATTCGGCGTGCAACGAAGTGACAACCAGCTGACACCGCAACCTCATCACCTGCTCGATGAATCGCTCCAGGCGCTCACCATCGAGCTCCGCCGCCGGGTCATCCAGGAGCAGGGTCGGAGTGTTTTGTGTCGCCTCCCGCAGAAGCCGCAGTTGCGCCACGGTCATGGCCGCCGCGACCAGCTTTTGTTGTCCTCGTGAGAGAGCCTCTCGCGCCGGCCGTCCGTGCAGCCGCACGGCAACATCGGCTCGGTGGGGGCCGGCGTGCGTGAGGCCTCGAGCCTCATCTCGCGCCCGGGATGACGCCAGCGCGTCAAGCAGCGTGTGGTCGTGGCTCCAGCCGCGGATGTAGTGCAGTTCCACGTCGAGCCCGCTCAAAGCTCCGACGGCCTCTCGCCAATAGGGCTGGAGCTGAGCCAGGAAGCGACGGCGGGACTCCCCGATCACTTCGCCCAGGCGAGCGAGCTCGGGATCCCAGACACTCGCCTGACCTGCCTGGAGCTTCAGCGCTGCATTACGTTGCTTGAGTGCGCGCGTGTACCGCACCCACGTGTCCACGAAATGGGGTTCCACGTGGAACACCGCCCAGTCCATCCAGCGACGTCGGCGGTACCCGCCTTCCTCCACGAGCTTGTGCACCCCGGGCTCAATGACCTGGACCGGGAAAGCGTGCGAGAGCTCGGCAAGAGACTGGACCGGCCTGCCACCGATCCTCGCCGACGTGCCGTCCCGGGTGCACTCGAACGCCAGAGCCTGGATAGGCTCAGACGGGCCACCAACGTGCCCAATGACTCTCAGGTGGTCCTGTCCACGCCGTATAAGGCGCTCACTGTTTCTCGTACGGAACGATCTGCCCCGACCGAGAAGAAACATGGCCTCGAGCAGCGAGGTCTTTCCCGAACCATTGTCCCCGCAGACCAGCGCCAGTCCCGGCGGAATCTCAAGCTCCGCGTGCTCGATGCAGCGCAGACCGCTCACGGTGAGGTCAGTGAGAATCATGGGTCCTCACCTCACCGACCCTGACCCGCGGGACGTGGCTGCGCCTCTGAGCACGGATCCGCGCAGACGCGCCGTCCCAGGTGACCTGGAGGCCCAGGCCCTGGCTGCCTGGAAGGGCCAACGGCCCGAAATGACTCTCAGGTGGCCCTGTCCGGACTGTATTTGGCACCTACTGTCTCTCATGAGAAACGATCTGCCCACGGTGGGGTCTTCCCCGAACCGTGGTCCCCGCGGCCGGGCACCATCCCCGGCGCGATCTCAGGCGCCGCGTCCTCGATGCAGCGCTGGTCCTCACCCCGCCGACTGACCCGAGGGCGACCGCGCCCTATGCCTCGAGTTCCACGTGGAACGCGGGGCGGGTCCTGTTTGGAAACCCCTGGCCTGCGTACCCAAGGGCCTCGGGCTGAGCCCAGCTGGCGGCTGCTCGGGGCTCGGTCCGTCCGCCCTGTTCCACGTGGAACCCTTCACCCGGCCTCCCGAGGAAGCCTGGTCGCAGACCGTCGACCACTGAACGCCCACGGCGCCTTGGAATGAATCTCCATGACTGAGGCCTTCGGGCCTGCGGAGAGCGCGCAGGATTTGCCGCCGCGCCCCTGACCAGGGCGGAGCTCGCGGCCATGCCGTTGCGCCCGATTTCGGGAGCGTTCTGTCTGGCTGCTGCGGCCGAGCTGTCCGCCGCGACGGCGTCCGCCCAAAGCCAAGCGGCCACAGGGGCAGGCGTCCCGCCACGGGGCTGTCGCAGCTGACCGCTCCAGTGCGAGCGCCCAAGGCAACGCGGCCGGCGCGTGGCACGCTGATGACGCCAGCGCGAACCTCGCGAGCGGGTCGTCGGTGAATGCCGTTCTCAAGCCCGTGGAATCCACGCGCAGCAAACGCTGTGACCCCGTCAGTGCGCGCACGACTCAAGCCGCCAGGACCGAGGGTGGCACATCCATTCCCAATGGCTCTTGATCGGATGCGTACCGGAAGCGCCCGGTCGACGAAGGTCAAACGGGTTCATCGATGGGGATAGCCTTTGAGGAATCCAGGTGGGGGGGTGCCGCGGAGGCGAGCACCGCAAGCCGTGTCGGGGAGGCAGGCACCATCATGGGTGAGACCGGTCGCGCGGGGACGAGTCGCGGCGGCGGTTTGCTCGGGCGCACGACGGGCGGGGCGGGTCGGATCGGGACTGGGCGCGGCCAGCGGCATGGGGTCGCTCTCGGGAGGCGCCAGCGGCGCTCTGCAGAGCACACGGTTCCTCCTGAGTTCGCAGGCGGCCGCGTCCAGCCAAGGCGGCGCACCACGGCGGCGAACGCTGCCAAGCCGGACTCGAACCAGCCTTCCGGAGACCGGCGATACTGCGCGGCGAGCGTCACGAGTCCCCATGGGTGCCAGATGACATGGAAGAGCGCACGGTGGCTCGACCACGGGCGCCTGCCACGGATCCGTGCAGACGCTCAGCCCCACGACGCGTCTAATGACTCGCAAATGATCCTATCCTTCACCGAACACCCACTCACCGTCGCGTGCTTGGGTCAATTGGGCACAAACCAACCGGCTCGAGGGCTTCCCTCTCCAGCATCCTGTCGGCCCCAAAGGCAGGAGCAACACCGCAGCGGAGCCTCAAGCTCCAGATGCTTGATGCGACGCCGCGACTCATGACGAGCTCACTGAGGTTGTACGCCTCGCGATGCTCCCAAGGCCGAGGCAGGGCCTCCGAGCCCCGAACATCGGCTCCGCCCGCGTTCCACGTGGAACGGCGGTGGCCCGCGCTCGGAACCCCCGTCGCCCGCGTGCCCCAGCCCGCGTCCTGAATGGTGAGTCGGCCGCTGTCGGGCGAGCGGTGAACAGCACACCTCAAACGAGACGGTCGACCGCACCACGCCCATCGGCCACCACCCAGCCTGCCTCGAACCAGCCTTCCGGAGACTGGCGATAGCGCGCGGGCTTACAACCGCATAGGCATCACGACGTAGCGCGTGTGCGTCGTGCCGGGAGCGTGGATCAGGCAACTGCTGTTCGAGTCGGTGAGCCCGATGTGCACCTTGTCGCTCTCGATCGCACTCAGGGCGTCCAGGAGATAATTGACGTTGAATCCGATCTCCACTTCCTCGCCCTGGTACGAGACCTCCACCTGATCCTCGGCTTCCTCCTGCTCAGGATTGTGCGCCTGGAGGGTCAGCAGGTCCGGTCGGGCCGTGAGCCGGATTCCGCGGTACTTCTCGTTGGAAAGGATGGCGGTCCGTTGAAGGGCCTGTCTCAAGGTCTCTCGGTCCGCCTCGACCGTGCGGGGTGGATTCGACGGGATTACCCGTCCATACTCCGGGAAACGACCATCGATCAGCTTCGAAGTGAAGCGAATTTCGCCGATCTGGGCGCGAACGTGATTAGTGCCGACCGCCAGCTCAATGGTGTCCTCGGTCCCCAGGATGCGCTGCAGCTCGAGCACCCCTTTGCGGGGCACGATGACCTGGTGGTTGGTCCTGGCCTTGCCGGGGAGCTCCATCTCGCACAGCGCCAGGCGGTGCCCGTCGGTCGCCACCGCACGCAGCGCCTTACCGTCGGTCTCGAGCAGCAGGCCGTTGAGGTAATAACGCACATCCTGCTGAGCCATCGAGAAATGCGTCTTGTCGATCAGGCGCCGGAACTCGCCCTGCGCCACGCTGAGTGTCTGCTGTGCGTTGATCTCCTCGACCAGCGGGAATTCCGCGGCGGGCAGACTCGACAGGGTGAAGCGGCTGCGTCCGGCGCGCACCGATACACGCTCGCCTTCGGTGCTCACGGTGACGCTCGTCTTCTCCGGCAGCGAGCGGAAAATATCGAGCAGCTTGCGGCCCGGCACCGTGATGTCGCCCGGCTGTTGCACGCTCACCGCGCAGGTTGCCACGAGTTCCACCTCGAGATCGGTTCCCGTCACGCTCAGTCGATTGTCCCGCGCGGCCAGCAGCACGTTCGCCAGCACCGGCATGGTCTGGCGACGCTCGACGACACCGATGACACTTTGCAGGGGAACGAGCAGGTCTTCGCGGGTGGCGGTCAGCTTCATGGGAATTTAACTCTCTCTAGTAAGATCTTATTTGTCGGAAGTCTCTTTATTGTTAAGACTATAGAGCTCAGGGATAACGGGCATAAAAAAACTTTCCGCACCCGATCAGGATGTTGCCGTCCATTTCCCGCAGCACAAGTACAGGGACGAACCGACCAACAGCTGTGCGCGGCCTGTTCGTAACTTTATCCTCACACTCACCCACAGCAAGTGCACATCAACCCGCCAGGGTTCTCAACAGGTTTGAATAGTCTTCCTTGATGCGCTGTTCGGTGTCGCGCAGCTCCTTGATGCGCTTGCAGGCGTGCAGCACGGTGGTGTGATCGCGGCCACCGAACGCATCGCCGATCTCCGGCAGGCTGTGGCTGGTGAGCTCCTTGGCGAGCGCCATCGCCACCTGCCGCGGCCGCGCCACCGAGCGGCTGCGGCGCTTGGACAGCAGGTCCGCCATGCGCACCTTGTAGTAGTCCGCCACGGTCTTCTGGATGTTGTCGACGGTGACGAGTTTCGCCTGCAGCGACAGCAGATCCTTGAGCGCTTCCTTGGTGAATTCCAGCGTGATCGCGCGTCCCGTGAAGCGCGAGTTCGCGATCACCCGCCGCAGCGCGCCCTCCAGCTCGCGCACGTTGGAACGGATGCGTTTGCCGATGAAAAAAGCCACTTCCTCGGGCAGGGCCACGCCATTGGCCTGCGCCTTGGTCATGAGGATCGCCACGCAGGTCTCGAGCTCCGGGGGCTCGATCGCCACCGTGAGGCCCCAGCCAAAGCGTGATTTGAGGCGCTCTTCCAGGCCCTCAACTTCTTTCGGATAGCGATCGCAGGTGAGGATCACCTGGTGCTGTCCCTCCAGCAGCTCGTTGAAGGTGTGGAAGAATTCTTCCTGCGAGCGCTCCTTGCCGGCGAAGAACTGGATGTCGTCGATCAGCAGCGCGTCGAGTGAACGGTAGGCGGTCTTGAACTCGTTCATCGAGTTGTGCTGCAGCGCGCGCACCATGTCGCCCACGAAGCGCTCCGAATGCACGTACGCAATGCGCGCTTCCGCGTCGCGGTGCTTGATCAGGTGCGCGATGGCGTGCATCAGGTGCGTCTTGCCGAGGCCCACGCCGCCGTACAGGAACAGCGGGTTGTAAGCGCGGCCGGGATTTTCCGCCACCTGCGCCGCCGCGGCCTTGGCCAGCTGGTTGCTCTTGCCTTCGACGAAGGTGGTGAAGGAAAAGTCGGGATTGAGCCGCGCGCCGACCACCAGCCCCTCGGCGCGGCGCACGCGCCCCGGCAGCGCGGCGGGGACGGCGCGCGAGGCGGCGCTGCGCGAGCCGACTTCCACGGTCACGATGGGCACGTCTCCGGTGCTCTCATCGCGCAGCAGCTCACCGATGCGTGGCAGCAGGTTTGCGTTGATCCAGTCGACCACGAAGCGGTTGGGCGCCAGGAGCTTGAGCGCGCCGTTGCCCTCCATGGCCTGCAACGGCCGCACCCAGGTATTGAACTGCTGCTCCGGAAGCTCCATCTCCAACGCGCCCATGCAGCGAGTCCAAAGCGACGCTTCCACGCGCGTTGCCTCCGCGACGTTTCAGGTAAACGTTAAGGAAAAGGCTGCGGAGTCTATACCGATCGCGCGGCGTGCTGAAGATTTTCGAAAGCTTCAGCGTATTGACACCTTGGCGCTCAACGGCTTAGCCTTGCCGCCCTTTTTTGAGAGCCACGTTGTCCCACGGAGCCCACGGCATGAAGCGTACCTATCAACCAAGCAAAGTGCGCCGCAAGCGCACCCACGGGTTCCGTGCGCGCATGGCCACCAAGGGCGGCCGCAGGGTGCTCGCGCGGCGCCGCGCCAAGGGCCGGCACAAGCTGATACCCTAGGACCTACGGGTCGCGCGCACTGCGCGCAGCGCCTGCGTAATCCATCCTCAAGGTCTCTTCAAGGGCTCGATGCCAGGGCGGCTCACTCTGCCGGCGCGACTTCGCCTGCGGCGCAAGCGCGATTTCGATGCCGCCTACGCGCGCGGTCGGCGCATGGGCGACGGATTCTTCGCGGTGACTGCCAGCGTTAACCAATCAGGCGCCCCGCGTCTGGGGCTGGCCGTGGCGGTGCGTGCAGCGGGCGGCGCGGTCGCCCGCAACCGCATCCGCCGCATCATTCGCGAGTCCTTCCGCCTGCACCAGCGCGAAATCCCGGCAGTGGACCTGGTGGTGAGCATGCGTCCCCGCGCACGCGACGCCACTGGCCAGGCGCTGCGCGAGAGCCTCGCGGCATTGTGGAAGAAGGTCGGCGAGCAATGCGCCACGTCGTAGCCCTCCTGATCCGCCTGTATCAATGGACCGTCAGTCCGCTCCTGGGGCCGGCGTGCCGCTTCTATCCCTCCTGCTCGCAGTACGCCCTGCAGGCGGTGCTGCGCTTCGGCGTCTTGAGGGGCGGCTGGCTCGCGCTCGCGCGCCTTTCGCGCTGCCACCCGTGGCACCCGGGCGGATTCGATCCCGTGCCGCCGGCGCCTGCGCCCCTCGTCTGCACCCATCAGGCTCATGAC
>Ga0209118_1001633_pt1 | contig 10197 bp, 9 predicted proteins | sample BlaSpr_A8_Ref_M1_FD_187988 | JGI IMG/M metagenome (GOLD analysis project Ga0209118, IMG submission 187988) | Forest soil microbial communities from Thunder Bay, Ontario, Canada - Black Spruce, Ontario site 2_A8_Ref_M1 (SPAdes) (version 2) | ecosystem: Environmental > Terrestrial > Soil > Boreal...
GCTTCTGCTGCAGCAGGGAGTAGGCATTGAGCAGATCCGCATTCGCCTGAGCGAGCTCATCAAGCCCGCGCTGGTTGGGATCGCTCATGGCCCGCGTCACCCCATCCCACCATGCCTGCACGACGTAGAAGGCGCTGTCGACACCGACGCCCTGCGGCTGGTTCCAGAGCGCGTCGACGTCCGCCGCGCCCGCGGCCTGGGCCGTAACGGGAGCGAGCGAAAGGACCGCCACCACACAGGCGGCGAGCAGACGGCGTTGCATGACACAACCTACAGGGAGCACTGTGGCCTCGGGACGATCATCCATCAGCCGCATTGAGGCGAGCCAAACGCGACCGTCGCAGAGCGTTGACAGTGCTGACGCGGGGCGCTAACGCTGGAGGTTTTCCACGACGGTCGAGATTCCCTGGCCAACGCCGATGCACATGGTGGCGAGGCCGTAGCGTGCCTTGCGGCGGACCAGCTCGTGGACCAGGGTGGCGATCAGGCGCGCCCCACTGGCGCCCAGGGGATGACCCAGGGCGATCGCGCCGCCATTCGGGTTGACGCGCTCCGGGTCGAGTTCGAGGTCGCGGATGCAGGCCAGCACCTGCGACGCGAAGGCCTCGTTCAGCTCCACGCAGTCAAGGTCGGAAACGCGCAAGCCCGCCCGCGCGAGCGCTTTACGCGACGCGGGAATCGGTCCCAGCCCCATGACGGATGGGTCGACGCCCGCGCTGGCAGCGGCCAGGACGCGCGCCAGAGGCCGCGCCCCGATCCGCTGCGCGTGTGATTCCGCCATCATCACCAGGCAGGCGGCCCCGTCGTTGAGTGGCGAGGAGTTGCCGGCGGTCACCGTGCCGTCCTTTTCGAAGGCGGGCTTGAGGCTCGCCAGCTTTTCGAGGCTGGTATCCGCCCGCGGACTCTCATCCTTCTCGACCTTGGCGCCACCGGCCAGCCCGACCGGCACCAGCTCGTTGCGAAAGTGGCAGGCCTCCTGCGCGGCGACCGCCTTGCGGTGGCTGCCGAGCGCCCACGCGTCCTGGGCTTCGCGAGTGATGCCGTAGCGGCGGGCGACCACCTCGGCGGTCTGCCCTAGGCTGATGGGTGGATACTTCTCCGCGAGCTTTGCATTGATCATCCGCCAGCCGATCGTGCTGTCGTGCAGCGTCTGGGCGCCGCGGGCGAACTCGCGCTGAGGTTTCTCCAGGATGTAGGGAGCGCGGGTCATGCTCTCGACGCCGCCGGCGAGAAAGCAGGCGCCGTTTCCGGTCTCGATCTCGCGCGTCGCCGCCACCACCGCCTGCATCCCGGAGCCGCAGAGCCGGTTCATCGTGGCAGCCGGGATCTCCACCGGCAGCCCGGCCAGCAGCACCGCCATGCGGGCTACGTTGCGGTTGTCTTCGCCGGCCTGGTTGGCATCACCGAAATAGACATCCTCGATACTCGCCGGGTCGAGCTGGTTACGCTGTACCGTCTCGCTGACGACCAGCGCGGCCAGGTCGTCGGCGCGGACATCCTTGAGGGCGCCGCCATAGCGCCCGATGGGGGTGCGGAGCGCGTCGACGATCACGGCTTTCTCCATCGACGACATGCTACACGCGCGAATTCGCGACCCCATCCTGCCCTCCCCCGCACGCGGGGAGGGAACGACCGGCTGACTAAAATGTTGCCGACTCATGAACGATCTCGCCCGCCAATACGACGCGGTGAACTTGATGGCCGATCCGCTCCATGGGTACATCAAGATCACCAAACGGGTCCACGGCGCCAGTGTCGCCGCGGAGCAGGACCTGCTCGATCACCCATGGCTGCAGCGACTGCGTCGCATCCACCAGCTCCAGTCAGCGTGGTGGGTCTTTCCCGGAGGTGAGCATTCCCGCTTCCAGCACGCGCTGGGTGCCATGCACCTGAGCGGCGACTGGGCCCGCCGGCTGTATCCAAACCTCGCCGCCGTGGCAGGCGATGTCCCGTCACTGGCCTGTGTTGAAGAGACGCTGCGCGTGGCGGGCCTGCTCCACGACGTGGGCCATGGGCCCTTCGGTCACTTCTTCGACCAGAACTACCTCGATCGCTTCTCGATCGACCACGAGGTGATTGGTCGCGCCCTGATCGGCGGGGAGCTTGCCTCGATCATCGCCGCCATGAACGCCAGCCCTTCCGGGCCGTTTGCGGCCGGGGAGCGGATCGATCCACGCTGGATCGCGGACCTGATCGCCGAGCCCGATCTCCCGGGCCTGTCCGCCCCGGCATGGGTACGGGCGCTCAAGCCGGTCCTCAACGGCATGTACACCGCGGACAACCTGGATTACGTCCCGCGCGATGCCTATATGTGCGGCGTCAAGGTGGGGCCGGTCGACATCGAACGCCTGCTGCACTACTCGTTCCTCGCGCCGGAGGGGATGCTGCTGCACCAGCATGGAACCCAGGCGCTCCTCCTCTTCCTGAACGCCCGCCTCTACCTCTACAACAACATCTATTACCACCGGACGGTGCGCCGGATCGACCTCCACATGCGCGAGATCTTTCGGGAGACGATCGATCGGATCCTTCCCGGCAACCCGCTCGACCACCTCGACCACTACCGGGAGCTGACCGACTGGTCGCTGATCGATACCGTGGACCGCTGGCGCCACGACGGCGGCCGTGCCGCCGAGCTGTCGCACGAGTGGGGCCGGATCGTCCGTCGCGAGCTCAAGTGGCGCCTGATCTTCGAGGACTACTACGAGTTCTCCAACCTGCCCGATGCCTTCCTCTACCCGCAGCCGTCCGACTACGTCAGCCGGATCCGCGAGGCGCTGCCGCCGTCGCTCAAGGGGGCCTCCTTCGAGGTCGACCTGGCTTCCGTCGACCCGCGGCCGCAGAATCCGTTCACGGATCCGTTCCCGGTGAACATCTACAACCCGGTCAGCCGCGCGGTGGAGCGGAGTGCCGTCGCCGAGCTGTTCCAGCGGTTGCCGATCCGCACCACCCTGGTGCGGGTCTTCACGGACGACACGCGACAGGTCGACGCGCTGCGCGCGGCCGTGGAGCGCGCCCTCTACCGGCGCGACTCGGACCTGGCGGAGGCGGTCCCCTGATGGCGGTCCAGCCCCAGGATGCGATCAAGCCGCTCACGGTCCTCGAGCTCAACACCCGTATTCACGACCTGCTCGCCGCCCGCTTCCAGAGTGTTGTGGTCAAGGGCGAGGTCAGCGGCGTGACCTTGCGGGGCGGCCACGTCTGGTTCACGCTCAAAGACGCGACCGCCGCCGTGGGGGCGGTGATCTTCAGCGGCACCGCTCGCCGGCTCCCGTTCCTGCCGGAGAACGGGCAGGAGCTGGTGGTCTCCTGCCAGGTCGATTACCACGCCCAATACGGGCGGGTGAACCTGGTGGTCAGCAAACTCGATTACGACGGCGCCGGCAAGCTGCGGGCGGCGATCGAGCAGCTCAAGCGCCGCCTGGAGGCGGAGGGCGCCTTCCGGCCGGAGCGCAAGCGGGCACTCCCATTCCTGCCGCGCTGCATCGCCTTGATCACGTCGCCCAGCGGCGCGGTCATCCATGACCTTCAGCAGACGATCTGGGAACGTTTCCCCAACACGCGGCTGGTCCTCTACCCCGCGCGGGTACAGGGGACGGCGTCGCAGCGCAGCCTGGTGGCGGCCTTGCGGCAGTGCGACGAGGACGAGCTGGCCGACGTCGTCATCGTTGCCCGCGGTGGCGGGAGCTTCGAGGAGCTGATGGCCTTCAACCAGGAGGCGGTGGTGCGCGCCATCCAGGCGATGCGGATCCCGGTGATCACCGCTCTGGGCCACACCTCAGACCGCACGCTCGCCGACCTCGTCGCCGACCGAGAAGCCCGGACTCCGACGGCCGCCGCCGAGATCGTGGTGCCCAGCAAGCAGGACTTGCTTCGGCAGCTCGGCGAGCGGGGGCAGCGGTTGCAACGCGCCGGGCTCACCGCCCTGATCGCTCCCTCACACCAGCTGCAGCGGCGTCGCCAGTCCCTCGATCGGCTGGCCCTCGATGCGCACGCGCGGCGGCGCGAACGGATCGCCCACCTGGAGGGAATGCTGCGCCAGCGCGATCCCCGCGAGGTGCTGCGCCAGCGCGAACGATCCCTGGAGGAGTGCCGCCGGCGACTGCAGCGAAGCTGGCAGGTGATGGCCCAGCGGATCGAGACGGGCCGATTCGCGAAGGACGGTTTGCGAGAGCGGCTGGTCGCCCTGGCCGGCCGCGGGGTGCGGGAGCGAGTTACCAGCCTGCAGAATCGCGGTGCACGGCTGAGCTCGCTCGCGCCTGAACAGACGCTCAAGCGCGGCTACAGCATCACCCTCGACGCGAGCGGCGGCGGCGTCATCCGTGGCGCCGAAGAGGCCCGCAAGGGACAGGCCGTCAAGGTGCTGCTCTCAGCCGGCCGGCTGGAGGCAACGGTCGACGAGGCCATTCCATGAGCCTCGACGAGTCACTGACCTACGAACAGGCGCTGGCGCAACTCGATGCGACGCTGCATGCGCTCGAGGAGGGCAAGCTCAGTCTGGAGGATGCGATCGCGGCGGTCGCACGCGGACGCGACTACCTGCAGCTCTGCGAGCGCAAGCTGGAGGAAGCCCGGCAGCGGATCGAAAGCCTGCCGGTGAGAGAGGAGCCGGACCTGGAGGAGCCGCCGCATCCGGCGACGGTCGCGGAACTCCGCGCCGAGCGTGGCGCGGCGCCCGGGACCCCCCAGGGCGAGATCCCTTTTTAGCGGCCTTCTTCGGATTCGGCGGGCGGCTGGCGTTCCACTTCGGGCCGTTCGCTCGGAGCCTGACCCGACCGAAAGACGCCCCACTCGTTCAACGAACGGCGCAGCATCTCCGGCGTGGTCTTGTAGGCCGCCGCCAGCTGCTCCAGATCGTCGGCGCGGAACGTCACCACCGGCGTATTGAAGTCCTGCCGCTGTTGCTGAAGACGCGCCACGTGGCGGGAAAGGATCGAGCCCTGCCGTTCGGGGAGCCCCTGCAACTGGGTCAGGTCGATGGCCAGCTTGGGCGGCAGCGCGGGTTCGCCCACGCCCTCGATCTCTTCGGGTAGAAGCTGATTAACGGGGACGCTATAGAGGGTCGCGATCTGGTGCAGTCGGGTGACCGAGATATTGCGGTCACCGCGCTCGTAGGCGGCGAGCAGCGAGCCCTTCAGGCGCTTGTTCGACAACACTTCGACCTGTTGGAGGGTCAAGCCACGCTGCTTTCGCAGACTACGCAGCCTAGCTCCAACTTTTCGCGAGTACCCGTCCAATGGATCCCCCTTGACTGTGTGTGATCAGTCTATCGCAGAATGCGATGCGGACAAAACTTTTGACGTGTTCTAGTCGGCAAGTGGCGGGGGGATCGTTCGCGGAGAACGACGCCACCTTCCGTGGCCGTCATTATGGGACAAATACCCAGGACATGTCAAGTGCTGCTTACTCAGGCGTCGAACTCACTTACAGCGCTCGGCCGACTGCCATCGGCCCGCCCGGCTTCGTACGCCTGCCGAAAGCGGAGCGCGGCTTGAACGCTATCGCCTTCGGCTTCGAGAACCCGGGCAAAATCGTAGGTAACACGGGCTCGCAGGTCCGGGTTCTCGATGGTCACCGCGATCTCGAGCGCGCGCTCGAAGTGCCGGTGCGCCGACTCCCGCCGGCCGCGCGCGTGGGCAGTCCGCCCGGCCACCCGGTGCACGGCCACCGTCGCCAGCGGATCGGTGGACCGGGTGGAGAGGTCGATCGCCTCCTCGATGAGGTCGCTCGCCCGCTGCACGTCCTTGGCGTCGAGAGCGGACTCAGCCATACCCGCGACCAGGTGCGGCAAGAGCTCACGATCGCCGATCCGCCGGAGGTGATCCGCCCCCTCGGCGAAGAGCCGCTCCGCCTCCGCCACACGGCCCTGCTGGAGCAACATGTCGCCCATATTGAGCCGGAGCTGTCCGGCCATCCGGACGTCGCGGAGGGTCTCGAAGATGCGCAGGCCCTTCTGTGCATAGGAGAGCGCCCGAGCGTACTGGCCGGTCTGCTGAAAGGAGAGGGCGAGCCCTTCGTAGATGCCGGCGAGTGCCGGCATGTCGAGAACCTGCGCGGCGGCCGCGATCGCCGATTCGTACGCTGCAATGGCTTCGATCGGCTGACCCGCCACATAGTGGAGGTTGGCCCGATGCCCGAGGATGCGGGCCTTCAACACGGGGTCGGCCAAACCGGCGGAGTCATAGCGCCGCAGCGCCAGATCGAACCATTGGCCGGCGGCGTGTGGCCGGCGGAGTAAGTAGTGGGCGCTTCCCAAGCGGTCGTAGAGCTCGACCAGGAGCTGATGCCACTGCGCCCGCTCGGCCGCACTGATCGCCTCCTCGAGGACTGGCCTGGCATCTTCTGCTCGCCCCTGCTTCATCAGGGCAACCGCCAGCGTCAGCTGGGCGCGGGTCCGCAGCTCGATCGGGATCGTCCTGGCCAGCATCCGCGTGATCAGCGACTCGGCCCGGGCGCCGTCGCCGTGGAGCAGACCCATCTCCGCCTCCGCCAGGGTCAGCTCGAGCGCCGCCGTGGAATCTCCCGGCTCCTCGAGGAAGTAATCGATCGGCCGCTGCAGGCGGCGGGCGATGATCCGAAGATTTTGGGTGGAGGGCTGGGCGCGACCGAGCTCGACCTGGTTGAGGAAGGCCCGGCTGAAGTCCTCGCCGGCTACCGCGGCAAGGCTGAGGCCCAGCTCCTGGCGAGCCTGGCGAATCCGACGTCCAAGCGGACTCGGCGTCCCGGGGTCGTCCGCACTCGGACGCCCCGGGCGCCGCTTAGTAAGCACAACCTACAGTCTAACGATCCGGACTTGACAGCGGAAGCGCGGCCTTACAGGGGGTTCGGCCAGACTTCGGCGCAGGAAAGCACGGCCGAAGCGATGACAAGCAGAATCCAGGGCGAAAGAAAACGCCGCACGGTCCCCACCTCCTGAACAGGCGGCTCGCTCCAATCGGCCTGTTCCTATGCCAGCTTATGGACGGCCGTCAATCAGGGGGGTCACGTCTGTAACGGATTCCGTAAGGTAGGTCGCGAACTGCTGACTGCCCTGCCACCGGCGTCTCTATAATCGGGTTCCGTTTGTGTCCCCGTAGCTCAGCCCGGATAGAGCACTGGCCTCCGGAGCCAGGGGCACAGGTTCAAATCCTGTCGGGGACACTACCCATTCATCGTGTCGACCGGGATGGGGCGCGGTCAGTCGATCCCGACAACCTTGAAGACAATCGTCGTACTGGCCGGCTGACTACTATCGACCTGAAACGCGTAGCAGCCCGGTCCCTGCATGCGGACCTCGGAAGGCAGGTTTGCCCATCCAGTCTGGGACGCAATCTCCCACTGCAGGGCGACATCAGGGACATCGCCTACCCCGAATCCGATCAAATTCGAGCCAGCGGTGCGGCTATCGATCTGCCTGCCGCGAATAAGGACGCGTCCCATGACACCAGGTTTCGCCATCCATAGAACCTTCGAGGACGCCCAGCCGTTCTTGGATTGGGACTGGCTGTACCTGAGAGCGCCTCCCTGCATCTCGCCCATCAACGCATAGATCGGCCCGGTTCCAACCGCCGGTCCATTGCCGAACTCGGCCGAAAGGTTATGTGCGAGTTGCTGCGAACTGACAGGGCACGCGGCGCCTGCCGCGAGCGTCGGCAGATCAAGAGAGTGAAACGTGATGAGCTCGGTGAAACCAACACCGTCAACCTGCCAGGCGTAGCAGCCGGGGGACGCGACATACGTACCCGATGGCCACATCCGCCAACCCGCCGGCACGTTGGGGAAGATGGAGTGCGACTCGAGGAAGTCCAGTTCCGGGTAGAGATTGCTTCCCTGGATCGCCTTGACCGGCGCACCACGCCAATAGTTGTCGGGAGCGTCAAGGAGCAGCTGACCACTGCCATCGATGCGGCCGCCTCGGATCCTGATCGGACCTGAGTAGCTGGGGTCGGCGGCCCAGGCCACTTTGTTCGAATGGCCGGTGCCGATGATCTCGCCACTGAACACGTATACGGGACCGCTTCCCAACGCATTCCCCAGGTGGGGGCCAAGCTGGCTGAGCTTCGACATCGGACAAGAACCCCACGCCGGAGATAGCTTCAGCGGGAGCCCGCTGAGTGCCGCGAAAGCACTCCCGGTTACGCCTGGCCGGGCGGTCGCCCGAGCCGCGCTTGTCCCAGGAGCGGCCCCGCTGCACGCAGCGATACTCAGGCCAAGAACGAGTGCGAGACCGACCCGCCGCGCCATCCACCATTTGTACACGGCCGACCGGGCCTTGGTTCCCGATGGCGGGGTGTGAATTCGTCTCGCGGGCGGCCTTTGAATAAGCCTCTCGGTCAGGTAACACTCCGTATTCAGCGCGGATTCAGACGCTGCTCCATAATTGGCGCCGCGCCCAATGTCTGCCTTAGAACCCCTCAGTCTCTTCGTCCGATGGGCGCATGTGGTTGGGATGGCCGCAATCCTCGGCGGAGCGCTGCTCGTGTGGTGGCTGACGGCGCGACCATCACGTACGGACGTTGGCGGCGATGCACGGCTTGAGATCGCCCGACGCTACGAATGGATCTTCTGGGCGGCGATCGGCGTCCAGGCTATGACGGGAGTGGGCAACCTGGGAGCGTTCGGCCAGGGCCTTCCAGCACCAACGACAGCCTGGGGCCTCCGGTTGACCGTCAAGCTGGTCGTCGTTCTGGCCCTGGCGCTCCTCTCACTGCCACGGACGCTGGCGGTCGCGGTCTTGATGAACCGGCCTGCTGCAGAGTCCGGTCGCTCGCAGGTCGTTCCAAGCCTCTACGCAGCAACCGTGATGGTCGTTCTAGTTGTCGTCGCCCTCGCAGTGTGGCTAGCCCATGGCTGAGGTACTTGGTCCGCGCGGCGCCGGGAGCGAGCGCTTCGTCACCTTCACATTCGGCACCTTTCACACCGTGATCTTTATCGTTTCCGCGGTCCTCATTCTTCACCTGAGCGGTGCACTCGCCGGGCTCCTGAGTGGCCTGAACACGCTGACCGGCCTCGCGCTCTTCGCCGCCCTCTGGGCGACGACCACCTGGTCGACTGGCCAGGCAATCCGCGGTGTAGGCGGACCCATCATGGCGACGCGCACACCTATCGGGGCGGTGGTCGCGCGCGCAGCACGATCCGGCGCGCTTAATGGGATCCTTTTTCTCGCGGCGGCCGCCGTCATCCTGGCCCTGTCCGCGCTCCTAACCGGCCAGGGCGATAGCATCGGCGTCTTTATCGTGGGCGGCTTCTTCGTCGTTCTCGTTGGCATCCTCGTCGGAGCAACGATCGGCGCCATTCTTGGCGTCCTCTTCGCCGCCATCGACCTCGTCCAGTTGTGGGCCGTCGGGCGGCTAGTCAGGGCCTTCTTAGCCCCTGGCGGACACTAATCGAACCATTGAATTGGGCCGGTCTCAACGGCCCGTTGCCTGAACAAATCCTTACCATCCCCTTGGTGCTGTTCGTGCTGTTCCATCACACGCCAGACCCAGAGGCTTGCCAGCGATGGGCTCGTGCGCCATCGACTTCTTCGGGCGCGGGGCCACCAAATGGCGTCTTTGATCACCATGAGGCAGCCGTCAAGTTGGCTGCCTCCGAGAGCAATGATGCCGCCTTTCACCGACTTCGGAGCCGGCTTCTTTCATATGACATATTTCCGCCAAGGTTCCTGAGATTTGTAATTTGCCCGCCGGGGGAGTTGGTCGTGGGGAGCGTCATCGTCCAGCGAGTCGGGTTCGGGCCAGTTGCACTGGAGTCTGCCGTGCGTGTCGTCGATGTTTGGCAGCGCCAGACGGATGGAGAGCAACTGGCCGGCTTTAGGTATGTGACGCTCGCTGGTCATCCAGAACGCGGCGCAGCTTCCTTCGAAGTCCGGATGGGAAGGGGCGAAAGAATTCGACTGATACTCGAGGCGCGTTCGACACCCGGCTCCGTCGCAACCCGCCTAGCACGGCCACTCGCACGATCGATTCAACTGGCGCTCACGCGGGCTGCTCTCCGCCGTCTTACGAAGCCTTAGCAAGGCCGCGCTATGGGCAGACGGCCGTGCTGGCGAGAAGTGGTCATAGCTCGTATTTGATCGAACGTAGCTCGGGCTCCGAGGCCGGTGTCCGCCGAGCGTCGCGGTCCCCTAAACGAGCGGGTGGTTGCGGAGCATAGACTGACAGGGATCGGTCCGGGCAATTGTCAGGAGGGGAGACGTGGCGGCCGCGACAAATCTGG
>Ga0209118_1001634_pt1 | contig 10193 bp, 7 predicted proteins | sample BlaSpr_A8_Ref_M1_FD_187988 | JGI IMG/M metagenome (GOLD analysis project Ga0209118, IMG submission 187988) | Forest soil microbial communities from Thunder Bay, Ontario, Canada - Black Spruce, Ontario site 2_A8_Ref_M1 (SPAdes) (version 2) | ecosystem: Environmental > Terrestrial > Soil > Boreal...
TTTTTCGGTAGGACGGCGAATGTCCGCTTCTGGCACCAAACGGACCTGCCGACCGCGAGCGCTAAATTCTGCTCATCGGGGTGAAGCAGACTCAAAGCGGACATGCCGCTACTTCTGGTTCTGACCCTAAGAGGACATCAAGTCGAGCCAGCCGGCCGAAGCGGAATTCCCGGCCAACGATTGGCCAATGAAACCCCGGCACCGAACGTGAACAAACGTCGTCAGGTGACGTCGGAATCGTCGGATTTTGCTTGATCTTCCGGAGAGCGAGTCTCGCTCATAACGGCCTGGTTGCAGGTTCGAGTCCTGCCGGGCCCACCAATTTTTTCAACGCTTTGCACACGCGGCCGACGCTTCGCTCGCTCCGCCCCCAACGTTATCCCCAATGATTGCCGCGGACGATAACCAATCGCACGCGCTGCTGCCTTCAGATGATCAGGATGATGATGCCCGTAGACGCGGTCGAGCATCTCCATGGTCATGCCGAGGAAGCCTGCGGCCTCCCATTTGTCGACGCCAGCCTGCATCAGCCACGTCGCCGCCGTATGCCGCAGCGTATTGCAATGGTTTGCTGCGTGCGCTTTGTTTCAATCGACGATCGTGTTGCTAGCTGTAATGAACAGCACCCTGATCGGCATTTGTCTTGCATTGCGCGAGGTGATGCGTGGACCGAGGCGCCGACCATCGATTGCCGCTTCTCGCCGAGATCGAGAAGAAGGTCCTTTGGCTCGCGACCTGGACCATCCACAACGCCAATCATCTGCGCGAGCATGCCGATGGCCTGAAGGTCGGCGGACATCAGGCCTCCTCCGCCTCGCTCGCAACGATCATGACCGCGCTCTATTTCGACGCGCTGCGTCCGCAGGACCGGGTTGCTGTCAAGCCCCACGCGTCACCGATCTATCACGCCATCCAGTATCTGTTCGGCAAGCAGACCCGTGAGCGGCTCGAAGGGTTCCGCGGCTACCGAGGCGCGCAGAGCTACCCCTCTCGAACCAAGGATGCCGACGATGTGGATTTTTCTACCGGCTCGGTCGGACTCGGTGTCGCCCAGACTTTGTTTTCGGCGCTGGCGCAAGATTACGTGCGTGCCCATGGCTGGGCGAAGGGCGAGCCCGAAGGACGTATGATCGCGCTCGTGGGGGACGCCGAGCTCGACGAAGGCAATATTTTCGAGGCGATACTCGAAGGCTGGAAGCAAGGCCTTCGAAATTGCTGGTGGGTCATCGATTATAACCGCCAGAGCCTCGACGCGGTTATCCGCGAGGGGCTGTGGGAGCGCTTCGAGTCCCTATTTCGGAATTTCGGCTGGGAAGTCGTCATCCTGAAATACGGCTCGCTGCTGGAAGGCGCCTTCCGCGAGCCCGGCGGCGAGACGCTGCGTGCGTGGATCGACGCATGCCCGAATCAGCTTTATTCCGCCCTCGTCTTTCAGGGCGGCGCAGCGTGGCGCAAGCATCTGCTCGACACCATCGGCGATCAGGGCGCTGTCACCAGGCTGATCGAGAAGCGCTCTGACGAAGAGTTGGCGCGGCTGATGACCAACCTCGCCGGTCACGATCTGCCGTCGCTCACAAAGGCGTTCGGCGCAGTCGATCATGACCGGCCGGTCTGTTTCATCTGCTACACCATCAAGGGCTTCGGGCTCCCTTTTGCCGGACACAAGGACAATCACGCCGGCCTCATGACGCCCGCGCAGGTGGAAAGCTTTCGCGCGACGATGAAGGTGCGGCCGGGGCACGAATGGGACAAGTTCGAGGGGCTGACACTTCCGGCCGAGAAACTTCAAGCTTTCATCGACGATGCGCCCTTCGCGAAGCGCGAGGCCGGCACAGCAGTACCGGCGCTCGACGTGCCGGACGAATTGCCGGTGGCAATCCAGCCAGTGATGTCCACGCAAACGGGCTTCGGCGCGATCCTCAACGAAATCGGGAAGCGCAAGGATGCGTTCGTGGAACGCATTGTGACGACCTCGCCAGACGTGACGGTCTCAACCAACCTCGGCGCCTGGGTCAACCGCCGCGGGCTGTTCGCGCGCGCGAGCATGAGCGACACGTTCAAGCGCGAGCGCATCGCGTCGACCTTCAATTGGGACTTTTCGCCGAAGGGCCAGCATATCGAGCTCGGCATCGCCGAGATGAATCTTTTCATCCTGCTATCAGCGCTCGGCCTGTCCCATTCCATTCACGGAGAGAGGTTGCTTCCGATCGGCACGCTCTACGACCCGTTCATCGCGCGCGGCCTCGATGCACTCAATTACGCCTGTTACCAAGACGCCCGATTCATTCTTGTCGGCACGCCGTCCGGCATCACGCTGGCGCCCGAGGGTGGCGCGCATCAGTCGATCGGCACACCGCTGATCGGGATGGCACAGGATGGTCTCGCTGCGTTCGAGCCCGCTTTCGTCGACGAGCTTGCCGTCGTCCTGGGCTTTGCACTGAGCTATATCCAGAAAGACCAAGACGGCGGGCCATCGGAGGGCAATTGGTTGCGCGACGAGACCGGCGGTTCGGTCTATCTGCGGCTCTCCACGCGCCCGCTCGAGCAGCCGCAGCGCTCCATGACCACGGAATTGCGCGAGGGGATCGTCGACGGCGCCTATTGGCTGCGCAAGCCGGGCCCGAACGCACAGGTGATCGTCGCGTACGCCGGGGCGGTCGCGCCGGAGGCCATCCGGGCGGTAGGATTGATGGCCGAAGACCGGCGCGACCTCGGCCTCTTGGCCGTCACCTCCGCCGACCGGTTGAATGCGGGATGGACCGCCGCGCACCGCGCGCGCGAACGCGGGCTCGTTCATGCGCGGTCCCATATCGAACGGCTATTGGCCGACGTTCCCCGGCATTGCGGCATCGTGACGGTGCTGGACGGGCATCCGGGGACGCTCGCGTGGCTCGGCGCGGTCAACGGCAACCAAACACGCTCACTCGGTGTGGAGCATTTCGGCCAGACCGGCTCGATCGCCGATCTCTATCGGCATTACGGGATCGACACCCAGGCAATTCTTTCCGCCGCGGAATCGCTCACACCGGGCAGACCCATTCGCAATCTTCGGATTGCCGAAGGAGCGCAATCTCTATGAAATAAGTTGCTCCGCACGGTTTCTCTTCGGGGTGCGCCCATTCTGGTGAGTGTCCTTGTTCTCGGAACTAAACTCTTGCCATGCGGGCGAATCGCGACGCACCATTTGGCATTGGCCCCGAACTTATCGTTGGGCCGTCCGGCAATCATGCCGGAGAACACGATGCCGCCGTCCACGTAGAAATCGACGAGGTTGCGATCCGAGGGGCTTGCCGATATGCGGCTGAAGACCGCGATGCCGCTCTCGGCGTCGCCGCCGAGCGGCCGATAGATCTGCTGATCGATCACTCCATAGACGCCGAAATCGCCCCGCAGGCGCGCCGCGATGCCGCTGCTCGCCGGCGACGCAAGCGACAGGTTCAAGGTGTCGATGCGCTGATCGTTGAAGAGGGGAAAATACAGAAGAATATCAAGTCGATCCAGGCACAATGGACACCCCGCCGGTCAGTTCAGGTTGGATCACCGCTTGACGCTACCGACTTATGGTCGCAAAAAAATGCGCGTGCGCAGCCAAGACAGCCAAATAGATCACTTCAGTCGGAGATTGCCACATGCAAGCCATCGCCCACAGTCTTAGTGACGACGAGCTCAAGCTACTCGATACACTGTCTCGGCGACGCAGTGAGCGCCGCACCAAAGGGGCTAGACCTGCCCCGTCATTCGGCGAACGTGTTTCGGATCGCGTCGCTGCGGTTGTTGGATCGTGGCGTTTTATCATTATCCAAAGCGTCCTGCTGGTCGTGTGGCTCGCACTGAATATCATTGCCTGGACCGAGCACTGGGATCCCTATCCATTTATTCTTTTAAACTTGGTCCTTTCGTTTCAGGCGGCTTACACGGCGCCGATTATCATGATGAGCCAAAACCGACAGGCTGCAATCGACCGCGGCGCGGCTGAACATGACTACGATGTGAACGTCAAGGCCGAATTAGAAATTGAGCTCTTGCACCAGAAGTTGGACTTGTTGCGCGAGAAGGAAATCGCAGAGCTAATTCAAATCATCGGACGCCTGGAAGCTCGCCTGCCCAATCCATGAGCTCCTGAAAATGAAACCGGCAAACGCCGCGCGGCTCCTCCCAACTAGCTTGAGCTGCGTCACCGAGAGAACTGCGCCACATTGGCCAGGTAATCGAGGCCTGACGATTGGCGAGCAGTTAGTCACGAAGGTGCTGTGACGAGGTTGTAAATGCTCTGCAGTCCCCGCCGCAAATTGATCCGCATATTCTTTGGGATTACGGGAGTAGTGCTACTTGGCGCGCCGGGCGCGCTAGCGCAGGCTTGGTGGGGCTCAATCCAGTACGGCCCACCCGAAGTCAAAGACGGCTTTTTGCCCGTGCCCTCGATTGCGACGAGCCTGCCCCAAAACGGTGATCCCGCGGGCTATCGCAAGTGGCTCGGCGAGCGTGGCGTCGTTTATGGGCTGGAGTACACCAATGACGTCCTGGCCAACGTGCGAGGCGGACTGCGGACCGGCACGATCAATCAGGGCAAGCTTCAAGGCATCCTGACCGTCGACTTCGGCAAGATGGCCGGTTGGAACGGTCTTACGATGTTCGCCAACTTCTTCCAGATCCACAACACCGGTCGCATCCGCCGCGACTACGTCGGAGGTATCAACACCATCGCCGCGATCGAGGCGGTGCCGACCACGCGGCTCTCGGAAGTTTGGTTCGAACAGAGTTTTGCGGGCGACAAGGCGAGCCTGAAGGCCGGCCAGCTCGCGGCCGACACTGAGTTCTTCTACAGCGAACTCAGCCAGATGTTTCTCCAAAGCGATTGGCCGACGATCGCGGCGGTGAACCTGCCTAGTGGGGGAGCGGCCTATCCGCTGTCTACGCCCGGCGTGCGCCTCAAGGTCCAGCCGATTAAGAACGTTTGGCTCAAGCTTGCAGTGCTCAACGGCGACCCTGCGGGGCCCGGTCCGGGCGACGAACAGCTTCGCAACCGCTACGGCCTCAACTTTCGCGTGAATGATCCGCCCTTTGTGATCGGCGAGGTAGAGTTCCAGCATAACAACGGCACGAAAGACGACGGCCTCGCCACCACGCTTAAGCTCGGCGGCTGGGGCCACTTCGGGCGGTTCAACGACCAACGCTTTGCTAACGACGGCACTTTGCTCGCAAATCCCCTCGGTTCCGGCGTGCCGCTCAGACACCGTGGCAACAATGGCCTTTATGCGGTGATCGACCAGCAGCTCTATCGGCCAAAGGACGGAGATTCACAGAGCGGGATTTCCATATTCAGCCGCATGTCGCTAAGCCCCTCCGACCGCAATCTGGTCGATCGTTATTTCGACGGTGGCATCGTATTTGGCGGCCTGATCCCGAAACGGCCCGATGACAGGTTCGGCGTTAGCGTCATCTACGCCAAGTTCTCTGATAGCATCCGCGCCTTCGACCAGGACAAGGTACTGTTCACCGGAGTGCCAGGGCCGATCCGCGGCCACGAGACCAATCTTGAGCTCACCTACGTGGCTCAGATCGTTCCCGGTTGGTTAGTACAGCCTAATCTTCAATTCATCTGGCATCCGAGCGGCGACGCAACAAAGTACGCTACCGTGGTGGGTGCTCGTTCGATTTGGCGATATTGACTGTTCTCACAATAAACGCGGTCGGAAAGCACAAGATGTCTCACTGCCTCGCACGCTAGCCCTCCAACTCAATGTGAATCGAGATAATGATCGGGTGCAGATCCTAATGTCTGCATCTGCGCGACTGGCAGGTCCATTCGGTGCCAGACCAGACATTGGCCGAAACTGAGCCCCTACCCGGCCGAGCAGCGGTCTTCTGGCTTCCACATCGGGCACTCCGCCGAGCTGAAAAAAGTCGGGTCGATTGATGACCTCCGGCTTGCCAACACACCCGAACAGAACCTTTAGCCCAGGCGAGATGACCGAGAGCGCTAATCATTCGTTAAGCTTGTGTTGAACTAAAGACAGCATCAAAGCCGACAGCAAGTCTTACACACCGTGAAATTGTTTCACTTTGATAGAAGGCGAAACCATCACCTAATAACCGATCTTAAAGCCTGCATTTTACATTTAGTGGCAGCGTCGACGCGCCAACAGCGTCCGAGTGCACGGGGGCTGTCGTGCGGGGACTCGCTGGCTCGCGGGATCGGAGTGCTTGCGAGTTTTGGCCTGTCGAAAACCGGGTCATCAGCCGCACGTTGATGAGCCTAGCCAAGACCGAGTTGAACAGCCGTGTATGATTTTTCGTCGGGTCGATTCAAGGCCGCAAAAGATAACAGGGTCGAAGTTCGGCCTCCCGAATCCAAATCCGTTGTTGGCAATTTGGCCACGCCAGGCAAGGCGCGCTCTCGACCAATAACATTGCTCATCGTGTGCGGGATCGCGCTGGTAGCGGCGATCGTACTGGGCACTGCGATAACGATTTTTAATTCGCGCGATCGCGCTCTGGCCAGCAGAGAGCGCGAGCTGCAAAATATTGCATTGATCCTCGCCGATCAGACAGATCGCGTTTTCGAGGCGGCCGAGCGTGTGCAGATTAACCTGATCGAGCGGATGCAGGCTCTCGGGGTCGCGTCAGGTGAAGACTTTGAGCAGAAAATGTCGGGTTTCGACACCCATCTGATGCTCAAGGACAAGATCATCGGTTTGCCCCATATCGGCACCTTCTCTCTGATCAATGCCCAAGGCAAGCTATTCAACTTCTCCCGCTTCTGGCCGATCCCGACCATCAATGTCGTGGATCGAGACTTCTTCAAAGCCTTTCAATCCAATGAATGGCGGACCTTCTTTATCAGCAAACCGATACACAATCGTGCCACTGGAACTTGGGTCGTCCAGATCGCACGCAAGGTTCCGGGCCCAAAAGGCGAGTTCCTCGGATTGGTGCTGGCCGCAATAGAACTGCAAAGCTTCGAACAATTTTTCTCAAGCATCGCCCTTGAACCGGAAAGTTCCATTTCCCTCTTTCACCGTGATGGCGAGTTGCTTGCACGCTATCCACGGGTCGACACGCTTATCGGACGCTCCTACGCCGCGAATGCGCTGTTTCCGAAATTACTAGAGCACTCCGATCATGGCAGTGCTCGGCAAAAGAGTGTGATTGACGGTGAAGACCGCCTGATCGCTGCTCACCGCGTTGCCCATTATCCGGTTGTGGTGGCCGTGACCACGACCGTTGCGGCTGCTCTCGCCAATTGGCGAGACGAAGCAAAATTCCTGATCACCGCGGGAGGCCTTGCTGCGCTCATGATCGCCGCCGTTGTTTTGGTTGTCGTGCGACAGTTATTGCAGGGCAAAAAGCTGTTTCAACAAGAACTTGGTGGGCAAAAACTGCAACTCAACACGGCCCTCAACAACATGTCGCAGGGCCTAATAATGTTCGACTCATCCGCGCGAATTGTCGTTTGCAATCAGCGTTACATTGAGATGTATGGTCTGTCGCCCGAGACGGTCAAACTCGGCCTCACGCTCCGTGAGCTTATCGAGCACCACAAAGAAACGGAATCCTTTCTGGGAGACCCGGAGCAGTATTATTCCGAAATTCTGACCGCAGTCGCTCAAGGAAACGTGACATGCCTATCAGTCAACACGACTGATGGCCGTACGATCCACGTCGTCAACCAGCCGATGGCAAACGGCGGGTGGGTGGCCACGCATGAGGACGTCACCGAGCGAAGACAGGCTGACGAGCAATTAAAGCGCGTTGCTCACTATGATCAACTGACTGGCTTACCCAATCGCCTATTATTGCAGAAAGAATTAGGAAGATTATTGGCCGGTGACGGGCACGACGGGCCGACCTCTATCGCTTTGTTCGACCTTGATGGCTTCAAAGACGTAAATGACACGCTCGGCCACACGATCGGCGACGAGCTGCTTATCGAGGTCGGTGAGCGTTTGATGAAAGTCGCACAGGACCACGACCAACTTAGCCAAATGTGTCGGCTCGGCGGCGACGAATTCGTTGCGATTTTTCCGAATTGCGGCGATCCGCGCCGGATTGACAAAATTGTCGCTTCAATGTTGAACCGGCTTGCAGAACCTTTCCATATCAACGACCACGTTCTCAACCTTGGTGCCAGCGCAGGAATTGCTATCGCTCCCAGCGACGGCTCGAGTGTCGATGAATTGATTGCGAATGCCGATCTCGCGCTCTACCAGGCGAAATCCGACGGGGGTCGCACCCACCGCTTCTTCCTTCCTGTTCTTCGTGCTCAGGCGCAGGCCAGACGTGATCTCGATCTGGAGCTCAGGCGAGCCTTTGCCGAGGATGAGTTTGAGATCTATTTCCAACCTCAAATTCGAATAGCCGACCACGCTGTAGTTGGCGCGGAAGCTCTGCTTCGGTGGCGACACCCCACGAAGGGCATCCTTGCGCCAGGAGCGTTTATTGAGACATTGGCTAACAGTCCCATCGCACGCGAGGTAAGCAAATGGATCCTCCGAGGGGCGTGCGAGAGAAGCGCGGCGTGGCGCGCCTTAGGACTTCCACTGGGCCGCATTAGTGTGAATCTGTTTCCTACCCAATTGCACGACGAGGCAACGCTGAAAAACATCGAAGACGTCTTGCAGGAAACTGGTCTGCCGGCTGAGGTCCTTGAGCTTGAAATCACCGAGAACGTTGCCCTCGATCACAAACGCGCAACTTTGACGCTTCTCAAGCTTCGCGAGAAAGGCGTACGGCTTGCCTTCGACGATTTTGGCACCGGCTACGCATCACTGAGCAGCTTGATACGGTTTCCAGTTTCCCGGATCAAGATCGATCGCAGTTTCGTTGGCAAGACCACTAGCGATGTCGACGCTGCTGCCATTGTCCGATCACTGATTGCGATGGCACACAATCTTGGCCTTGAGGTAGTCGCGGAGGGAGTTGAAACGAGCGCCCAAGCAACGTTTCTGTTGAACGCGCAGTGCGAAGCGGCGCAAGGATTTTTCTATTGCAAACCGCTTCCCGCAATCGAATTTGAGGGGTATCTCAAGACAAGACAGTTCCCTCTCGAAGCGAAAGCCGCTGTTGGTGCACAGTTCAAGCTGACCGGCTCCCACTGAGTGGTCCAGGTGGAATGGTAGTTTAGCCCCGGCGTTGTAGGACGCGAATTCGGTAAATCGCCATCTCATGGGCAGCGCGCGATTGGATATAATCCACGCGCCTCAAACCGGAAAGAAGCAAGGAAGAAATACTGTGCTGTGTGATCGTGGCGTCATGTAGCGGACCATTTTATGGCTTGATGTGCCGCTTTCCGACGACTGACAATCCCGCTGTCAACCGGTGTCGCCTGACGACTCGACCGCATTGCACAACGCGCCGCTTTCGCCGCGGCGCGAGAGTCCGGTGTGGAGGGGCAGATAATGCCCTTCTTATCGGTAGCTAACTAGGGTGCTAGCTCTTCGAGCCAGATGAATTCGACCGGCGCCGTCGACATCGCGTTAACACGCTTAAACACATCTTGCATGTGTTGCGACCCAAGGAAATCCTTTACGGCCTTAACTTCCGACGCTGCCACGTCCCCGACAACGTGAACTCGGTTGCGATCGTCGCTTCCGCGTAACAGTCGCCAACGGCCAACTTTTGGTGGAGGGTTGGCCTTGAACAGCTTAATCCACTCCTCAAAGTTTTTGAGACGATGAACAACGACGACTACGGGCATTTGGAACCTCCATTGCAACAAATTGTTCGTTCCCAGGTCAGAACAAAGACCCCGACCAAATCGAAAATTAGCACATCTGAAGAGTTTTGAAGCGGTCTATTTGGGTACGGATAGCGTGTCCAGCCTAATGTCTCATTGGGGTCAGAAGCGGACATGCGAATTTGAGCCTAAGTTGAGAACTAGGGAAGCTGCGCGACTGCCAACCCGACCACGCAGTTGAAGATCGAACCAGTCTCCGACACGCGTCTCTAAAAATTTGGGAATATCGCCGAATGCCTCCGGAGATTTCCGGCAGAATTGTCGGCGGATTTAATAATTCGGGAGTCCAAAGACTGCTCCATGGCACCAAAAGCCCCGCAACGGCGCGAACTATCGCGAAACAAACGGGGCAGACGAAGAGACCGGACTGGTTGGCTGGCGCCACAGTGCAGATGGCCCCCTGCTCTGCCCGTTTTCCCTGCTAACAGGGAATTTTACAGGGAATTTTGCAAAATCC
>Ga0209118_1001635_pt1 | contig 10192 bp, 11 predicted proteins | sample BlaSpr_A8_Ref_M1_FD_187988 | JGI IMG/M metagenome (GOLD analysis project Ga0209118, IMG submission 187988) | Forest soil microbial communities from Thunder Bay, Ontario, Canada - Black Spruce, Ontario site 2_A8_Ref_M1 (SPAdes) (version 2) | ecosystem: Environmental > Terrestrial > Soil > Boreal...
CTTCGCGTCCGGCACTTGCAACAGCCAGGGTGGAGGTGTCGACGCCAACGGCCACGCCTTCTCCACTAGCAACTGCTAGCCGCTTAGACCTCGCCAGCCATAACCAGCAGTCCGGTGCGACGTTTCCAGTTGTAGTGATGAGAGGCCCGACGTGGCTGCGATCTGTGGCCTTTACCGCGGTCCTGCTAACCGCTTGCACTTCGGTAAGTGGACCTGCCATCGGAAATGCAGCGTCGCGGACCCGGACGACTGCTGTCCCCTCGCTCACAACATCGCCTGGCGCCCGCCCTCAGTGCGCGGCGATCCAGCGCGCGCCGGAATTTCCGAGGTCGGCGTCTTCCACTCGCAACCTGGCCCTCGTGACCCTCCGCGGCAGCGATCGCGAGTTTGTTGTCGACCTCAGTGACGTCAACCATCCGTTCGCAGTCGCCACGGTGGACGTTCGCTACTCTCCACGGTTCGCAAGCCCGACCGATCTCTCCTTCTCCGACGAGGTCGGCCTGTTCCGGATGCCGTTCTCTGGTTCTCCAAAGACCCTAGTGATAGAGCCATGCAACGGCATATTCGACTACACGTGGAGCCGAGATGGAACGACCGCGGCATATGTAACCGACAACACCACGTATGGAACTTCGGCATTGCGCTTGGTGGGTGGGGGGCAGGATCGGCTTGCAAGCTCGATGCCGCCGTTTGCTCGCACTGGTTGCGAGTCTCAGGCTGGTTGCGAGCGTCTTGACGTGCGTCTTCTGTACTCGCCGAATGGAGCGTATATCTCGCTCGTTAATAGCTGGCCCGGACCCGCGTTTCGCACCTGGACCTCGGAAGGCAAGGTGGTGACGAGCGCGAATTCAGGATTTACGACATGGTCCGTCTGGTCGGGCAACAACCTGTACTTCCGCGATGACAAAGGTGTCGAGGTGTGGCGCGATGGAGTTCAAACAACGCTTCTACCGGGTGTGGCCTGGATCGGCCCGAGGGCCTCACCCGCCGGTGGCAAGATCGTCTACCAGGTTCGAGACAACTCCGGCACTGCGCATGTCGAATTGCTCGACACGAGCACGGGTACGGCCCGCGAGCTCGCAAGTGAGCGAGATCTACCGGCGTTTCTGACGTCACGCTACGTCTGGTACGAAGGCGAACGTCTTTGCGTCCAATCCGATAACTGCGGCAGCGGCTACGCAATGACTGTCCTGACAGGACACAGTTACATCTACGACGTGCAAAACGGCACCGAAGTCGAATCGATAATCACCCGGGTTGACGATGTTTGGCCCCACCCGGCCTGAGCGCCGCCTAGACCATACCCAATTCCCAGCGCGCTTCCTCGGTCATACGCTCCGGGGACCACACGGGTTCGTACACGATGTCGACGCCGGCGTCCTTGATGCCCGGCAGGCTCAGCAGGTGGTCGCGTACGTCCGCCATCACCTCGGCGGCCATCGGGCAACCAAGCGCGGTCAGCGTCATCTTGATGTCGATTCGCTCCGGCTTGATCGCGATGTCGTAGATAAGGCCGAGGTCGACGATGTTGACTGGGATCTCGGGGTCGAAGCACTCCCGCAGGACCTCGATGACATCCTCCGGCTTGACGGTCGATTCAGGCGCGACCTCTGTCGTCGGTGCGAAGGGGGTCATGGCATCTCCAATGGTAGGCCGGCGTCTTTCCAGGCTTTGGTGCCGCCGCGGAAGTTGACTACGTCTTTCACTCCAAGCGCGACGGCCATTTCCGACGCGACCGACGAGCGATCGCCGGAGAGACATACAAAGATCGTCTTGTCGCGGAACTTCTGCGCTGTCGGGTTCGCGAGGACGGCGCTGAGCACCACGTGCCGAGCTCCAGGGACGTGGCCTTTGTTCCACTCCCAGTCCTCGCGCACGTCGACGATGTCGTAGCTGCCCTCGTCCATCAACTTGCGGACGTCGTCCAGCTTGAGCTCCCGAAACGTCGCGGCATCAGTCATCTGCTACTCATCATCCTCGTCTTCACCTGCCAACCCGTAGGCGCCCACCTTCAACACCTTCAAAGACAGGAGCGCGCACTTGATGCGCGCCGGCGAGATCTGGATGCCCAGCTCGCCGAGGACGTCATCCTTGCCGATCTTCCGAGCTTCCGCCAGCGGCAGGCCCTTGAGGCGCTCCGTCAGGAGCGACGCGGACGCCTGCGAGATCGCGCAGCCGCGCCCGTGGAACCGAACGTCCTCGATCACCCCGTCCGTAACCTTGAAATCCATGCCGATCACGTCGCCACACAGAGGGTTGTCCTCCTCGTGGCTGATGTCCGGGTGCTCGAGACGCCCGAAGTTGCGCGGGTTCTTGTAGTGGTCGAGGATGTACTCCCGATAAAACTGGTCGTCTGCTGCTGTGCTCACGCGAAAATCCTCAGGGCCTCTTTGATGGAACCGACCAGGCGGTCGACTTCATCCTTCTGCGTGTACACATAGAAAGATGCGCGGGCGGTCGCCGCGACTCCGAGGCGCGTCATGAGGGGCATCGCGCAGTGATGGCCCGCTCGCAGGCAAACCTGGTCGCGGTCCGCGATCGTAGCGAGGTCGTGGGGATGGATCCCCGCGAGCGCGAACGAGATGACGCCGGCGCGCCGCGACGGTGGCGGGCCGTACAGCGTCAGCCCATCGATCTCGCTGAGCGCCTCGTAGGCGTACTCGGTGATCTCGCGTTCGTGGGCGCGAACCGCCTCCATCCCCAGTCCCTCGAGATAGTCGACGGCAGCGCCCAGGCCAATGACTTCTGCGATCGCCTGCGTGCCGGCCTCGAACTTCCAAGGGAGGTCGTGGTAGGTGGTGCCCTCGATGCGGACCGTCTTGATCATGTCGCCGCCGGACATGAAAGGGTCCATCGCTTCGAGCAGCTCGCGACGACCGTAAAGAATGCCGGCGCCGGTCGGGCCGAGCATCTTGTGGCCGCTGAACGCGTAGAAGTCGCAGCCGAGCGCCTGCACATCGACGCCCTGGTGCGGAGCACCCTGCGCGCCGTCGACGAGCACGGTCGCACCCGCCGCCTTGGCGGCGGCGACCATCGGGCCGGCCGGGTTGATGGTGCCGAGCGCGTTGCTGACCTGGCTGAACGCAACCAGCTTCGGCGAGCGCTTGAGCAGGTCGTGGAACTGGTCCAACCGCAGCTCGCCGCGCTCGTCGATGTCGACGTACTCGATGGTCGCGCCATTCGCGGCGGCGAGGATCTGCCACGGAACGATGTTCGAGTGGTGGTCGAGGATGGTCAGGACGATCAGGTCACCCGATCCGATGTGCTTGCGACCCCACGAGTAGGCGACCAGGTTGATGGCCTCGGTCGTGCCCCGCGTGTAGATGATCTCCTTGGTCGAGGCCGCGTTGATGAACGCGCGCACCTTTTCGCGGGTGCCCTCGTAGCGCTCAGTCGCCTCCTCGGCAATTCGGTAGGCGGCGCGGTGGATGTTGGAGTTGAACTTCTCGAAGTAGTCCATCATCGCCCCGGTCACCTGGCGAGGCCGCTGCGACGTGTTCGCGGAGTCGAGGTATGCAATGCCGGTCTCGAGAATCGGGAAGTCTTTCCTGATTGCCGCGACGTCCAGGCGCGACGCGCGCGTCGATTTGATTTGTGCGCCCTGCGCGCGCCCGGCGGTCGCCACGGTCAGTCGGGGACCTCAACAAAAACGTCGCCACCCTCAACCGACACGGGGTAGGTCTTGGCGGGGACGACGGCCGGCAGACCGGTGACGGCGCCGGTCTTGAGGTTGAAGCGCGACCCGTGCTGGGGGCACTCCACGTCGAGGCCGAAAAGCTCGCCCAGGCTGAGCAGGAATTCCTCATGCGTGCATACGTCACCGATTGCGTAGAAGTTGCCGTCCTCCGCGTGGGCGAGGCAGATCTCCTGTCCGTCGGCGGTGACGCGCTTCAGGGTATCGACTGCGACCTCCGAGGTCGCGGCGACGCGAACCTTAGCCAAGCCGCGCCTCCAGCTCCGTCTCGACGAGCTTGCGCGCCTGCTCGAACGGGATCCGCTCGAGGACCTCGCCGAAAAAGCCCTGGACGATCATCCGCTTGGCGGTTGCTGCAGGGATCCCGCGCGATTGCAGGTAGAAGAGGCTCTGGGGGTCGACCGGGCCGACCGTGGCGCCATGCGTACAGCGCACGTCGTTGTTGTCGATCTCGAGCATCGGGATCGAGGTCGCCTTGGCATGCTCTGACAGCACGAGGTTGCGATTCGCCTGGTATGCGTCGGATCGAAAAGCGCCTTTCTCGATGCGGATCAGTCCCGCGTAGACGGCCTTGGCCGTGTCTTGCAACGCGCCCTTGAAGAGCAGGTCGGAGCGTGTGTTGCCCACCTGGTGGTCCTGGAGCGTATGAAAGTCGAAGAACTGCTCGCCCGAGGCGAGGTAGATGCCCTTCAGCTCTGCATTCGCGCCCTGACCGACAAGCGATGCCTCGACGCGCGTCTTCGAGAAGCGTCCCCCGAGCGTGACATTGAAGAGCCGAAGGGTCGAGTCCTTCTCCAGGCGCGCCCGCTGGTCGGCAAGGTGCCACGCGTTGCGACCCCATTTCTGGATCGCGACATAACCGACCTGGGCGCCCTCGCCGACGAAGATCTCGGCGGAACCGCTCCGGTAGCCGGCGCCCTCCCCTTCCTGTCCGATGTACTCGTCCAGGTAGTAGAACTTCGAGGCGCGCCCGGCGACGATCACCGTGTGCGGCAGCACAGCGGTGCCGTTCGAGTGCGAGAAGTGCTGGCGGAGGATCGGCTGCTCGATCTCGACGCCTTCCGGCACATACAGGAAGTTGCCGCCGGTGAAGAAGGCTGCATGCAGCGCGGCGAATCGATCACGGTCGGCACGGACAAGCGAGAACAGGGCCGGCTCTAGGAGCTCAGCATGCCGCTCCGCGGCGATGGCCAGCGGTTCGAGGATGACGCCGTCAGGCAGCGAGGTCTCAGCTTGCTTGAATCCATTTGAGTGCTCGAACTCGGAGAAAGAGGCGGGGTCGAGCTTCGTGACATCGGTACGGCGCCACTCCTCATCCGTGCGGCTCGGCATCGGCAGGCGCTCGAACGCGGCCAGCGCTGTGCGCCGGCGTGCGCGCAGCCAGTCGGGTTCCGCCTGGATGGAGGCGATCTCCTCCAGGGATTCAAGGCTGAAAGGCATCTCTAGCCTACCGATCCCTCCATCTCGAGCTGGATGAGGCGGTTGAGCTCCACGGCATACTCGAGCGGGAGCTCTTTGGTGAACGGCTCGATGAAGCCGTTGACGATCATCGTCTCGGCCTCGTTGCGCGTTATGCCGCGGCTCATCAAGTAGAAAAGCTGCTCGTCTGAGACCTTGCTCACCGTCGCCTCGTGACCGAGGGTCACGTTCTCGGCATCGACGTCGTTGTAGGGGTATGTGTCCGAGCGCGACTCGTCGTCGAGCAGGAGCGCGTCGCACTTTACGAACGACTTGGAGTTCTTCGCGTCTGGATACATCTTGATGTGACCGCGGTATGAGGTTCGACCGCCGTTCTTGGAGATCGACTTCGAGGTGATGGTCGAGGTGGTGTTGGGAGCGACGTGGATCATCTTGCCGCCCGCGTCCTGGTGCTGGCCCTTGCCCGCGAACGCGACCGAGAGCACGTCACCCTTCGCGCCTGGCTCCATCAGGTAGACGCTCGGGTACTTCATCGTGATCTGCGATCCAAGGTTTCCGTCGACCCATTCCATGGTTGCGTCGGCGTACGCCAGCGCTCGCTTGGTGACCAGGTTGAAGACGTTCGTCGACCAGTTCTGGATTGTGGTGTACCGGCACCGCGCGTTCTTCTTGACGATGATCTCGACCACCGCGGAGTGGAGCGAGTCGGTCGTGTAGATGGGCGCCGTGCACCCTTCGATGTAGTGCACGAATGATCCCTCGTCGCAAATGATGAGGGTCCGCTCGAACTGGCCCATGTTCTCCGCGTTGATGCGGAAGTAGGCCTGCAGCGGGATTTCCACACGCACGCCCTTCGGCACGTAGATGAACGAGCCTCCGGACCAGACGGCGCTGTTGAGCGCCGAGAACTTGTTGTCGGCGGGCGGGATGACAGTGCCGAAGTATTCCTTGAACAGCTCGGGGTGATCGCGCAGCGCGGAATCGGTGTCGGTGAAGATGACGCCCTTCTTCGACAGCTCCTCGTGCAGCGAGTGGTAAACCACCTCCGATTCGTACTGCGCAGAGACGCCGGCCAGGAACTTGCGCTCGGCCTCGGGCACACCCAGGCGGTCGTATGTCTTCTTGATGTCGGGCGGCAGGTCCTCCCATGAGGTCGACTGCTTGTCCGACGCCTTGAGGTAATAGAAGATGTTCTCGAAGTCGATCACCGACAGGTCGGCGCCCCATGTGGGCATCGGCTTCTTGCGGAAGATCTCCAGCGAGCGAAGCCGGAACTTCAGCATCCACTCCGGCTCCTTCTTCATCCACGAGATCTCCTTGACGATCTCTGGGTTCAGGCCGCGCTTCGCCTTGAAGATGTAGTCCTCGGGAACGAAGAAGCCGTACTTCTCTTTGTAATCGGAGCCAACGTCAACCTTAGGTACTGTCGCCATCAGGCAACCTCCTTGGGCTCGTCAGGCTCGCCCCATTCCGAGTAACCGGTTTTCTCCAGCCGATCGGCGACCTCGCGGCCACCCGACATTACAAATCTCCCGTCCACGAGCACGTGCACGAAGTCGGGCTTGATGAATTCCAGGATGCGGGTGTAGTGCGTAATGATCAGGACGCCGAGCTCGGGGCCGCGCATGCGGTTGACGGCGTCGGCGACGAACTTGATCGAGTCGATATCGAGGCCGGAGTCCGTCTCGTCGAGGATCGCGATCTCAGGCTTCAACATCGCCATCTGCAGGATCTCTGCACGCTTCTTCTCGCCGCCGGAGAACCCGTCGTTGATATACCGCGGCAGGAACGAGTCGTCCATGTGCAGCACCTCGAGCTCATCCTTGAGCATCGAGCGGAACTCCTTGGGGGAGATCTGCTTCGACTTGTCCTTGCCGTCGTACCCGCGCTTGGCGTTGAGCGCCGTGCGCAGGAAGTTCGTCATCGAGATCCCGGGCACGACCACCGGGTACTGGAAGGCGAGGAACATGCCCAGCCGCGCCCGCTCGTCCGGCTGCAGGGTGAGGACGTTCTTACCCTTGAAGATCACCTCACCGCCATCGACGGTGTAACCGGGGTGGCCCATCAGCGTATGCGAGAGCGTTGATTTGCCCGAGCCGTTGGGCCCCATCACGGCATGCACCTCGCCCTTGTTGATGGCGAGCGTGACGCCCTTCAGGATCTCCTTGCCTTCGACGCTTGCCCGCAGGTCTCGAATCTCGAAATCAGCCAACTCTTATCCACTCCCTTCCTTGACTTCGTACGTGCAATCTGGCGCGGCCTCGCCCATCCACGTCGACCGGGTCACATCCGCCCCGAGCAGCCGCTGGTACATCTCCTGCTCGTTCTGGCAGGGGAAACCGGTGCGGGCGGCGACGTCCTGGATCGGGCAGTTGCAGTGGCGGATCGCGAGCCCGCCCTCCGGAAGTTCGACCACCTCGGCCATGTGACCGTGCTCGGTGGCGAGCTTCGCCAGCTCGCGGACGCGCGCCTCAAAGTCTAGCCCGGCCAATCGGGGACCGTATTCGGCCTCGAGCCGGGCGGCGCGGCGCTCGAAAAAGCGCTTCAGCTGCTCCACGGAGAGGAACTCGACCAGGTCGCCGGCGAGCTGGCGGTGGCCATCTGGAAAGTGGTCGCCTGCGGCTGGGGTGAGCTTGTAGACGTGCTCGGGGCGGCCCCGGCCGTGCGGCTGGGCCTGCTCCACGGAGGCCAGACCGGCCGTCTCCAGCGCCTCCAGGTGCCGCAGTGCGCCCTGCTTGGACACCTCCAGGTGCGCCGCCACCTCGCCCAGCGTGGCGTGTCCGCGGGTCTTCAGGAAGGCGAGGACACTCTCGCGACGGGAGTCCACGGCCTCATCGTACGAGTTTCTCAACGTTTGCGTTGAATTACTCAGGTTCCCCGCCCCGCTCTGCGGGGAGGGGACAGGGGAGGGGACGCGATAAAGTCCAACCGGTGGATCGCGCGCTTCTGCTGGCCGCTCGTGGCCTGCGTGCGTTCGGCTTCGGTTTTTCAGCCGTCCTGATCGGCCTCTACCTGGAACGGCGCGGGCTGTCGGCCGGCCTGATCGGGCTCACGCTCGGGGTGGCGCTGGCCGCCGCTTCGCTGTCGGGCCTGGCCACCGCCCGGCTGGCCGCGCGGTTTGGCCGCCGGCGTGCCCTCGCCGTAGCGGGATTCATGATGGCCATCACGGGCCTGGACCTTGCGCTTGCGACGCAGCCTGGGCTGCTGCTGGCCGCCGGCCTGACAGGAATGCTCGGGGTGGCCGGCGTAGACATCGGTCCGTTCGCGTCGGTCGAGCAAGCCGTGCTCGCCGAGGCGGTCTCACCCTCCGCCCGCAGCGTCGCGTTCGGCCGTTACTCCCTCACCGGGGGCCTGTTCAACGCTGCGGGCGGATTGGCATCGACGTTCGCGACCGGGGCCGGAAGCGGCCGCACATTCTTCCTTCTCTATGCCGCCCTCGGAGTCGCGACTGCCGCGCTTCCTCTGTTCATGAGCAAAGCGATCGAAAGCCCCGGCCGTGCACCTGCGTTCGGCAGGTTTCGGCCGCTGGCCGGCCTCGCGGCGCTGTTCGCGCTCGATGCGTTTGGGGGAGGGCTCGTTGCCATCGCCGTGGTCGCTTACTGGCTTCACCTCCGCTTCGGAGCCGGGCCCCAGCTCCTCGGGTCGGTGTTCGCGGCCATCGCCATTCTGCAGGCGCTCTCATACGAGGTCTCCGGACGCCTTGGTAGTCGATTCGGGCTCGTAAACACCATGGTCTTCACGCACCTCGGCAGCAACATCTTTCTGCTGCTCGTTCCGCTGAGCCCGTTCCTGTGGCTGACGATCGGGCTGCTTCTGACACGCTCGGCCATGTCCTCGATGGACGTGCCGGTGCGGCAGGCGTTCATCGTCTCGATCGTCCCGTCCACGGAACGCGCGGGCGCGGTGGCGATGACCGGTGCGGTGCGGGGAATCGCGCAGTCGTTCGGCCCCGCGCTCTCCGGCCTTGCGATCGGCGCCGCGAGCTTCGGCCTCCCGTTCTTTGCAGCCGGCGGGCTCAAGATCATTTACGACCTCGCCCTCTTCGCGGGCTTCCGCAACCGCCGCGCCGAGGTAAGTTGAAGCGCATGGCCGAAGACCTGACCGCGCTGGACGGCACCGAGCTCGAGCGCCGGGTCGCGCAGGTTCGCGAGCGAATGCGGCCGGTCGAGCAGGAGCTGACGTCTCTGCGTGGGGAGCGGGACCTCCTGCTGACCGAGATCCGGCGCCGCGACCGGAATGCGCACCGGGAGTCTCGGGCCGACGTCAAGGCGGCGATGAAGGAGGGTCGCTTCCCAAACGTAGCCGAGCTGGTCGGCAGCCCAGATGCCGGCTCGCTCGAGGACTACGTGTTCCATCTCAAAACCGGGGGCGAGGTCCGCCTCGGATTTCCGGGCGCCAGGTCGCAGAGCCTCACGCTCACCGACGGTGTGCAGGCCGCCCAGGCCAAGGACCTTGCCGAGGCCGCCCGCCTGTACGCCGCCGGCTGGGAGCTCGGCAGCCCCGGCCGCCCGGGCGTCCGGGTTCATTTTCCAGGCACCCGACAGGAGCGATTGGCCGCGCCGGAGGAGGTCTTCGCCCGGCCCCGCGACCAGGCGGAAGCGGCCGGTCGTTAACGAGCCGATGGCCAGTGCACCACCACAAGGTTTCCGATCGCGGGTCGGTTAAGCTCTTGAGGATTCGCCCTTCATGGGGCAAATTGACCTGATGGCGATCACAGCCACCCGCCAAGAGTCGGCTCTGTTTCCGTCGGAAGCCGAAAGCGAAGTACGCCTTTTGGACCCGGCAGCGCCGAGAGCTCGCATTGGGCTGCACCTCGCAGCCCGGGCCTGGGCGCGCCTGAACTGGGCGTCGGCCTTCGTCGTCATCGGCGCCATCCTGCTCGGCCTGGGCATGGTCGGCACCCCATTCGCGCCCGGCGGCGCGTACGCGCTTCAGGCCAAAGCCGGCACCCTGGACGCACGCTGGAGCCAGATGGTCGCGGAGGGTGTGCCCAGCGCCGACCTGGTGGCTCTGCAGCATGAGTCTGCGAACGCGCAGAGGACGAAATTCCTGGCGGTCGCGAGCGTTTTCTGGTGGCCC
>Ga0209118_1001636_pt1 | contig 10191 bp, 8 predicted proteins | sample BlaSpr_A8_Ref_M1_FD_187988 | JGI IMG/M metagenome (GOLD analysis project Ga0209118, IMG submission 187988) | Forest soil microbial communities from Thunder Bay, Ontario, Canada - Black Spruce, Ontario site 2_A8_Ref_M1 (SPAdes) (version 2) | ecosystem: Environmental > Terrestrial > Soil > Boreal...
AGCGACTCGAGTTTCCCGCCCAGTATCGAACTGCCTGCCAGGTCCGCCGGCGAAATGGATCCCGCACGGCCGTGAAAGACACCGCCGGCCTCGTTAGATGAAATGGATTCCCACAAGGAGCTCATTCGCGGCATTCTAGCAACTCATGAGCTTGAACGAACTGTTCCCGCCGGGCGCGCGCGCCACCGAGATGCGCGAGCCCGGCGATCCTGCGGCGCTGCTGCCCGACGAAAAGCAATATCATCGAGGAGCGGTGCAGAAGCGCGCCGAGGAGTTCGCCGCGGGCAGGGCGTGCGCCCACCGGCTGCTTGCTGAATTTGGCATCGTGGATTTTCCAGTCAAAGTCGCCGCCGATCGGCAGCCGCTCTGGCCGGAGGGCTTGGTGGGCAGCATCACGCACACCTCAGGCTTCTGTGCGGCGGTGGTCGCGCGCAAGCAGTCCTTGAGCGCCGTCGGCATCGATTCCGAAGTGGCCGGAAGCGTCAAAGCGGAACTTTGGCGCGGCATCTGCACGCCCTCAGAAATAGCGTGGCTGCGCTCATTGCCGGCAGGCGAGCAAAGCGCAGCGGCAACGCTCATATTTTCGGCCAAGGAGGCGTTCTACAAATGCCAATACCCGCTGGTCGGCGAACGCTTGAATTTCAACGATGCGACCGTCGAGCCGTCGTGGGGAGCAGCGCGCGGGGTATTTACGATCCACGCGAATCGCAGCATCGCGCTGGCGCGCCATGCCTCCCTGCCGCTGCAGGGCCGGTATCTGTTCCACGAGAATTTCGTGACCACCGGCCTTGCGGTGCAAGGAGCGCGCTGAGCAATCGCCTCAGTACGCCTTTTCGTCGCGAAACACTTTGACGATCGTCAGCAGGATGATTTTGATGTCGAGCAATGGCGACCAATGTCGCAGGTAATCGAGATCGTAATTCACGCGCGCTTCCATTTCTTCCAGCTTCGAAGTCTCGCCGCGGCAGCCATTGACTTGCGCAAGACCGGTTATGCCCGGCAAGACCTTGTGCCGCATCATGTAGCCCTTGATGAGCTTCCGGTACTCCTCATTGTGAGCGACGGCATGGGGCCTCGGGCCCACCAAACTCATCCGGCCTTGCAGCACGTTGATCAGCTGCGGTAATTCATCCATCGAAGATCGGCGCAATACGCCGCCGACGCGGGTGATGCGGCTGTCGGCTTTGGAGGCCTGGCGAACCTGCTCACCATCCTCGGCGACGCTCATGGTGCGAAATTTGTACACTGCGATTTCTCTGCCATCCAAGCCGTAGCGGCGTTGCTTGAATATGATGGGTCCGGGTGATGAGAGTTTGACCACGACGGCAATCAGCACCAGCAACGGCAGCAGCAACAGCAGGATCAATGCGGAGAAACCGACGTCGGTAACCCGTTTGGCGACGCCGCGATAGCCGTAAAAAGGCGTCTCGCACATGGCAACGACGGGGATGCCGTGGATTTCGCCCGAGCGCGCCTGAATCAGGTCGAATACAAAGATGTCCGGCACGTAGTAAATTGAGGCCGTGGTATCGCGCAAGTCGTCCAACAGGTTCATGACCCGCTTGACGTGGCGAATCGGCAGAGCGATGAAAATGACATCCGTGCGGTTGTCCTTCACGTATTGCGACATGTCGCTCAACGACCCGACCAACTTGGCGTCGGCTTCCATGCCGAGCCGATCACTGCTGCGGTCGTCGAAGAAGCCGGTCACTTCCACGCGCATGCCCGGATTGATTTTCAAGCGTCGCGCGAGCTCCAAACTGCTGGTGTTGTATCCGGCGATGATGGCGCTGCGGTTGTCGAAAGCGTTCATCAAGAAACGGCGCATGACTTCCTGCATCGCCAACGTGACGGCGACCAGGACGACCGGCGTGAGCGCTGCCCACGTCAGGAAAATGTGCCGCGGATAACCGTCGAGCGACTTGGTGACATAGCCGACCGCGAGCAATACGGCCAGCAATAGGAACCAGCGCAAAATGACATCCACGACCGCGGATGCGCGCGCCGAGGTGAGCTGGCTGCTGACTTCGCGCGGCGGCTGGACCAGAACCAGGCACAACACGCCCACGATGACGATGGCTGCCGAAGAAGGATCGAACTTGCCGCCGAACAGAATGATGGTCGCGTACAGCGAGGCAGCGGCCACCACGGCGGGCACCACCGCTTGGATTCCGGTCAATATCGCGATGAGGAAACTTTGCTTCAGCAGCACCGGCTGGGTCATCTGGAATCCATTGGAGCGCGTACGCCTTTGCGTCTATTCTTCAGGCGCAATTCGAGGCGCGACATGATCACTGCATTATCGGCCAAGTTCATTGATTATGCGTGACCTCAATCCATAATTGTTGAGTCGGCCCCTCTGGGGTCGCCGGCGATCGTTGCAGCAATGATATTCTAGGCAGTTATGACAAACGTTCCATTACTCGATCTTAAGGCGCAGTTTGCGCAGATTCGTTCCGAAGTCATGCCGATCATCGAACAGGTATGCGCGAGCCAGCGCTTCATTTTGGGCGAACACGTCCTGGGCCTGGAGGCGGAAGTAGCTCGATATTGTGCCTCCTCGGCCGGCATCGGAGTCTCTTCGGGCACGGACGCGCTGCTGCTCGCGCTCATGGCGCTGGAGGTCGGTGCGGGCGATGAAATAATTACATCTCCCTTTACCTTTTTCGCCACGGCCGGGACGATCGCCCGTCTGGGCGCGCGGCCGGTGTTCTGCGACATAGATCCTGTCTCATTCAACCTATCGCCGCGGGCCGTTGGGGATTTCGTGGACCGGCAATGCGCCGTCCAAGGCGGGCAGCTCATCAACCGCGCCACCGGCGGCCGGATCAAGGCGCTGATGCCCGTGCATCTTTACGGCCAGTCAGCCGACATGGATCCGTTGATGGCGATCGCCAGGCAACATCGCTTGAAGGTCATCGAGGACGCTGCGCAGGCCATCGGCACCGAATACCAAGGCGTGCGCGTGGGTTCGATCGGCGATATTGGGTGCTTTTCATTCTTTCCCAGCAAGAATCTCGGTGCCTTCGGCGACGCCGGCCTGTGCACGACGAACGATGCGGAGCTTGCGGAGAGCATGCGTGTGCTTCGGGTGCACGGTGGCAAGCCCAAGTATTTTCATTCGGTGATCGGCGGCAACTTTAGAATCGACGAGCTGCAAGCGGCCGTGCTGCGCGTAAAATTGAAGTACTTGGACGGTTGGACCGAGGCGCGCCAGCGCAACGCCGCTTTCTACGACGCGGCGTTTGCCGCTGCAGGCTTGGGCGGCAGCATCGTGACGCCGCGGGTTGCCAAGACCGGCAGGCACATTTTCAATCAATACGTCGTGCGGGTTCAAAACCGCGATGCGCTGAAAGATTTCCTGACCGGGCGCGGGATCGGCACCGAGATTTACTATCCGGTTCCGCTGCACTTGCAGCAGTGCTTCGCATATTTAAATCACGTCGACGGTGATTTTCCGGAATCCGAGCGTGCCGCCAGGGAAACCCTGGCCTTGCCGATCTACCCGGAACTGGCGCAAGCCCAACTGGAAGCCGTGGTCGCGGCAGTCGCCGAGTTCCACGCAGCGGGGCGCGCAAAGGCCGTATCTAGCTCTTCTTGAAGTCGTCCGGCAGCAGTTGGTGGCGCGACAGCAATTTGTAGAAATCCGTGCGGTTGCGCTTGGCGAGGCGCGCGGCCTGGCTTACGTTGCCCGTCGTGATCTGCAAAATCTGCGACAGATAATTGCGCGTGAATTCATCGCGAGCTTCGTCGAACGAAGGGAGCCGGGTCGGATTCCCGCCGAGTGACTGCTGCACCAATTCCGCCGTGATGATCGGGCCATGCGACAGCGCCACGTTTTGCCGCACGACGTTGTACAGTTGACGCACGTTGCCGGGCCACTCGGCTGTCGCCAACAACTCCACCGCTTCCGGCGCGTAAATCTTGCGCTGGCCGCTTTCCTTGGCGATCTGTTCCAGAAAATGCGCGACCAGCAAGGGAATGTCCTCACGGCGGCGCCCCAAGGAAGGGACTTCGATGTGCACAACGTTCAGGCGGTAGTACAGATCCTCGCGAAATTGACCGGCGACCATCAGTTCGTGCAAGTCGCGGTGTGTGGCGGCAATGATGCGCACGTTGGTCTGCACGGCATCTGCGCCGCCCACGGGACGAATGGTGTTGTCCTGGAGCACGCGCAGCAATTTGACTTGCAGCCGCATCGGCATGTCGCCGACCTCATCCAGCAGCAGGGTGCCGCCGTCGGCGGTCTCGAACAGGCCTTTCTGAGCGCGCGCCGCACCGGCGAAGGCGCCTCGCTCATGGCCGAAGAGTTCCGATTCCAGCAGGTTTTCAGCCATGGCACTGCAATTGACGGCGATGAATGGCTTGTTGCGGCGCGGGCTGGCCTCGTGTATCGCACGTGCCAGCAGTTCCTTTCCGGTTCCGCTCTCGCCGGTCAGCAAAACCCGGGCATCGGTACCCGCGACCATGTTGGCTTGCGCCAACTTGTCTTCCATGAGTTGATTGCGCGTAATGATATTGGCGCGCCAATCCTCATCCACATGCGCGAAGCCCGACACCTTGAGGGCCTTTTGCACGTGATCGAGCAGTTCCTGCTTGTCCACGGGTTTGGTGAGAAAGCCGAAGGCGCCGCTCTGCGTCGCATGCACCGCATCCGGAATGGTCCCGTGCGCCGTTAAAATGATGACCCGCAATCCGGGCCAGCGGCTTTGCAGTTCCTTGAGCAGGCCGATGCCGTCCATGTTGTCCATGCGCAGATCCGTGATCACCAGATCCGGTCTGAAGCGCACGCAGGCGGCGAGTGCGGCAGCCGCGCTTTCCACGGCCTCGACTTCATAGTTTTCTGCCCGCAGGCGGATCGTCAACAGACGCAGCAAGCCCGGGTCATCATCGACGACCAATATGCGTGCTTTGCGCTTTTGCGGGGTCTGCGAGTCGCGCGTGTTCGACTGAAGGCCGAACGACAACGGGGTGGTGGCGGCATTTGAATAAGCGTTCAGTGTGGTCTCCCCGGTCCGATCATGGCGTGTGGGTGGCGCCGGTTCCGCGGTCAGTGACAGATCGTTGCTCGATATGTGTTACCGCCTCAAGTTTAGCCCTTGCCTCGTCCAAGGCCTTGCGCAACTTCGCATTTTCGTCCGACTCCGCCGCCAGACGACGGTTGATGGACTGCAATTTGTCGTGCGAATCATTGGGCACCGCATCGCGCATGCGGGCGTTTTCAGCCTGCAGTATCAGCCTCTGCTCAACCTCTTTGAGCTCAACGGCGGCCAATAAGCGCTCTACGGGAAGCAGAGTTTCAGGCCTCGCCAGCAATTCCGCCAACTGTCGCTGCGCCGCGACGGGATCCGCGCCGGTATAGCCCGGCGTCGCCAGGGCCAGGGCATACCTGAGTTTATTGCTGGTGGTGGGTTGCAGCTCGGCTGCATCCTTGGCCTGCTGGAATACCTCCGCCTGCCGCGCAGGATCGCCTTGGGGCAGATTGCTCATCATTTCCAGCAAGGGGGCGACGGCCCCGGCGTCGGGCTGTGGACGCTCCTGCACGGCAGGAGCGGGTGGCTTGGCCTTTCCGAGCCCCGTGCAGCCGGTGAGCCAGACGCTTGCCAGGACGCATGCCGCAATGCGTTTTCCTCTATGCGGCATGGGCTTTTTCACGTATCGCCGCCACCGTGTGGCGCAGCGGCAGCCGCACCCGAAAATGCGCGCCGCCCGACTTGGACTCCAGGATCTCGATGCTGCCGCCGTGGGCATTGACGAATTCCGTCACCACCGAGAGTCCGATGCCGGTTCCTTTGACGTGTCCGCCTTGCGGGGTTTTCCCCTGATAAAAGGCCTCGAAGATCCGGTTGCGCTCTTCCGCGGGAATGCCCGGTCCGCTGTCCATGACGTCCAACAGCAATTGTTCGCGCTCGCCCCGCGCGTGCAGGGAAATCGTGCCGCCACGCGGCGTGAACTTGACGGCGTTCGACAGCAAATTGTCCAGAATGAGCCGAACCTTGCCGCGGTCCGCCAGGGGCGTGAGATCTTCGACCTGCACATCGAGGCGCACGCGCTGCGCCACCAGCGTGAGCTGCTGATTCTCCAAAACGCTTTTGATCAAGGGACGCAATTTGAACTCGGAAATCTCCAGCCCGACGCTCTTGGCCTGCCAGGCGCTGAATGACAATAGATTCTCGATGAGCCGCTGCAGCTTCATGCCGTTCTCGCGCAGGATCGCGGTGACCTCTCGCTGGCCGCTTTGCAATTCACCGACCGCACCGTCCATCAACAGTTCGGTTCCCTCGCGAATATTTGCCAATGGGGTTTTCAATTCATGCGACATATGTCGCAGAAACCGGTTTTTTTCCTGCGCCAAATCCAGCAAGCGGCCCCGCAGCCACTCCAGCTGCGCCGCCAATCGTTCCAGATCCGCAGGGCCTCGAATGGCGATCGGCCTCGAGAAGGTGCCGCGCCCCAGCTCGCTGATCGCCCGGTCGATCGCCCGGATCGGTCTGCCGAACAAATACGTGAACACGCCGACCACTGCGAGCGTCATGGGCACCAGCAGCAGCGTTTGCCAGAGCAGATTCTGCTGTGCATGCTGCGTCGCCAATTCCAGGCTCGCGGTTTCACTGTCGATCTGCAGGCTGATCCGGTCCGAGATATTGGACGCCGCCTCCGACAGCTGCGGAAAGCTGCCGATCAGATCCGCCATATGCGTGGAGTTCGGCGCCGCATGTCTGAAATCCTGCAGCAATTGATCGGCTTTGGATTCCACCGCACGCACACCCTGCACCGAGGTTTCGTCCAAGGGCAACGTGAGCAGTTCGTGAATGGCGGTAATCAGCCGTGTGTGGTGCCGTGCATACACGTCCAACAGATCTGCGCTGCCGATGATTTGATACAGCCGCGCCTGACGCTCCAGTGCACCGATCTCCTCGAACATGCGCTGATTGTTGCGAGTACCCTGCATGCCGTGAACCACGAGCTGCTGGCTGCGGACCGACAGTGAGTTCATTTGCACGGCGGCATTCACGATTGCAAACAGCAGCGGAGCGGCCACGATCGTGAATCCGATCAGCATGAGTCCGCTCAAAGACTTGGGTCGGGGCAATCGCATGGGCGGCATTCTAGCAGCGTGCAGCAGCCAAAAAGGAGTGACGGGATCGTATCTGTAGAATTGGCTCGCATGAACAGCGAAGCGCCGTATTCCCAACTCTCTCCCGAGACCGTGCTGGATGCCATCGAAGCGCTCGAGTTTCGCTGCGACGGCAGGGTACTGGCACTGAATAGCTACGAGAACAGGGTGTATCAAATCGGGCTCGACGATGGCCCGCCCTTGGTAGCCAAGTTCTATCGTCCGGGTCGTTGGAGCGATGCAGCGATTCGCGAGGAGCATGCATTTGCCGGCGAACTCGCGGCCCAGGAAATTCCAGTGGTCGCACCGCTCGTGCAGGCGGGCGAGTCCTTGCACGTCCATCAGGGTTTTCGCTACGCCGTGTTTCCGCGCCGCGGCGGACGCTGGCCGGAGCTGGGTTCCAGCGATGAGCGGGAATGGGTCGGCCGCTTCCTGGGGCGAATCCACGCCGTGGGGCGGGCTGCTGCTTTCCGCGAGCGCATATCGTTGAGCATGGACGATCTGGGCCTCAGAGCGCGCGATTTTGTGCTGCAGGGCGAATGGATGCCGGATTATTTGGCGACCAAGTATGGGGATTTGACGGATGAGCTGTTGGAGGCCGTGGCGGAGCGGGCGCGGAATTGGGGTGGGGCCAGGGTCGGGCGCATTCTCGGGGATTGTCACCGCGGCAATATCCTGTGGACCGATCAGGGACCGCACTTCGTCGACCTCGACGATTGCCTGACGGGGCCCGCGATCCAAGACCTATGGATGTTGCTGTCCGGCGGACTGCAGGACATGCGCACGGAGTTGCATGATCTACTCAAGGGTTATGAACAGTTCTTGCCGTTTGATCGGCGTGAGATCGCACTCATCGAGCCCCTGCGCGCCTTGCGCATGATTCACTATTCGGCGTGGCTTGCGCGCCGCTGGCACGATCCGGCGTTTCCACAGGCCTTTCCCTGGTTTGCCGAGCCGCGTTACTGGGAACAGCACTACCGCTCGCTCGAGGAGCAGTTGGCGGCGGTGCTCGAACCGCCTTTGGAGTTGTGACGGTCGCACGTTGTGATTGGCGGCAGTTTTGGTGATGATACGCAGATGGCCGGCGACGCGATGAGGACAGCGAGCATCCCAATTCTGCTGCTTTGTGCAGTGGCAGCGTTGAGCGCGTGCAACCGGGATTCAAGCCCGGCCTCCGCCGACAACGCCGGCAACGCCGCGACGCGCGCCAAGCCCAAGGCCCCCAGCACCGCCAAGGCCGGCCCTACGGCAGCGGAACAAACGGCGGGGATGGTGCAAGCCGCGACACAGGGTAAGTCCCAGCTGCCGGTCGAATTGAAGTTCGACTTGGGCGCAAGACCGAAAGTCGGACAAGTGCTGGAGATCAATCTCGCCCTCATCGCGCAAATTCCCGCCAATTCCATCACCCTGCAAGCGAACGGTGCCGATGATCTGACGGTGGCGCCGGAGGCCAGTCAGTTTGATATCCCCGCGGAGGAAGCGGGCGGGGTGTATCGTCAGACCCTGAAGGTAACGCCCAACGCCGAAGGGGTCTCGCTGGTCGGCGTGACGGTATCGCTGAAACACGACGACATCACCGAACAGCGGGTTTTTTCGATTCCCATCATTGCCGAGCGCTGAAACTTAGGCCGAAGCGCTGAAACTAGGGCAGGGTCGGGGTAAAGGCCCTATAATGGTGGGTTTCCTCCCCGAGACCTCACTGTGACTCAGAAACTTCGCAACATCGCCATCATCGCGCACGTCGATCATGGCAAGACCACCCTCGTCGATCAGCTGTTGCGCCAGTCCGGCACGCTTGATGCGCGCAAGGATTTGCAAGAGCGCGTCATGGACTCCAACGATTTGGAGCGCGAGCGCGGGATCACCATTCTTGCCAAGAACACGGCGATCACCTGGGGCGACTATCGAATCAACATCGTGGATACGCCGGGCCATGCCGATTTCGGCGGCGAGGTCGAGCGCGTGCTGGCGATGGTCGACTGCGTGCTGCTGCTGGTCGATGCGGTGGATGGCCCCATGCCGCAGACGCGCTTTGTGACGCAAAAAGCCTTCAAGCATGGGCTGCGCCCCATTGTCGTCATCAACAAGATCGATCGCGACGAGGCTCGGCCGGGCTGGGTGCTGGACCAGACCTTCGATCTGTTCGACCGGCTGGGTGCGACCGACGAGCAATTGGACTTTCCGGTCATCTACGCCTCCGCGCTGCGTGGATTCGCAGGGCTGGAGTCCACCGTGCGCGACGGCGACATGCAACCCTTGTTCAAGACCATTGTGGAACACTGTCCACCCCCCGATGTGGATGTGGATGGTCCCTTGCAGCTGCAAGTGACGCTGTTGGACTACTCCAGCTATGTCGGCGCCATCGGCATTGGACGCATCAAGCGCGGAACCATCAAGCGCGGCATGACAGTCACCGTCGTATCGCGCGAGGGCAAGCAGCGCTCTGAGAAGATTACGCAGATTTTGGGTTTCCACGGCCTGACGCGCGTCGAAGTGGAGTCCGCCGGTGCGGGCGATATCGTCGCCTTCGCGGGCATCTCGGAACCGAAGGTTTCGGACACGTTGTGCGACCCCGCGACAGTCGAGCCGCTGCCCAGCCTCACCGTGGATGAGCCGACCATCAGCATGACCTTCGAGGTCAATACCTCGCCGTTCTTAGGAAGGGAAGGCAAGTTCGTCACCAGCCGGCAGATCCGTGAGCGTCTGGAACGCGAAGCGATCCACAACGTGGCCCTGCGTGTCGAGCCGACCGCGGATCCCGATAAATTCGTGGTATTTGGGCGCGGTGAATTGCATCTGGGCGTGCTGCTCGAGAACATGCGGCGCGAAGGCTACGAAATGGCGGTGTCCAGACCGCGCGTGGTCATCAAACAAGTCAACGGCGCTGCGCACGAGCCCATCGAACAAGTGACCATTGACGCGGACAGCGACGCGCAGGGCGCGATCATGCAGGCGCTCGGCAGCCGCGGCGCGGACTTGAAGGATATGCAGGCAGACGGCCGGGGGCGTGTGCGCTTGGACTACATGATTCCCTCGCGCGGCTTGATCGGATTTCAGACCGAGTTTCGCACCAT
>Ga0209118_1001637_pt1 | contig 10186 bp, 7 predicted proteins | sample BlaSpr_A8_Ref_M1_FD_187988 | JGI IMG/M metagenome (GOLD analysis project Ga0209118, IMG submission 187988) | Forest soil microbial communities from Thunder Bay, Ontario, Canada - Black Spruce, Ontario site 2_A8_Ref_M1 (SPAdes) (version 2) | ecosystem: Environmental > Terrestrial > Soil > Boreal...
CCTTCCCCATGTAGGTCGTCGCCACCGGGGCGCCAAGCCGATCCGCAAGCTCGGCCAGCGCAAGCCAGCCGCCCGAACGCAGAACCCCGCCACCCGCCCAGATGACTGGATCGGGCAGGCTCGACAGCAGGCGGGCAGCTTCGGCCAACGTTGCGTCCGCGGGAACCGGAAGAGTGTCGGGCTCCCCATCAAGCGCGTCGACCGCCGGCAGGGTGGTCGCGCCGGACAGAACATCGGTCGGAACCTCGACGTAGGTGGGGCCGCTGGGCGCAGTCGCCGCGCGCCGCCACGCCTCCGCGATCAGCTCGGGCACCTGCTCGGCGGTGGAGGCCGTGGCCGTCCATTTGACTATCGGCGCGAACGACGCGCGCTGGTCGGGCAGCTCGTGCAGGTAGCCGCGGCCCCGACCCATCAGGTCGCGCGGGATCTGGCTCGCGATCGCGACGACCGGCGCATGTGCGCTGGCGGCCTCCATCAACGCGGTCAGCGAGTTGAGCGCGCCGGGGCCGGTTGAAAGGAGCAGAGGCGCGGGGCCGCCGCTGACCTGGGCGCAACCAACCGCGGCAAAGCCGGCGTTCAGCTCGGTGCGAAATCCGTACGTGTGAACATCGCTGTTGCGCAGGGCCTCCCATATGGGCAGCGCGTGGACACCCGGCAGGCCGAAGGCAGCGCGGGCGCCGAGCGCCTGCAGACTCTCCACCACCAGATGGCCGCCAGCGCGGGCCCTGACCTCAGCCTTCACCGCCCGCGCATTATTGCTTACCCTGTCGAACGAAACATTGCGCGCTGCTGTATGTCACCAGTTCGGAGAGCCGCTCACGGTGCAAGACGTCGAGCTGCAGGCGCCGGCTCCAGGCGAGGTCACGGTGCGCGTCTTGGCGTGCGGCATCTGTCACAGCGACATCTCTTTCATCGATGGCGCCTGGGGCGGGCCGTTGCCGGCGGTGTACGGCCATGAGGTGGCCGGCGTGGTCATGGAGGTCGGCGTCGGCGTCGATTCGGTCAAACCCGGGGATCATGCAGTCGTCACGCTCATCCGTTCATGCGGTCACTGCTATTACTGCGCTCGAGGTGAGATGACGCAGTGCGCGGGCACCTTTGCCATCGACGATCCGGGGCCGCTCCGGTTGCCGGGCGGATGGCCTGTCAAGCAGGGGCTTCACGTCGGTGGCTTCGCCGAATCGGTGACGGTGCATCACTCGCAGGTCGTGCCCATCCCCGCAGACTTGCCATTTGAAAGCGCATGCCTCCTCGCCTGCGCGGTGGTCACGGGGTTTGGCGCCGTTCGAAACACGGCCCGGGTCCAAGCCGGCAGCAGCGTGGTGGTGGTCGGGGCCGGCGGTGTCGGGCTCAACAGCATCCAGGGCGCCGCGCTTTTGGGAGCGCACCCGGTGATCGCCGTTGATGTGTTGGACTCGCGGCTCACCGCGGCCAGGACTTTTGGCGCGACCCACGTGGTCAACCCAACGCAGGTCGATGGCACCGCGGCGGTGCGCAGCTTGACCGCGGGCCGCGGAGCCGACTATGCCATCGTCACCTCCGGCGACAAGACCGCGATCGAGTTCGGTCTTGGGCTCTCGCGGCGCGGCGGGACGGTGGTGATCGTCGGAATCCCCGCCACGGGAGTGTCTGTGACGGTCGATCCCGGCGAGATCGCCGACAGTGGCCGGCTCGTGCTCGGCAGCAAGATGGGCTCGACTCGACCGCATGCCGACCTGCCTGCGCTGGTAGACATGTACGTGGCGGGCCGGCTGAAGCTGGACGAGCTGGTGACGGCGAAGTTCCCACTCGAGAAGATCAACGAAGCGATCGCCGACGCCAAGCGCGGGGAGGGATTGCGCACCGTAATCCTGATGTGACTTGAAGCCCGAGCGGATCAACTCGATCGAAACTTTCAGCAATCCCCCTCGCGACGGTTTCCTGTCCGGCTACTCGGACCTGCTGAGAAGATCAGAGGTCAGGCGCCTGGTGAGCGGTTCGATGATCGCCCGGCTGCCGTCCGCGATGCTGCCCCTCGCGATCCTCCTGGTCGTGAATACGCGGTTGGGATCGCTCGCCGCAGCCGGCCTGATCGTCGGCGCCTTCAGCATCGGCCGCGCTGCCGCGTCACCTCTGGTGGGCGCCCTCATCGACCGGCTGGGCCAGTTTTGGGTTCTCGTCTCGGGCGCAGCCGCGCAGGCGATCCTGCTCGGCGGATTCCTTCTGGCGGTCCAGGATCACGCTTCGGTCCCGGTGACCGCGATCGTCGCCGCCCTGGCGGGCGCCGCGACGCCGCCGATCCAGGCCTGCCTTCGCGCCCTCTGGCCGGTGGTGGCACCGGGGGATGCCGCCCGCGACGCCGCGTACTCGTTCGACGCCACCTCGCAGGAGCTGATCTGGATCTTCGGCCCTCTGCTGGTGTCGCTCCTGTTGATCGTCGCCAAGCCTGGGGTGGTGGTCGTCGTGTGCGCCGCCATCGGTTTCGGCGGCGTGGCGCTCTTTGTCATGTCGCCCGTGTCCCGTGGGTGGCGAGGCTCGCGGGACTCCAAACGCTCGCGGCTGGGAGCCCTCGGAAGTCGCGACCTTCGCGCCCTCCTCGTTACGGTTGTCTTCGCTGGCGTCAGCTGGGGGGCGCTCACGTTCGGCGTCGCGGCACTCGCCTTGAGCCTCGGGAGCAGTCGCGCGTCGGGCCTGCTCCTGGCCCTTGTCAGTGCCGGCAGCATATCGGGCGGCGTTCTCATCGGAGCCCGCAGGTGGAGCTGGTCGACGATCAAACGCTACCGGGCGCTGCTCGCCGCGACAGTCGTGTGCTGCGCGCCGCTGCTGCTCGCGAACTCCATTGCGATCGCGGCACCGATGAGCTTGATAGCGGGATTCCCGCTCGCCGCGACCTACGCGTCGCAGTACATCTTGACCGGACGATCGGCGCAGAAAGGAACGACCACCGAGGCCTTCACGTGGCTGAGCTCGATGTTCGCGCTCGGAATCTCGGTGGGATACGCGGGAGCCGGCGCCGCGAGCCAGGCTGTCGATGTCCACGCCGCATTCGCGGTGGCCTGCTTGGCGTCGGCCGTTGCCGCACTCCTCGTCCTCCTTATGCGGGATCGCTGAGCCGAACCACGCGAGCGTCGAGCGCGACGACCCCCGATCGCCGGACCAGAAGCGGATTGATCTCGACCTCTGCGAGCTCACGCCACCCGGCCGCCAGCTGGGAGAGGTCCGCTGCCACGCGTGCAACCGCCGCGACGTCAAGCGGCGGACGCCCGCGGGCACCGAACAGAAGCGGCGCGGCGCGCAGGGAGCGGACCATCTGGTCGGCCACATCCGGGTTCAGCGGAGCGAGCGCCACCGCAACGTCCCGAAGGGCTTCGGTGTAAATCCCACCCAGACCGATGACCACGACAGGTCCAAAGCTGGGGTCGCGTCTCACACCCAGCAGGAGCTCGACAGCGTCGGTTCTGTCGATCATTCGCTCGACTGAGAAGACCCCTGCATTCAGCCGCGATGCCATCTCGATGAAGGACGCCTCCAGCTCACTTTCGCCCACGATCCCCAGCCGTACGCCCCCCGAATCCGATTTGTGCGAGGACGAAAGGGCTTTGAGGACTATGGGAAAGCCCACCTCCAGCGCGGCCGACTGAGCCTGGGCAAGGGTCGTGACTCGGCGTGCGGGCGCGAGCGGTATGCCGGCGGCAGCGAGCAGCTCCCTTGCTTCGAAGTAGCCCTCCTCGACTGGCGGGTGCGCGTCCGGCGGAATGAGCTGCGGCACGCCGGCTGGTTTCTGCCCGGTCCACTCCACGACCCGGGCCAGGGCGCGCGCAGCGCCGGCGATATCGTCGTAGATGGGAACCAGCCTTGATCGCAGTGCGTTGGCGGGGGGCGAGTCCGGGTACATCGTGTGGACGATCAGCGGGCATTTGGCCTCGTCGACCGCAATCGCCACCTCCTTTGCGACTTCTGTCTCGATTACTCCGAGCTCGGCCGACTCCTGGCTGTACCCGCCGAAATAGCCGGTCAGCAGGACGGCGTCAACCTCCCCGGACTCCGCAAGCGTTCGCACTGCCCGCTCGTAGTTATGGAGGTCCTGCTCTCCACCGCCGGCCATGTCGACCGGGTTGCGGACGGCGGCGGTGGGCGGCAGTGCGGCTCCGAGTCGTGATGAAAGGTCGTCGCTGAGCAGAGGCACCTCGAGGCCTCGTTCCGTGAGCAGATCGGCGGCCAGCGCGACATGACCGCCACCGTCGCCGATGATCCCGACACGGCGTCCATGCGGCCTGTGCGGCATCAGCAGCGCCTGGGCCAGCTCGATCATCTGGTGCGTTGACATGGCGCGCAGCATTCCACTTGCTCGACAGGCCGCGTCAATCGCCACCGAGGCGCTTACGAGTGCGCCGGTGTGAGATCGGGCGGCGCGAGCTCCGGCTCGAGAGGACCCGGCAGTGAGCATGAGCACAGGCTTGCCTTCTGCGTGAGCATGCAGGGCCGCCTCGGCGAGCGCGCGGCCATTGCGGAAGTCCTCCACGTAGACGGCAATTATTCGGGTCGGGTCGTGTTTCACAAACTCGCCTATGAGCTCGGTCACATCAAGGTCGGCCTGGTTTCCAACCGACACGAACCGCGACACTCCCAAACCGGCATCGCCGGCGACCGATGCCAGCTCGAGGGCAATGTTGCCGCTCTGCGAGATCAGGCCGATTGGGCCGGGTGAGACGTTGGCGTAAGCCAGGTCGAGCTCGGTCTGCGTGTCGATCACGCCCAGGCAGTTCGGTCCGACCAGGATCGCGCCTGCGGCGCGCACCCGCTCGACAACCGCGCGCTCTAGGACGCTGCCGTCGCCGCCCATCTCCCCGAGACCCGCGGTGATGGCGACGATGGCTTTGGCGCCTGCACGCAGCGAGTCGTCGACCGCCTGCTCGAAGCCCGACGCTCCGATGGCGATGACCACGAGCTCGACCGGCTCCGGCAAATCGCCAAGCGACCGGTAGGTCTTCTGGCCGAGCAGCTCGCTCCCATTGCGGTTGATGAGAAACACCGCACGTCGATGGGCGCCTCGTAACGCCCCTCGCGAAAGCCAGTTTCCCCATTTCGCGGGCACCGACGAGGCGCCGAGGATTGCCACCGACCTCGGGTCGAAGAGCGGCCGTAGGTCGCGCGCCAAAAGCAAACCTCCTCGCCTAAGATCGATTACGCGTGATCACCGTACACACCGACGTCGTGGGAAGCCTACTGCGGCCCCCTCCCCTGCTCAAGGCGCGAGAGGACTATGCCGCGGGCCGCATCTCCCCGGCCGAGTTCAAGGCGGTCGAGGATGCGGCCGTCGACGCCGCGGTCAAGCTGCAGGAGGACGCCGGCCTGGACGTGGTCACAGACGGCGAGATGCGGAGGCTCTCTTTCCAGAGCGCGCTGACCGACTCGGTCGACGGGTTCGGCGACGTGCCGCTCGAGGCCTTCCTCTGGGGCGAGTGGCATAGCGATGTGATCGGCGATATGAACGTCCAGAGGCCGGCCGAGCTCGGCGTTTCGGCGAAGCTCAAGATGCGCCGGCACCTGGCCGCCGAGGACTTCACCTATCTGCGCTCCCGAGCAACACGCATCCCCAAGGTCACGCTGACCAGCCCCAGCCTCTACGCCAATTTGTGGTCGAAAGAGCGCTCGGGAGATGTCTATCCGACGCTCGATGACTTCCTGGCTGATGTCGTCGAGATCTACCGTGGGGAGGTCTCAGAGCTGAGCCGGCTCGGCTGCACGTACATCCAGCTCGACGCACCCCACTACCCACTGCTGATCGACCCCAAGTGGCGCGCGTTCTACGAGGCTCGCGGTTGGAGTCTCGAACGCTGGCTCTCGCACGGTATCGAGCTGGACAACGCAGTGATCGCCGGGCACAAGGACGTCACGTTCAGCATGCACATGTGTCGCGGCAACCAGGTGAGCCGGTGGCTTGTCGAAGGCGACTACGAGGCGATCGCGCGTCAGATCTTCCAGAACATTGGAGTACAGCGTCTGCTGCTCGAGTACGACGACGAAAGATCAGGATCGTTCGAAGCGCTTCGCCACGTGCCCGACGACAAGATGGTCATCCTCGGGCTTGTCACCACCAAGACGGCGCGCCGCGAGACGGTTCGCGAGCTCGCCGACCGGATTCTGGAAGCCGCGCGCTATGTCGGGTTGGAGCGCATCGGACTCAGTCCTCAGTGCGGCTTTGCCACCTCGATCATCGGCAACGCCATCACCGTCGACGACGAGATCGCCAAGCTGACGACGATCGCCGAGACGGCGCGCCAAGTGTGGGGCTGACCGCGGCTTAATCTTGGCCCCGGAGGTGATGACCCAGTCGGCGGCTCCTCCGCCGCGCATCGTCCCGGCGCCGATCACAGCCAGCGCGATGATGGCCCCGAGAATCGCCAATGTCGTGACGAGCGGCGCCAGCGGCTGGTCGGAGACGATGACCGAAGCGCGCCGGACCGGAAGCGCGGCCACCTTCCATGGCATGACGATCGTCGTCTCAGGGAAGCCTTGCCGCATCACGTTGATCGTGAACGTGGCGTCGCCCGCCTCGAGTCTCGTGAGGCCGGCATCAAAGGCGATCGTTGAACCGCCACCCGTAAAGGTGTTTCCCGACGGCTTGTTGCTCGCGGTTGTCGACAGCGTCTGAGTCAGCCCGCCCGGTTCCGTCACCACCAGGGTGACCGCTTGCGCCGGAGTCGCCGGCCACGACTTGTTGGCGACGACCACGGAGACCAGATTTGGTCCAGAGCGATTCGGCTTGACGGAAAGTGTGGTCAAAAGTGAAAACTGGTCGCGCGTCCCCTGAGTGATGGGCAGCGTGCTCTGGGGGGGCTCGAACTGCGGGCCTTGCGCCGGAGCCGACGCACCGAGCACTGATGCCAGCAGCACAACGCTCAACGCTCCGATTCCCTCCAGCGCGATCGTCGCAGGCAAGCGGGAAGGCAGTCGGACAGTTTTCCGGCCGCGGCGTCCGAGCGATTTCCAAGTCAGCATCGCATGACGCATGGCGATCAGTGCGACCACTCCGATCAACAAGACCTTGGCGATGAGGAACATGCCGTACTGCGTCGACAGAAGCGCGGTGATCGACGCGACCTGCAGACCGCTGAGCAATAGACCCGTGACGCCCAGCACCGCAAATGCCACCGCCGCGATCCGACCAAACCCGACGACCAGCGATACCATGCTCGCGCGCTCGAGGTTGCCCGTGATGCGGTGAAGGTTCCACATCGTCAAGGCGAGCGCGCACACGCCGCCCGCCCACACGCCCATCGAACCGATGTGGAGGCTGAGCAGCGCGATGCCGCTGACCGATGTTCCGCTCGCGCCTGCCACATGGCCGCTGAAGGCAAGCGCGACTGTGAGCGCAACGCTCAGGACGAGGACCGCGAACCACCTGGACCTCGCGCGATCGGCGGCTGAGGATTTGCGCAAGCTGAGAAGCAGAGGCAGCAAACCGAGAGCGATCAGCATCGTGATCCACCACCGTGTGCCGAACTCGCTTCCAGAAAGCAAGCGGGCGCTCGATGGAAGAATCGGGCCGATGAGTGAAGCCTGCTGCAGCAGAAGACCTGCCTCACCAAGCAGTACCCCGACGGTGCCCGCGATCGATATACCGAACATGGATCGCCGAAGGCGCGACTTAACCTCGGCCTCCTCCGGAAGCCGGCGGACCACGACCAGCCCTATCGCGAGCCCGCCGACTAGGCCGGAGAATCCCGCCAGCGCAAGCCAGCGCAGAGCCACTTCTTTTGGCTGGGCCGGAGTGGGCTGGGGGACCGGAGCAGTTTGCGGGGCGGGCATGCCGATGCCGAACACCATCGTTCCGATCGTCTTATGGAAGTCGAGAGCGTCGACGACTGTGAACGTCAACCGGTAGGAACCGTCGGGCAGCGATGGCAGGTCGACCTCGATCGCCTGCTTGTAAGCGGGGAACGACACGACTTTGGTCGGTGAGTACTTGGCGCCTTTAGCCTCGATCAGCTGGAAGTCACTGAAATGTGTATCCACCGGAGAGCTGAAGACGAGAAAAACGTGGTCGGGTGGCTTCGCCAGCATCGAGCCGTCTTCGGGATCGCTGGTGATGAAGTACGAGTGGGCCGACACGCTCGTCGTGCCGGCGACCAAAACGAGGGCGACGAGCGTCCCGATCAGGGCCGCCCGTCGCAAGTGACGACGTGCTCGACGGATCAAGGTGGCTACCCGCCGACGGGCACGTGCTGCAGCTGGAGATCGTCCGGCATGACGACCGTGACAAGCGAGTAAGGATGGATCGCGTTGCCGGCGTTGCCGTAGATGATGCTGTAGGTGTGACCTTCAACACCATTGCCGACGCCGTGTTGGAAGTGGTACATGACCGACTGGCTCTTGATCGACAGGCCCGAGCCTTCGATCTTCATCCAGGGGATGTTTTTCAGCGACGTCGTGTCGGAGTGCAGCTTGGCCGCTTTCGTTTCGTCCAGAACGAGGTAGCGCACTTCGACGAGACCGTGGTCTGCCAGCAGCTGGACTGTGATGACACGGATTCCCCAGGCCTGTTCGATCTGCGCGCTGGTCGGCATTCCGGCCTTCGCGGCTTGCTTCGCCAGAGACTCCATCTGCTGGAGCTGGTAGTTCTGGTAGATGCCGGCGCCTGTTCGCAGGCCCGTCGCCACGAGCGCGGCGAGCATCACGACTGAAAGTGGGCCGAGGACCCGGTGTTGGCGGGTCCTCGCGATTCCAGTTCTGATATTTGCGGCGACCACGCTCATGACGTGATCACGAGGTTGTCTTTGCTCCAGTTACCGGCTGCATCGCGGACGCGGAACACGATATTCGTTCCGGCGGGCAAGCCCGCGGCAGGGATTATCAGGTGCCCGGTGATTGGGTTGCCGACGGTCAGCGGGATTGGCGTTCCGTTGCCGTACCCGGGATCTGCGGAGACAGCGACCTCGATCGTACAACCGGGAACAATCTCGCCCACCTCACAGACCAGGTGGACGCCCTGGTCGATGAACCATTCGGCGTGCACGATGTTCGAGCTCACTCCGTTCGAAACCGGGTCGTGCGCGGTGAATGCAATGTCACATCCCGTTTGGCACGCGACCACCGTGCCAATCGCAGGCGAATCGAAGACCGGCGGCGTCTTGTCGTAGATCAGGTCTGTGACGTTCCAAGCGCCCCAGTTGCCGGCCTTGTCCTGTGCGTGCGCCCAGAACCGCACGTGCCCTTCCGGAAACTCGGTCATGATGGCCAGCGGGATGTACGCGTAGGCGAGCTTGTTGGCCGAGTCCCACGCCCCGCCTGAAGGAATCATCTCGGCGCCGGAGCCCGTGAGCATAACGGTGTTGGTCACCGGGTCGATAGGCCCGGTCGTGGCATCGATCGACTTGCAGGTGGTGGGTTGAGTGACTGGGCTGCACGTCACGAATACTTCAGCGGTCTGGACGGGTGAGTTGACGAGCTCCGCGACGGCGGTCCCGCTCGCGTAGGCCGCGTTGGCGGCAAACGGCTTGACCGGGATGCTGAGCGCACCGGCAGCTGTGTCGTCGCTAGTGGTTACGGTTTGATTTGTGCCGCTTCCGTAGCCGATCGAGATGTTCGACCCGTCGGGGATGAACCTCGCAGTGGCTGCGACAGGCAGCGCCGCGTAGACCTGGCCGGAGGCAAGTCCCGCGCCTGCAAGCGTCGTTTGCGTGCCAACCTGAAGCGGGTCAGTGAGTGTCGTGGCAACCTGCAGCGAGGACAGGAAGTTGAGGTTGCCCTGGCTTGTGAGCGTGCCGTTGTTCGGGTTCGGGTCGAGCGAAATGTTGGTCGCGGTCGGGCCGGTCCTGTCGATGACGAACTCGAACTCGGAGTTGGTGTTGATCTGGCCCCAGCGGGAGACGGTCTGGTTTCCGCAACCGGCGGCGTTGGCCGGGCCGTTGGCGAGCTGCTCGCAAATTCTGAGGTAGAGGGTGTGTGAGCCTTCACTCAGCCCTTGCAGCACAGCAGCCGGGACGTCACCACAGAAGGAGACGACCGATGCACCACCGGGCGCGGCCGGAGTTGCCGGCGACGCCACTCCCGGGGGACTCGGCGCCGGCGTGCACGCCGGCGGAATGTTGAGCAAGGTGCCGTAGGCGTCGATCTTCCCGGTGCCTGGTGCTGGATTCCCTTGCGGGTCGAACACGGTGGCGTTGGATCCGGAGGGCGTGAGAATCAGGGGGACCGAGCAGCC
>Ga0209118_1001638_pt1 | contig 10185 bp, 8 predicted proteins | sample BlaSpr_A8_Ref_M1_FD_187988 | JGI IMG/M metagenome (GOLD analysis project Ga0209118, IMG submission 187988) | Forest soil microbial communities from Thunder Bay, Ontario, Canada - Black Spruce, Ontario site 2_A8_Ref_M1 (SPAdes) (version 2) | ecosystem: Environmental > Terrestrial > Soil > Boreal...
CGGCTACAACGGCACCCGCAACACCGGCAGCGATGTGCGCGTGCAGGAGATGTTGCGCCAGGTTCGGCATGTTCTCGGGGCAGGGCATGTCGATTTCAGCGTAATGACGCAAAACTTCGAGCGCACCAAAGGCTATTTCGAAGGTACGCGCCAGGTTTACCTTCCCGACGTTTACCCGCCATTTTTATTTCGCGAAGTGCGGCAGAATCACGGCGTCATCGCGTGCGAAGGCTCGATGTTCAAAAGCAAGTTTGCCAACGCCTTGACGACCATGATGATCGGTTCGCTCGGACTAGCCTCGGTCGAAAACAAGCTCTCCCTTGCTTACGGGGGCGAGGCCGGCCACATGGATGGGCTCATTCAATCGATGTGCGAGCGCTACGTCCAGGATTCGATGGTCATCACGCGAAACGTGGAATCGCGGACGCTCCTGAGTTCGCTGGGAATCCCGACTGAGCTTGGCACCGATACGGCCTGGACGTTCGAACCGCACCCGCCGGAATACGGCCGAAAGGCTCTGCGCGACGCCGGTTGGGACGAAAAAACTCCTGTCCTGGTCCTCTGCCCGATTCATCCTTTTGTCTGGCCGGTGAAGGCGTCCATCGGGAAATATATCGCGCGTGCAACCACAGGGGCCTATAAGGACAGCCAGTATCGCACCGTCTATTTCTTCGAATCCGGTGCGGATGTCGACAGAAAATACGAGCATTACATTTCCGGATTCACGAAGGCCACGCAGGCGTTCATACAGCGTCATCGCGTTTTTCCGGTCCTGGTCGGGATGGAACGGCTTGACGCAGTCGCCTGTCGCGAGATTGCCACGCGGATTCCGGGAACGCCCGTTTTCACATCCGACGATTACGATATGTTCCAGCTTGTTTCGATCCTGCGTGCGTGTTCCTATATGGTTTCTTCTCGCTATCACGGCATTGTGACTTGCATGCCCAGCCTGGTGGCCTCGGCGGGCGTGACCATGGACGAGCGCATCCGCAATCTGATGCGCGAGCGCGGACATCAACATCTCTTGCTCACCGTCGATGACCCCGATCTCGAGCCGAAGCTGCTCCAAGTCATGGAGACGCTGGTCGCGGAGGCCGACTCCGTCCGCGACGGCATCGGGCAGACGGTGGTCCGCAATCTCAAAGTGATGGCCCGCATGGGCACGTTCCTCGAAGATGTCGTCCGGCGCACCTATCCTGAATTTCCGCTGCGTTCCGGTGTTTTTTCCTGGGAAGAATATCTGCCGCCGCTCAGCCAGAATTTGATTCAGCTCACCGAGCATTATGACTCTTCGCCGGTCGCCCTCGCTGCAGGGCGCTGATTCTTCATGCCCAATTTTCTCGAGACGATCCTTTCCCAACTGAAGCGTGCGGATGGCCGCGTCGTTCTTCGCGAAATTCGCGGGGATCGCTTTGTGAGTGTGACCGGCAGAGAATTACTGGACCAGGTTCAGCTTGTCCGTACGTTCGTTCGAACCTCCGGCGCCCAGCCCGGAGACCGCAGCGCTCTGCTTGCGCCAAATTCCATTCGCTGGGTGGCTTTCCATTTGGCGCTCATGGCCGAAGGCGTGATCGTCGTGCCACTCTATTCGCGCCAGGCGTCCGCCGAACTCGCCAGCATGATGAAGGATTGCCAGCCGCGCATGATTTTTCTTAGCGATGCGGTGCTCGGTGAAAACGTCGCCCAGGCTTGGGCGGGCGCTCCGCGTCGCGTGCTCTTCGACGAAGTCCTGCGGCGATCAGCGCCGCAAACTTCGCTTCCCGATGCACCCAATCCTCGCCAGGGTAGCGATATCGTCACCATCATTTATACTTCCGGAACGTCGGGAGAGCCGAAAGGCGTCTGCCTGGACGTAGGAAATTTCACGCACATGCTCTCCTGTACGACGGAGCGCCTCGATCAACTGATGGGTGCGACACACGAACCTGACCGCGTCTTCCACTACCTGCCGTTCAATTTTGCGGCGTCTACGATCTTGATGCTGTCCTGTCTCGCGCGCGAAAGTGTTCTTACTCTTTCGACGGATCTCAACAAGCTCGCCGACGAAATCCGTCTGGGATCACCGAACTATTTCCTGAATGTTCCCACGCTGCTGGAGCGGGTCCGGCGCGGGGTCGAAGAAGCCATTGCAAAGCGGCCCGCGCTTATCCGTTCCCTGTTTGCACAAACGAGTGCCGCCTGGCAGCGGCAGCATGTGGGGCGCGGCCGCGCATTCGATGCCGCGTGGCTCGCCCTTGGCCGCGCGCTCATCTTTCGAAAGATTCGAAATCGCTTCGGCCCACACTTACGCGCGCTGATCTGCGGTTCCGCGCCGCTCGCTCCGGAGACGCAGCAGTTTTTCCTGATGCTGGGCATTCCCGTGCTGCAGGCGTACGGGCTCACGGAAACCACCGGCATTTGCACGCTGGACGACCCGCGCGTGCCCGTGGAGCCGGGCTACGTCGGCAACGTGATTACCGGAATAGAGATGAAGCTGGCTGAAAACGAAGAGATCATCGTGCGCGGGCCCCACATTTTCCCCGGCTACTGGAACCGCCCGGAAGAAACCGCGCGCGTGCTGCAAGAGGGATGGTTCCACACCGGCGATCAGGGTGAAGTCAACGTTCGCGGCAATTGGCGCATCAGCGGCCGCATCAAGAATCTGATCATCTTGAATTCCGGGCATAACATTGCGCCCGAACCCATCGAGGAAAAAATCGCGCGGCTACTTCCGGCGGCTCAGCAAGTTGTAGTAGTTGGAAATGGGCGCGGCTATCTCTGCATGCTCTTGACTGGTGAGGTCGAAGCCGCTGGCGTTCAGTCTGCGCTCGACGCCGTGAATCCGGAGCTCCCGCATTACCGGCAGATTCGTAATTTCACGATTATCCCCGATGTCTTTACCCTAGAAAACGGGTTGCTCACTGCCAACGGCAAACTTCGCCGCGACGCCATCAATGCGCGCTATGCTTCAGAAATGAAGGCCATGTACGATGCCACTGGCAATCGCGAAGCGGCAATGCCCAGCGGCAATCACAAAGCCGTCGGTGGGCAGCGCGCATGAAAAATTTCACCGGCAAGACGTTGCGTTGGGAATGGCGCGAAGGCGTGATTGATCTGACGCTCGATCAAGAACCCGCCAATGAAATTGGCACGGCCATGCTGGCGGAGCTGGAAGAGTTTGTAGCCACATTTGGTGTGATTGCGCCGGAAACTTCCGTTTGTATTATTACGAGCGCGCGCAAGTCCGTTTTCTCTGCCGGTGCGGACCTGCGCGAGCTCTATCACGGCGCCGCGGCCCTTCCTGAAAAAGAACGGCTCGCGGGTGTACGCGATTTTCTGGAACGCATTCATGCCGTTCTCAACGTCATCGATGCTGCACCATTCGTGACGATCGCTGCCGTTCACGGCGTCTGCTTTGGCGGAGGACTTGAGCTCGCCTTGGCTTGCGACATCATCGTCGCCGACAAGATGGCTCGCTTCGCCTTCCCCGAATTGCGCCTGGGACTCATCCCCGGCTTCGGCGGCATCCCGCGCTTGAAACGTGATCTTGGCAATGCGTTCGTGAGGGATCTGCTTTTCACCGGTCGAACGGTGAACGCAACTCGTGCGCAAGCCGTCGGCCTGGTGGCGCAACTTGCCGGTGAAGGCGAAGCTCTCCGCATCGCTCGCTCGACCGCCGCCCAAATCACCAAATTTGACGCTGTGGCGCGTGCGGCCGCAAAAAAGTTCATTAAGCCGATTCCACACGATGAGCTTCGCCGCGAGATCGATCTCTTCTGCGAACTTTTCACGCGGCCCGCTGTCATGGCCGCCCTGAAAAAATTTGTAGAAGGCTCCGGCCCTATGCCCTATCTGCCCTAGCTGGAGATCTCCAAGGAGTACCGCTCTGCCGCGAGCGCCCGGTTTTCTTTCTTCGCGCGGAAAATGATAGATTTGGAGTTCCATGCGGACTCTGCAGCAAACCACACAGGAAGTTCTCGATCTAGCCGCGAAGCACTTCAATGTACCGGTGGGCTCACTCGTGCCCGAGGATGATTTTTTCAAGAAACTAGGCATCGACAGCCTGCAGACTTTGGAAATGCTCTCGCGCCTTGAAAATCATTTCGGCATCGAGCTCCCCGATTACGAAGTTCAAGGCGTCAGCGACTTCAAGACTCTGGCTGAACGGATTCAGTCCCGCCTGTAATGCTGGACCTTTCCAAATATCAATCCATCGGCGAAGCGCTGCGGGATTCGCTGGAGCAGTTTTCGAATGAACTCTGCTTGATCGAGGCGGACCGTGAGCGCGAGAAAGAGCGCCTGACTTACGGCAACTTCAAGGAACGCGCGTCTCCCCTTTCGAGGGCTTTGCAGGACGGCGGCTTCTCCGCTGGCTCTCGCGCCAGCATTATCATGACGAATCAGTCCAAGTGGCTGATTTCGGCCTACGCGATTTTTTTTACAGGGGGCGTTCTCGTTCCCTTGGATTACAAACTCACCCCGGACGAGCATTGGCAACTGCTCAAGCACTCGGGCGCTGCCGTGTTGATCACCGAATATCCGATTTGGCGGCAACTCAGCGCCTCGGCTGGGCGCGCCGCTGTCACGAACGTTCAAATCGTGCTGGTCACGGAAGCACCGGCAAACGCCGAGCTCGCCGGCGCGCAACGCTGGGAAGAGTTTCGCGGGGCGGGCGAGCCTGTATTCGTTCTGCGTCTGCGCAGCGACACGGCATGCATTGTCTACTCCTCCGGAACGGGCGGCCACCCCAAGGGCTGCATGATGACACATGAAAACTACCTGGAGCAGTGCGTGGCGCTCACATCCATTTATCCGTTCTGGCCGGGAGTGCGCTACCTCAGTATATTGCCAACGAACCATGCCATCGATTTCATGGTCGGTTTTTTCGGGCCGTTTACGTGCGGCGCAACGGTGGTGCATTTGCGCACGCTGCGTCCCGAATATGTGCGTGAAGCGTTTGCGAAATACAGAATTACTTATGTCAGTCTCGTTCCTCTCGTCTTGAAAAATTTGCAGAAAGGCCTGCAGGCGCGCTTCGACGCGCTGCCAGCGGGGCAACGAAAAATGTTCAATGTTTTCGTTGCCCTGAACAAAGCGCTGACGAAAAGCCGGCCGCGCCTCGGAATCAGCCGCCGCCTGCTCAAGCAAGTCCATGAAGCGTTTGGCGGAGAACTTCGCGCCATCATTGTCGGTGGCGCGTTCACGGAGCCGCAAACTTTGCAATTTTTTTACGATCTCGGCATTCCCGTCGCCAACGGATACGGCCTTACGGAAGCGGGCACGGCGATCACGGTCAACGATTTGAAACCGTTTCGCGCGGATACCGTCGGCAAACCGCTGCCCGGGATGGAAGTGCGCATAATCAATCCGGCCTCCGACGGCGTTGGCGAAGTTTCCGTTCGCAGCAAGACCGTCATGGCGGGCTACCTGAATGAGCCAGAACTCACGGCGGAAACCATCGTCGACGGCTGGCTTTTGACCGGCGACCTTGGGCGCTTCGAAGGCGCAGGTCATTTGCAACTCACGGGCCGCAAGAAAAACATGATCGTTACCGAAGAAGGAAAGAATATTTATCCCGAGGACATCGAGGCTGTTTTCGAGAGCCTCGCTGCAAAGGAATTTTGCGTTTTCGCCGCCAACTACATCTGGACTGCACGATCGATGACCGGCGAGAAACTTGTGCTGGTGCTTCATCTCGAGCCGGGACAGCAGTACAACGAAGAACTCCGGCAGGACATCAACGTGCGCAACAATCGCCTGCTAAACTACAAGCGTATTCACGGGGTCGTTCTGCTGGACGAGGACTTTCCCCGTACAGCTTCTCTCAAGATCAAACGCAACGATTTGGCAGAACGTCTCGCGAAGCTGGACAGCGCGGCCGCGATTCTGCCGTTGTAAAGCCAGTTTGGAAATAATTGTGTGGACCGGAAGTTAGAATTCTGGGTTCGTTCGCGCTCAAAATGGATCGTTTCTTCGCCATCGTCAACCCCGCCGCCGGTGGCGGCCGCTCCGCGAAACTCGCGGGGCCTGCTCTTGCACGATTGCGCGAGAAAGGGTTGAAGGTCGACGTCGTCGCTTCGACGTGTCCGGGCCACGCGGTGCAACTTGCCCGGGAGGCCTACGAGCAAGGTTACCGGCGTTATCTTGCCGTCGGTGGTGATGGCACCGCTCACGAAATCCTCAACGGTGTGTTTGCGGGACGCACCGCGGTTCAGCGCATCGCACTGGGTTTCCTGCCGCTGGGCACCGGCAATTCCTTTTTGCGCGATTTTACAAAGGATGGAGCGGCGGCTTCGATGCAGGCGCTGCTCGAAAGCCGCACTCGAACTGTAGACCTATTGCGCCTCACGCACGCCACCGGCGAAATCTACTCTTTCAATCTCCTTAGCATTGGATTTACAGCTGATGTTGCCGCGTTGACCAATCGCATGTTCAAGCCTTTTGGCGATCTCGGTTATTTGCTCGGCGTTTTCGTGCGCGTGGTGCAGCTGCGCCGGCGTTCTATGGCCTTGCGCTGCGATGACGATCAGGAATGGGACGAGGGGCGCTCTCTTTTCCTGACGTTCAACAACAGCAAGTACACAGGCGGCACAATGCTGATTGCGCCGGACGCTGATCCTACCGACGGGCTGATTGAATTTGTGCGCTGGGGCCCGATCGGCCGGCTGGGCTTGCTGCGGACATTGCCGCGTCTTTACGACGGCTCTCATATCAAACATCCGCTCGCTTCGCGCCGCGCGGTGCGCCACGTCGAATTCAAAGCGGGCGCACCTGTGGACATCATGATCGACGGAGAAGTTGTGACACTTGAGTGCCGCGCACTGGACATTGTTCCCGGTGCCGTGGACATCTTTATATGAAACCAGCCTGGTTGGTGTTGCGCAGCGCGATTCTGTGGATTTTCAGCGGCTTGCATTTTTTCCTCGTGGTGCCAGTGCTTATTTTTCTCGGCATCTTCCTGGATCCCCGTAAACATGATTGGCTGCAGCGCAGTTTCTCGCGGCGCATCGCGTTTCTTTCCGGAGCACAGGTCGAGGTCCGCCGCTCTCCTGGCTTTGATCCCAACCAAACTTCTTTTTTCATGGCTAACCACGTCAATCTTTTCGATCCGTTCATGCTTTACTGCGCTATCCCGCAGTTTGTCCGCGGATGGGAGCTGGAATCCCACTTCAAGATCCCCGCATACGGCTGGCTGATGAAGCGCTTCGGCAACGTGCCCGTTCCGGATGTCCGGCGCCCCTCGGATTTGAAGCGCATGTGGCGGCTCACGCGGGACGCCGTCGACCGTGGTACCAGCCTCATTATTTTTCCGGAAGCGAAGCGGACGCGCGACGGGCACGTGGATCAATTCCAAGACGGCGGCTTCCGCGTCGCGCAGCAGTTGGGCATTCCGATCGTGCCCGTCAGTCTGGTGGGATCCTTTCAGCATCACCGGACGGGCCACTGGATGTTGTGGCCAGCGAAAATTACGATTCTTCTGCACGACACCATCGAAACCAAGGGGCTCACAAAAGAAGATGTGCCAGCGTTGCGCGAACGCGTTCGCGAAATCATTGCGGTGCCGGTGGAAGAAGGCTTGAAACGAGAGCAGTGAATCCTGCCATCGGCGGGTAGTGGGGCACAACTGCCCGTGCCGTAATCTGCCCGCGTTTGCCACTTGAAAACAATGTTCTGGCCTGATTCCTGAGATTTGTCTTGGGTGCACGTCGCGACGGACAGGGACACCTTGCGAAAACTTTGAGGGAGGGAGTACCCCACCTCCGGGTGTTTTTCGCAAAGGGTGCGGCAAGCTTGGTAGGGAGTTGGGAAAAGGGAAGCTGGGGGAGAGGAAAAGCGATCCTGGCTAAAGGGAGAGCTTGATTCCGGGGAGGACGCGGCCGGCGCGGGTTTCCTGCCAGGTGTAATAGATGCGGTGGATGACGGTGAGAGTGGAAACGACGGCAATTACCCAGAGCACTGGGCCCACGCGATTGAAGATCCCACCGATGATGAGCAGCACAAGGCGCTCGGGGCGCTCCATAAAGCCGACTTTACACAAGGGAATGAGGGACTCGGCCCTGGCGCGAGCGTAACTGACCATCACGGAGCCCGCTGTGGCGACCGCGGCAAGCACCACATAGGGGGTCCGACCGCTGACGGAATAATAAACCAAGAGGCCCATGTAAAGAGCCATGTCCGCGTAGCGGTCCAGCGTCGAATCGTAGAATGCGCCGAAGGCGGTGACGCGGTTCTGCTTTCGAGCGACCTGCCCATCCAGCATGTCTAGGAAGCCAGCAAAAAAAATGATCAGCGCTCCGGTAAAAAAACTCCCCACGGCAAGGAAAGCCGCCGCGATGAAATTCACAACCAGCCCGAGAAATGTCAGGAAATTGGGATTGACGCCCGTGGCAGCGAGAGCGCCAACTATTTTTTCGAGCAGCCACTTGCTGCCGATTCCGATTGCTCCTGTAAACGTAGCCATAGCTCTCTAGTAGTGTCTCAAAACGACCGCATTTTCGCGAAATGGAACTGACTACTGCGATTGGGCGGCATCGTACACCACACCCACCGCGCATCGCAAACAGTCAAGGCTCCGCGCGAGTTTTGATGAATCATTCGAATCACTCGCATCTGTCAATTGTTCTTGACGGAAAATCAGGTTCATCCTACAGTCGGCAAGTCCGGGGATTTTCGACCACTCACGATGAACGAACTCAACCGCCGCAATTTTCTCCTGCGAGCAGGAACAGGTTTCAGCGCCGCGTGCTTTGCCGCGAATTGGCCCGCCGTGCTGTCCGCCGCAACGCACGCGCATAGCGCTGCAAAGGCGGCGACGCCACCAAAATTTGAATTCTTCACTCCGGATGAAGCGGCCGAGATCGAGGCCATCACTGCCCGCATCATTCCGACGGACGGCAGTCCCGGAGCACGGGAAGCCGGCGTCGTTTATTTCATCGATCGTGGCCTGACCACCTTTGGGGCCGATGATCAGAAAACGTATCGGGGAGGCTTGCCCGAACTGCAGGCCCGAGTGAGTGAGGTTTTCCCGGACGCCACAAAATTCTCCGCCTTGACTCCGGACCAGCAGGACGAAGTTCTGCATACGTTCGATGAGCCGGCGAAGCCGTCGCAAACAGCAGCCAACTCCGGCCAACGGGCCATCCGGCCCCGCCCCGGCGCGCAGAATTTTTTTGAGACGCTCCGCCAGCATACGATCGCGGGATTCCTGATCGACCCCGATTACGGCGGCAATCACGACGGGGCTGGGTGGAAGGTCATTGGCCGCGAGCGCGAACATATGTTTCAGGCCCCGTTCGGGTACTACGACAAAGACTATCCCGGGTGGCAACCGATAGCGAAAGAAGCGGAAAAGAAATGAGGGTCGACCAGCCTCGCTACAAAACTTCCGATGAAGTGGACTTTGTCATCGTCGGCTCGGGCGCAGCCGGCGGCATCCTTGCCAAAGAGCTTTCAACGAACGGCTTTCGAGTCGTGGTCCTGGAGCAGGGTCCTTATCTGACGGAAGCTGATTTTAATCACAACGAAATCGAAATTCTGACGCAGGACAAGCTCACCAATCATCCGAAGCTTCAGCCGAACACGTTCCGAAAGACACCGGACGAAAAAGCGAAGCCGCAGCGCGCGCTGGTTTACGGGCGATGCGTGGGCGGGACCAGCGTGCACTTCACGGCCAATTTTTGGCGATTTCACGAAATCGATTTCATCGAACGCAGCAAGGTCGGCCCGGTTGCGGGTACCGGCCTTATGGATTGGCCGATCACCTACGCGGACCTCGAACCGTACTACACGAAAGTGGAATGGGAGATCGGCGTTTCTGGGCTTGCCGGTGCCAGCCCGTTTGATCCGCCGCGGTCGAAGCCATATCCGATGCCGCCGCTGCCGGTGAAGTCTTCGGGGGTGATTTTCGAGCGTGCGGCGCGAAAGCTTGGCTGGCACCCTTTCCCGGCGCCCATGGCGATTCTTTCTCAGGCGCGCGCAGGACGAAGCGCTTGTATCAATTGTGGTTTTTGCCTCTCCTTCGGTTGTGAAGTCGGCGCGAAGTCCAGTTCGCTGGCCACCGCCATTCGAATGGCGGAAAAAACGGGCCGCTGCGAGATTCGGCCGAATTCCTACGTGCACCGCATCGAAACGGACGCCAATGGCCGCGCGGCCGGCGCTGTTTACTTCGATGAGAAGCGCAACACGCATCTGCAGAAGGCCAAAGCC
>Ga0209118_1001639_pt1 | contig 10182 bp, 9 predicted proteins | sample BlaSpr_A8_Ref_M1_FD_187988 | JGI IMG/M metagenome (GOLD analysis project Ga0209118, IMG submission 187988) | Forest soil microbial communities from Thunder Bay, Ontario, Canada - Black Spruce, Ontario site 2_A8_Ref_M1 (SPAdes) (version 2) | ecosystem: Environmental > Terrestrial > Soil > Boreal...
CCGAGCTCGGCTTCTTTGCTCGCTTGAAATCGTGGCTGCTTTCGACGATACTCACTTTTAGTTCAAAAGCAATCTACTCAGAGCGCCAGGGCAGGAAGTCCTTACGCGCTGGCGGGCTGACGCTCGGGGAGTCCCGTCCATGACCGAGATCTGCGGGCCGACGCGGCGTACGTTCCTGTTGCAGACGGCCTGGGGGACCGTGGCCCTGGTCGTGACGCCGGTCTCCGCCCTGACCCGGCTGGCCGAGGCCCAGACCGAGGGCGGGGGCGTCGCCGGCGGAGGAGTCGCGGCGTGGAGCGGGCCGCCGGGCACCGCGCGCTACCGCATCGACGGCCTCCCCAAGGTGCTGGGCGAGAAGATCTACGCCCGCGACTTCCGCGCCCGGGACATCACCGGCTGGCCGAAGCAGGAACGGATGGCGATGGTCGTTCGCGCCACGTACGCCGACCGGCCGTTCCTCGACCTGGATCTCTCGATCTTGCCGCCGGAGCTGCGGCCGGAGAAGGTCGTCGACCAGGCGCAATTGAACGCCGACTCGATCACCGACATCTACCCCGACACCTCGCCGCAGGGGCGGCCGCCGGGGTTTATGGTCGAGAAGGGGCACGTCCCGGTCTATTTCGGCCAGCCGCTCGCGTTGCTCATCTTCCAGGACGCGGCCACCTATCGCCGGGCCTACCGGTTATTGCAGTTCAACCCCGCTGCGGTCCGTTATGGGACGCCCGCCGAGCCGCCGCCGCTGACGACTCCTTACAGCCCGCCTACCTACCTGACCCGCTACGTCGATGCGCAAGGCCAGGAGACGTTCTCCCAAACCAAGGACGGCCACAGCGATCCCAATGGGACCTCGCCGGTCGACCTGCAAGCCAAGGGCTGGCGCGAAAAGATCCGGTCGGAGCTCGCTGGCTCCGGCTGGAGGGTCTTCAGCTCCCAATGCAGCACGCAGGTGATCGACCCCATGTTCATGGAGCCGGAGGCGGGGCTCGGCTGGTACGACCACTCCGACGCGGCGAACCCGGTCCTCAACCTGGTGCTCGGCACGCAGTCGACCAACGGCGACATCGCGGACGCGCTCAGCCTGTTCAGCAGCGATTCCTGTCCCTTCAAGATCAAGACCGTGAAGCTCACCTCGTGCTACCCCGGCGGTGGCTTCGGCGGCCGCGACACCTCGCCGTTCGCCTTGCTGCTGATGCTCGCCGCGCTCTACTCCCAGGGTCCGGTGCGCATGTCCAACGACCGCTTCGCGCAGTTCCAGTCGGGGCTCAAGCAGCTCGGCGCCGAGATCGAGCAGACGATCGCCCTCGACGCTCAGGGGAAATTCCAGGCCCTCTGGACGGTGCAGAAGATGCTGGCCGGCGGCAAGAACAACTACGGCCAGTTCGTCGCCGAGCTCGCCGGCTACTGCGCGGGCGGCGGGTACGTCTTTCCGAAGGTCGCCGTCGACGCCACGGCGCAGCCGTCGCCGGGGGTCGTCGCCGGCTCGATGCGCGGATTCGGCGGTCCCCAGGCGGCCTTCGCCCTGGAAACCCTTCTCGACGAGGTCGCCCACCAGCTCGGCCGCGACGCCATCGAGCTGCGCCGCGCCAACGCCCTCCACGAAAAGGACCACACGATCACCGGCGCGCCGCTCACCGAACCGATCCGGATCGGCGAGATCTGCGACCGCGCCCGTCACAATCCGCTGTGGACGAACCGGGCGACGGAGAAGCACCGGCGCGCCACCCGCGGGCGGCTCTACGGCGTCGGCTTCGCGCTCGCCAACCAGGCCTACGGCACCGGCAGCGACGGTGTGATGGCGGCCGTCGAGCTGGCCGCCGACGGCGCCATCACGGCAACCACCAACTGCGTCGACATGGGGAACGGGTCCGCCACCACCCTCGCCATCTCCACGGCGGCCTCGCTGGGCGCCAATGCCAGCGCCATCCGGATGGGTGAGGTGCTGATGTTCGCCGCCCTCCAGCTCTCGTCGTCGCCGCCGTCGGACACGGGTGTGGCGACGCCGTCCGTGTCTTTACCGGCCCCGGCGTTCCGGCTCGGAGGGCGGCGGGAGATGGTCCTGCGGAGGCTCCAGCCGGAAGACCTGGGCGCCTGGCAGAACCCCCGCTACACCAAGAACTACGCACTCTCCTCGAGCTCCTGCATGACCGCCTTCCACCAGGTGCACGCCCTGCAGCAGGCGAGCCTGGTCCTCTTCCGCACCGGCGTCTGGCCGGCCGCCAGCGCCCTGTGGGGGCTCGATGCGGACCGTCCGGAGCTCTGGAAGCAGACGCGCTGGGAAGCCGAGGGCCTGGTGCTCCCCGGCAAGCGGCCGCTCAGCCGCCGGGAGATCGCGGCGCGCCTCTATGCCGACCGCGGGGTCGCGGGGGCGATGGCCCACGCCTACTTCTCGGGACGCTGGGTGAGCGCCAGCTATCAGGTGGGGACGACCCGGGATCACTGGCAGATCGACGGCCTGGCGACGCGGCAGGCCGGGGCGGAGGCCTGGGACGACCACCTTCGCTTCGACACTGTGCCGCCGCCGCCACGCAGCCAATATTTCGGACGCAGTCTCTACGCCCCTTCGGCAACCCTGGCGGCGATCGAGGTCGACCGCGAGAGCGGCCAGGTCTCCGTGGTCCACGTCTACACCTATCTCGACGCGGGGACGGTACGGCAGCCCGAGCTGCTCTCCGGCCAGTACCAGGGCGGAGTGGCGATGGGCGTCGGCTATGCCCTGCTCGAAGACCTCCCGCTCGGGCGCGGCGGCGCCGGCGAAGGGGACTGGAATCTGGACCGCTATCACGTGGCCCTGGCCGGCGACCTGCCGCTTCCCCGCACCGAGCTCGAGCTATTGCCGCCGCTCTCGTCCGGCGCGGCGGGCAAGGGGATCGCCGAGGCGGTCCTCTGCCCCATCGCGCCGGCGATCGCCAACGCCGTCGCGGATGCCACGGGCCGGCGGTTCCGCTCGCTTCCCATCACTCCCGCGAAGGTCCGCGAGGCGCTGCGCAATGGAGGACCGCAAGATGCCGGAGGGTGATCTGATCTCGTTCCAGATCCGTGTCAACGGCATGCTCACCGAGCCCCGGCAGGTGGCCGCCGACCTCCCCTTGATCGATTTCCTGCAGGACGAGCTCGGCCTCACCGGGACCAAGCTGTGCTGCGGTATCGGCGTTTGCCGCGCCTGCACCGTCGCGGTGCGCAATTTCCCGCAGGCTCCGGCGGTGCCGCTGCTGAGCTGTTCGACCCCGGTGAGCGCCGTCAACGGCCAGGAGGTCCGGACCGTCGAAGGGTTGGCCGGGCCCGGCGCGCTGAGCCCGCTGCAGCAGTCCTTCCTCGACCACTTCGCCTTCCAGTGCGGCTACTGCACACCGGGCTTCCTCATGGCGGCCACGATCCTCGTCGAGCGCCTGCGCGCGCGTCCGATTCCGCGTAGCCAGTGCGACGCCGCCATCGCCGAGGCCTGCGGCCAGCACATCTGCCGCTGCACCGGCTACGTGCGCTACTACCAGGCGATCCGCCAGGTCCTCCTCGAGACGCCGGGTCTGGTGCTGGCATGAGCGCGCGCCTCGCAGCCTGCGGCAGCTTACTTGCCGTCACTCTGCTGGCCGGCGGGCCGAGCCGCGGCGACATCCAGGCTCCCAGCCTCGCCGCGTACGCGAAGGAGTGCGAGCTGCGGATCGCCGCGCTGCCCGAATTCGATTGCGCCAGCGGCGCGCTCGTCCCCATCACCGTCGACGGTGGCAAGGTGCCGCAGCAGTACCTCCCGGGAATGAGCTGCGACCGCCCCTCCCTGCTGCCCCCGGAGAAGGGCGAGAAGACGGACGGCCAGTGCGTGCCCAACTCCCGCGCTCTGGTTCTCCGCGACGACGGTAAGGTCCAGATCAGCGCGTTCTGCCGCCAGCGCCTGATCCGGCCCGCTGGCACCCAGCTCTTCGACGAGATCGACATCGTCCTGCACAGCATCGAGACCGGCAGCACCTGCTGGTTTCGCGCCAAGAAACACAACCCGGCCGGCGATCCCGGCATCGGCGTGGCCGGCTCCCGGGTCCCGCCGCCGACCAGCCCGGCAGGGAGGAGCTTCTGGAATCTGCCGGCCGAGGTGGCTGCCCAGAATTGCGGCTTCTGTCATGACAGCGGCCCCTTCTACTACAGCCCGTTCATCGGCCAGACCGGCCGCATCCCGTCCGATCCCCTAGGCAAGTACGCGAACGACATCGGCCGCCCCTTCCAGGCTTGGCCCAAGCCGCTGAGCCTCTCCACCCGCGGCAACACCTGCACTGGCTGCCACCGCATCGGCTCCGAATACACCTGCCGGACCGGCATGTACCAGTCGATCGGCGCGGCCCACATCGTCAACCTCGACGAATGGGGGCAGCGTTATCCCCAGTCGCACTGGATGCCAATCGACAACCTGTGGATCAAGGCGCAATGGGAGGTCATCTACGCGCAGAGCGTGAAGGCGCTGGGAGAGTGCTGCGAGAACCCCAAGGCCCCGGGCTGCATCGCGCAACGGATCGAGGCCTCTCCCAAAACCAGCGCCCGGCCGCGGAAATGAGAGGCCGGCTCCGATTCCCTGCTGGTGCTGCCCGATGGGCTTGACGTCGTCCGCCCTCTAGAGTTAAGCTCCATATATGGAGGTACATATGGAGCTATCCAAGAAAACCACGCTTCTCTTCTCCCCAGACCTTCATCGGCAGCTGGCTCGCCTTGCCCGCCAGCGCGGAGTAAGCCTGGGAGAGTTGGTGCGCCGGGCCTGCGAGGCTCAGTATGGGATCGTCTCGCGAGAGTCGCGGCTCGCGGCCGTGCGCGAGCTCGAGGCAATGTCTCTGCCGGTGGGCGACCCGAAGGAGATCGAGCGGGAGTCAGTGCCGGGTCCTGAGGAACTCTTGCCGTGATCCTGGTGGACGCCGACATTTTCATGTATGCCGCCGGAGTCGAGCATCCTCACAAGGCGCCCAGCGCCAGCTTCCTGCTACGCATCGCGCGGGGCGAGCTCGAAGCGTCCGTGGACGCCGAGGCACTGCAGGAGATCCTCCATCGCTACCGGGCCATGGGGAGGTGGGCGGACGGGCGGCGCGTCTATGAGTCCGCCCGGAGGATCGTCCCCGTTACGCTGCCAATCGACATTGAGCTCGTCGATGCCGCGCGAGACCTCCTCGACTCCTATGGAGGATTGACCGCTCGCGACGCGATTCACGCAGCGGCCGCTCTCCAAAGTGGCGCAGAAGCGATCTGCAGCTACGATCGCGACTTCGACTGCGTCGCGGGGCTGCGGCGAATCGAGCCGTAGCCTACGGCTGGCAGAGACATAGGGGTCGACTACGATCGACTACGCCGAGCGCCCGGCGGCGCAGCGTTTTGGCGTTCTCAGCTAGCCCTGCCCGGGCTGTGGTTCCTCCGGCGTCACATAGGCGGCCGTGATTCCACCGTCCACTAGGAAAGTGGCGCCGGTTACGAAGGAAGACTCGTCCGAGGCGAGAAAGAGGGCGGCCCGGGCGATCTCGTGGGCCTCGCCGAAGCGGCCCATCGGGATGTGGACGAGGCGGCGCTGCCGCTTGTCCTCGGTATCCAGGTACTTCATCAGCAGCTCGGTGCGCAAGGGGCCTGGGCAGAGGGCGTTGACGCGGATGTTCTCACGGGCGTGGATCGTGGCCAGCTCGCGAGTCATGGCAAGGACTCCCCCTTTGCTGGCGGTATAGGCGAGCTGCGGCGTGGCCGCGCCGAGGATGGCCACGAACGAGGCGGTGTTGATGATGGAACCCCCGCCTGCCCGCCGAAGGGCTGGTATGCCGTATTTGCAGCCGAGGAAGACCCCTTTGAGATTGACGTTCATGGTCAGGTCCCAGACCTCTTCCTCGGTCGACGTGGCGTCGCCGTCCTGGGCATGGGAGATGCCGGCGTTGTTGAAGAGGATATCGAGCCGGCCGAAAGCGTCCTCGGCTGCCCTGATCATGCCTTCAGAGTCCGCCGCCTTTGCAACGTCGGCATGGACGTAAATCGCTTCGCCGGCGGCGGATTGAATCTCCGCCGCCGCCGCCTTGCCCGCGGCATCGTTCACGTCCACCACCACGACCCGCGCCCCCTCGCGGGCGAACAGGCGCGCGGACTCCAGCCCGATCCCGGAACCTCCGCCGGTGATGAGAGCGACCTTGTCTTTCAGACGAGTGCCCATGGCTCCCTACGCCCGCTCGAAGTACCTCGCCCGCTCCCAGCACGTCACTACCTCGTCGAATTTCTGCTGCTCGGTGCGGAGGAAGTGGAGGTAGTGCGACATCACGCTCTCCCCAAAGGCTTCGCGCGCCAGGTCGCTCCTCTCGAATTCCTCGATCGCCTCGCGCAATGTGGACGGGATGCGCGGCAGACGGCTGGACTCGTAGCCATCTCCGCGCAAGGCCTCGGGCGGCTCGACGCGGTTGCGAATGCCGTCCAAGCCGGCGGCGATGGCCGCGGCGTAAGCGATATAAGGATTTGCGTCCGCTCCCGGGATGCGGCACTCGACGCGCAGCGACGGCCCGCGGCCCACGACGCGGAAGCCGGCCGTGCGGTTGTCATAGGTCCAGGCGATGGCGACGGGAGCCCACGAGCGGCTCTGAAAGCGCTTGTACGAGACCGGGTACGGGGCGTAGCACGGGCAGAAGGCCCGCGCGTGCTTCATCCAACCGCCCAGGAACCAGCGGAACGTATCGCTTGCCTTGACCGGGCCGGTGGGACGGTCGCCTTGGAAGAGACTCTCCTTGCCTTGCTTGTCCAGGAGGCTGATGTGCATGTGGGCGCTCGATCCCGTTCGCTTCTCGTCCCACTTCGCCATGAAGGTCACGGACTTTCCCTGCGCCCAGGCGATCTCCTTGGCGGCATGCTTGTAGAGAACGTTGCGGTCGGCCTGGACCAGGGCCTCGCTGAAGTGGAGGTTGATCTCCTGCTGACCGAGGCCCGCCTCTCCCTTGCTGCACTCGACGGAGACGCCGCTCTTGTCGAGATGGCGCCTGATCGCGCCGATCAGTTCCTCCTCCTTGGTCCCCTGGAGGATGTGGTAGTCCTCGTTATAAAAGCCCATCGGGCGCAGATCGTGGTAGCTCTTCTCACGCGCCTCGCCGTAGCTGTCGTCGAAGACGTAGAGCTCGATCTCGGTACCGCCCATGACGGTGAAGCCCGCCTCGAGCGCCCGCGCAAGCTGGCGCTGCAGTATCCGGCGCGGCGAAACCTCGACCGGCTGCTCGTCATGATCGAACAGATCGCACAGCACGATCGCGGTCCGAGGCAGCCAAGAGGTCACGCGCAGGGTGGCCAGGTCGGGCACACAATGGAAATCGCCGTAGCCGGTCTTCCAGCTGGTGTAGCGGTAGCCGTGAATGACTTCCATCTCCATGTCGCAGGCGAGCAAGTAGTCACAGGCGTGCATGCCGCCCTTCGCCACCTGTGCGAGAAAGTGATGGCCGGTGAACCGTTTTCCCATCAAGCGGCCGTACAGGTCCGGGAAAACCGCCAACACGGTTTCAATCTCGCCGCGGTCGACGAGGTCGTCCAGCTCGCGGAGGGTCAGCATGCCGCGCATCGGCTTGTCGCCCATCGCCTGGTCGCCCGCTTGGTCACCGGGAAGGCTCACCGCTACTCCGCCGCGATGAACACCACGTTGAGCACTCCGGGCGGCACCCCAGCCGCGGCGGCGCGCTCGCGCTCCGCCGCGCTGGCCCGCCGCCATTCTCCGTGCCCGAACGACTGCCGCGCAGCCGCCACGGCGGCGTCGACGTCGTCCGCTCCCGCTGCCGCAACCCGAGCCAGGACCTCGCCCGTCGCGGGGTTGACGACAGACGCGTAGCGGCCGGATCGGGCGGGAACGCGCTGACCAGCGATCCAGAGATCCTCCTCGCAGCACTCTCCCATGACGGGCAAATCATAGCGTCGCGGGTTTCTGGACACCAGGTGCGCCCGCCAGCATCTCGCGCACCCGGCGCAGCTGGATCGTCCGCCCCGGTTGTGGCACCATGGCGACTCCTAGCTGGCGGCTGGTGCCAGGGAGGTTGGCGAGCCGGTGAAGATCGAGCACTTCGGGACGTTCGTCCACAGTTGAGGAGGCCATGCGCGCGTTCATCGTCCGGCCGTTCGGGGTGAAGAAGGACATCGACTTCGATCAGGTTTCCAAACAGTTGATCGAACCGGCGCTGACCGCGCTTGGCGTCACCGGCCGCGACACGATCGAGATCGTCACGCCTGGCAACATCCATTCCGACATGTTCCAGCGGCTGCTGACCGCCGACCTGGTCGTCGCCGACGTGTCGATCCACAACGCCAACGTCTTCTACGAGCTGGGGATCCGGCACGCCCTGCGCAAGCGGCGCACCTTCCTCCTGCGCACCCAGCAGGACGACTATCCGTTCGATCTCCAGACCTACCGCTATCTCACCTACGACCAGAAAAACCCGGCCGCGAGCCTCGGCGCCCTGACCGAGGCCCTGCGCCAGTCGATCGCCTCCGAGACACCGGACAGCCCGGTCTTCCAGTGGCTGCCTGAGCTCGAGGAACCCTCTCCTTCGAGCTTCCTGGCCGTCCCTCGCGGCTTCCACGAGGCCGTCGATCAGGCGCAGGCGGGCGACCTCGGCCTCCTGGGGGCGGAAGCCGAGGGTTTCGAGTGGGAGAGTGAAGGGTGGAGGATCGTGGGCCGTGCTCAGTACAGCATCAAGGCCTATCGAGGAGCAGCTGCCACCTGGGAGGCCATTCGCCGGATCGACCCCCTGGACCTCGAGGCCAACACCCTGCTGGGCACGATCTACCAGCGCCTCGGCAACCTCACGCTCTCCGATCAAGCCCTGCAACGCGTCCTCGAGCGCCAGCAGCTCGAGCCGAGCGACCGCGCCGAGGTGTATGCCCTCCTGGGCAGGAACGCCAAGACCCGCTGGAAGGGCAGCTGGGACGCCGAGCCCGCGCTGCCGGCGCGGCGCGAGAAGGCCCTGCGCTCGCCGTTCCTCGAGGAGTCGTACGAGGCCTACGCCCGCGCCTTCGGCACCGACCTGAATCACTTCTATTCGGGGCTCAATGCTCTCGCCATGGGAAGCGTCCTGGTGGAGCTGGCACAGGCTCTCCCCGAGATCTGGAGCGAGCGCTTCGAGCGGGACAAGGACGCGGAGAGCGATCTCGAAGAGCGGCGGGAGCAGCGGCAGAAGCTCGCGGCGGCGGTCGAGCTGTCGATCGCGGCGGCGCAAGCCCGGCTGAGGCACGAGGAGAAGACGGACCTGTGGGTCGAGATCAGCGCCGCCGACCTCACCGTGCTGACCTCGAAGCGGCCGTCGCGAGTGGCGGACTCCTATCGCAAGGCGCTCGCCGGCGCGCCCGGCTTCGCTTTCGGAGCCGTGCGCGACCAGCTTTGCATCTACCGGGACCTGGAGATCTTGGCCGCCAACGTCCAGGCGGGCCTGGCAGCCCTCGGTCCGGCGCCGGATGGCGACGGCAAGCCGGTGGCCGCCACGGCGCCGCCCCGGGTCCTCCTCTTCACCGGGCACATGATCGACACGCCCGGGCGTCCGGAGCCGCGTTTCCCCCCCGACAAGGAAGGGGTGGCGCGGCAGGCGATCCAGCAGGCGATCGAGACCGAGCGGCGGCGGCCGGGCGGGGTGACTTTCGGGTTGGCCGGCGGCGCGAGCGGCGGCGATGTCCTCTTCCACGAGATCTGCGCCGAGCTTGGCATCCCCACCCGGCTCTTTCTCGCTCTGCCCAGGGACCCGTACATCCAGGAGTCCGTAGCACCCGCCAATGGCAACTGGGTCGAACGCTTCGACCGGCTGACCGAGAAGCTCCCGGTGCGGGTGCTCGCCGAGTCGCAGGACCTCCCGAGCTGGCTCGCCATGAAGAGGGACTATGACATCTGGCAGCGGAACAACCTGTGGATGCTCCACAACGCCCTCGCCGAGGGGGGAGAGCACGTCACGCTGATCGCTCTCTGGAACGGCCAGGGAGGGGATGGGCCGGGCGGCACGGGAGACCTCGTCGAGCGCGCCCGGCAGCGCCAGGCGCGGGTGGTGATCCTGGATACCAAGCAGCTGTTCGGGGTGGGGTAGCTGAGGCCGGGCTACCTCGCAGTCCCATCCTCGGTCCAGTCAGCTGCTATAGATCCGACTCGATCCGGTCCGCCGACGGCCGTTCGGGGGCCGTCTCCGGTTCGTGGCGGGCCTGGGGCGCGGCTAGCTGCTAGGGGCTAGGGAGAGCGCGCCG
>Ga0209118_1001640_pt1 | contig 10175 bp, 8 predicted proteins | sample BlaSpr_A8_Ref_M1_FD_187988 | JGI IMG/M metagenome (GOLD analysis project Ga0209118, IMG submission 187988) | Forest soil microbial communities from Thunder Bay, Ontario, Canada - Black Spruce, Ontario site 2_A8_Ref_M1 (SPAdes) (version 2) | ecosystem: Environmental > Terrestrial > Soil > Boreal...
GTGTTCAGTTCCCAGCGCACACCATAGTTCAGCGTCAGATTCGGCTTGATCTTCCAGCTGTCCTGAGCGAAGAGATAAACCGCCTTGCTTCGCACCAGTTCATGCTGCGCCGAGCCCTGGGCGATACTGTTCGCGAGCCCGAGGAGATAGTTTGGAAAAGGACTAACGAATCCCAGGTCGTCCCCACTAATGGCCGAGCAATTAGGCGGCGGATTCGGGTTTGACGGAGGAGGGCAAATATTTGAATTGCTCTGGAAAATAATTTGACCGTTGATGTCGAAGTACAGCAGTTGGTCAAATTTCTGGTAGCGAAAGTCACCGCCAAATTTGAAGCTGTGATTCCCGATGATCTTGCTGTAGTTGTCGCTGAATTGGAAAGTGCTGCCGGTCTGCGGCAACTGGCCGCCAAAGTTGTTGCCGATCGAAAAGCCGCCGTTTAGTTGGACGAATGGCACGCCTTCTTTGCTGGCGCCCAGTCCGGAGTGAAGGCCGAAGTCAGGGTTGGCTGGACAGGCTGGTGGTGTACCCGTGGGCGGCGCACCCGAGGAAAGGCAGTTACCGCTGGCGTCCACGAGGGGCACATCGCTCTGGCCGGTGAAACAAAACGCCTTGGCTGTTCCCGTTCCGCAGGAAGCCTGAATGGCGTTTGTCTTTGTGGGAGTGTCGAACTTGAGCTGGCCCTCACGGAAGTAACTGAACCGGAACTCGTTGACGGCCGTCGAGCCAATCGTGGAGGTGTGGGTCACGTTGATCTGCTGTGTGCGCGTGGCGTAGTCGCCCGGGAAGTTCCCCAGCGGAGCTCCTTGAGCCTGAAATTTTGCGAATGGGTCCAAGGCATTGTCATCATCAAAATAGTAGTAGATGGCTGTCTTTTGATTGTTGGAAAACGAGTGATCGATCTTGATCTGAAACTGGTCGCCGCGGTCCCTCTTATTTGGAACGGTAGTGACTTGGCTGGAGGCCCCACCAGCGCCCGGCACATACTGGAGCAGGCTCAGCGCCACCGGATCAAAACATCCGGTCGGAATCTGATTGTTGACGAAAATGGTGCTGTAGGGTTCGGGCGTTCCGTTGATCACTTTGGCTACTTGAGCTTGTTCTGCAGGCGACAGACTTTGGTTCGCGGGGAGAGAGGAGCCGCTCCCGCAGCGGCTTTGCAAGACATTCGCAGCCGTCGGATCGATCAGCGAACCCGTAAATGCTCCCCCCCCTGAAAAGTCGCCGGCCAGGTCCGATACCGTCGGCACGGTAACTTGTTGAGAGACAACCCCCTGCACAACCCGCCGGCCCTCGTAAGACGCGAAAAAGAAGGTCTTGTCCTTTTTGATTGGCCCGCCAAGTGTGCCGCCAAACTGGTTTTGTTTGAAAGCCGGCTTGGGAGAAGCAATGAACGTGAATGGATGTGCATTCAGGACATCGTTGCGGAAAAACTCGTAGAAGCTGCCATGCAAATCGTTCGTGCCAGACTTGGTGACCACATTGACCACGGCACCTGAGTTGCGCCCATATTCCGCGTCAAAGGAATTGGAGATGACCTTGAACTCCTCGATGCTGTCCGGGGAAGGCTCGATCGCAGGCAGGTTTGCAAACAGGTCGTTGCCATCGCCGCCATTCACCGTGTAATTGTTGGCGCGACCGCGACCGCCATTAACGGTGACGACGCCAGCTTTGTCCGATCCATAGAATGTGTCGTTGCCAAGCTGCGACTGAACTCCAGGTTGCAGCTGGAGCAATTGATAGACATCGCGCTGATTCAGGGGCAGCTGCGTCGAAGAGCGCTCGTTTACGACAGCTCCAAGCTGTGTCGAGGAGGTGTCCACAACCGGCGGTGTCCCGGTGACCTCCACGGTTTCCGTTGCGCCTCCTACTTGCAGCGCAATGTCAACGCTGATCACTTCGTTCAAATTGAGGACCAGGCTCTTGCGGGTGTACTTCTTGAATCCCGGGCTGAGGACGTCGATCTCGTAAGTGCCAACCGGTACCTCAATAAAAATGTATTCGCCATTCCCGCCGGACTGGACATCACGCGTGGAGTGATTCGCTTCGTTGACGAGCGTGACGGTGGCGGCAGGCACGGCTCCGCCGCTGGGATCCATCACCGTGCCACGGATGCGGCCGCCGGTGCTCTGCGCGCCCGCAAAGGGCGCCGCGAGACAGAAAGCCATCGCCAGAACTGTGGCGGATAAGATGCTTCGGCAACACATCGAACGAAGCTGCAGTAGTCGTGCCTCACCCTTCATGACCTCACCCCTTACCCGAAGAAATTCTTGAGGATTCATTCTTCGAGGTTGCTGTGCCCCTGAAACCTTACTATAATCCTGTAAACTTAGAGAAAGCCGGGACCCGTGTCAAGCAGAAAGAATCTATCCGCTGAATCGGCAATACGCAACCGCCGTCGCCCTTTGCGCATCAGCGAAGTGGCCCGCCGCGTTGGCATTTCTTCTTCTGCGCTGCGCGCCTGGGAAGCGCTGGGCCTCGTCGCGCCCCAGCGTTCGCAAAGCCGCTACCGCCTCTACAGCGAAGCTGACGTGCGCTTGCTGCAGCGCGCCATTTTTCTGCGCCGTGCTCGCGGTCTCAACCCTGCCGCCATCGTCCACGTGCTCAAGCGTCAGGGCGTCGTCTCTGCTCCGGCACAAGGCTCGCTCCTCCCCGGCCAGCGGTTCCGCCGCTTGCGCACTCGCCGCGGGCTCTCGCTCGCTCAGGTGGCACGGGCCACCGGCGTCTCCGTCGGTTTTCTCAGCGCCCTCGAGCGCGGCCAGATGCGTTCCTCGATCGCCACTCTGAAGCGCATCGCCCGCTTCTATCGCACGAACATTCTCTCCCTTTTCGAGACGGCTGGCGACAATCCGCGTCTTGTCCGCCCCAATCAGCGAAAAGTCCTGGAGACCACTCCAGACGTCCGCATGGAATTGCTCGCCTGGGGCCAAACGGTGATGGAGCCGCACCTCTTCCGCATCAAACCAGGAGGCGGCAGCGGTGAATCCTACTCGCACGAGGGCGAAGAATTCTTGCACGTCCTCCGCGGAAACTTTGAGATCTCGCTGGATGGCAAGGAGCATTACCATCTGAGGCCTGGCGACAGTCTCTATTTCGAAAGCTCGACTCCGCACCGCTGGAAGAACCCGGGGCGGACGGAAACCTGGCTGCTGTGGATCAACACGCCGCCAACATTCTGATTCTCAGGACTAGGTGCCGATGAAAATTCACCCGCTTCGGGTCTTTCTGCAAGCTCTTCCGCTCTTGCTCGGTGCCGCCGCCTTCACTCGCGCGCAAGGCCGGATCGTGGAACCGGCGGATATCATCGTCGTTCACGGTCACGTTTATACCGAAAACCCCAAGCAGCCGTGGGCTCAAGCCGTGGCGATTTACCACGGAAAAATCGTTGCCGTTGGAGACGATCCCGAAATTGAGCGCCGGCGCGGCATGGGCACCAAGGTTATCAACGCCGGCGGAAAGCTTGTGCTTCCGGGCATTGTCGACTGCCACGTTCATTTTCTGGATGGCTCTCTCAGTCTGGGGCGCGTGAATCTCGAGGGCTCGAAGGATGCCGCCGACATTCAAAAACGACTGCGGGAATATGCCGCTCAACGGCCTGGGGATGACTGGATCCTTGGCCGCGGCTGGAATTACGCTATGTTCGGTCCCGAGGCGCTCCCGCACAAGAACTATCTGGACGAACTCTTCCCCGATCGCCCGGTTTTCCTCGAAGGTTATGACGGACATACCTACTGGGCAAACTCGAAGGCTCTCGTTCTGGCTGGGATCACCCGCGATACTCCGGATCCGCCAAACGGCACGGTTGTCCGCGACCCCAAAACGGGTGAGGCCACAGGTGCGCTAAAAGAGTCAGCTCAGGACCTGGTCGCCAAGATCATTCCAAAACCGTCTCGCGTCGAAAAGCTTTTGGCGCTGCGCGCAGGCATGAAATGGGCCAACGAACACGGCATCACTCGCGTCCACAGTGCTGGACAGGATTTCGAAGCACTCGATCTTTTCGACGAAATGCGCCATCGCGGCGATCTCAGCGTGCGCATGTATATCGCTTACTTCCTCAATCCGCCCGAGCTCCGGCCTCAGGATCTCGACGCTATCGATCATGCGCGCAAAAAATTCCACGACGACTGGATCGACGCCGACGCCGTCAAGTTCATGGTGGATGGCGTGGTCGAATCGCACACTGCAGCAATGCTTGAGCCATACAGCGACGATCCCTTATTGAAAGGCAAGCTCTTCTGGGAGCCCGCTAACTACAAGGCCGCGGTCGCGGAATTGGACAAGCGCGGGTTGCAGCTTTTCACCCATGCGATCGGCGACTACGCCGTGCGGACGGCGTTGGATGCCTATGAAAATGCCGAAACGCGGAACCACAAGCGCGATCGCCGGCCGCGCATCGAACACATTGAAACCATCGCCACGTCCGACATTCTGCGATTCGGCAAGCTGGGGGTTATCGCCAGCATGCAGCCGCTCCATTCTTACCCGGACTCCGACACACTGGACGTCTGGGCGCGGAATGCCGGCCCCGATCGCGCTTCTCGCGCCTGGGCCTGGAAGAGCATCTCTGATGCAGGCGGCCGCCTGGCCTTCGGCAGCGATTGGCCCGTCGTCACTCTCAATCCGTGGGAAGGGATTCAGACCGCTGTGACTCGCCAAACGTCTGAAGGTAAACCGGAAGCGGGTTTTGTCCCCGAGCAGCGATTGACCGTGGCGCAAGCGATTGAGGGTTACACGCTCGGAGCGGCGTTTGCCGGCCGCCGCGAAAAATCGGAAGGCTCGCTCGAGATCGGCAAGCTTGCCGACCTGATCATCCTTTCGCAGAATATTTTCGACATCAATCCGCATAAGATTGATGCGACAAAGGTTGTCACCACCATTGTCGGCGGGCGGCTAGTCTATCAAGCGTATACAAAGTAACCGGGAGGAGCAATGAGACGTCGCGCCATACTTCTGGCAATTCTGATGCTCGCATTGGCATGTAGCTCTTGCAAGAAAAAAGAGGAATCGCTAAGCCTGCTGGTCTGGGAAGGCTATTCCGACGATTCCTTCGTACGCGCGTTTGAAGAAAGCCATCACTGCAAAGTCGTTGCATCCTTCATGGGCTCCAGCGACGAACTCGTCGCAAAACTTCGGGGCGGCAGCGCTTCGAATTACGACGTAATCTCTCCTTCCAGCGACGTCGCCGCCTCCATTGCGCGCACCGGCCTCGCCGCGCCCCTCGACCTTTCGAAGTTGCCGTCCTACGGGCAGCTCTCCTCCAAACTCCGGGACCTTCCTCTTGTCAAAACCAACGGCCAGGTCTACGGCGTCCCTTTCATGTGGGGACCGAATCCCCTCCTCTATGACACCACTGTATTTGTGCAACCCCCGGATTCCTGGGCGATTCTTTGGGATCCGAAATACAAAGGCAAAATCTCCGTGTGGGATGATCTTTCCACGGTCTACCTCGCCGCACAGATCCTCGGCTTCGACAAGCCGGACCCGTCGCAACTTTACAATCTGACGGACGATCAGCTGGCTGCCGTCAGAAAAAAACTGATCGAACTCAAGCCCAACATTCGAAAGATCTGGGCCACCGGCGGAGAACTAACCAATCTCTTCCAGAACCACGAAGTGATTCTGGCCATGGGTTGGCCGCTGAACACCAATGACCTTCGAAAACTGAATTTTCCCATCGGCGAGACCATCCCAAAAGAAAATACCACCGGATGGATCGACCACCTGATGATCACCTCGGCAAGCAGCCACAAGGAATTGGCGCACGCCTTTCTCGAATACATGATCGAACCGAATACTCAGAAATTGATCACCGATAGGACGCACTACACTCCTGCCAATCCTGGGGCGTCACAGTTCCTGACTCCGGACGAAATCAAAGGTCTGCACCTCGATAAGCCCGATGCCTACATGCAGCGAATCTATTTCTGGCAGGACGTTTCTCGCCGCGCGAAGTACAACGAAATCTGGAACGAGGTCAAAGCCGCCCAGTGAGCGCCGCCGCTGCCAACCCGCAGCACCAGCTCTCGGCCGAGCCGGAAGCACTCCTCGAATTCCGCGGTGTTGGCAAGCGCTTCGGCGCGCGTGAGGTGCTGAAAAACATCTCGTTAAACATTGCTTCGGGAGAATTCCTCACGTTGCTAGGCGAAAGCGGTTCCGGCAAGACCACTGTTCTTCGTCTGGTCGCCGGATTCGAACAGCCGACCGCGGGAGAAATCTGGATGCGCGGCCAGAGGCTGGACACCCTTCCACCTTACAAGCGCCGCGTGAACACTGTGTTCCAGCACTACGCGCTGTTCCCGCACCTAAGTGTGCGCGAGAACGTCGCCTATGGCCTGCGCGTCCAGAAAACTTCTGCAACAGAGATCGGCGGCCGCGTCGATGAAGCGTTGCGCATGGTGAAGATGCAGGAATTCGCGGCTTCCCGACCGTCCAAACTAAGCGGTGGCCAGCAGCAACGTGTCGCCCTCGCGCGCGCTCTCGTCAATCGCCCTTTGCTTCTCCTGCTCGACGAGCCGCTTTCCGCGCTGGACGCCAATTTGCGCAAGCAAATGCAAAGTGAATTGAAAGCCCTGCAGCGCGAACTCGGCATCACTTTTCTTTTTGTCACCCACGATCAGGAAGAAGCCATGGCGCTCTCCGACCGCATTGCGCTGCTGCGCGACGGCGCGCTGGAGCAAGTCGCCTCTCCCCGCGAGATCTACGCGCATCCCAGCACGGCGTACACCGCCCAGTTCATCGGCCAGACCAATTTATTGCGCGGTGAGATTCTCAATGGCACGGCCAGGTGCGGCGCCTTGCAGTGGCCCGCCGGTGGCCCAGGTGGTGCCGTCATTTTCTCGTTGCGCCCAGAGGACATCCGTCTCGCCTCCGATGCTGTGGCTCCTCCGGGAACCGCGCGGTTCCGCGCCGCACTTCAGCAGCAGTTCTTCAGTGGCGCGAGTGAATTGCTGGAAGTGAATTGCGGCGGCGGCCAGCTCTTGCGCGTGCGTATTTCCGCGCGCGGACCGCTCTCCGGCGAACACGAATTTGTTTTCTCGGCCGCGGATGCCATCCGCGTCGAGGAGTAATCGCCCTTAGCTCTGTCCATGTACTCGCGCGCGTACAAGACGCTCGTCTCTCTCCCGCCGCTCCTCTGGGTCGGCTTGTTCCTCCTGCTGCCCTACGCGCTGATGTTCGCGCACAGCTTCTGGGTTGTCCATGACGGAGTTCTGGTCCACCAGTGGAACCTGCACAATTACTTGACTCTCTTTTCCAAACCCGTCTACGTCGAAGTCCTCCTGCGCACCATGCGCATCGCCGCCTCGGTGACGCTGTGCTCTCTGCTGCTCGGCTACCCGCTCGCCTACTACCTGTCGTTTCATGCCGGTTCTCGCAAAGAGCTGCTCTACCAGCTCGTCATCGTGCCGCTGTGGGTGAGCTACCTGGTGCGCGGCTACGCCTGGAAAACCATTCTCGGCAGCGAAGGCATCCTCAATGGCTTCTTGCAATACCTCCATCTCACGCATGGGCCCGTCGCGTTCCTTCTCTACAGCCCTTTCGCCGTCGTTCTCATGCTCACGCACATCTACACGCCTTTCGTCTTTCTGCCGATTTACGCGGCCCTCGAACACATCCCCCGCCCGCTTGTCGAAGCCTCGCACGACCTCGGCGCCGGATCGGTTCAAACATTTCTGCGCGTCATCTTGCCTCTTTCGATTCCCGGCCTGCTCGCCGGCGCAACTTTCGCTTTCGTTCTCTCGCTGGGCGACTTCCTCGCGCCGCTCCTGGTCGGTGGCGCGTCCGGCACGATGATTGCCAACGTGGTGCAGAGCCTCTTCGGTGCGGCGTTTGATTGGCCGCTCGGCGCGGCGATTTCCGTCTGCATCCTGATCATCACCATCTCCTTGCTTTTCCTCAGCGAGCGGCTGGAAAAGCGGTGGTCCTTCAAATGAGCGGTCACGCTCCAACCCGCCGCGCCCCGCTGCTCACCATTTATTCCGCGCTCGTCTTCATCTTTATCTATCTGCCGGTCGTCGTTCTCATTCTTTACTCTTTCAACCGTGACGGCGTCGGCGGTTTCCCTCCCCGACATCTCACGCTCGATTGGTACCGACAGCTCGTTGCCGATGCTCCCATCTGGGACGCCGTCGTGAACAGCTTGATCGTCGCGTCTTGCAGCGTCGCACTCTCGCTGACCCTGGGGCTACTGGCCGCGCTGGCCCTCGATCGCGCGAACTTTCCCGGGAAAGCTCTCTTCCGCCGCCTCGTTCTCTTGCCGTTGATTCTTCCCGGCATCATCACCGGTCTCTCCCTGCTCATGTTCGTTGTCTTTGCCGGCGCCCAGCTCAGCCTGCTCACCGTTTTTCTCGGCCACGGCACCGCGCTCATTTCTGTCGCTACCACCGAGCTCTTCGCTGGCCTGCAAAAAATGGACCGCGCTCAAGAAGAGGCTTCCCTCGACCTCGGCGCGACGCCGTGGCAGACTTTCTGGCGCGTCACTCTGCCGAATCTGAAGCTCTCGCTGATCGCCGCCGGCCTGCTCATCTTCACGCTCTCGATGGACGAGATCGCCGTCACCTTCTTCCTGATCGGCCGCGACAATACTTTGCCGCTCGAAATCTGGGGCCGCCTCCGCCGTGGCATCACCCCCGAAATCAACGCCGTCTCCACGCTGATCTTCGCCGTCTCCGTTACCCTGATCGTCATCTGGTACCGCGTTCGTACCCGCGGCCTCGGCGCCGATGCTCAGGAACTTCTCGAAAAACCCTAGCAGATGGAGGAAAAAGCCTTGCTAGCGATTCCAGAGTAAGATGCCCGCGGTGTCCGGGACTCGGAACAAATTGCGTCGTGCACGGAGCGAGGGTCAACGCTCGCACCATCGATGCGCGCCGCATGGTTGTTGCTCCCGGTTTCATCGACATGCTCGGACAGTCGGAGTACGCCATCCTTGTCGCGCCCTAACAGGATGGCCCTGGTTGGTCCATAATAGCGGCACGGTTGGTGCGTTGGAATATTTCCCCCGGAGGAACCATGGCCGATCGCCTGGAAGATTTTCAGAAGTTTCGCACCGACTTGAACGAGGAAATCCTCGGCTGCGGCCACCTCGGCATCAAGCGCTTCTTCGCTCTCGACCACCAGGCCTACGAACCCGGCCCGCTCGGCACCAAGACCAAGGAGTTACTCGGGCTGGTCGCCTCCGCGGTGCTGCGATGCGATGACTGCATCACTTATCACCTGGTTCGCTGCGGCGAGGAAGGCTGGAAGCGCGAGGAAGTGATCGACGCGCTCAACGTCGCGCTGATCGTTGGCGGCTCGATCACCATTCCTCACGTGCGGCGTGCCTTTGCACGCATGCGCGAAATCGGCGGCCTGCAACCTTGAAAGATCGAAAATGAGCGCCACGTCCAATCCATCGCTTTCCCAGCCGGAGGATCTCGGCAAAAGGCTGCGCCAACTTGCCGTCGGAGCTCTCTTCGCCTTGGTGCTACTTATCCCTCAGATTCTGCATGTGCGGCGCAACCCGCGCTCTTGGATGGTCTTGCGCATTTTCTTGGGAGTCGCCGGAGCGGCGATGGTCGTCCTGCCGCTCGGCTTGGGAACCAGCTTTGTTCCGGCCATCGTCGGCCTGGCCATGTTCATCAGCGCGATTCTTCTGCCTCCCGCCAAACCCGATACCAAAGCCGACGACAAGGCCCACGAGCTGGGGGCCCTCGTGGTTATCAACGGCGGGCGCTTTCAACCCGGAAGCGCGCCATCTGCTGCCGTGCAGCTCTTCGTCGGCGCCGAAAGTGTTTGGGTGCTCGACCGAAGTTTCCAGCCACTCCTCGAGATCCCCGTCAGCGAAATCACTGCCGCCTGCGCGGGGCAATCGAAAGAATCCTGGCGCCTGCGAATGACCTGGGCCGGTCACACCGCCGAATTCTCCTACGGCGGCATCTTTGCCGAGCATCTAGCGCGCGTCGCGGAGACCACCATCCGCGGTGTGATGCGCCCTGCTCTCCCCGTTCTCCCGCAACGACGCGCCGCCAGCGCCTGATTTTTCTTTAGTAACTTTCCCATCTGAATCGCGTGCGATTTGCACAATTTGTGTCACACTGTAGGCATGGCACGTGGCTGGGAAAGCAAGGACGTCGAATCGCAGGTCGAAGCTACGGAAGCACCGCAGCAGAAACCGAGTTCGGGACCCAAGACTCCGGAAG
>Ga0209118_1001641_pt1 | contig 10158 bp, 10 predicted proteins | sample BlaSpr_A8_Ref_M1_FD_187988 | JGI IMG/M metagenome (GOLD analysis project Ga0209118, IMG submission 187988) | Forest soil microbial communities from Thunder Bay, Ontario, Canada - Black Spruce, Ontario site 2_A8_Ref_M1 (SPAdes) (version 2) | ecosystem: Environmental > Terrestrial > Soil > Boreal...
CGTGCCATCCGGCACGACAGACCGGCCGCCATCCAGTGCAACGCCGCCGCAGGTGGCGCTTCGGCGGCAAGTTCTTGCCGCCCGCGGCCGCCGCCACGGCCGAATCGCGTGGTTTGGCGGCAATTTCTGAGACTGGACGCACGTTTGCGCGCGCTCGACCGCCGTTGTCGCGGTTGGCACACCTCTTGCTACTGCTTACCCGAGGAGTCAATCGCATGTTCGAGAACATATTTGGTATCCATGAGCAAGCGCTGCTGCTGCAAGGTCAGCGCATCGGCATATTGGCGACGAATCTCGCCAACGCCGACACGCCTAACTACAAGGCCCGCGACATCGATTTCAGCGCGGTCCTGGCGCACAGCGATGCAGCACCGCTGCCGCTGGCCACCACCCAGGCGTCGCACATCGCCATGAACGACAGCGCTACGGCTTCCGCCGACTTGAAGTACCGCAATCCGTACCAGGCGTCACTCGACGGCAACACGGTTGAAATGCCGGTCGAACAGGCGGCCTTTTCGGAAAACAACGTGCGCTACCAGGCGAGCCTGGGTTTCATTAACGGGACGATCGCGTCGCTGACGCTGGCCATCAACGGCCAGTAGCAGCACGTTAAGGAGAGAACATGTCTTTGTTCAATGTATTTAACACCGCCGGCAGCGCGCTGAATGCCGAAACGATCCGGCTCAACACCACGGCCAGCAATCTGGCGAACGCCGAGAGCGTCAACGGCGATCCCAGCAAGGTCTATCGCGCGCGGCACCCGGTTTTTCAAACCATGATGGACAATTCTGCCGCCAGTTTCGATCAAGAGGATGCAGGGGTCGGCGTGCGAGTGCTCGGGGTGGTGGAAAGCACAGCACCGCCTTTGATGCGCTATCAACCGGACAGTCCCTCGGCGAACAAGGACGGCTATGTCTTCAGCTCGAACGTCAATTCGATCGAAGAAATGACCAACATGATCTCCGCCAATCGAACTTTTGCGACGAATGTAGAGGCCATCAATACGGCACGAGATTTGTTGCTCAAGACCATTTCGATGGGCCACTAGGCAACAAGGTAAGCACCAATGCTAATGAACGGAATACACGCTGCCACCCCGCCGACGGGCACGGGCACCGGAACAGGCACCACCGGCACGGGTGGCACGGGCAGCACAGGCAGCGCGGGCTCAACAACCGGGGCCAGCAGCACCAGTCTGGGCGGTACCGATTTCCTGACCCTCATGCTGGCGCAGCTGAAGAATCAGGATCCCACGAGCCCCGTGGACAGCAACACATTCTTGACCCAGCTGGCGCAGCTCAGCGAAGTGCAGGGCATTACGTCGCTCAACACCTCGTTCAGCACACTGTCGAGTTCGCTCTCCTCGAGCCAGGCGCTGCAAGCCTCGTCTCTACTGGGTCATCAGGCACTGGTGAACAGCAGCACGGCCACGCTGGCTGCCGGCGGCACCGTGACCGGCGCCGTCAATATTCCGCAGACCACCTCGCAGGTGGTGCTCAATATCAGCGACAGCAGCGGTGCCCTGGTGAGCCAAATCAATCTTGGCGCGCAATCCGCAGGTCTGGCCAGTTTTTCGTGGAATGGCACCACGAACACCGGATCGCAGGCGCCGGCGGGAACTTACACGCTCAGCGCGCAGTACGCGGGCGCCACCCAAAACGGCACCGCCGCCACCACGCTGGTCAACGGCACGGTGGAGAGCGTCAGCATGGGCGCGGGATCAACGGGTCTGACTGTGAACGTCGCGGGAATCGGCAGTGTGCCGTTCAGCAGCGTCCAGCAGATCTCCAACTAATTCATCGAGGAGTAAGACATGGCATCTTTCGATATTGCGTTATCGGGTTTGACCGCGGCAAGTTCCGACTTGGACGTCACGGCCAACAACGTCGCCAACTCGAACACCGTCGGCTTCAAGGAATCGCGCGCCGAATTCGCCGACGTATTCGCCGCCGGTGCGGTGAATCTCAATACCTCCGCGGTCGGTGAAGGCGTGCGCCTCTCGACCACGGCACAGCAATTCACGCAGGGAAATATCAGCACTTCAGGGTCGAACCTCGATCTCGCCATCAGCGGCGATGGTTTCTTCACCTTGCAAGACCCGAGCAACGGCGTCGTGTATACGCGCAACGGGCAATTTTCCGAAGACAAGAACGGCAACGTGGTGACCGCAACCGGACAGGCGCTGCAAGTCTATCCGCCCACGACCACGGGCGGGTTCAACACCGGCGCGCTGACGGACCTGAATTTGCAGACCGCGCAAAGCACCCCGCTGGCGACGACCGGCGGGACCGTGATTTTGAATTTGCCGGCGGGTGAGAAGCCGCCCACCGGCGGTGCCTTCGATCCCACCAATCCGGCCACGTACAACCAATCCACGTCGACCACGGTGTTCGACTCGCTGGGCAACTCGTTTCCGGCAACCTTTTTCTTCACGCAAACCGCCACACCGGGGTTGTGGAACGTCAATATGACGGTCAATGGCGTGCAGAATGGCACGACCAATCAGCTGCAGTTCTCCCCCACCGGCGCGGTCACCCCGCCGGCGAGCGGCGCGCTGAATTTCCCGGGCTTCGCGCCCGGCGACGGCGCGGCAGCGATGAACATGACTTTCAATTTTGCCCAGAGCACGCAGTTCGGCGGCGGCTTCGGCGTGTCTTCGATCATTCAGAACGGCTTCGCCACCGGCCAGCTCAGCACGGTGTCGATCGATCCCACGGGCGTGGTCTCGGCGGTCTATACCAATGGACGTTCGACCCAGCTCGGACAGTTGGCGCTGGCGAATTTTCCGGATCCCCAGGGCCTCAAGCAGCTGGGAGACACCAACTGGGCCGAGACCTTCTCTTCCGGTACGCACATCTCCGGCACCGCCGGATCGGCCGGATTCGGGTCCGTTCAATCCGGCGCTCTGGAAGCCTCGAATGTGGACCTGACCACCGAGCTGGTGAACATGATCACGGCGCAGCGCGCATTCCAGGCGAACGCCCAGGTCATCACCACTGCGAATCAGTTGTCCCAAACCGTCATTAACATCACGCATTAATCATGGACAGAGGACTCTATGTGGCCATGACCGGCGCGAAGCAAATCATGCAAGCGCAGGCCGTGAACAACCACAACATCGCCAACCTCAGCACCATCGGCTTTCGCGCCGATGCAGTGTCGTTCGACAGCGAGCCGATCTACGGCCCGGGTTTCGCCACGCGCGTCAACGCCGTGGCCGGGGATGCCGGCACCGATTTTTCCGCCGGCACCATGGAGAGCACGGGTCGCGATCTCGATATCGCAATGAACGGCACGGGATTCATCGCGGTTCGCGGCACCGACGGCAAGGAAGCGTATACGCGCGCCGGCGATTTGCGCGTTTCGCCGGTGGGCGCGGTCACGACCGCCAGTGGACTGCCGGTGTTGACGGAAAGCGGGCCGCTGGTCATACCTCCTTCCACCGTGGTGAGCATCGGCAGCGATGGAACGGTGTCGGTCGTGCCGCAGGGCTCGGCGCCATTTGCCGTGACGCAAGTCGATCGCATCAAGCTGGTCAATCCGCCGCTGGCCAGTCTGCAAAAAGGGGATGACGGGTTGCTGCGCTTGAAGAGCGGCGGCAAGGCCAAGACCGACGAGACGGTTTCCGTGACATCCGGAATGCTGGAGTCCAGCAATGTCAACGCGGCGCAGTCGCTGATCAGCATGATCGAGCTGCAGCGCCTGTATGAATTTCAGATCAAGAGCATCAACTCCACCGACACCAATGAACAAAGTGCCGAACGCATGATGTTGACCTCGTAACTGACAAGGAAATAGACCATGAATCTTGCATTATGGGCCGCGAAAACCGGCCTCGACGCGCAAAATACCCGCATGGCGGTGATTGCCAACAATCTGGCGAACACCAACACCACGGGCTTCAAGGCGGGGCGCGTGGCATTTCAGGATCTGATGTACCAGAACATCCGGCAGGTCGGCGCACAGAGCACGCAGAACACGCAGTACTCGACGGGCCTGACCCTGGGCACGGGCGTGCGCATCGTCGCCACCGAGAAGGACTACACCCAGGGAAGCGTGCTGCAAACCAGCGGCTCCTTGGACATGTCGGTGAACGGCCGCGGATTCCTGCAGATCACCATGCCCGACGGCACCATCGCCTACACCCGTGACGGCACATTCTCATTGGACAACCAAGGCAACGTCGTCACGGCGAGCGGTTATCCGCTGCAGCCGGCCATCAATATTCCCGCGGGCACGCAATCGGTGACCATCGGCACCGATGGTGTCGTGACCGTGACCTCGGCGACCAACGCCAAGGGCACGCAGGTCGGCCAGATTCAATTGGCGGACTTCATCAATGAACAAGGATTGCAGCCCACGGGCAATAACTTGCTGGTCGAATCCGCGGCCAGCGGCTCACCGCAGGTCGGCACCGCGGGCACCAACGGCCTGGGCACCATCACGCAAGGCACGCTCGAGACGTCGAATGTGAATTCGGTGACCGAGCTGGTCTCCATGATCGAAACCCAGCGCTCCTACGAGATGAACTCGAAGGCCATCAGTACGACCGATCAAATGCTGCAATTCCTGACGACCAACCTGCAATGATCCGTGTTCTCACAGTGCTGGTGTGCTGCGCCGTGTCGGCATGCGGGCTCATTCCCTCGAGGCCGCCCAAACCGGATCCGGTGGTCGCGCGCGTGTTGCCGCCGCCGACGCCGCGCACCGACGGCGCCATTTACCAGCAAGGCCAACAAATCGAATTGTTCGCCGATCTGAAGGCACGACGCGTCGGCGATGTATTGACGATCCGTTTGACCGAATCGACCAACGCCAGCAAGAGCGCCGTCACCAAGACCGCCAAGACCACCACCGTGAACAACACCGGGCCGACCATTCTAGGAAGGACCATTACGACGGGAGGCGTGCCGATCTTCACCACCACGCTGGCCGGGGCGGACAGTTTTGACGGCGAAGGATCGAGCACACAAGGCAACACCTTGGCCGGAAGCCTGACGGTGACCGTGATGGAAGTGCAGTCCAACGGCAATTTGGTCGTGCAGGGCGACAAGACGCTGAAGCTCAATCAAGGCGATGAGTTCGTGCATGTATCAGGCGTCGTACGCCGCGCGGACATTGCCACGGACAACACGGTGACCTCCGACAAGGTCGCGGACGCTCATATCAGCTATTCGGGCAAGGGCGTGATCGACAGCGCCAACCGCATGGGCTGGCTCGCCCGATTCTTCAACTCTGTATTCATGCCGTACTGACCATGCGCTCAATCATTTTCACGAGAGTTTGCTGGGCGGCGCTGCTGATGCTGTCGAGCTCGCCGCTGGTCGAGGCGGAGCGCATCAAGGACATGGCGCAGATACAGGGCGTGCGCACCAATCAACTGGTGGGCTATGGGCTGGTCGTGGGACTCGACAGCACCGGCGATCAAACCAGCCAGGCGCCGTTCACGGTACAGTCGCTCAATAACATGCTGGCGCAACTGGGCATTACGGTCCCTGCGAACGTGACGCCGCAGCTGAAAAACGTCGCGGCGGTTGCGGTGCATGCGGTGCTGCCGGCCTTCGTCAAGCCGGGCCAGACCATCGACATCACCGTCAACTCCATCGCCAACGCGAAATCCTTGCGCGGCGGGTCGCTGTTGGTGACGCCCCTGCACGGACTCGACGGACAGATTTACGCGATTGCGCAGGGAAATCTCACGGTCAGCGGCTTCGGCGTCGAAGGCACCGACGGTTCGAAGCTCACGGTGAACGTGCCGAGTTCCGGCCGCATCCCCAACGGCGCCACCGTCGAACGCGCCGTGCCGTCGCAGCTCGCGCAAGGGGATTCGATCACATTGAATTTGAATGACCCGGACTTCACGACCGCCACCCGGCTGGTGGCAAGCGTCAACAAGGGCATGGGCGATGGCATCGCCACCATCATGGACGGCGGTTCCATCCGCGTGCGCGCGCCGATCGATATCACGCAGCGTGTGGCCTTTCTATCCGCGGTGGAGAATCTAGAGGTGGAACCCGGCGCCGGCGCGGCCAAGGTGATCATCAACTCGCGTAGCGGCACGGTGGTGATCAGCAGTCATGTCATCGTGAGCCCGGCCGCCGTATCGCATGGTTCATTGTCCGTGACCATCAAAGAAGAGCAGACCGTGAGCCAACCCAACCCGCTGTCCAAACTGGGCCAGACCGTGGTGCTCAACAACTCGACCATCAAGGTGGATCAGGGATCGAATCGCATGTTCTTGTTCAAGCCCGGCGTGGAACTCGATCAAATCGTGCGCGCCGTGAACGATGTGGGTGCCGCTCCGGGCGATCTGGTCGCCATTCTCGAGGCACTGCGGGAAGCCGGCGCGCTGCAGGCCGAGCTGATCGTCATTTAAATGAGCACTTTTTAATGACCACTTTGCCGCCAATGACTTCGACACTGCCGGCGCTGGGCGGCGCATCGATCGACACCTCCGCGGCGACGACGTACACGGACCTCAATGGCCTCGCGGCGCTGAAGCGCGACCCCAATTCGCCGCAGGCGATCAGCGCGGTCGCACAACAAGTCGAGGCATTGTTTCTGCAGATGATGCTGAAGAGCATGCGTGACGCGACGGCCGCCGAGCAAACCGACAGCAATGCGATGGGCATGTACCAGGACATGTTCGACAAGCAGGTGGCCTTGAGCATCAGTCAGCACGCCGACTTAGGAATAGGCCGGCTGCTGAAGCGCCAGCTCGCGGGCCGGACTGCGCCGGGCGCCGCCAAATTGACCTCTGGAGCGCCGACGGCGTCGGCGACGGCTTCACCGGCCGCGCCCATGGCCGCGGCGCCTTTGGCGCAGACGCCGGCGGAATTCGTGCAACGCGTGCTGCCGTCGATTCGGCGCGCCGCCGGCACACTGGGAGTGGACCCGATGGGGATGCTGGCGCAGGCGGCGCTCGAGACCGGGTGGGGCCAGCGCATGCCGCGCAATGCCGATGGGTCTTTGAGCCACAACATGTTCGGCATCAAAGCGGGCGATGAGTGGACCGGGGCGCGTGCGACCGCGGATACCGTGGAAATGAGCAATGGCGTGGCCACGCCGCGGCGCTCGGCGTTTCGGGCCTACGGCTCAATCGAAGACAGCGTCAATGATTTCGCAAGCTTGCTCAAGAGTTCGCCGCGCTATCGGGAAGTGATCGCGGCCGGCGGCAACGCCGGCGCCTACATCGCGAGCATGGGCAAATCCGGTTATGCGACCGATCCTGAGTATGCGAATAAGTTAAATCAAATTCTGCACGGCGATGCCTTGCAGTCGGCGATGGCCTCCCGCATTGCAGCATTATAGAAACCGGCCGTGCTGCCGATATTGATAGGGCGCTAAGGAAACTGCCGGGGACCGGAGAGAAAACGTGTCAGATGTGTTTGGAATCAGTGTCTCGGCGCTACAGGCGTTTCAAAACGCCATCAACGTCGCCAGCAACAACGTCGCCAATGCCAGCACCCCGGGCTACGATCGCGAATCGGTCAACCTGACCGAGGCGCTGCCGCAGTCCAATGGCTCAGCAACCGTCGGTGCGGGCGTCGTCGTCAACGGAATCAGCCGCGCCTTCAGCCAGGCCGCAGCGAACCAGTTGAACACCTCGCAGAGCAGCCTCGGGCAGCTCAGCGCAATTCAGAATTACACCAATCAGATCGACAATCTGTTCGGCACCACGGTGGGCGGCTTGAGCACGGCGTTGCAGAAACTTTATGGCGCGTTCTCGGACGTGGCCAACAACCCGACCTCCACGGCATCGCGGCAGGCCCTGATCGGCCAGGCACAGGCAGTCGCCAGCAGCTTTCAAAACGCCAGCGGTGAACTCAATTCGCTCAACACCGATGTGAACTCGCGCATCACGGCGGACGTGACGCAGATCAACTCCATCGCCAAGGCGATTTCGACCTTGAACAACCAGATCGTCACGGCGACGGCGCAGGCGGGCGGCCAGCCGCCCAATGCGCTGCTCGATCAGCGCGATCAACTCGTTTCCAACTTGTCGCAATTGGTGGGCATTTCCACAACGACCGACCCCTCGGGCGCCTTGAACGTGTTCGTCGGCAATGGGCAGCCGCTGGTGCTTCAAGGGCAAATCACGCCATTGACCACGGTGGCGAACCAGTTCAATGCGACACAGCTGGAAATCAGCACGTCGGCTTCGAGCGCGGTGATCAGCAACAACATCACCTCCGGGGATTTGGGCGGCCTGTTGTCGGCGCGCACACAGGTGATCAATCCGGCTCTGAATCAATTGGGGCAGATCGCCACGGCGTTATCGCAGTCGGTCAACGCGCAGCAGGCGCAGGGGCTGGACTTGAGCGGCAACCTGGGCGCCAATATTTTTTCCGTGGGCACGCCGCTCGCCACCGGATCTTCGAAGAATACCGATGCCGTCACCGCCGCCGTCAGTGTGAATCCGAACGGCGTGGGCGCACTGACGGCGAACGACTACGTGCTGTCCTTCGTCGGCGGCACTCCGAAGCTGACCAATACCAGCGATGGCACCAGCGTGACACCGGCGGGCGCGGGCACCGTCGCCAGTCCCTACACGGCCGCGGGCATATCCATCGTTCTGTCCGGCGCTCCGGCAAACGGCGATCAATTCCTGATTCAACCCACGGCGACGGCGGCGGCGACGCTGAATGTCGTGCTGACCAATCCGTCGCAAATTGCGGCCGCGGGCGCCATCAAGGCCTCGGCGGCCGGCACCAACACGGGTGCGGCCAGCATCAGTTCCGGCACCGTGCTCAATTCCACCAATCCGAATTTACTCACGCCGACCACCATCACGTTCGCGAATCCGCCCAACAGCTATTCGGTCAACGGCGGGGCGCCGGTGGCCTATACCAGCGGCGCCAACATCATCGCGAATGGCTGGCAGGTACAGATCAGCGGCGCGCCGGCCGCCGGCGATACTTTTACGGTCACCAGCAATGCCGGCGGAACCGGGGATAATCGCAATGCCCTGGCCGCGGCCAATCAGCAAAATGTCGGCGTGCTGCAAAACGGCACCACCAGCATCACCGGCGGCGTCAGCGCATTGATCACGGGCTTGGGCAGTCAGGCTCAGCAAATCAACACGGCACAAACCGCTCAATCGGCGGTGAACGCTCAGGCGGTCTCCAGTGTGCAGTCGACCAGCGGCGTGAACCTCGATGAAGAGGCGGCGAGCCTGTTGCAATGGCAGCAGGCCTACCAGGCCGCGGCGCACGCATTGAGCATCGGCAACAGCTTATTCACGACATTGATCGACTCAGTGAACGGCACGTTCACTTAAGGAGCCCCGCATGCGCGTAACTCAAAGCCTCAGTCAAACGCAGTTTCTGGCGGCGATCAATACGTTGGAATCCAACATCAACCAGACGCAGAATCAAATGGGGAGCGGCCTGCAGTTCACCACCGCGGCACAGAATCCCACCGCGGCCGGGAGCGTGAACAATTTCAATCAGGCCTTGGCGCAAAGCCAGCAATACGGCACCAACGCCACCAGCGCGCAGACCAATTTGAATACCGAGGACAACGCGCTCTCGCAGGTTCAGACGCAATTGCAGGCGCTGCGCACCCTCGCTCTGGAGGCCAACAGCGGCACGCTGACGAATTCCAACCGCAGCGCCATCGCGACCCAGGCGGCGCAGATTCAAAACAGTTTGCTGGCATTGGCCAATACCCAAAACGGCAACGGCGAATATATTTTCGGCGGTTTCGCGGCCCAGACTCAACCGTTCACCTTGAGCGCCACCGGCGCGACGTACAACGGTGATCAGGGACAGCGCCAAGTCCAGATCGCGGCGGGCCAGACCGTGGCTGACGGCGATAACGGCAACACGGTCTTCAACCAAATCAAAACCGGCAATGGGACCTTCGCGGTCACCCCCACTGCCGCGAACTCAGGAACCGGCATCGTGGGTGCGACGACGGTGTCGAATCCGGCTGCCTATGATGGCGGCACGTACTCGATCACGTTTACCGCGCCGGGCACCTACCAGGTTACCAAGGCGGGGGTCCCCGTCACCACGGGCACCTACACCGACGGCGGCACGATTGCATTCAACGGCGTGCAGGTAACTTTGAGCGGCCAGCCCGCCACGGGCGATTCGTTCACCCTCGCGCCCAGCACCAATCAAAGCCTGTTCACAACGGTGCAGAATCTGGTTT
>Ga0209118_1001642_pt1 | contig 10156 bp, 9 predicted proteins | sample BlaSpr_A8_Ref_M1_FD_187988 | JGI IMG/M metagenome (GOLD analysis project Ga0209118, IMG submission 187988) | Forest soil microbial communities from Thunder Bay, Ontario, Canada - Black Spruce, Ontario site 2_A8_Ref_M1 (SPAdes) (version 2) | ecosystem: Environmental > Terrestrial > Soil > Boreal...
GTGGACACGCAGCTACTTGACCAGGCCAAAGCAGCAGGGTATTCGACGAAAGTTCTTTTTATCTCTACGGAAGACGCGAATTTGAATGTGGGCCGGGTGTTGGTGCGCATGAGTCGAGGTGGGCAAGCCGTGCCCGTGTCCAGCGTGATTGACTCCTATCGGGAGTCAACGAAGAATCTTTCCGAAGTCCCCAAACATGCCGATGAATTGCTCGTGTACGACAACACAGCGCATCGCCACGGCTTCCGCGTAGTGGCGCATTTCATCGGTGGCAAACTTGATAAAGCCGCACAGGCGATACCGGACTGGGCAGCTAAAGTGTTCGGCAAGGAATTACACGCCGTAGGACAACACGAGAAGCCCGGGCGTGGACGCTAACTTTTTTCTCCCTTTAATTCATTGTGTGCTCTGTACCCCCAACCTACGCTAAGAGTTCAAAAGTGCGCGGCCCGAATCCTTGCAGAAACCCCAACTGTGCACGGAATTCGTCTCATAGCACCATAGCCAGCGGCCTAGTCGCAACCCGCTTGGCAACGTGACTTTCTCGGGATTGCTATTTGCAGCCTCTGCCTAGCCTCAATTGTTGTGGCGTTAGGATCTACTCTGGCGTTTCGCTGGACTCTCCTGAGTCTTAACGGGTGCGGCCGATCGCCACTAAGACCGCACCCGTTGGTACAAATCTTTCTTGACGGCAAAAGTCCGGCACGGTTCCAGCGAGATGTACTAACGCTTGATTTGTGGAGATGATTTTTGCAGGGCCGCGATCAGGTCATGCGCTGAGGATGGAGCATTAACATCCGATTCGGTGATGATCTTTGCGGCGTTTGTTGAACTGCCGTAGAGCTTGCGATTCGCGTCTTCGTCGGGGCGCAGCGTCGAGCCTTCGAGAGATATGCCGGCAAAAACACCTCTCGCGCGGGAGTAACTAAGAATCTCCGCCCGCATATAGGCATCAGTATCGGCGGTCGCCGAACGTCCCTTCGGTCCAGCGGCGATCGATGCATCCGCTCCCAGCTTCACCTTGGTGCGCAGCAGGCTGCCTGCGCCGCGGTCGTTCATGACGAGAAAGACGAAGTCCGTTGCCTCCCCACCAATCTGCAAACCAACGCTGCCGCCTTCAAGCGCGTACATTGCTGGGGACCCCCATGGACCGGTGAAGTCTTTGCCGGTGCGGCAAACCATCGTCCCGCGGCCATAGCTGCCCCCAACAACGAACGCAGCCTTCAACACCGACGGCATCACGACCACACAGCGGGCCTTGTCGAGTAGGTCTTGCGGAATGTCGTCAGGAACATTGAGGATCTCCTGCATCACTTTTCCAGCATTCTGAAGACGATCCTGCTCAGCTTTTGCTTCGCTCGGATTCTTTGCAGACAAGCATGGTCCCAAAGCAAGCAGGCCTGCCATGATGACGATCCAACACTTTGTGTATCTCATTCGCTGCGCCTCCTTAAGCGCCTCTTGTGTTTCTCGGTGCGAACTTCTTCTTTTCGAGCGGGCTGGTTCCCGTAAAGTGCTTGGTCCCACTGGTGGAAAGGCAACTTCTCCTCCAGACTTGCATTCAATTTACTAAGCGCTTGAAAATTCAACGGCATACCGCGAACGAACGGACATTTGCCTGAGGCTCCGCGTCGCCTGGCTGGGGAGGACGCAGGGTAAAATTTGCAGGGGTTGGTGGAAAAAGTTAATCGATATGCATGTACTAGGACCGTTCCTGTCAGAGTTGCAAAAAGTTGGTGACCAAGAAGGTTATATTCGCGGCTACAAAGAAGGCCAACAGTCCATATCCAAATAAACAGAAAAAGGTCCACGGAAAGTTATTCGCAGGGCTTCTTGCTTTTCACAGCTACGTGGACTTGCTTTGGCGGCCCAGCGCATACGCAACGGCATCTGAAAGCCCGCAGATTTGCACTATGACCTTGTGTGCTTGTTCATCGTGCATGGCCGCAATATTGCCTGCAACTTGAGGCTCGCTGGTTTTGATTAGTGAGGCTCTGATGGTCAGAAAGTCATTTCTCAAAGAGTCGACCGGAAAATCACCTTGGAAAATGCTTCCAAATCCAGTGTTGTCGTACATGCCTATCAGCTTGTTTTGGGGTGAGCCGGAACTGTTGGCCAAATGACGAACTGCGTGGCGAAGCTGTTCAGCACAGCGTCCTAGATGTTCTTGCATTAGGGTCCAACTCTATCCCGATGGTACCTTGACGCCTTTGGGATACGTGTATACAGTCTCACCGCATGGAACGTCGCGGTCAACCGATTTCTCCCGGTTTCTTAGTTAGAATGTCTCAATTCGGACAGCTTTACAGCACTTCTTAGCGCATCGTACTCCGATGAAAAAGAAAGACCTGGCGCCAAAAATGGTCCTCTCCGTCCCCTGTCCTACGTGCGGGGTTGCTTCGGGGAAGGGCTGTTTGCTGCAATCAGGTGCCCCGCGCTCAGCACCACACGTAGACCGGAGGCTTTCCGCTGCTGAGACGCTCGAAAGAAAAAACAATTCACAGTCATGATGCTTAAAGATAAGCGTGGGTTGCAGGAAGAACGCAGCAAGACTGAAATTGAACAAGCTCTCGACCTGTGTGCGGGATTTGCAGACCGAGTGTGTGGGGAGCCCCAAGACGCAGCAGAATATCCTGGGCCCTTGGAGCAGTCGATTGCGACCAATTGGTCCCATCTTCCGATTTCCGAACTAAGGACCAGCATTTATTGTAAGGATGGCTCGCTCTTGCCAGCCTGATTCACGAGAAGAACCAACTACTTAACATATTTGCGTCTGCCTTCACAGGTGCTGTCGTGTTGGCATACGCGCAAGGCGCAGGTCTCTCTTGGCTGAATCTCGCTTGGTGTTCGGGCCAGGCTGGCGGGCCAGCTATGATTCAGGTAATTCCTGTAGACCTTTTTACAGGATTCACCCGCTTCCATACGGCTGGAATTCCTATTAACAATGCGACGCATACCGGGGTCTGCGTTCCAGGTACTGAAAGAAATGCCCGGGAACGACATTTGGTCCTTTATGCGCGAACATCCCGAATTAAGAGTGCCCGCACGTTGGTAATAGACATGAGCGAAGAAGAGTGGCGCCAATTCTGCCGAATAAAAGTCTTAAAGGGAACACGAGAAGACTTTCTTCAGAGGAACGCGCTTGGAGAGGTGCGCTAATGCGAATCGATCGATTCATGGGATTGATTACCCTTGTCACTTTGCTTTCTGCGGCAGTCCTGGTGCTGTTGCTTCATGGCATACCTTCCGTCTTTGCCCAGACTGCCACACCTCCCAGCAGTTCGATCAGTAGCAGTTCGGGCCCGGTCTCGTGGGATTTTGCTGCTGTCGGCGGCGGCACGGTGACTAACGTCGGCATACAGGACATCTGTCCGCCCGGCATGTGCGACGATCACGACTTGACCGTGGTGCTCCCAGCGCCAGCGGCAACTTTTTATCAGTCGATGACAGCGAAGCTGACGATCAAGTACACCTGGACCAGCACCGTGCCTACCGACCTGGACATCTTTGCCATCAGCCCCAGCGGCGCCGACCATGGCCCGGGGTCGCCCGACGACACGTCGACAGGGCCAGGTGAGGAGGATCTGACGGTCACCGATCCCATTGACGGAGTCTGGCACATCCGCTCGGTCGCCTCAATGGCGCCGGTGCCTACAACGGCTCACGCCTTGGTAACACTGACGACCGCATCGCGACCCACGACACCCCCACCGCCTCCACCGGCGCCAGGCGCGCCCGCCTTCGTGAACTATCCCGCTCCCCCGGACTGCTCTGGAACGCAGCAGCCCCCGAGCTGCATCCAGCCCTCACTGGGGTCATCAAGTGCTGGGGAGCATGGTGCGGGTGAACCTTCGATCGGCGTCGACTGGAATACGGGCAAGACCTTCATTGAAGCCGGGAACCACACGCTGCGGGTGACCTTCAATGATTCCGTTAAGTCTGCCACGGCGTTTTGGGAGGACAAGCGCTCGCCCTTCGCGCGCGTGAGCCTCGATCCTATCTTGTTCACCGACGATGGCCATTTCGGCGGCTCGAACCGAACCTTTTCGTCGCAGCTCAACGGTGTCACCAGCGAGCTGTCCTTCACCGACGACGACGGCGACACGTGGTTGCCGACTCAGGGTTCCGGCCAGCCGGCAGGCGTTGACCATCAGACAGTAGGGGGCGGCCCCTACGCTTCACCCGTGCCTGTGACTCGGACGTCGTATCCACATGCGATTTATTACTGCTCACAAGACATCGCTACCGCCTTCTGCTCGCGGAGCGATGACGGCGGCCTTACGTTCGGGCCGGGTGTTCCGATCTACTTGTTTACGACCGTCAACGGCGTTGACCGCCCTATTGCCCCGGGAACTTGCGGTGGTTTGCACGGGCACGTTCGCGTTTCGCCTGACGGTACGGCTTACGTACCCAACGAGAAGTGCTCGGACGCGAGCAATGTGAGCCGGCCCGGGGTGGCGGTCTCCACCGACAACGGCCTGAGCTGGGTTGTCCGGACGATACCGGATGCTGTGAGCATCAGCCCAGGCAGCGACCCGTCCGTTGCAGCGGGCAGCAGCGACACGATCTATTTCGGTTACGTCAACGGTGATGGCCATGCGAAGATCGCCGTTTCGCAAGACCGCGGCTTGCACTGGTCGAAGTCCAAAGACACGGGCACTCCGTTCGGAATTCAAAACGCCGAGTTCGCTGAAGTGATCGCCGGCGATGACAACCGTGCGGCTTTTGCATTCTTGGGCACGCCGACGGCTGGCGACACGCAGTCGGCCGATTTCCTCGGCATTTGGCATTTGTACGTCGCGTTCACGTACAACGGCGGTCGCACCTGGACCACCGCAGACGCAACATCTGCCGACCCCGTGCAGCGCGGCTGCATTTGGAACCAGGGCGGCAGCAACCCATGTCGAAATCTACTGGACTTCAACGACATCACCGTGGACAAGTTTGGGCGCGTAGTGGTGGGCTACGCCGACGGCTGCACCGGCTCGTGCGTGAACGACCCCTCGCAGAACGCTTCCGCTGGGCCTGCCAGTGCGCAGGATGCACTGGCCACGATCGCGCGGCAAGTGGGTGGCCGAGGACTGTTTGCCGCTTTCGACGGCACGCAATTTGGCACCAGGAGCGGTGACAACGAAGGTGGTGGGCAGCTTTGCTATGGCGACCCGGCAAGCGGTGTCAGCGACGATCAGAACTGCAATAAACATGACGGGCATTGAAGTCAGGCCTAGCGTAGCGCGAGGATAAGTACGGAGCCCGGCGCGAGACGGGAATCGCGCGGCAGACTCGCAGATGGGGAATCCATCTTCCTAATTGGAAAAAGATATGAACTGCAGGTACGCGAAGCGATCTGTGTTTTGTGGATTTTTCTTGTGTGCGATTGCACTGCCCGCTAGACAAGCGCCGGGCCGTTCGCCGCAGAGGCGAATGAGCGGCGATGCCGGAACTTTGGCAAGCGGCAAGAAGGACGCGTGCACCCTGCTTACCAGCGCGGAAATAGAGGCCGTCCAAGGTGAGCCGGTAAAAGAAACTAAAGCCAGCGTCCAGCTAAATGGCGAGATGCTGGTGTCGGAATGCCTCTTCCACACAACCAATTTTCCGAAATCGGTTAGTGTCGCGTTGGCCGTACCCGCTTCTGCGAAGCCCTCCGCGCTCGCGCCGCGCAAATTCTGGCAGAAGCAATTCCACGCAACCGACGTGGAAGAGGACAAAATGCGGGCCGCGGGCAAGAAGGCGCAGAACCCAGAGCCTGAAGATGAAGAAGCACGCAAACCGCGACGGATTGAGGGGCTCGGTGAAGAGGCGTACTGGGTGGGGACCCCGATCACGGGCGCGCTCTATGTCCTGCAAGGAGATAACTTCGTCCGCATCAGCATCGGAGGCGTTGGCGAAGAATCCGTGCGCATCGAAAAATCAAAGATCCTGGCCCGCGCTGTCGTGAAACGCCTCTAATTGCTCGTTCCATTTCACTCTGGCTAAGTGAAAAAGCCATTCAAAGGAGTCGGGGAATTAAGTTTCGGTCCGCGCGGGCTTAGAATTGGAAATAGACAAACGCATTGAGATTGCTTCCTGAAAAGAGCGCGAGTACGACAAGAGCGACAGCCGCGACGCAGGTCCGAACGACGTAAGGCGAGGCTGCAAATGGGTACTCTTGATTGCTGGCTTCCAGCAGAAGGTCTGAAAGGAACAAAGGTACAGTGAAAATGCAGAGCATTAAGAACGCCGCAGCGTACTCACTCCGCCATGCGAAATGGGACAATCCCGCCAACAGTTGCACCGCTGAAGTGAGTGAGGTCGCCCGGAAAAACGCTAGGCTCAAGCCGAGAACATTGAAGGTGAGAATTCGTTGAGCCCAGAGGGAGAAAAAACCGCTGGAAAGAGCGGGGAGAGTAGCACTCTGAGACTTCGCCTTGACCGGGAAAAAGTAACGCTCCACAGACAACACTGCACCGTGGATGGCGCCAAAGATGACAAACGTCCAATTTGCGCCATGCCATAGACCCGCGAGAACCATGGTAACGAAGAGATTTCGGGTGGTTTTCCATTGCCCCCCAGCACTTCCGCCGAGAGGAATGTACAAGTAATCGCGAAGCCAGGTGCTCAAGCTGATGTGCCAGCGGCGCCAGAAATCCTGAAGACGATTGGCGAGGAAGGGCTGCCGGAAATTGACCATAAAATGGAAGCCCAGCAATTGAGCGCTTCCGCGCGCGATATCGCTGTAACCGCTGAAGTCTCCATAAACTTGCCAGGTAAATGCGTACGTTCCGAGCAGCACAAGCCAGAAATTTGAAGGGCCGAACTGACCGCCAAAAACGGCGTTTGCCAGAACGGCACAATTATCCGCGACCACGCATTTTCGGATGAGGCCAGAGAAAATCAACATCAGGCCATCGAAAAATCGATCCGCGTCGAAAGTGCGTTCCTCCTGGACTTGCGGGAGCAGATGTCCCGGCCTTTGTATCGGCCCGGCAATCAAGTGAGGGAACAGACTGATGAAGAGACCATAATCGAAGAAAGACCTGGAAGGTTCGATCCTCCCTTTGTAGACGTCCACGATGTAGGCGACTTCCTGAAACGTATAAAACGAAATGCCTGGCGGAAGGATGATGCGAATCAGGGGCAGCGGGATATTGTGAATTCCAAGGTTTTCGAGGGCGCTTAGGAAGGAGCCCGCGAAGAAGTCAAAGTATTTGAAGATCCCCAAAATCATGAAATTCAAGACTAGCGAGAAGATGAACCACTTCCTCCGGTGGGGGTCCGAGCGGCCCGGTGCGATCTTCTGTGCGATCAGGAAATCCACCGTGGTGCTGCCAATCATTAGTGCGAGGAAACGCCAATCCCACCATCCGTAGAAAAAGTAGCTGGCCAGGAGAAGGAAAATATTTTGGGCGCGGTGCTCGAAACGCCAGTACAACAGCACTACTGGTATCAGAAAGAGGAAATAAGCTGGGGAGTCGAAGAGCATGGCGTCAAGTTAACTCATTGTTTTAATGTTTTCCGTAGCCTGCTGCACGCGCACAAGGATATTCAGTCGCATGTGGAAGAGACAATCAGTGGAATCAAGGAATTGGAGCCAGGGGAATACCTGAATCCAGGACGAACAGGACGTTTATGACGAACTGTGAATGTGCAACTCCTCAGAAATACTTTGACTTACGATTCCTCGCGTACTCTCGGGAATTGTCCGCCCAGTATTTAGGGTTAAGACCGGATTGTGAAGGGGTTCGGCATCCGTTACGGTTCCGCACGGGCCAAGTTTTCCCCTGGTCAGCGTAGCTGGTTTGAGTTGACAGTTGCGGTCGAGGGTACCTGGCCTTCGCCGATTGCGGGTCCTTAGAATTCTGGGACTCCAACGGCGGTAGCTTCTCTGGGGAGGAACAATGGGCATGCGGAATCAGCAGTGGCCGTGGTTCGCGATCCTGGCGAGGACCGGCAGGGAAAAAAATGCCACCATACTCCTGGAGAACGCAGGTTATGAGTGCTACTTGCCCGTAGTCAAGTTTACCCGCCAGTGGTCCGACCGTTTGAAAGAGATTGAATTGCCGCTGTTTCCCGGATATCTCTTCTGCCGGATGAACCCGCACAACAGGCTGCCCGTGCTGATGACGCCGGGCGTGATCCAAATCGTTGGAATCGGTAAGACACCCATTCCCGTTGAAGAGCACGAGATTGATGCAATCCAACGCGTTGGAAAGAGTGGCATTTCGCTAATGCCCTGGCCGTATCTGCAAGTCGGCCATGTCGCTCGGATCGAAGATGGGCCTCTGCGGGGCATGACCGGAATCGTGATCAGAATCAAGTCGGGATTGAAGCTCGTCTTGTCTGTTAGTTTGTTGCAGCGCTCGATCGCCGTCGAAATTGATCGTAGCTGGATCGGCTCGGCATATCCCCTCAGACCAGCCGCACATCAGACAGGGTCTAGCTCGATTAACTTCTCGTCCCATCGATCCAATCAACTGGAAACCGCTTAAAGACTTTCGTACTTAGGAACCAGCTGCGCAGCCCACACAGAACCAAGCAGATGAAGAGAGAGTAATGCACCTCCTTGTGTTTATCGTCGCGCTTCTAGCATCGGCAATCTTTACGCGCTTGGTCCGTGATTATTCCATCGCTCACGGATGGGTGTCTGTCGCGAGTTCGGATCGTCATGTTCATACTCGTCCGATACCGCGGCTGGGCGGAGTCGCTATTTTCCTGACACTCTGGTGCATTGTGCTGCTGGCACATTGGCTGCCAAAGCAGTTCGGCACTCGCGAATTTACTTTGCCGTATCTCACTTTGAAGATACTGGGGCCGGCAACCATCATTTTCCTGCTTGGTCTGATAGACGATTTTTGTGGACTCAGCGCGTATATCAAGTTTGCGGTGCAGGCCGGCGCAGCTGTTCTTTTGTTTTGCAATGGTATTGGAATCTCTCAGTTGTCGATCCTTGCGAGCCATCCCCACTTAGGATGGTTGGTGGGACTCCCACTTACAATTCTTTGGGTTCTGTGGATTACCAATGCTTTCAACTTGATTGATGGCCTTGATGGGCTAGCGGCAGGATCGGCGCTGTTCTCCAGCCTAGTAACTTGTGTGGTGGCGATTTTGTTCCACGGTGAAGGCATTCTATTTCTGACACTTGCATTAGCGGGCGCAATCGCCGGATTTCTCCGGTACAACTTCAATCCAGCTTCGATATTCCTGGGTGACTCTGGCAGCCTGCTGATCGGGTTTCTACTGAGCGCAATCGCTCTCGCCGGATCGCAGAAATCTTCGATCATAGTAGCCGTTGCGATCCCCATCGTTTCTCTCGGGCTCCCGATTTTGGAGGTCGCCGTCGCGGTGATGCGGCGGTTCTTGAGCCGCAAACGGTTATTCGACCCTGATCGTGAGCATATTCACCACAAGTTACTCTTGCGCGGTATTTCGCATCGACAAGCCGTCTTGGTGCTTTATGGCGTGAGCGCCTGCTTTGGCCTATTCAGTCTACTTTTACTTAATCCTGGCGGCGCCGCTGCCGCAGTGGTGCTGGTGGTGGTTGGGATTGGCGTCTTGATTGGCGTCATGCAATTACGCTATCACGAGTTTTTGGAGTTAGGCCGAGCGGCCAACCGCACCCTGAATCAACGTCACGTGATCGCAAATGACATAAGCATTCGCCGGGCCGCTGACGCTCTGGAATCATGCACCAGTTCTCGGCAATTCTGCCAGATATTGCGGCAGTGTCTTAAACCCATTGGATTCGATGGTTTCGGCCTGTACTTATCGTCAGAATTGCCAGTCGAGGTCGAGCTTTGTCCATTGAACCAGGTCAGTAGGTCCAAACTTCAATTCTTTTGGGATCAATCACTGACATCATCAGAAACAAATTGGAGTTTCACTTTCAGCCTGATGAAACACAACGGAGAGCAGCTGGGCGGTTTCACTCTGTATCGAAGGAACGCGGCATCTCCTCTTTGGATGGATCTCGACGTCTTTACGGCGACTGAATTCTCCAGTGCAGTTGCGATCGTTGTGGAGAAAATGCAGAGTTCCTGGTTTGTTAAGTCGCAAAAAGAATGGAGTGCGATACCTGCATTCGAAACAACCGGTCCAGTGATAGCTTCAAGGATACGTCAATCCATAGCGGTTCCAAGTTCTGGCTAAAGCTCAAAATCAATGTCCGTCACGACAAATG
>Ga0209118_1001643_pt1 | contig 10152 bp, 8 predicted proteins | sample BlaSpr_A8_Ref_M1_FD_187988 | JGI IMG/M metagenome (GOLD analysis project Ga0209118, IMG submission 187988) | Forest soil microbial communities from Thunder Bay, Ontario, Canada - Black Spruce, Ontario site 2_A8_Ref_M1 (SPAdes) (version 2) | ecosystem: Environmental > Terrestrial > Soil > Boreal...
GGTCGCGGTGGCGGCAGCCGCCGTCGGCCGCGTGGCCTGGCGGCGGCGGCAACGGCGGTGCGCAAGCTGCCGCGGGGCGATGCGGCGCCTCGGCAGCGAGGCGGCTTTCACCGCGCTCGACATGACGGAACGCACCGAGCAACTCGTCGGCGACGTGCGCTACGAGGTCTGGAGCTGCGCCGCCTGCGGCGCGACCGAGAAGCGTGGCAAGGCCCGCGACCTGAGCGGCACCGCGGCTCTCGCGGTCGCCGCGCCGGTCGGCTCGGCCGCCTTCCTGCGGCGCCGCGCCCAGGCCGGCCTGTCGATCTGGTCGCCCCCTGCTTCACCCCCGGCGCCGGGAACCTGGCCGGGCACCGCCGCTTCCTTGCCAGCGGTCCCCCCGGAGGCGCCGCAGCCAGGCGATCACTCACCCACGACCGAGCGGCCGCGGCCGGCGGGCGGCTGATCCCCTGCCCAGGTCGGCGCGGGCAGCCCCATTCGCGTGCAATGCGTGTTTTCTTTGGCTGGGGAGGAGATCGCCCGCTTGGAGATCTCCCCTTTCTAGCTCAACCCCAGGTGACTGAGACGCCTTCGACCTCCTCGACCAGCCGGTCGACGAGATCGGGGCCGTAGGCAGTCGCAGGGGTCTGGAAGCCCACGCGCAGGCGGCCGGCGAGGACGCGCTGGGCGATCCAGAGGGCGGTCCGGGCGGTGAACAGGTGTACTTCCGGGCCGCGCAGACGCGCGGTGACGCGATGGCCGGCGGCGTCCTCCGCCTGCGCCCAGATCCGGGTCAGCCCGCCGGCGAGATCCCGCTCGCCGGGCCCGGCCGGCCGGTGAGCGATCGCCTGACGCACCAGCGCCTGACCGGCGCGGGAGGCGAGCAGGGCGCGGACCGGCGACGCCAGCGGCGAGCGGAGCAGCCAGCGCCGCATGGCGGGATGGACCGTGTAAACGTCGATCTCGGGGTAGACCGAGCTCCACCAGGCGCTCGCCAGGTCGCCGCGCCAGGGATCGGTGACCGCGACGCGCCGCCCGCCGCCGAGATCGAGCGCCAGCCGCTCCTCCCCGGGGCCGGCAGGCACCAGCTCGCCGCCGCGGCGCCTCACGCCGCCGCCGCGGCGCAGGTCGCGAAACACCGTGCGCAAGGTGCCGCGCGACATCCCGCCGACCGTCTCGATCGCCAGGCGCAGCCGGACCGCCGAGGGCAACCGGCGCTTGAGGCGCGCCGCCAGCGCGTCGGTCGGCAAGACCGCGAAGCCGACGCCCGGCATCAGCATGATCCCCGCCTCCCGCGCACGGGCGTCGAGGCGCCGGATGGCCTCGAGGTCCGGCACCTCTCCCGCCAGGTCGAGGTAGTGAACGCCGCCGCGCAGGCAAGCCTGGGCGAGCGGCGGACCGGTGTCGGCAAACGGGCCGGCGGCATTGAGCACGACCGCGACGTCGCCAAGGGCGCGGCCGACCTTCACCGGATCGGAGAGCGAGAAGGTGCGGGCGGGCAGCAACAGCGGATCGGCATGCGCCGTCACCTTCTCGAGGTCGCGCCCGGCAGCCAGATGCGGCAGTCCGGCGGCAGCGGCCAGCCGCGAGATCAGACCGCCGACGTAACCGGTCACGCCATAGATGAGCAAGTTCGATCGCATGGAGATGATACGCAGCTGACCAGCAGTCGTTCTGGTCCGCGAGCCGCGGCGGTCCAGGCCTGGCGGTTTCCGACTGCCCGCCGCCGTCTGGGCATCGGTTAGACTTCCGACGCCGGTATCGACCAACCTGGAGCGCCGCGGCTGGCGACAGGCGGAGTCGCGGCCGGACCGCCCTCACCCCGCAACCCACCTTCGCACCCTCCTCGCACGTCCCGCAGATCATAGGAGATCATCGATGAACCGCCTGCCGCTGCTGGCGTCTTGCGCCCTGATGCTGCTGCTCGCCGCCGTGGCGCCGCGTCAATCGCCGGCGGCGCCGGCCGCACCGGTGAACCTCGACTTCGAGCAGGGAGAGTTGGGCCGGATGCCGGCCGGCTGGCAGATGACCGCGGCCTCGCAGCGGGCGGGGTTCGGGGCCGACCTGACGGAAGAGCAGCCTTACCAGGGCAAGACCTGCGCGGTGGTGCGCGGGATCACTTACAGCCGGACCCCGGGCACCGCCACCCTCATGCAGAGCTTCGCCGCCACCGCCTACCGCGGCCAGCGGGTGCGCTTCCGGGCCGCGGTGCGCACCGACGACAGCCGGGCGCAGCTCTGGCTGGCGGTGGAGCGGCCGGGTCAGCTGCCCGGGTTCTACGACAACATGGCCGACCGGCCGATCGCCTCGAGTCGCTGGCAGGTCTACGAGATCGTCGGGGAGGTGGCCGCCGACGCCACCAGGATCGGCATCGGCCTCACCGTCAACGGCGACGGGCGGGTCTGGATCGACGCCGGGGCCTTCGAGGTCCTGGGGCCGGTCGCGGACGCGCCGCCGCGGCCGCTCAGCACGCGCGGCCTGACCAACCTCATCGCCTTCGCCCGGTTGCTCGGCTACGTCCGCTACTTCCATCCCAGTGACCAGGCCGCGTCCGCGGACTGGGGAAGCTTCGCCGCCGCCGCGGTCGCCGATCTGGACCCGGCCGCACCGGCGGCCGCGCCGGCCGACGGCGACAGCCTCGCGGCGGCATTGCTGCGCCTCTTCGCGCCGCTGGCCCCGACCCTGCGGGTCTTCGCGACCGGCCGCCGGCCCCCGGCGCTCGAGCTCGGCCCACCGGCCGGGGTGGCACCGGCCGAGCTGCGAGTCTTGAGCTGGCTCCACGCCGGGCTGGGCGCCTCCGGTGGCCCGTCGCTCTTCTCTTCCGTGCGGGTTCGCGGCGAACCCGGAGACCCGGGCAAGCCCGCGATCGGCGACGTGGATCCGCGGGTCCCCTTCGCCGCGGACCTGGGCGGCGGCGCCTCCTGCCTGCTGCCGCTGGCGGTCTGGGCCGATGCCGCGGGCACCCTGCCACGCTTCCCGGGCAGCGCGGTCAGCGGCACGGCGGTGCAGATTGGCACAGCCGCGGCGGGTGGTGCGGCCGCGGGCAGCTCGGCGCCGGGCGGCCCGGCCGCGGGTGGTGCGGCGGCGGGTGGCGCAGCGGCGGGTGCCGCGGCGACGGGCGGAGCGGCGGCCATATCGGCCGTGACGACGCCGGCGGCCGCGCCGGTGTCACCGGCCGATCGCAGTTCCCGCCTGGCGATCGTCATCCTGGCCTGGAATGTCCTGCAGCACTTCGACCCCAGCCTCGCCGCCGGCGGCGTCGACCGCGCGACCGCCTGGCGAAAGGCCCTGCCGGCGGCGCTCGAGCAGGCGGCGGAGGGCACCGGCGCCGAATCGCTGGTCGACACCCTGCGTCGCATGGTGGCGGTGATCGACGACGGCCAGGCCACGATCGTCACCGCCGGCGATCGCCGGACCTATGGCCTGCCGCTCCGCTGGGACTGGATCGAGGGCCGGCTGGTGGTGACCGCGGTCGACGTCGCCGCCGTCCCCGGCCTGCATCCGGGAGACGCGGTGACCCGCATCGAGGGGCGCGAAGCGCGCTCGGAGCTGCAGGCGACCGAGGCGTTGGCGGCGGCGGCCACGCCGCAGTGGCGGCGCTGGCGGGCGATGGCGAACCTCGCGCTGGGGGAGCGCGGCGAGCCGGTGCGCCTCGACGTCGAGCCCTTTGCCCCGGCGGCGGGCGCCGCCGGGGCGGCTGGCGGCGCGGACCGCGCGGGCACGGGCGCTTCCGGCGCTGCTCGCGGGAGCGGCACGAGGGGATTGCCGACGCGGGCGGTGACCGTCACGCACAGTGCGCCGCCGGGCGAGCTGACGAGCGCCCAGCCGCACCCGGAGGCGGTGCGCGAAGCCAGTCCGGGCGTGCTGGTCGTCGACCTCGGACGGCTTTCCGAAAGCGAGCTCGCCGCCGCGCTGCCGCGCCTGGCCGCCGCCACCGGGATCGTCTTCGACCTGCGCGGCACCGTGCGTTCAACCGACTCGCTGCTCGCCCATCTGGTGGCGGCGCCGGTGGACTCTCGCCGCGAGATGATCCCGACGTGGCCCCGGCCTGACCGCGAGGCCGTGCGCTATCAGTCTGCCGAAATGTCGATCGTGCCCGCCGCGCCTCGCCTGCAAAGCCGTCTGGCGTTCCTCAGCAGCGCCCGCGACATCGGCGCCGCCGAAACCCTGCTGGCCATCGCCGCCGAGCAGCACCTGGGAGCCATCGTCGGCTCCCCCACCGGCGGCGCCAGGGGAAGCGTCGACAGCGCGCCGCTGCCCGGCGGATTCACGCTAATCTGGACCGCCACCCGTCCGGCCGCCGGCGCTCCTCCGGCAGGCGCTCCGGTACAACCGACCGTGGCGGTCTCCCCGACCCGCCGCGGCATCGCCGCTGGCCGCGACGAGGTCCTGGAGAGGGCCCTCGCACTGGTGGCGCCGCCGCCCGCCTAGAACCCGGCTCCTTGACGGCCAGCTCCGTGATAGCTCGCCCGGGCAGCGCGCCGCCGTTCTGCGCGCAATTCTCGATCGCCTCGCCGCGGCGCCGCCGGGACGGTTGACGTAGACGTACAGCGCTGATACCTTTTGTACGTATCACTCGGAGGCCCTATGAACACCAAGCTCACCCTGAAGCTCGACAAGGAAGTGATCGAGAGAGCCAAGCTCTACGCTCGAGATCGGGGGATCAGCCTCTCGCGGGTGGTGGAAACCTACTTTCTCGGCCTGACTCGCGACCAGGAAGCCTCGCGTGACCTGACCGGGGTTGTCGCCGAGTTGGCCGGCGTTCTGGCCGGCAAAGATGTCGACGTCTCGAAGCAAGCCTATGCTGACTACCTGGTCCGCAAATATTCATGAGCACGCGGGTCTTCCTCGATACCGACATCGTCCTGGACCTGCTACTCGGGCGGGAGCCGTTCTTCGCCGCGGCGGCGGATCTCTTCCTCGCCGTCCAGGACGGCCGGATCGACGGTTGCCTCTCGCCGCTGGCTTTTTCCAACCTGTTCTACATTCTCAGGCAGCAAGTGTCGGCCGCCGATGCAGTAAGAGCTCTCCGGAAGCTCAAGCTCCTCGTGCGGGTTCTCCCCATCGACGAGGAAGTGGTCGATCTCGCGCTCGCCTCTTCCTTTACGGATTTTGAGGACGCCCTGCAGTACTACACCGCCTTGGCCCACGACGTCAGCGCCCTCGTCACCCGCAACAAGCGGGATTACCGGGCGGCCAAGATTCCCGTCCTGGATGCCCGGGAGTGTGTCGAGCTATTCGGAGCTTCCCCGTAGCGGCCAGCAGCGCGGCAGCGACACTACTGCGGGCGCTGGTAGGGGGTGATGTTCTCCCACTCGCTGGCGTCGGAGCGGGCGACGACGGCGACGACCGGCTCGGTGTCGCTCAGGTTGACGACCTCGTGGGGGACGCCGGGCTCGATGAAGATGAAGTCACCGGCCTGGTTCTCGATCGACCTGGCCAGCCCCGGGCCGTAGTCGTGGCGGACGTGGCCGGCGAGGATGTAAAGCATCACCTCGAAATCGACGTGGACGTGGGCGTAGGCGACGCCGCCGGGCGGAATGGTCGCCACGTTCATCGACAGCCGGCGGGCGTTGACGTTCTTGGCCGACAGGCCGGTCTTGTAACGGATGCCGTTCCAGTCGCGATGGGTGGCGCTGCCGCGCACCACCAGGATGCCGTCGCCGCCCTCGACGCGGCGCGTCAGGTCTTCATCGCTTGCCGGTTCGGACATCGCTTACACGTAAGGCTCGAGCTCGGTCCAAGTATCGGTCTCGAGCGTCTTCTTGAGATCGACCATGAAGCGGTCGGCGTCGGCGCCGTCCACCAGCCGGTGGTCGTAGGTGATGCCGAAGTAGCACCGGGTCCTGATCGCCAGCGTGTCGTTGCCGTCCTCGTCCTCGACCACCACCGGGCGCTTCTCGATGGCGCCGACGCCGAGGATCGCCACCTGCGGCTGATTGATGATCGGGGTGCCGAAGAGGCTGCCAAAGACGCCGGGGTTGGTGATGGTGAAGGTGCCGCCCTGCACCTCCTCGGGCTTGAGCTTCTTTCCGCGCGCGCGCTCGGCGAGGTCGTTGGCGGCCTTGGCGAGGCCGATCAGGTTGAGGTGGTCGGCGTGCTTGATCACCGGCACGATGAGGCCGTGGCCGAGGTCCACCGCCATGCCGAGATTGATGTCCTTCTTGTAGACGATGTTGGTGCCGTCGATCGAGGCGTTGACCTTGCGGTGCGCCTTGAGGCCGTTGACCACCGCCTTGAAGATGAAGGGCATGAACGTGAGCTTGGTCCCCTCCTTGCGCAGGAAGCCGTCCTTGGCGCGGGCGCGGATGCGGGCAATGCGCGACATGTCGAAATCGAAGATGGTGGTGACGTGCGCCGAGGTGGCCTTCGAGTAGACCATGTGGGCCGCGGTGATCTGCCGGATCTTCGACATCGGCTCGATCTCGACGTTCTCGCCCTCGACATAGGCAGGCACGTAGAAGCCGCCGGCCGGCCGCAAACCCTGGGGCGCCGCGGCAGCCGGCGAAGCGGCGGCCGCCGGCACCGGCACCGGGGCAGGCCGGGGGGACGCCGGCGCCGCCCGCCGCTGCTCGAGGAAGCTCAGGATGTCTCCCTTGGTCACCCGGCCCTGGGCGCCGGTGCCCGAGACCTCCTGCAGGTCGACACCCTCCTTGGCGGCGATGCTGCGCACCAGCGGGCTCGAGAACTTGCGCAGCCGCTCGCCCTCCGTGAGCTCCTCGCGGTCCGACTCGCGGGCGAGGTCCGAGTCACCCTCGTCGCGGCGCACGTCCTGGCCCTCCCGCGCCGCCGCATCGCCGGCCGGCGGAGTCGGAACGCGGCGCGGTCCGCTCGCGCCGGCGGCGGCAGCGACGCCTTCGCGGGCCGTCTCCTCGCGCGCGGCGGTCTCGGCGGCCGCGGCCACCTGCCCCTCGGGGGTCGCTGCCACGGGCTGAGCGGAGGGGGGGGCCGGCGCGGATTCCGGTGCGGGCGCCGATGCAGGCTTGGCGCCGGCCGTCGTCGCAGGGGTGGTGCCGGCGGCCGGCGCAGGGGCAGTTGCGGCCGGGGCCGTAGCACCGGCAGCTGGCGCCGGGGCAGCGGCGGCCGGGGCAGCGGCGCCGGCAGCCGGAGCAGCAGCGGAAGCGGCGGCGGCCGGGGCCGGCGTGGCCGCTCCGCCCGAGGCCGGGGCCGCAGTAGCAGCGGCAGGAGCTGCAGCCGGCGCCTGGGCAGCGGCGGCGGGGGTCGCCGCGGCACCGGCGGCCTCCCCGGCCTCGCCGATGGTGGCGACGACTTGATTGACCGGGACCGTCTCGCCTTCCTGGTTGCGGATCTCGAGCAGCACGCCGGCGGCAGGGCTGGGGATCTCGGCGTCGACCTTGTCGGTCGAAATCTCGAACAGCGGCTGGTCGCGCTCGACCTTGTCGCCGATCTTGATCAACCACTTGGTGATGGTTCCCTCGGCGATCGACTCCCCCATCTGGGGCATCACGACTTCCGTAGGCATGGCAATCCGTCTCCGCTTGCGATCGCTTCCGATCAGTAGCTGGCCAGCTCGCGCACCCGGGCGGCGAGCTTGTCCACGTTGGGCAGATAGGCCTCTTCCAGGGTCGGACTGTAGGGCACCGGCGTGTCGGGACAGCAGAGCCGGTGAACCGGCCCGTCGAGCCAGGCGAAGCCGCGCTCGGCGATCCGCGCCGCGACCTCGCCGGCCACCGAGCCGCTCAGCTGCTCCTCCGTCAACACCAGCACCCGGTTGGTCTTGCGCACCGTCGCGAGGATCGCTTCCTCGTCGAGTGGCTTGACGGTCCGCAAATCGAGGACTTCCAGGTCGATGCCTTCTGCGGCGAGGCGCTCAGCCGCCTCCAAGGCCACGTAAAGCATAGCACCGTAGGTGATGACCGACAGGTCGCGGCCCGGCCGCGCCAGGCGCGCCTTGCCCAGGGTCACCGGCTCGCCGTCGCCCCCCATGACCGCCGCGCCCGCCTCGGCCTCGGCCGCCTGCGGCCCCTGCCTTTCCGGTCCCTCCGGCCGCTCCGGCCGCGTGGTGGGCAGCTCCTCCTTGATCCGGCGGTAGAGGTACTTGTGCTCGAAGTAGAGCACCGGGTTGGGGTCGCGGATCGCCGCCTTGAGCAGGCCATAGGCGTCGGCCACGGTCGCCGGCGCCACGATCTTCAGGCCCGGCGTGTGCTGGAAGTACGACTCCGGGTTCTGGCTGTGGAAGGCCGAGCCGTGGACGTTGCCGCCCGCCGGCCCGCGGATGACCAGCGGCACCTGCTGTCCCCAACGGTAGTGGTTGGGGCCGGCGAAATTGACGATCTGGTTGAAGGCGCAGGAGATGAAGTCGATGAACTGCATCTCGACCACCGGCCGCATGCCGAGCATGGCGGCGCCGATCGCCGCCCCCACCATCGCCGACTCGCTGATCGGGGTGTCGATCACCCGCTCCGGCCCGAAGCGGTCGAGCATCCCCGCGGTCACCCGGAAGGGTCCGCCGTAGGTGCCGACGTCCTGGCCGAGCAGGAAGACACGGGGATCGCTCTCCATCTCCTCCCACAGCGCCTGGCGGATCGCCTCGAGGTAGGTGACCACGCTCACGTCGCGTACACCCCCACGAAAGCGCGCTCGGGCGGCGGCATCGGCGAGGCCAGCGCGAAGTCCATCTCCGCCACCAGCTCGGCGTCGATGGCCGCCGCGACGCGCGTTAGCTCCTCCGCGGTGGCGAGGCCGCCGGCCAGGAGATGGCGCTCGCAACGCTCGATCGGGTCGCGCTGCCGCCACCGCTCGAACAGCTCGGGCGGCACGTAGCCGGCATCGTCGTGCTCGGCATGCCCTTTCATCCGGAAGGTCTTCGACTCGATCAGCGTGGGGCCGCCGCCGGCGCGGGCGCGCTCGACCGCCCGCTTGGTGACGGCGTGGACCGCCAGCACGTCGTTGCCGTCGACGATCTCGCCCGGGATGCCGTAGGCCGCGGCCCGCGCCGCGATGTCCTGGATGCGCATCTGGCGCGAGGTCGGCGTCGAGTAGGCGTAGCCGTTGTGCTCGGCGATCACCACCAGCGGCACGCCGAGCACCGCCGCCAGGTTGAGCCCCTCGTGAAAATCGCCGGTCGAGGTGCCGCCGTCGCCGATATAGGTCAGCGCCACCAGGTCGCGCCCCTGCATCCGGCCGGCCAGCGCCACCCCCGCCATCACCGGGATCAGCGCGCCCAGCATCGAGATCGGTGCTACCAGCCCGCGCGAGAGGTCGCCGAAATGGGTGTTGCCGTCCTTGCCGCCGGTCGGACTGCCGCCCTTGGCCATGTACTGCATCATCACCTCGCGCGGTTTGACCCCGCGCACCAGCATCGATCCCAGGTTGCGGATCAGCGGCCCCATGAAGTCCTGGGGCGCGAGGGCGTAGGCGCTGCCCACCGAGGTCGCCTCCTGGCCGCGGCTCGAGTAGAGGCCGCCCACCACCTTGCCCTGCCGGTAGAGGTTGCCCAGGCGCTCCTCGAGCATGCGGTTGAGCTTCATGAAGCGGTAGAGCTCGAGCTGCTGGACGGCGGTCAGCTCGGTGGACGCCAAGCGGTCGGAGGGCGCTGGCGCGGGCGGCGCGCCCGCGGCCGGCGTGGCCGACGGCGGCAACGCCCGCGAGTCGTCCGGCGGCGCGAAGCAGTTCTGCGACGTGATGGTGGTGGACGACATGGAGAACGTCCACAAGCGGCTGCGAGGGATGCTGCCGAGCCACCTCACCATGAACGGCCTCACGAGCGCCCAGTCGGCGCTGGCCAGCGCCCGCGAGAAGGTCTACCGGGTCATCCTGGTCGACACCGACATCCCGGACGTCAACAGCGCGGTGCTGGCGCAGCAGATCAAGGTCCTGCAGCCGCACGCCGCCTTCGTGGCGCTGGCGCTGCGCACGAACGCCCAGGACCAGACCAAGGAGCTGAGGGACCAGGGCTTCGGCGACGTGCTCTACAAGCCGTTCACGCAGGACCACGTGGACGACTTCCTGGTGCAGTACTTCGACAACCAGGACTTCCTGACGAGCGAGGACAACCTGCTCAAGGTGGCGCCCTTCGTGGGCAAGCCCGAGCGCCTCGACCGGTACTTCGCGCGCCTGCTCGTCGATGAGGTACAGCCGCTCGCCGGCGCTGTCGAACACGGCGCCGAAGTCGGCTCCGACCGCGGACACGAGCCTCTTTGCCTGACCGAT
>Ga0209118_1001646_pt1 | contig 10144 bp, 11 predicted proteins | sample BlaSpr_A8_Ref_M1_FD_187988 | JGI IMG/M metagenome (GOLD analysis project Ga0209118, IMG submission 187988) | Forest soil microbial communities from Thunder Bay, Ontario, Canada - Black Spruce, Ontario site 2_A8_Ref_M1 (SPAdes) (version 2) | ecosystem: Environmental > Terrestrial > Soil > Boreal...
GGCCGGACCGTTCAACGTGATGAACCGAAAGAGGAGGAAGTCAGAAGTCTCCACCAGCTCTGGCAAGATCACCTTGCCATCGAAGGCCGTGAAGGTGGCGTAGTAGACGTGGGTGCCGTCATCGTTCTGGAAACAGACGAACCGGGCGTCTTCGATGCCGTTGCGTTGCGACGGCGTGGCCGGGAAAATGATGCGTTCAGACAGCCCCTGTTGGGGCTGAAACTGAACCTCGTAATTGGACCGGGCCAGCATTAAAATTCCCCGGATCGTGTTCCGATCCGACACGCGGGACTGCTTGATTTCGGCTTCGAGATTGGCGCGCAGTTCTTCCAATGCAAACGACTCTCCCAACTTGTCCATAACCCGGCGTGTGAATCCGCTGGTCAATCCCAGCTCAAAAAGTTTCCGCTCGAAGAGCACCTTCTCGTAACGGGGGTTCGGGATTTGACGCGGCTCGGTGAGGAAGCCGGCTGGGGGTAGGACCTCGATCCGATGGTCGACGTGGATGATACCCGTCCGAAAAGTGATGGAGGAGATGTGTCCCTCCCCGGTGGCGCGCAAGCTAAGGATAAAACGCAGAGCGCCGGGAGGCAGGTCAGACTGGTCAGGGTGCGGGACGATGGACGGATTGAACAGGGCTGCGGATTCTAAGGAGAATTCGCAAACGAAATAGGAACCGATCAACAACTTTCTTTGTTCGGAAATTTTCTCATCGGTCAACAGGAGGTCTCGGACCTGTTCGAATCGTTCCAGAAAGGATTGGTGGATGTGCTGGTGTCGCTGGGAGAATTCGGCGGATACTTCGTCCAGGAGAGGGCCGACTCGGTTTTCCGGGAGCGACATGATCCTGGCGATAATCCTGCTGGCCCGCTGGGGATCCTCCGGACTGAATGGCCGCAGAAGAACGCGTGACTGATCAGGCCTGAGGACCGTGGCCGTGCGTTTGACGTGAATCGAGTTGGCGTTCATGGACTGGTTATTCCGGAGAAACGAGACCGGAGGCCGCGAAACTCGTCAGCATATTTTGCGCCAAGCGCATCTCCGCCAACGAAAGCAAGAAGGCCAAGGTTGATTCCGTTTCCTGGTTCCGGTTGACCCGATCCACGTGCAACCCATCACGGCAACCGCCTGTTTTGGGAGAGCAGAGTTCCAATCCGAGATCGTTCCAGCCGATGAACCAGTCGAAGGCACGTTGCGCCTGCTCGTACCGCCAGAGGTCTGATGTGGCGCGATAGTCTTCAAGACAGGCTGAGACCATTGCTTGCGCCTCGATGGGCGGCTGGTCATAAAAATGGCATGCCGGAAGAACCCAGTCGAATCAGTCATCCGCGAGAGATGACTCAACTTCAACTCCGCCAGGTTTTCAAAGCATGCGGGTCTACCGATCCGATGCGGGTCGGCAGGAGCGCTGGAAGGATATTCGCGCAGATGCAGTGATCGTCTCCATGAGCCCACCAAGCTATCCCTCGGTATGGTTGCATCCCTGCAGAGTCCGCTGCTGTTCCGCCTGGCTAAATCATTGTACCTCGCATCGTCGGAATTGGCGCTGTCGCCGTGGGGTCCCCTTGCGGGTTACGGAGGTCACGGACGCTCCTGCCCAGGGCGCGGAAAAGATGCTCTTGATTCGGCACGCTCCCGCTCGTGGAGTGCCACGAGCAAAAGCACCAGAGCAGATTAGCTTGGGCTACGGTCAGATCTCGTTGTCCCACTGCTTTAGAGGTTCTAACAAAACCCAATTGCAACCCACGTTCCGGCAGACTGTGCCCGCCAGAGTGCACAATCATGAGGGCTTTCACCTCCCTGTCCCTGAAGTAAGCCGAAAGTCTCTTTTGACATTTTGCGCCGGAGGGCTAGGATGGTTGGCGTTTAACAGGGAGGGCGATCATGGCGAACTCAGCGCAACATCGAGCCTGGATTTCGGGGATACGTTTGCAATCGGCAAGTGTCGCGGTGGCGTTAGCGTTCATGCTTGCGCTGGCGCTCGCCACGACCCAATTAACTCAGGCGCAGACTTTCACCGTACTTTACAGCTTCACTGGGAGTCCGGACGGGGCATACCCCTTCGCAGGCTTGGTGCGGGGCGTGAAGGGCAACCTCTATGGGACTACCTACTTTGGCGGCGCTTCCAGCTATGGAATGGTGTTCAAGCTGAATAGCAAAGACAAGGAAACCGTGCTGTACAGCTTCACCGGCGGGGGATATCCCTACGACGCTTTGATCGACGTGAACGGCCAACTCTATGGCACCACCTACTCCGGCGGCGCTTCCAACTTCGGAACAGTGTTCAAGGTAAATCAGAGCGGCAAAGAGACCGTGTTGCACAGCTTCACTGGGAGTCCGGACGGGAAATATCCCTTCGCAGGTTTTCTGCGGGACGCGAAAGGCAACCTCTATGGTGTCACCATACTCGGCGGTCGCTTTGGCAACGGAGTGGTGTTCAAGCTCGATAAGACTGGCAAGGAAACCCTGCTGTACACCTTCACTGGGGGGGCGGATGGGGGAGTTCCCCTCTATTATGGAAGTTTGGTCATGGACCCGGCGGGCAATCTCTACGGAACCACCCAGGGGGGCGGCGCTGGCTTCGGAACGGTGTTTAAGGTAACTGGGAAAGGCAAAGAGACTGTGCTGCACAGCTTCACTGGGCCTCCGGACGGGTTGGCCCCCTTCGCAGGTCTAGTCCGGGACGCGAAAGGCAACCTGTATGGCACCGCACTCGGCGGCACCTCCGGCAACGGAGTGGTGTTCAAGGTCGATAAGACTGGCAAGGAAACCGTGCTGTACAGCTTCACTGGTGGGGCGGATGGGGGCAATCCCTTCGAAAGTCTAGTCCTGGACGCGAACGGCAACCTTTACGGCACTACCGAGGTCGGAGGCACTTCCCAGCTCGGAACTGTGTTCAAGGTTAGTAGCAAAGGCAAGGAGACTGTGCTGCACAGCTTCACTGGGGGGGCGAATGGGGCAATCCCCTTCACAGCTTTGGTCTGGGACACGAAGGGCAACCTCTACGGGACCACCGAACAGGGTGGTGATGTTACCTGCAATCCCCCGTATGGATGTGGAACGGTATTCAAGCTCACCCCCTGATGACGATTGCAAGAGCCGGGTAGCAGCTAGCGTAGACCTAAGTGCCTAGTGGTCACAGGCTGATGCTGCCTGAGTGGGGGGGCAGCAGAACTCGCTGGGTGTGAGTTTTGTTAAACACTCTTATAGATGCATGGCTCGAACGAAAAGTCCCACAAGGCGAGGCAAAAGGCCGCCGGCAGTTTCCTCAGCGTGAAGCTCGAGAAGTATCTATCCCGGCCCACTACGAAGGCCACATCTGGTACATTGAGACTTTTCACGAAGGACTTCCGCAAGATGGTATTGGCTGCCCCGTGGATTCGAACCCCGAGATGCTGATTCAGAGCAAGATTCAAATGAGAGTGGTTGAAAGCGCGTGTGACAAAATATCTCTTGATAGCGACGTATAATCCCTTTGCCCGCCGCTGTCATCGCGTGCTGCGGCTGCATCGTGGGCAAGTCGAAGAGGTGGCGCCGGAACCGCTCCGGCGTGAGAGTCGGCGTAGACAGAAGGTGTCACGACTTTGGACATTTTCCTGCACAGTCCGGATCAATGGAAGGACTGGTTCTGCAGCTGGCTTTCCCTTTAGGCCCATACATCATTATGCAATCAAGATACCAACGAACCCAAGTTCCATAAGGAAATCCGGTTCATCATACTCCGTACCCGACTGCCGTTTCTCTGCAACATGGCTACAACAACTTGCCGGCACACTGGGGAAAGCACGGCGCGTCCTCTTCTTTGCGCACTACGAGGTGGAGCATTTCGATTGATTTTTCTCCTTAGTTGATCTCCTGCCGAATGGGTGACAGAACTGTGGTCACAATAACACGCCCTACGGGTTGCGTTGACCTATGAAGATCAGTTAACGTAGCGGCTGCGCGATGGGTGCCGCTTGTCGTGCGACTTCCTCGACTCCGGCAGCCTTTTGTCCGCCTTATATATGGTTTCTGGCAACCGGTCCTGATGGCGGATCGCGTCGGCCTGCAACCCTATGATTTGGAACTGGTCACGGATCGTCTTCCACGCCGAGGCAAGATCGTCACGGGTTGGCTGCTTCTTAGGCTTCGGCTGCTTCATTACGCCCCTCCACGTTTGGATACAAAGGACGACACTGCCGTTGCCCTCAATTCTGTCGGCTCACCCCCAGAGCAGCGGCAGTTACTTACCCTCGTGGCCGCAAGCTCAGTGCGCTTCGAAGCAGAAGGATAAAAACTACAAATATGAGATACGCGGAAGTGTGTCACTAAATCGTGACGGGGGAGTTATATTTACCGCCAAGACTTAATTTCTTCCTTTAATGTCTAGCAGGCACATTTTACATTATTGGCGGGAGCATTTACCGCAGCATCAAACCCCGTTCAGAAAATCGGAATCGCGTTGAAACAGTCTGAATTTAGGAATTTCGGGTGCATTCGTTCAAAAATCGGCAAGGTTCAAAGGCGATTCCGATCGGCTTGTTGCTTACTTGAAACTGCCTGCATCGGAGCCGACTCGTCTCAGTCGCGTGACGCTATCCCGTGAGTGGTTACCCACACATTGCTACCGTCAAACGCCAACCGCGATCACGCCTCCAGTCTTAAAGGTACCCAGATTCTTGCCGTCACTGGTCCGTAGCTTGCCCACCGTGCCGTCGGGCGAATTGACTACCGAGATGTGTCCCCGCCGCTCGTTCCTCGACACCTGATGTACTTCCGTGACTTGCTCGCAGCCTCCGAGGTTCATAGCCTACCCTAGTGAAAATCAGATTTGTATTACCGCTGATTCTCGTAGCTGGCTGCGGTGGCCTTCAAAAGCCGTCCGTGTACCACCGAACCGCAGCCCAAACTCAGCTAGCCTCGGTGTCGGCGACTCTCAACACCGTCCAAGAGGGCCAGACGACAATGCTGACGTGGCAGACCACGAATGCCAATGAGGTAACGATGGACGGCATTGGCATTGTTTCACCCAACGGACCACGCCACTTGCCGACCGGCTCGACTCCCTATTACCTCGCCGCCAAACGGGACGACGGAATCCAGGAAGCTGTGGCACAGGTTGCCGGGAACGCGCCAACGTCACCTGCCCACGTAATCCTGATCATCGAGGAAAACCGCAGTTTCTCGACCGTATATCCGTCTGGGATGCCGTGGCTTAGCGCCTTGGGCGATGCCTATGGGATCGCCACCAATTATTTCTCCGATGAACCGGGATCGATGCTTGATTATTTGTGGCTCTCTTCCGGAAGCGGTGAGCACGCCTTTGGATGCGGGGGATGGGGATGCTCGAACATCATCACCAGCGACAATATATTTCGCGAACTCGACAAGAGTGGCTTGTCGTGGAAAGTGTATGCCGATTCCCTGCCCTATGTGGGTTACATGGGCGTTAAATCCGGCGAATACGTAAAACGTCACAACCCCGCTCCGTGGTACAGCGACGTGGCTTACCATCCGGCGAAGCAGAAAAACATCGTCCCGTTCACGCAGTTCGCCAACGATCTCGCGGCCCAGCATCTGCCAAATTACTCACTGATCATCCCCAATCTGCTACATGATGCCCATAGTGGCACGCTTGCCATGGCCGATCGCTGGCTCAAACAGTACATCAGGCCCGCTCTGAGCAGCCCGTATTTCAAGCTGGGGGGCAATGGAGTAATGTTCATCACGTTCGACAACGGGGACGGCGATAAGCAAGGCCAAGTGTTCACGGCGGTGATCGGCCCGGATGTTATCCACCGAGTGAAAGTGAACACGGCGTTCCGGCACGAGAACGCGTTGCGCACAATAATGGAACAGCTCGGCCTTAAACACTTTCCTGGCGCGAGTAGAACCGCTGCGCCGATGCGCGAGTTTTTCAAGTGAGACGTGATCCTTGCGTTGTTTCTAGGGAACCTTGCCTACTTTGCTGCTAGGGCGCCGCTGTCCTTCGTTTCTGTCGCTCAAGCCACACCATAATCTACAAGTGCCATGCACGTCTGGCACTTGGTCCTGATACTGCAATTCGCTAGGATCATGGAATGGGCTTAGATTGCTTGGTCGTGACTTGCGATCCCACTCTGTTAGGTCAGATCAAGGCAAATTTCAGCGCGCGCGGAGTTTCGCTGGATCTCCGGCAGGATTCTGTAAGCGCAGTCGAACTCGCATCTCGCCGCCATTGGGACGGACTGATCATCGACTGTGATGATGTAGCCGGAGGCATGGAAGCACTCGTCAATGTACGAAGCAGCCGGTCGAATCGAGAAACGCTGATTGTCGCGGTTTTAAACGGTTCGACCAACAGGGAAACGGCTCTTGACTTAGGAGCCAACTTCGTACTCTGCAAACCGATTGAGGAGAGTCGATTGCTTGGCGTCCTGGATATCGCCCTTCCCAAGATGGAGCGCGAACATCGCAGGTATTTCCGATACGACATAGATTTGCCGGTGCGGTTTCAGAATCACCTTGGGCAATCCTTTAGCACCACGATGAACAATGTGAGCGAGGGCGGAATGGCCATCAGACTGGTTGATCCGGTGCATCTCAAAGGAGTCGTTCCGGTAGACTTTGACATTCCAAGCGTCGAGCCACAGGCTTTTCATGCAAAAGCGGATATTGTTTGGAGTGACTCGTTCGCAATGGGCTTACGCTTCTTGCACATCGAAAAAGACTGTGAAGTGGCTCTTCAGTCATGGCTAAGTTCGTTAGAGGCGCAATTGCAATTCCGCGGCTCAACTGAACGCATCGGATAACAAGGACTGCCGTCATACCTTTTCCATTGCCGTGATTGCCTGAAGCCTTTCACAAAACAGTTGAGTCTTCACGATTACGAACAGGGCGGTGTCGTCTGCCCATTTTGCGGGAGCAATGACGTGGAACGGCAACTGTCCTTTTCTACACCTTCACTTCAAAGAAGTGCGCTGATCTTGAATGAACCGGCGGAGCCGTCGTCCCGCTTCCAAGATGAAGGCCGTTCAGATTGATCAGTGCCCTCAGTAATCCTTGACCGTTCTTGGAGGCAGTCTATTGCGCTCTGCGTACCACGGAATGGTGAGCCATTCAGCCGGGAGTTGTTGAGGCGCCACCGTGCCCAGAAACTCCGGTCATCTCCCATTCGCCGTGGTTCCACGCCTCGATAAATCGTCGGCGCACCCCTCGCATGACCGTGGCCAGGCTCTTTTTACCAAACCTCAGGGTTTGACCCATCCCCCTAAAGTCCCGTTTTTCCACCCTATCGTGGGAGAATTCTCCTCGATCAGACCCAGACTTGCGGTTGATCCGCTCCCGCCGGTGGGGTGGAGGTGGCGGCAATACGGAGGGTGGCGGTTACGCGCTTACAGGAGACCGAATGGAGGGGGCCCACCGCTGAACCGCGCCAAATTGGCCGTACCCGCTGGCTCGTGGACAATTTGTCCCCTCCGCGTCGCGGGCGTGCCCGCCTAAGTCTTTGCTAGACAATGTTCGATATCTCCAACATGCGACTCAGTGGGAAGATCCAACAAGGACTCAAAACTGCACTCAGGGACTCTCCTTAAATGCGTACGAGACTCTTGTACAGTTTCTGAAATTGTCGTTAAGTTTCATTGCCATCCCCTCTTGCAATCCGTGATTTTCTGGGTGCTCGAATAAGAGTCGCCTGGACTATGCGCAGAAAGTCTTCTGCTCACGATTGAACAGGTCCAGCCCAGAGCTGTAGCAGGGGTGGTCGCGCTCGACGTGGAAACGGGAGCAGTTCCACTAAAGCCAAGACTTGACATAATGTCAACGAAAGGGTGAAAGTCGGAACTCCGACCGGAAGGAGACACAGCATAGAACCCCCAAAACCAAGTGATTTCTGAGGAAGTGACGCCACGAAATACCAGTTACGCCGGAAGGAGCACGAACAGTCGCCAACGGTGACCTGTGATTAGACTCCTCTCCGCATCTTGTTTTTATTGTTGTTGACCTTAGAGGAAGAACAAGCCACGGAAGCTACTTCGCGATTTTCGCATGCCATCGCGGGTAGCTTCCCAAAGAGCTGACTACATCGTCGCTCTGGCCAAGAGCAAGACACTAGACGATTTCGGCGAGGAAGAGGCTGCCGATGCAATGCTTAACCCCTATATCCTCGAAGGTGAATGACCGCGACCAATCGCGACGGTAGGACTACCTAGCAAGTACCCCACCCCCTTGAACGCCACCTTGACACCGGTAGAGGTCAGACGAACGACCAAGGCGGTCAACAAGCATTTGAAATAACGGGCTGGAGAGTCACAGCTTTGATGAACCGCTGCGCTGAAGCTCCAGAAGGATCCGTATTCCTCGATAAAAATTCTCCTTGTTATAAGCTGTTTCCCAGCGGCTCAACACTGCTTTGAATTCGTGGTTAGCTTTCTTTAGAGCGACCTGCGCCCGGGGGCGATTTCTCCTTATGCTTATCATAGAGTGCAGTGCCTCAACAATCTCTGGCTCAATTCTCTTACGTGACTTCTGAGCATTTTTTATCCATCGAGGCGGGATGTTCGCCCGGAACTTCAAAAATCCACGAGTCGCAGAACCGGAACTCGACGCAAAGAGCTTGGCCGTCCTTGGCATACCTACACCTCCCGATGCGGCCCGCCGATCAGTCGTCAGGCCGATCTTACTTGCGCTGCCTTAAAGGTTAATTTACGTCTACTCCAAGCTTTTGACAAAAAGGTTTCATTTCGACCCACCGGTACGCTTCGGGTGTAACTGACACCGGTCACTAGGGTGGCGCTGTGCCGAAAACCGTGGGGAATAAATGTACTCACTGCCGCGATGAGAACTCGTCACCAACTCGTCACCAAAAACAGGCAGTGTTTGGGGTGTTTTGAGGTACGTGGTATGCGGAAAAGCAAGACAAAAGGGCTTTAGGTTGTTGACCTCAAAATTGACACGGTACACGTGCGGTCTCAATGAGCGTAATGGCCTGGTTTCATCAACCATGCAAGTTCATGAAAGCGAAAAGTTGCTCACAAACCTTTCTGTGAGTGGGCTCGTTCCGAGCAGACAGGCAACCAATTCAACGCTGGCACCCTCCAATCGCCGCACCAACTACGTCTAGCTTGAAACAGGGAGTGATTCATGACAGGCCTACATCTGGCCTCGATTTCGAAAACAAGCTTGCGAGGGGCAAGTGTCGCACTGGCGCTTGCGGTCCTGCTCGCCCTGGGGACCCAGCGAGCGCAAGCTCAGACCTACACGGTCCTCTACGCGTTTAAAGGCGTTCCCGATGGAGCAAATCCGGCAGCGGGTTTACTTCGGGACGGAAAAGGCAACTTGTATGGCACGACCCAGTACGGCGGCGATGTCAGCTCGTCGTTTTGCTCAATTGTTGGCTGCGGCGTAGTGTTCAAGATCGATGCTGCCGGGAAGGAAACTGTCCTGTACCGCTTTAACGATGAACACGGAACCAACCCGATGGCAGGTCTTGTCGGGGATGCGAAGGGGAATCTCTACGGGACCACTGTTTCTGGTGGTCGTTTCGGTTTGGGTACAGCGTTCATAGTGACCCCAACGCGCAAGCAAACTGTAATCCACAACTTCAAAAACGGAGCTGGAGGATCATACCCAGAGGCGCGGTTAGTTCGAGACTCGTCGGGAAATCTCCACGGGACCACTTCCGCGGGAGGAAATTCCACGAACAGCGGCATCCCCGCTCGCCGCGCTGCTCAAATGACTGCGGGGTAGTGTTCAAGATCGCGCACTGAGGTCATTATGCGCCTCCAAGCGATACCAGTTCATTCTGGATCCCGCGTTTGCCGCGCCGGTTCACACTACGGGCCTGCGGCCTTCAATGATACGAATGAGCAGCACAACCACCGCTAGTACGAGCAAGAGATGGATAAAGCCGCCCAAGGTGTAAGAACTGACAATTCCGAGCAACCATAGAACCAGCAGAATCACGAAAATGGTCCAAAGCATGTCCGCCGTCCTTTCTCCGCCGAGCACCGGTTTGTGCCAGGGGTAAGAATGCAGGGTAAGAATGAATGAATGTGACGCCGCAAGCAATAGGGGAGATACCCTCGGGAGACTCTGATTAAGCTCTCCGCTTTCCACAGCCAGTCAAGTTAGAGTGTCTGAGTAAATGAGACAGAGGAGCCTAGCGATGATGACTGGCTTTGAG
>Ga0209118_1001647_pt1 | contig 10142 bp, 7 predicted proteins | sample BlaSpr_A8_Ref_M1_FD_187988 | JGI IMG/M metagenome (GOLD analysis project Ga0209118, IMG submission 187988) | Forest soil microbial communities from Thunder Bay, Ontario, Canada - Black Spruce, Ontario site 2_A8_Ref_M1 (SPAdes) (version 2) | ecosystem: Environmental > Terrestrial > Soil > Boreal...
GAGACGCCGTCGCCCACACGCGAGACGCGTGCGCTACCCAGAGTCCTGCCGATCGCGCGCGGTTTCTGATCGACGTCTTCGGCCGCGACAACGTTGTGGTCGAAATCCAGCGCCATTTCCTGCGCGGCGAAGATCGGATCAATCAACGGCTCTGCGATTTGGCGGAACAATGTCGCTTGCCGGTCATCGCGACCAATGGCGTGCGGCACGCGCGCCCGAACGGCCGGCAGGTCCTCGACGTTTTCACCTGCATCCGCGAGCACACGCATCTCGATGCCGCCGGCAAACTCTTGAGCAAAAACACGGAAAGACATTTAAAGAGCGACGTCGAGATGCGCGCTCTTTTTCCCGATCGTCTCGACGCGATCGAGAACACGGCCCGCGTCGCAGAGCGCTTCGAATTTTCTCTGGAAAACATCGGCTACGAGTTCCCGGCGTTTCCCGTGCCCGATGGGCACGACATGAATTCCTTTCTGCGTACGATGACACTCTTTGGCGCGCAGCAGCGTTACTCCTCCATCAGCACCGCGGTGAAACAAAAGCTCGAGGAGGAATTGCGTCTCATCCAAAAGCTCGGGTTCTCCGGTTATTTTTTGATCGTCTGGGACATCATCAATTTCTGCCGCGAGCACAACGTCATGGTGCAAGGCCGCGGCAGCGCCGCGAACAGCACGGTCTGTTATTGCCTCGGGATCACGCCGGTCGATCCGGTGAGCAATAATCTCGTCTTCGAGCGCTTCCTGAGCGAAAGCCGGAAAGGCTGGCCCGATATCGATCTCGATCTCCCAAGCGGGGATCGGCGTGAGAGCGTCATCCAGGAAGTTTACCGGCGTTACGGCAGGCACGGCGCGGCCATGACCGCGAACGTCATCACTTATCGCGGGCGAAGCGCCGCGCGCGAGATCGGCAAAGCTTTAAATTTTTCGGCCAACATCCTGGATCGGTTCTCGCATCTTTTCGGGCACGGCGATTTCCCGCACACGCTCGATCTCGTGGCGCAGATCGAGCAGGCCGGCTTGCCGAAAGCCCATCCGCGCATGCCGGCTTTCATCTCGCTCTATCAATCCATTTACGGATTGCCGCGGCATCTCGGCCAGCATTCGGGCGGCATGATCATTTGCCAGGGAAAACTGAGTTCCTTTGTGCCGCTGGAAAATGCTTCGATGCCGGGACGCGTCGTGGCGCAATGGGACAAGGACGATTGCGAAGATCTCGGCATCGTGAAAGTGGACCTCCTCGGGCTCGGCATGATGTCCGTGATGCAGGACGCGTTCGAGCTTTGCCGCGAACGCGGCCGGCCGCTCGATCTCGCCCACATCCCGACGGATGACGCGCCCACCTACGAGATGATGCAAAACGCCGACACAATCGGCGTTTTTCAAATCGAGAGCCGCGCGCAGATGGCCACGCTCCCGCGGATGAAACCGAAATGTTTTTACGACGTTGTGATCGAGGTCGCGATCATTCGGCCCGGCCCGATCCAGGGCGACATGGTGCATCCGTATCTCGCGCGGCGGGCCGGTCGCGAAGAGGTCACTTACTTCGATTCACGTCTCGAGCCGATTCTGGCCCGCACTCTCGGCGTTCCATTATTTCAGGAGCAGATGCTGAAGATCGCGATGATCATGGCGGATTTTTCCGGTGATGAAGCCGAGGAATTGCGCCGTGCCCTCAGCTTTCATCGTTCGCAGGAACGAATGGAGAAAGTGACCGTGAAACTGCGCGCCGGGATGTTGCGCAACAACGTCACGCCGGAAGTGATCGAGAAAATCCTGCAAGCGATCAGTTCGTTTGCGCTCTACGGATTTCCGGAATCGCACGCGATCAGTTTCGCGATCCTCGCGTATGGGAGCGCGTATCTAAAAGTGCATCGGGCTCCGGAGTTTTACGCGAGTTTGTTGAACAATCAGCCGATGGGTTTTTATACGCCGGCCACGATTGTCGCCGACGCCCAGCGCCACGGGCTCCGGGTTCAGCCGGTGTGCGTGCGGGAATCGGATTGGCTCTGCAGCGTTGTTTCCGACGATACGGTGCGGTTGGGATTTTGTGTGGTGAACGATTTGCGGAAAGAGCACGGTGAAGCACTGGTGGCAGAACGTGATCGCGCAGCGTTCGAATCGCTCGATGATTTGAAGCGGCGTGTCGGGTTAACGAAAGAAGAACTGCGGACGCTGGCGGAATTGGGCGCATTGAATTGTTTTGCCGAACATCGCCGCGCCGCGATGTGGCGAGTGGAAGAGACGGTGCACGACGATCTTCTCGGTAGCGCACGCGTCTCGCGTGCTGGTTTTGGCGTCTCGCCAAAACAATCTTTCAAAAGTTCGCGACGACGAGACGTCGTCGCCAGCACGCGAGACGCGTGCGCTACCCAGAATCGCGCATCGCCCCTCCTTCCTATGACCATGCCCGAGCGCGTGAAAGCGGATTACGACACCATGAACCTGACCACCGGGCCGCATCCGATGAAATTAGTGCGGACGCATTTGCCGAATATCTGGCGGGCGAGCGATCTCGCCTCGGCACATCACGGCGCCACGGTGGAGATCGCGGGCAACGTGATTTGCCGCCAGCGGCCCGGCACAGCGAAAGGTTTCGTTTTCATCAGCCTCGAAGACGAGACCGGAGTTTCGAATGCGATTGTGACGCCGGATTTATTCGAGCGAATGCGGCTCTTAATAACGGAAGAGCCGTTTCTCGTCATCGAAGGAGTGGTGCAAAATTCCGATAACGTCGTGCTGATCAAAGCGCGGGAGATCCGGCCGCTCGCCCACGAACAACTCGTCGGCACCGACTCGCACGATTTCCATTAATGCCGCGCCGCCGGAACTTGACGGCTTAAAGCCGTCAAGTTTTGATGCGTCTTCTTAATTGCAGCCGCAGCCCGGTCCGCATCCGTGCGAACCGACGGAACCAACGGACGGCCCCGCCGATCCGCCGGGAACGTGCACACCGTAGCCGCCGGAAATCACGCGCCGCACGGACTCTCCCGTTTTCGGATCCACCCGCAGCGGCTCGTCTTTCATGCTCTGCTTGACCTCGAAACGCCGGATCGGCTTCGAAGTATCGGTCGTTTCGTAGATGTAGATCGGCATTGAGGACCTTACTCCGCCGCGCGCGATTGTTCCTTCGGTTGCGCTGGTTTTTCCGTCGGCTTGTTATCGGATTCCATCCACTCGGTGTGAAAGACCCCCGGCTTGTCGATCCGTTCGTAGGTGTGCGCGCCGAAGAAATCGCGCTGAGCCTGGAGCAGATTCGAAGGCAAACGCGCGGAACGATAGCTATCGAAGTAACCAAGCGACGCACTGAAGGCCGGCACCGCCACGCCGTGCTTCACCGCCGTCGCGACGGCCACGCGCCAATTATCCTGCGTCCGCCCGATGATGTCGGTGAAGTATTGATCGAGGAGCAAATTGTGCAGCTTGGGATCGCGCTCATAAGCTTCCTTGATCCGATTCAAAAACTTTGCGCGAATGATGCAACCGCCGCGCCAGATCGTGGCGATGTCCCCGAAGTTGAGGTCCCAATGCGACCCCGCGCTGGCCGCGCCGAGTAACTCCATGCCTTGCGCGTAGGAAACGATCTTCGACGCGTAGAGCGCATCGCGCACCGCGCTGATCAATTCGTTCCGATCACCGGTAAACTTCGGGACCTTCGGTTGCGGCAAAATCTTCGAAGCAGCAACGCGCTCGTTCTTCCGCGAGGAAATGACGCGCGCTTCCACGGCGGCGTTGATCGTGGAAATGACCACGGACTGGCTCAGCGCAGATTGCAACGTCCATAGCCCCGTTCCTTTCTGGCCCGCCTTGTCGAGAATGACATCGACGAGGGGCTTGCCGGTGTCGGGATCTATTTTGCGCAAGACCTTCGAGGTGATCTCAATGAGATAACTGTTCAGATCGCCCTTGTTCCACTCGTCGAAGATGTCGGCCATCTCATTCGCTTGCAGGCCCGCCACATCTTTCAGGATCGCGTAGGCTTCGCAAATGAGCTGCATGTCGCCGTACTCGATACCGTTGTGGACCATCTTTACGTAATGGCCGGCGCCGTCCGGCCCCATGTACCGGCAACACGGCTCGCCATCGACCTGCGCTGCGATCTTGCGGAAGATCGGCGCGATGATCTCGAAGGATTCGCGCGAACCGCCCGGCATGAGCGACGGACCCTTGAGCGCGCCTTCTTCGCCGCCGGAAACGCCGCAACCCACAAAATGCAGGCCGCGCGCTTCGAGATCCTTGCACCGGCGTTGCGTATCGGTGAAAAGCGAATTACCGCCGTCGATGATGACGTCGCCTTTTTCCAAAAGAGGCGCGAGCTGATTGATGACGGCGTCGACCGGTCCGCCCGCTTTGACCATGATCATCGCCTTGCGCGGGCGCTTGAGCGCGGCGACGAATTCTTCCATCGTGCGGGTGGGCTGAATGTTTTTTCCCTGCGCCTTGCCGTTCGCAAATTTCTCCGTCACCTCCCACGTCCGATTGAAAACCGCGACGGTGAATCCCTTCGACTCCATATTCAGAACGAGATTTTCGCCCATGACAGCGAGGCCGATCAGTCCGATATCACATTGATTCGTGCTCATTTTAGTATCTCCTTGATCACGCCGGGAGGCAGCGGTGGCAGAGACTCTATCCGGTTCTTATAGCGCATGGCAATTTCCGTTTGTGAAGTTTCATTGACCGAATCGGCGCTCGATCTGACCGCGCTCAAGAGCGATCCGGACAGTGGCGCGGTGGTCGATTTTTTTGGCATCGTGCGCGGGCTCGAAGATGGACGGGAGCTGGCCGGGATCGAATACGAAGCGCATCGCGCCATGGCCGAACATCAAATCCGCGCGATCGCGGAAACGGCCTCGGGCAAATTCGGCCTGAGGCGGGTCGTGATTCGTCACCGGATCGGTTTTGTGCCCGCGGCGGAGGCGTCGGTTGCTATTCGGGTCATGAGCGGGCATCGCTCGGCCGCGTTTAGCGCGAGTGCCTGGATCATGGACGAGTTAAAACGCGTGGTGCCGATTTGGAAGCATCCCGTTTTCAAAGAAGCGAGTGAGACCGGCTCTCCGCAGAAGTTGCCGGCAATCCGTAGCGCAACGCCCGCCCTCTCATGAATTGGGCGAATCGTTTAACGATCAGTCGCCTGGCCCTGACGATTCTTTTTGTCGCGTCGCTCAATTCCAACTGGATTTACGGACGGACCGCGGCGCTGATTATTTTTTTGCTGGCCGGCATCACCGATTTTGTCGACGGCGAAATCGCGCGGCGCTACGGATCGGTCACCAACTTCGGGAAGCTGATGGATCCGCTCGTGGACAAGATCATGATGGCCGCGGCGTTTATTTCGCTCGTGCCATTGGGGGGGATTCCGGCCTGGGCGGCGACGACAGTGGTGGCGCGCGATTTTTTAATCACGGGTTTGCGCCTGATGGCGACGGCCCGGGGCCAGATTCTGCCGGCGGAACGGCTCGGGAAGCACAAGACTTCGTGGCAGATCATCACGGTAATTTTTTTCCTCGTCCTGCTGGCGGCGCGCGAGCTCGGGTATGCCGGCGCCGACACCGCTTGGTGGTTCCGCGCCTGGAATGAGGCCGGCCCCGTTCTCGTCTGGATCACGATCGCGTTCACGGTCTACTCCGGACTCCGCTACGCGTGGCGGCATCGGGCCGTCATCGCACCCGATCAATAGCGTCGCGCGCCGGCTTCGCTTCCCGGGCGCGCGCGCTACAGAACGCCCGTCATCCCGAGCGAAGTCGAGGGATCCCGAAGCACGTCGCGCGACTTTCACCGGGGTCCCTCGACTCCGCTTCGCTCCGCTCGGGATGACCTGCGCGCGTTGCCGCATGCGGCGGGAATTGCCGATCATTATGGAAAATCCGCTTAGCCGGGAACACTTCGTGCTCTTTTTAGAATTCCAAGTTAGCCGGCAAAATTCCCGGCTGGATTTGGCACCTCATGGCTATCGCGTCGAAAAACTCCCGGAAAGACAAAGCGCGGCGCAGCGCTCGCGACCGGTTTGCGGACATTGCTGTCCCCCGCCTGCCGCTGTCGGCCATCTTTGGGTTTGCCATCGTCGGTTTCGGCGGCGCACTATTCCTGGCCTACTCGCGTTTCAGCAGCGCTGACGCAATCACCTCCGCGCGTTCGCCCGACGAAGTCCCCGTCTATTCCGCGCGTGCTGTGCCCCTTGATCCGGCGCCTGAGCGCATCGCCGCTGAATCGGTCGCCCGGCTCCATCCGACAGTCGCGGCGCAGGCGGAAAGCGAGCGCACGCAGGCCGCCGAGCAAACTCAGACGATCGAGCCGAAGTCCTCCGACTCACTTTTCGCGTCGTCCGCGAGCGGCGAGCTAAAAGGTTTCCGTAACTTCACGAATTTTAGCGCTTCCAATCTTTATCTGGCGGTGACGGGAGGCAACTTCGCGACCGGGATCAGCGCGCAGACCAATGCGAGCGGCGATATGGCGCCGGACGCGGCGATGGACACAATGTCCATGCTTCCGGAACCTTCAGCCTGGTTCTGTGGCGTCGGATTGATAGCTCTCGTGGGCGCGCGCTTCCTTCGAGCGCGGTTGCGCCGCACGCGCTCGAGATTTTACCGGTTCTAAAAAGCTAAGCGTCACGCGCCCTCTCGAAAATCGCCTTGGAGCAATTCGAAGCTCGAAATGGGACTTGGAATTTACGGCAATCGCTGTAATCTGAAAACCCCAATGCAAAACGCTTTCTATTACTCCGAACTCGATCAACCGCATCCATCACGGACTCGTGCCATCCTGAAGGCACATCCCGAAGTGCGCCAGTTGATGGGCCGCAATCCTTATACATTTTTTATCCCCTGCCTGGTGTTGATCGCGCAGACCTCGATCGCCTATGCCATGGGGCGGGTTGGTCCAAATGGCTGGTGGATCAGTTTGATCGTCGCCTGGGGCTTCGGCGCGTTCGCGAGCCATTCCACCTATGTGGTCGTCCACGACGCCACGCACAATCTCATTTTCCGGCGCAAATTCCTGAACCGATTAACGGCGATCTTCGCGGACCTCCCCAATCTTTTCCCCGCGGCCGTCGGTTTTGGCGTCTACCATCTCAAGCACCATTCCCATCAAGGCGATTACGAAACGGATGCGGACATTCCGAGTCGATGGGAGGCGCGGCTCATCGGGAATAAGTGGTATGGCAAAGCCTTCTGGTTACTCTTCTTTGCCATTTTCAACCTGATGCGGCCGCCGCGTTTGAAAGCCTATACCATATGGAACGTCTGGACGGTTGTGAATGTGCTCACCGTCGTCGCCTTCGATATCGGCGTCGTGTATTTGTGTGGTTGGGGCGGCCTTTGGTATCTTTTCTGTTCGTTTTTCTTTTCCATCGGCCTCCATCCCGTGGGCGCCCGGTGGATCCAGGAACATTACACGCTTGATCCCGACCAGGAGACATTCAGTTACTACGGCCCGCTCAACCTGGTCGCGCTCAACATCGGATACCACAATGAGCATCACGATTTCCCCTCCATCTCCTGGAACAGACTGCCGAAGCTCCGGGCGCTGGCTCCGGAGTTTTACAATAACTTAAGGTACCATACTTCCTGGAGCCGGTTGCTGCTGCAATTCTTGTTCGACAAACGCTACACGCTCTTCTCGCGCGTGGAGCGAGTGGACGATTCGGCGCCGCGAAACCAGCGCGGCGCCATGGAGTCACGGGAAGCGTTAACCGGCGGCCAGCCGATAGCAGCTAAAGTGGGCTGATTTTATTTTATAGACGTTTCGCGGACGTTCTCATATCTTGCTGGGCTGCTTAATCGGATGACCATCAGGGCGATCGCTGTATCGCCGCTCATTCACGATGTGAAAGGAGCCATGAGGCTTGGAAAGGCCGCATGAGTTGATTATGAATTGAATCACCCGCGTTCTTCTCCCAGTCTAGACCCATCCCCATGAGTGGAAATAACAACAACCTGCCCGAACCGGAACCGAGCTTCGATGCAACGCGCGGACTTGGCGATTTCGTCGTAGGCGAACGCAGTGATCCCCTGGCGCCACCCGCTGGCTTTACAGAATGGCGGCAGAACACGGTCGCGTGGGCCGCGAAACTTTACGAACCCGACATGCTCGGCTCGGCCGATGCTCGCACTTCGATTCAATACGACGGCAAATCGCAGCCGGTCATAAATCTTTGCTCCTACAATTACCTCGGCCTGGCGAATCACCCCGAAGTGATTGCCGCGGCCACGAAGACGCTCGGGAAGTACGGCGTAGGCGCCTGTGGTTCGCCCATGCTCTCCGGCATGACCGATCTCCATCGAGAACTCGAGCGTGCCATGGCGAAATTTCTCGGTCGTGAAGATGCGATGCTTTTCAACAGCGGCTTCGGCGGCGCCCTTGGAACCCTCTCCGGGTTGCTGCGCAAGAGCGACATCGCGATTCTCGATAACCGGTCGCATCTCAGCCTCCGTGATGGCGCAGTCCTCTCCCGCTGCCGGCTCGACCGCTTCGAACATAACGATCCCGCTTCCCTTGAAGCGGCCCTGGCCCGGCGCAAAGACAAGCGCCAGCTCGTTGTCATCGAGGGGATTTATTCCATGGATGGCGATTTCGCCAACCTGGAGGATTTGCTCAACGTGGCTGAGGCACATAACGCCAGCGTCTTTATCGACGAGGCGCATTCGATGCTGGCGTGCGGCGAGAACGGCCGCGGCGCCGCCGAAATTTTCGGAGTCGAGGGGCGCATTCCGCTGGTCTACGGCACGTTTTCGAAAGCGTTCGGCGCGCTGGGCGGTTTTGTCGCGGGCAGTTCCGAGACGCTCGATTATCTCCGTTTTTATGCGCATTCCTATGTCTACTCCTGCGCGCTTCCACCGGTGGTGGTCGGAGCAATTCTGAAAGCGATCGAGGTCGCGACGCGCGAGCCGGAGCGGCGGACGCGGCTCTGGGAGAACGCCAATTATTTTCGCGCGCAGTTGAACGGGCTCGGGGTCGATACCGGCGACTCCACCACTTACATCATGCCGCTGGTGGTCGGCGATCGTGAGCGGATGTACCGCCTCGGCCACGAACTTCGAGGCCGTGGACTCTTCGTCGCCCCGGTGGATTATCCCGCCGTGCCGGAGGATCGGATCTGTTTCCGCGCCTGTGTGACCGCGAACCACACCCGCGCCGATTTGGATGAGGCGCTCAACATCGTTTCCGACACTTTCTTTCCCGCGCAGATGCAGCACGCGGAGCGATCCAGCTACGCCGGCTGATAAGCGCGCCGAATCACCGAGAGGCAAAGCGACGCTTCCTCAAACGCTGGCACGCTAAGCTTCGGTTCGCGAAAACTCGCGAGCGCGTCGGGCAACATCGACGCAAACCAATCGGCGTGGTGTGAGCCGGCGGAGAGCGCGCTCTCGAACCGGATCGACTGATCGCCAATTCGCAACGTGTCGTCATCGAGCGCGATTTCTCCGCGCTCACCGACGAGGCGCATTCTGTTTCGCCGCTCGTTCGCTCTCCAGGTGACGAAAATTTTCGCCTGGCCGCCAGGGAAAACGAGCGTCAGCGTGGCTTCATCCTCCGCATTCGCCGGCATGGCCCGATGGAGTGATGCTTGGACGTCGATCGGTTCCGCGCCGAACCATTGCCGCGCGAGATAGATCGCATGCCAGCCGTGATCCATCAGCACGCCGCCGCCGGCGATCGCGGGATCGCGCCGCCAGTTCGGCCGATCCGGATCGGCCGCCGCGCAATCCTCGATGCGCAAAGTCTCAATCTCCACTCCGCGCAATTCTCCGATCGCCCCGGCGCGCAACATCTCGGTGGTTCGCCTGACAATCGGCGCGTATTTCCAATTGTGGACTGGAACAACCGCGCGTCCACGTTCGCGCGCCAGGCTCCGGACCTTCTCCAGTTCCGCGAGATCCAGCAGGAACGGCTTTTCACATAGGACGTGCCAGCCGCGCGCGAGCGCCTCGAGCATCGGCTCGCCGTGGAGGGCGGGCGGAGTGCAAATATCCACGAAATCGATTTCGGTTTCGGTCGCCAACTCCTCGAACGTCGAGAATGTCGCGACGTCTGGCAACGATTCTTGCGCAACCTGCCGGCGCTCCGCGGTCCGATCGACTACCGCGACGATCTGTGCCTCGCGAGAATTCGCATAGGCCGGCCAATGACCATTCCGCGCGACCT
>Ga0209118_1001648_pt1 | contig 10140 bp, 9 predicted proteins | sample BlaSpr_A8_Ref_M1_FD_187988 | JGI IMG/M metagenome (GOLD analysis project Ga0209118, IMG submission 187988) | Forest soil microbial communities from Thunder Bay, Ontario, Canada - Black Spruce, Ontario site 2_A8_Ref_M1 (SPAdes) (version 2) | ecosystem: Environmental > Terrestrial > Soil > Boreal...
AGGCGCGCTACTTTGGACAAGGACGCGCTGGTTTATGACGTAGGGGACAAAGCCGACGACATCTATATCATCGTGCGGGGCGAGATCGAGCACGCTCTCGAGCCGGGGGCGCAAGCGCTGCGCCCGGTAACCATACTCGGCGCGGGCGACGTGTTCGGTTGGGCCGCATTGCTCGACAAATACCCACATCGCCTTGCTCGGGCCGTATGCAGGCAACCGACCGAAATTGTCCGCATCAATGGCGATGAGCTCTTGCGCCTGCTCGAGTCGGACCCGGAGGCGGGAAACGTCGTAATGAGCCGCTTCGCCACCATGATCACCCGCGATTACACTGTTCCCGATCTGATCGCACAGTTGCGCCAGCTTCACAGCCGCAAGCGTGACGGCGATGTCCAGGACATCAATCTGACGCTCTACCGGTTGCTGCAATGGATCAAAAGTCCACGGCCGTATCTGATGCTGATCGGCTTCGCTCTCTTTCTGGGATTCTGGTATTTCTCCGTCGAAGTCTGGAAGTTGCCGCGCTTTCGCGAGATGCCCGGCATCACCGTAGTAATCAGGGAATGGCTCAGCCCGGATCCAACTTACGGACTTTCGCTCTATACCGGAGAATATTACAAGCACATCTGGGTGAGCGTCTGGCGAGTGACGCGAGCGTTTTTTCTGGCGACCGTGCTCGGGGTACCGTTTGGCCTGTTTCTCGGTTGGTCGAAAAAATTCAAAGAGTATGTATTTCCCGTATTCGAAACGTTACGGCCGATCCCTATCCTCGCGTGGGTTCCACTGGCCATCGTCATGTTCATCGCGACGGAATCGGCGGTCATCTATCTGACGTTCCTCGCAGCATTCTTCGCGACCGCTCTCAATACCATGCTCGGGGTCGAGTCGATCGATGAATCGTTCATGCGAGCTGCGAATTGCCTCGGCGCCAGCAAATGGCAGGTTTTCCGCCATGTGATCGTGCCGGGGGCGCTGCCGTTCATATTTACCGGGCTCCAGATCTCGATCGGAGTGTCCTGGTTCTCGCTCGTGGCTGCCGAGATGGTGTCAGGTCAGTACGGTCTCGGTTATGTGATCAATACGTCATACACCATGGTGCGCTACCCGACGATCGTGATCGGCATGATCACGCTTGGGACAGTAGGTTATGTGACCAGCGCGATGGTGCGTTTGGTGGGCGATTATCTGATGCAATGGCGCACGCGCGAGCTCGCGCTCGGGGGACAATGATGTCGGCGGTGATCGCGGCTGCGCGGCCGCAAACCGGCCTGACGCGCGGTGCGATAGTCATCGACGACGTCGTGAAGATTTACGATCCCGACGGCGCCGCGGTGATGGCCGTCGATCACTGCTCGCTCGAGATCAAGGCCGCTGAAATCTGCATGATCGTCGGTCCTTCGGGCTGTGGCAAAACGACGCTGCTCAACGCAATTGCCGGATTTCACGAGATCACGTCGGGTCGTATCCTGCTCGACGGCGAAGTATTATGCAGCAGCGAAAGGCCCAAGGCCGATCCCGGATCGGATCGCATTGTCGTGTTTCAGAATGGAGCGCTTTTCCCTTGGAAAACGAATCTCGACAATGTCGCCTTCGGCCCGCTCATGCAGGGCAAGCTCAACAAGTCTGAGGCGACCGAAAAAGCGCGCGGCATGATGGCCGACGCGGGGCTCGCGGGCGTCGAACACAATTTCCCGGGAGAAGTTTCGTCTGGCATGCGCCGACGCGTCGAGATCGTGCGGGCGCTCATGAATGAACCGAAAGTACTGCTGCTCGATGAGCCTTACCGTGCGCTCGACTCGCTCACCAAATCGGTGATGCACGAGGCGCTGCTCGAGATCTACTACAAGAACAAGGTCACGATCTTTTTCATCACCCACGACCTGGAGGAGGCAATTTTCCTCGGCCACAAGGTGGCGATCATGACCACGCGCCCGTGCAAGCCGAAAAAGATACTCGAAGTCGACATTCCGCATCCGCGTGACTACAGCGTCCTCACCTCGAAGCACTTTCGCGAGCTGATGGAAGAAACAAACGACGCAGTGCACGAGGAAGCTTTGAAAGCGTTTGCTGCTGGCGAGAAGGAAGGTTGAGGCAGTGGCCACCAAGAAAAAAACTCTGCTTGATTCGGTCTACTGGCGTGGCGCCATTTCTATTCTCGTGTTCCTCGCGCTCTGGGAAATCGGATCCCTGTCCAAGATCTGGATCAAGTGGGAAGCGTTCGAATGGCTGCGCAGCATACTGGTCGCTTTCGGCCTCAAACCCGCATACCTGCCCTGGATAGGCGCCGTGCCGGCGCCAAGCGAAGTCCTCGAAGCCTGGGGCCGCGTGCTCGGCGACCCAGGCTACTGGCAAAGCTGGTACATGAGCTTCTTTCGAGTGATCACCGGGTTCTTTGCAGCGATGCTCATCGGAATCCCGTTTGGTTTACTCCTCGCGGTCAGCCGCACCGCGTTTGGCATGGGCTTTCCGGTGTTCGAGGTGCTGCGACCGATACCGCCGCTTGCCTGGGTGCCGGCCTCGATCCTTTTCTGGCCGACACAGGAGATGTCGATTGCGTTCGTGACCTTCCTGGGCGCGTTTTACACGATCGTCATCAATGTCGTAGGCGGCGCGCGCGCCATCGACATGCGCTACTTCCAGGCGGCGCGATCGATGGGATCGAGCCAGTCGGATATTTTCTGGCGCATTATCCTGCCCGGCACGCTGCCATCGATCATGGTCGGCTCGGCGGTCGGAATGGGAATTACCTGGGAAGTCGTGGTGGCGGCGGAAATGATCTCGGGCGGGGGGAGCCAGATCGGCGGCACGAGCGGCGGCGGCCTTGGATTCTTCATCTGGAACTCGTACGTCGGCGGCTCTTACGAACAGATCGTGGTTGGAATGATCAGCATTGGCATCGCGGGATTTATCTCGAGCGAGCTCCTGCGCACGCTGGGCAAAGGCGTTACTCCGTGGCTGCGGCTCAGATGAATCGCGGGCACGCACTGGGAAGGTCTTCGCAATCTTCTGGAATTGCGAAGCAGGATCAGCGCCTGGAGCGGTCTGCGCGCCGATTGTCGTATATTTACGGTTACATGAGCTGGATGGGCATTGCATGAGCGAAGCCAATATCCTGCGATCGCGCATCAAGGCAGGCGAGCTCAAGGCAACACAGGTGAGCAAGAGCTACGGCGCGGTGCACTTCAAAAAGGAAGTCGTCAGCGCATGCTCATTTACGATCGAGCGCGGCAAACTGACCGTAATGATAGGACCTTCCGGCTGCGGCAAGAGCACCCTCATCCGTCTGCTCGCTGGATTCGAAAAGCCGACCACCGGCACGATTACGCTGAACGGCGAGCCGGTCACCGGCCCTGCGCGCGATCGCCTGGTCCTGTTCCAGGAAACGGCGCTGTTTCCGTGGATGACGACCTACGACAATATCCTTTACGGGCCCCGTGCGCGGGGCGAGGTCACGGCCGAGACCCTCGCGCTCGCGGAGTTCTTGCTAACGAAAGTCGGTCTGCAGGACTTCCGCAAGAAATATCCGACGCAGCTCTCGGGCGGAATGCAGCGTCGCGCCGAGCTCGCCCGGGCGATGATCAACAATCCTCAGATAATGATCCTCGACGAGCCGTTTCGCGGGCTCGATGCCATGACTAAAGAGCTGATGTGGGAGTACTACTCCGCGCTCTACGAGGAGAACAGGCGCACCAATTTTTTTATCACGACCGACATCGATGAGGCAATTTTTCTGGCTGACAGGCTGCTTATCATGTCGAATATCCCTACTCAGGTGCGCGCGGTGTTCGAAATCGATGTACCTCGTCCGCGCAGACTCGCCGATCTCATCGAAAACGATCGATCCAATCAGATCAAGATGGAGGCGCTTTCCATTCTGCATGAAGAAGCGATGAAGTCCTTTTCACGGGGCAGCAAGGCGGCCGCCGACTTCGTCGATGCTTATTCGAAGCGCATGGCCAAGACCTGAATTCGAATGGACTGGATTTTAAGTCGTGAACTGATGATCACGATGGCATTGCTTGGGGCGGCGGCGTCGGTGCTCGCAACCCTTCCGCGCATCCGTTCGGCAGGCCTCGCGCACAGCCTCAATTTGGCGGGCTACGTCCTGATGGGCGCCAGTATGCTTGTCTTTATCATCATCGGATTGCGTTCCGGCTGATTCGATTCGACACGCGCCCGCATGGCAGCAACGGCAATTCAGTCGCGCGGAGCATTCCTACGTCATGCGCTGGTCCTTTGTCCATTCGTCATACCGCCGGAGCCGCCGCACCACGTCCGCGTATGCTTCGAAGTGCAACAATTCCTCGTATCCACGCAACGTCTTGACACGCACCTTCAGCACGCCTGCGCGCGCATACGGGTAGGCGTTGATGTGCGCGGGATGCGCTACCACAGCGTCGTTGATCTCGATCACCTCGCCGGACACCGGAGAGACGATGTCAAATGCTCTGCGGTAACAGTCTACCCACCCTAGAGCGGCTCCGTTCGTAACCTGATCTCCCACTTTGGGTAATTCCACGCACAGGATGTCGCCGAGGCTGCGCTGGCCGAAATCCGAGATGCCGATTGCAAGCACATCCTTCGATCCATCTTCGAGACCAGCCCATACGTGGAATTCGCTGAAGCGCACATGGTAGGGCGACCAGGTGCTCACGCTCGGTTCCTCCTTGACTTTGCGCGGACAGAACGGTGTCGCGACCACACGGCCCTTGGATCTCTTGCCCCGGATGTCGACCTCGATCTGCGTGCCGGTCTTGGCGTGGCCGGTCGCAACGTAGCCAAGCCCGCAGTTGCGGCCGGTCAAGCTCGGCGATAGAGGACCGCTCGTCACTCTTCCGATCTCATTTCCATTCTTGTAAATTCGGTACCCGTTTCGAATCGTGCGAGGCCCCTCGATCTCGAGACCCACCATTTTCCGGCTTACCCCGTTCGCCTCGATTCGCGCTAACGCGTCTTTTCCAATGAAATCCTTCGAGAGTCTGACCACCCATCCGAGACCCGCTTCGAAGGGATTAGTCTGCGCGTCCATGTCATTTCCGTTCAACAGGTAACCCGCCTCCGTCCGCAAGCTTTCCCGCGCGGCCACTCCGTGGGGCACGATTCCCAAAGGCCGACCTGCCATGAGTAGCTCATCCCAAACCCATGGTGCCAGGTCCCGGGCCACCATAATTTCGTAACCACGCTCGCCGGTGTACCCCGTGCGGCTGATGATGCACGGAACTTCTGCGTGCCCGGTATGGACGGCGGTCTGGGTAAGCCAATAGTATTTGAGAGTCGCGAGATCCGCTTTCGTGATTCGCTGGAGCACCTCCCTCGACTCGGGCCCCTGTAGTGCGAGGAGGGCCGTGTCGGTCGAGACGTTGCTCACCTTCACGTCCATCCCCTGCGCGTGCTTTAACACCCACTGATAGTCGTCGTCAGTCTTGGTGACATTGACGACCCATACGAAATGATCGGCCGCCAGCCGAAAACAGACCAGGTCGTCGAGGAGAATGCCGCTCTCATCGCACATTACGGAATACAAGGCCTGGTTGACGGCGAGCTTGCCAGCGTCGTTCGTGATCAACTTCTGTACCAACGTTAAGGCATCCGCGCCCTTGAAATCGAGCTCGCCCATGTGGGAAACGTCGCACAGGCTGACGCTTTCACGCGTCGCCCGATGCTCCACCACATGGCCGCGATACTGCATGGCACGCGCAAAGCCCTTCAGATTGATAACCGCCGACGCGTCGCGGACATGCTGATCGTATAGAGGGGTATGTTTCATGACTGCACGGCTCCTCTGATTGATTTTGCGTGAGCGTCAGCGCGCACGGCGCGGCAGAAACCTGGCGGGATCGTAGAACGGCAATCGTGCAACTTGAGCGCGCACGCCGCTACTCAGTCTGACTGTGGTGCCGGGGTGAGCATCTCGAGCGGTGACGAAACCGATACCGAGGCGCCGTTCCAGCAGAGGTGACCAACAGGCGCTCGTCATGACCGCGCTTCCATCCGCGAGTTGCTTGGGCAGACTTAGTTCAGCTTCAGCACGGAGCGCAGGGAGCAAACCCGCGAGACGGCACCGCGGTTCTTGCGAGCGCTGTGCCCGCAATGGCTCTCCTCCGCAAAATTCCTGACGATCAAAATCCACGAAACGGGCAAGCCCGAGCTCAAACGGAGTGACCGGCGACGCAAGCTCACGCGTGAACAGGATATGCCCGCTTTCGATGCGGAGCGAGTCGATCGCATCGAAACCGCACTCGAGGAGGCCGGCGTCTGCGCCCTCCGCGAGCAGCGCCTGCCATAACACCGACGCCGCTGCGTTGGCGACCACCAGTTCATAACCGATCTCGCCACTGTAGCCGAGCCGCGCAATCCAGCATTCAGTGCCCCCAAACAGCGCTCGCTGAAAACCATAGTATGGCAATGCCACGAGCTCAGCACCTGGGAAACACTGCTCGATCGCGCGCCGGCTGATCTCACCTTGGACAGCGATGACCGCATGCGACTCCGACCGCTCCGCAATTTCGATATTGAATTGTGCACTGCACTGCACGATGTGGGTGTAATCAGCGCGCCGCCCGGTAAACACCCAGAAGCGATCGCGATCGAGGCGCCACACGGTTGCGTCGTTGAGAACGCTGCCATCACTGCGCAGCAGCAACGTATATGCGATGCCGCCGGGCCGCAGCCTATCGAGGCTGCGAGTCTGCAACGCATTTACACACGCAAGGGCATGGCGACCTCCGATGGCGGTGCAGCCCATGAACGAAAAATCGAATAATCCACCCGCGCGGCGCGTGGCAAGGTGCTCGCGGCGTGGGTCGCCAAAGCTGCGCGGCGTTGTAACCCCAGGGGCAAATTCGACTTGCTCTGCGCTGCGGTGCGCGAGCCAGGACGCAAACGCGGTCGTCAATGCAACCCGCCCAGCTGGTGCACGATCAAGGCAATCCCGACCACAAGACACAGAACGGCAACAGATTTGCGCAGGATGGCGGCATCCACTGCGTGCGCCAAGCGCACTCCCACCAATACACCGGCCAGCTCGAGCAACGTCACAGTGGCCGCGATCCCAAAATCGATCGATCCGTATTTCAAATTGCCGAGCGTTCCTGAAATCGCCGCGACGATCTGAATCACCTGACTCGCGCCGATGGAGACGAGCGCCGGAAAGCCGAATAAGACCATGAGCGGCACCGACAGCGCCGGCCCCCCGACGCCGGTCAAGCCCGAGCCGAACCCGCTGATAGCGCCCACGGCAACCAACAAGATTCGTCGCGCGCCGGCGTCGTCGTGGAATGCGGGCTTGCGCCTCCCGTGCCACGTGGAAAGCGTGTAGACGCCCGCAAAAATGATGACGCCAGCGAGTATGAGCGCGAGCGCCGTCGGGCGCGCGATTGAATTCACCCAGGCGCCGAAGAACGCAAAGATTACCGCGCTAAACAACACCGGGCGGGTGACGGACCAGTCGATGCTGCCGCGGCGCTGGAACATCACAGTACCCACGATACCAGTGAAAATGAACGTGAACAGCGCCGTCGCCATCGCCGTCTGTATCGGAAGCGCGGCAAATGCAGCGAGCGCCGGGATTAGGAGGACGCCCCCGATGCCGACCGCGCCGATCAGAGTGCCGACGCCAAATGCGATCGACAACAACCAGGCAAGGTCGGACATCGAAATATGCGCAAACATCGGAATCGGCGTGCGCCTCGCACCACGCTAGCGCGAAATTTCAGCGCGCTGCAGCAGCATTTGCATTGAAATCTTGCGCGCGTCGCTGTCCGCCCCCCGCAAAGTTCATTTCTTCCAGCCGACTTTCTCCTTGAACTGCTTGAGCTCGTCTTCCTTCATGAAGACTGTGTGCTCCTTGCCGGGATAAACGCGGTTCCTGACCTCATCGCGGTAATCGGTGAGTCCCTTCTCGATGATCGGCACGAGATCGCAATAGATTTTGGAGTGGCGCGGCGTGTGTTTTTCATAAAGGCGGAACAGGTCCGAGCCGATAATATGTACGCCGTCCGAGGTATTGCCCGAACCGAGACTGATCACCGGTACCGGCAGTGTCTGCGTCAGGTACTCCGAGACTTCCGAGGTCACGACTTCAGTCATGATGGAGAAACAGCCGGCATCGACGAATGCCCACGCGTCGTCGACGAGTTCCTTGGCGCGGTCCGCGGTTTTCCCCTGGGCCGCAAATCCGCCTAGCTGCGGGATCCGCATTGGGCAGATGCCGATGTGTCCCTGCACCGGGATTCCTGCTTTCACGATAGCCTCGATGTATTTCGCATGATGCTGGTTGCCTTCGCACTTCATGACTTCAGCGCCGGCTTGCGATACGTATTTCGCGGCATTGTCGACCGCCTGCTGCCCGGACAGATGGAAACTCATGTATGGCATGTCGACCATGCGCAAACCATACTGCGATCCCCGCTTCACGGCCTGGGCCATGAACATCACTTCTTCGAACGACACCGATGTTGTGCTTTCATGGCCGAACAACACCATGCCGCCGGTGTCGGAAACGCACAGAATATCGATGCCGACGCGGTCAGCGATAATTGCGGTCTCGTAGTCGTACACCGCGAGCTGCACGATAGGCTCTCCTTTCCTTTTTTTCTCCATCAACATCGGAATGGTGACTTTCTTGCGGGCAGCGCCTTCGGCCATGATGACCTCCTTTGAATGGCTAATGCTTTTGGATTGAGTGAGGATTTGCGACGTGCGTTTATCGATATTTCATGATCTTAGGCCTCGTTCCTTCACGCTAGCAGGAAAGCATATTAGCGAATCCGATCGGGAATTCTGGCCTTCAGATACGCCCTGAAACTCGAATAGCTGCTTTAGGAGACGAGGCCCAGTAGTAACACCCACAGCCGCCGCGCCTTGCAAGTCATGCACCGCTTCTTTCGGCAGGCAGCGTGCCGAGCAAAAGCATGAGCACGAGGCTGCCGCACGCAGGAACCATGGCAGGCGAGCGCCGCGTTGGACCGGTTATCTTCCGAGGATCTACGATGATGCCTTCTCTCTGCGCTGACGCTGGGGGGCCGCGCGCGAGAGCGCTCCGGTGACGTTCCAAGCTCTCCGATTGTATGATTATCGCACAGAGGTCCACTTTGCTGCGACGAACTGGCGGTGCCACCGCAGCAGCGTATCCGGCGTGACGATCGAGACCAATCTCCCAGCTTGCCTGCTTGCCTACGGCCAGAATGGCGAGGTCGATCCGACCGGAGCAAGGCTATCCGCTGCGGCTCCTCGTTCCGGGCTATGAAGGCAACATTAGCATCAAGTGGCTGCGGCGTCTGGAAGTATCCGACGCGCCGTTGTATGCCGTGACCGCGTATATCCTGTCGGAGGCCAAGATAATTGCGCAGGACGCGGTCATGGACGCAAAGTCATTGGCCGCGATCAAGATGCCCAACCGCAATGGCTTTATACCGGACCGCCGCCCAGAAAAATTCCCGACTGTTGCCGCCTCGCCGCACCAGTTCATGACCATAAAATAGGATCATTCGGGGACAGCCGCAGTTTCATAGCATGCAGGGGGACCAATCCGCCCAATCCAGCCTTCAGACCGGGGCGCATTTTTCTGCACGGCAATAACTGCATCGATCTCAGCGAAACCACAGCGACAAACCTGATTTCCGTTGCCGTTCCGGTGCTGGGCGCAACAGGCGCATGATCGACCGATGGGCTTGCGGATTCTCGGACCGCATGGTTGCGGTACGATTGCGTAATCGACCGACGAGAAGCCGGTATGCCAATACTACGCGTAGCTGTATCGAGCGCGTTATCGTCGGTCGCCAGTCCCGCGAGGGTTCGTCTGCCATCGTCGGATGGCGCGGCGCGCGCATCTGTTATTGGTTCCGGCGCGAACCCGGAAGTGATGACGAGTTACTGACCCGCAACCTTATTCGACAACCGCAAGACCAAGAACTACCCAGGCCGGACGCGGCGTAGGACCTTGCGACGATTCCCTCTCCAGTAGCACTCAAGTAGCGGGCATTGATAGCGATGCACGGGGTAGGCCAGTGAGATTAAACGATCGATTCCTCTCCGTCGAACCCGTATTAGAGGCGATCCACAGCGGGGGCACGGTTGAACCATAAAGTATCCGCGCTAGATTCCAACGACGTGGCAATTTTTCCCGGAGGTGGTCTAGCT
>Ga0209118_1001649_pt1 | contig 10138 bp, 11 predicted proteins | sample BlaSpr_A8_Ref_M1_FD_187988 | JGI IMG/M metagenome (GOLD analysis project Ga0209118, IMG submission 187988) | Forest soil microbial communities from Thunder Bay, Ontario, Canada - Black Spruce, Ontario site 2_A8_Ref_M1 (SPAdes) (version 2) | ecosystem: Environmental > Terrestrial > Soil > Boreal...
CTCAGTGGCTCCCTCGCTAATCCGGCGCAGGAGCAGCTCCACTGGAATCCGGGTCCCGCGTATCACGGGCTTTCCCACCATCACATCAGGGTTCGCCTCAATCCGCTCTGCGAGCTTCATTGCAAGTTCCTCCAACGGAAGTGATCTCGGATTCGAGAGCAACATCGCCGCCCGACAGCGCCCGCGCCGCCGGTCGCGCCCGCTAAAGGGCCTCTTGCATTCGAGCCGAAGGCGAGAATGCTTTCTTCGAGGAGAGCGTGGTGCGCCCTAGAGGATTCGAACCTCTGACCTACAGCTCCGGAGGCTGAATAGCGATCGCTCTAAGTCACGCAGCATCAGCGCCTTAGCGGCACCGCCGAAGACGTGGGAACCCTCTGGGTATACCCGAGCCCGAAAACGCCCCCTCGAGCAACCAGCTACCGTGCCCCGGCCTGCTCATCGACGCAGGTTCCGAGCTAGGCAGCCGAGAGTCGCGTGACGCGCAGCGAGGCGCGCTTCTTCTCCGCCTGCCAGAGGTCGTACTGCAGCTGCTGAGCAAGCCAGCTCTCGGCCGTGGTGTCGAACGCCAGCGACAGCCGGACCGCCATCTCCGGGCTGATCCCCGAGCGGCCGTTGACGATCGCCGACAGCGTCCTGCGGCTCACTCCCAGCGCCCCCGCAGCGCCGGTGACGGTCAGGCCAAGCGGCTCCAGGCAGAGGGACCTGAGCACTTCCCCGGGATGGGGTGGGTTGTGCATCTTCATCGTCGGCAGCCTCAGTGATAGTCCTCATAGTCGACCTGGTCCACGTCGCTTCCGACGAACACGAACGTGACCCGCCAGTTCCCGCTCACGCGGACGGACCAGGTACCCTTGCGGTCTCCCTTCAGAGGGTGCAGCTGGAGACCCGGCAGGCCCATATCCCTCGGCTCTCTGGCCACGTTGAGCCTGCCCAGGATCAGCCGTAGCCGCTCCGCATGATCGGCCTGTACCTTGGAAACCTTCCCGGCAGTGAACAGGAGCTCAAGTCCCTTATGCCGGAAGCCGCGGATGGCCACCAAAGCAGTGTAACCCCTCCCTTCTCGGCCCACAAGACCACGGTTTACGGATCTGTAGGTTGGGGGTTCGACTCCTCCTGGGTGCACCAATCAAATCAACAACTTACGCCAAGCACCCCTCCGCCAAGAAGTCCACAGGCATCAAGCAGTCATCAACTGGCGCCAGCTCGAAGAGGCCGGGCTTGTTCCTGGTGTCCCAGGCCGCCGCGACGCCAGGGATCGCACATGGAGAGCCCTGGGTGACACCTGGGGCCTAGCACGGCCGCTCGATCCTGCATTCTCTTCCCTGGAAGTCACCCCACGCTGGTTGCGCGCGTAGACGATGGCGTCACGCTGCTGCCTACGGTGAAGCCAGGATCCGGCCGAATGTGCGCCGGTTCATTCTCTACCTTCGGCTCTTGGATGCTGAGGCGGAAGGTGGTCGGGCCACTACTTAGACGGGGTGCGCCGGCCGGTAGCGGTAGACTTGGGCGCCATGGTCCAGGATCTTGACGAGGAGTGGGTGTATCTCTACCCAGACGGGCGCCTGCCGAAGCCTGGCGCGACCGTCTGTTGCGCCTTGGAGCAGCCCGGTGCCCCGCTACGAGGATTGCTACCTCTTTGCAGGCTACTGCCATCGCGATAGGCGCCGTGGTGAGTCGTGGCGCACGGAGGAAAACCAACCGGTGCTAGGCGTTGTGTATGCCTGGCGACGATTCGCTCCTGGCGACCGGCTGGACCAGTTATGCCGCCTTCAGCCGCCGCCGCTCCGGGCTCGCTCCCGACCGCCAACACAGCCTTAGGACACTACCCCGCGCCCCCGCGCCGCCCTGCCTTGACTTTCCGCCTCAGTTACGCCACGATTTGGGCTGAAAGGAGAAGTCCGTGCTTCAGTACGATTTCCAACTCAGCTCTAACGATGTGGTCGAGGTCGTACTTGACAGGCAGGCTAATGTTCTACTGATGGATTCCGCGAATCTCTCTTCGTTCAAGAGAGGGGATCGATACACTTACTACGGAGGCTTGGCCAAAGTGTCACCAGTGCACTTGTCGGCTCCGTACAGCGGGAGCTGGTATGTCGTTTTGGATTTCCTTGGCTATACCGGTTCCGTGAGAGCTGGCGTCCGAGCGATCAGGCGTCGCTAGACATCGGCGCTAGGCCCTCGACGGTTCGCTATTGCTCGAAGTGGCTCTCGAAGCTGCGCGGCAGCTGCTTTCGCATGTGGGCACAGAACTTAACTTCCTGCGGTTCGTTCTAAGGGCGCAGAAGTCGGTGGTCACGCACTTGTGCCCAAGGGCGTCCGGCTAGCCATGGATCCTCGACAAGAAAAGCGGGCGGCCTTCAAGGCGGCAAGAGAACTGCTAGCAAACGGCGAAGAGGCCGGACTCCGGTACTGTGCGCTCGAGCTTCGCCGATGCCTCGAGGCCGTCGTCTACGAGAAGCTGTCCGCTTACAAAAACCGCCTCCCAGCACAGGCCCGGAAATGGCAACCCCCTCAGGCGTTCAAAGCGTTGCAGCAGTTCGAGCCCGACGCTGCTAGCAGCGCGACGATCAGCTTGGCATTGGAAGAGAAGCCGGGAGGCCCGCCACAGGGTCCATTCCAGGTTCTAGGGCAAGACCTCCGCCCTAAGATCGACTGGCTTACGAAGACCTGGAATAAGCTCGGCTCGTTCCTTCATGCAGATTTTCCCTTCTCTGGCCAGAAGCCAGACATTTCCACTGCATCCGGTTATTTCGGAGAGGTACTTGAGGATCTTCGGCCTTTTGTGGAGCGGAGTTTTACCAGTACTTTCGGATTAACCGTCCGGATCACCTGCCAGTTCTGTGGCTTCGAAACCGTGGCGAATGCTGATGGCGTCAAGGCTCGCGGCGAACTCATTTGCCTGAATCCAGATTGTAGTGTTCGGTACCGCGCTCTCGGTTTCACAGGGGATGAAGCCGCATTCGAGCCAGATGTTCCAATTCTCGAGTGCCTGAACTGCGGCAAGTGCTTTCATCTGATCCCAAGACAGCTTGTCGATCGCGGGATTGTTAAGTGCTCGTCATGCAAGACCGAACACATGGTGCGTCAGGCATGGCAATATGGCTTGCTTTCAGCAAGCGATGAGAGCAATTCCAAGTCGGACGGCGGCGATCTCGGAGCTAACAAGTGACAGGCGACGGTCCGTCGGCGAGCCTCGGCTAGCGCCCGCAGTCGCCCTGGGAAGCGCTATGGAGGCGTAAGATGACCGTCGCAATAGCTGCGAGCTGCACCATTGATAATGAGCCGGCGGTAGTCCTATGTTTCGATAGGAAGGTATCCACTGAGAAATGGAGTTCAGAGACCGAATTTAAGATAGAAGGTCTCGCCGGAGGGTTTGTGGCGATTTTCGCTGGAAACATATCGCAGGCCCGCGAGTTGATAGCGACTTACAGAGACCATTTTCGTAGCAACCTTATAGATATGATGCACAAGGAAGGCATTCAGGACGACCTGCGCGCGCCTTTAGGAAAGCGAAAGAGAATGATGGTTGAGGCGCTGGTTCAGAGGCGGCTGGGACTAACCTACGAGGAATTTTTGGACCGCGGAGAACAGATAGACGCGAGCCTGAGAGCAAGCATCTTTAATGCCATTGATGAGTTGAGTATCGAGGTTGAGCTTATAATAGTTGGGTTTAGATACAAGACGGAAGACGAGCAAGGCAAACCCATCCACCCCTTTCCGCTTTTTAGAATCGCGTGGGGTGATGTGGAGACTCACCGCAATTTCACATGCATCGGGGCTGGCGCATCCGCGGCAGAACACATGTTGCATAGGCGAGAGCAGAGCATTAACAGGTCACCGATTGAGACTATATATAACGTCTATGAGGCAAAGAAGTTTAGCGAGCTGGCACCGTCAGTCGGTCAGCAGACGATACTTGTAATTTGCAATCCGGCCGGCCTTCTGCGGGGGATTACGACCGAGGGACTAGCATGGCTCGACCGCCACTACCAGGAAAACTCTCCAAGGCCGGTCAGCATACAGCTCCCCGAGGGCGGCCTGGGGCGGATCTTTGAATGACGAAAGTCCGTCCGCGGTACTCTTCTCGTCGGAATCTATCCGTCTCTCGTCGAGCTTGCACGACTTGAGCCTATTGCAGAGTGAGAGGCAAGCTACCTGTGTACAGCACTTGAGGGGTTATCTCCGCGTTCAATAGCTTCTAGCTCCGCTACTACCTGCCGGATCAGGGCCTGACCTGAGTTCCGGCCGGCGAGGCGTCGGTGATGGAGCCGCGGAACAATCTCTTGACCTCATGAACCCGCCGCAGCTCCCGCGGCGTCGTGAGCCCGAGCAGCACCCGCAGCTCGTGAGCCCGGTACACGGTCCGCAGCTCCCCCGGATCCACCCGCGCATCATCGCTCGCGAACACCACGGCCTCGTCCAGGACGGAGCTCCACACCTCAACGACCAGGCCCGCCCGGGCGAACTCCTCGAGCCGCATCGCGCACACCTCGGCGGCCAGCAGCGAGGCGCCGATCTCCGACACGCCGCCCAGCGTCTCGCCGACCGTCCGCGCCGCCTCGGGAGCGACCAGTCGCAGCAGAGCCGGCTTGAGCCTCCGCAGCGACCGCACCAGCTCCGGCGACAGCGCCCCGCGCGGCGCCTCGACGTGCAGCACCTCGCCGCGGGCCTCCACCTGGGCGCCGCACCGTCGCAGCTCCTCGAGCAGCTCCTCGGCCATCATCACAGGTCGAAGACCTCCTTCTCGTCGTCCGCATCGTCCGCACCGTCCGCACCGGCCCCGCCGGCTCCGCCGGTCCCGTCCCCCCCGGACCCCCCCTCCCCGCCTCCAGCCCCAGGGCGTTGAGCCGTTACACCCATTACAACGCAATCCCCATGCGGCTTTGCGCCGTTTTCGGGAGCCGTTACGCCGCCGCTACGGTCCTCGCTCCCACCGTCGGCCAAACCCGCATCGGCATTGACTTGTAGCGAGTTCGACGGCTCGCCGGGCAGATATCTCGAGAAGGCGTCGGCGAAGCTCTCCGGCTCGTAGCCCCTGGCAACCTTCGGCCCGGTCCGGAACAGGCGCGGTCGCACCCCGAACGGCTTGAGCAGCCGCGCCAGCTGGACCGCCGAGAGAGGATGCCCGCCGCGCCACTCGCCCCAGAGCCGGTCCTCCCGCGCGCGCAGGTCCTGCAGCAGGTCCTCGGTGAGCAGGCGCCCGGGGCCGCGCTCGGCGAAGGCCTCGCGGATGTCGGCCAGCAGCTGCTCGCGCACGCTGTCCCGCGGCTCGCTGCCGTTGCCCGAGAGCGCCAGCGCCGTCCGCCGCGCCCGCTGCGGCCACTCGCCGCCGGCCAGGTCGGCGATGGCCAGCAACGGGCGCCAGTTGTCGGCGGCGCGATCGCCCAGCTCGCCAGGCACCTCGGGATCGGCGCCGCGCAGCTCGCCGAGGTGATCGGCGGCCCAGCGCGCCGCGCGCCGGCGCAGGTCCTCGAAGCCGCCGGCACGGTCGAGCCGCAGCCGTTCGACGTGCTCGCCGGCGGCGCGGCGGCGCATCGGCACGACCAGGCTGCGATCGGCCAGCGTGTCGGGCAGGTGGCCGATGAGCGCCACCGCCTTGGCCGCCCAGGTCGAGAACCGGCGCGGCTCGTTCTCGTCGCCGACCGTGCGCACGACGTAGGCGGCATCGCGGGTGTGGCCGCTGTTGAGGATGCCGCGCAGCTCTTCCTTGTCGCGCAAGAAGCTGTCCGCCTCGTCGACGAGCAGGGTCGGCGAGTACTTCTCGACGATCCGGAACAGCGACGCCGGCGAGATGTTCGAGCTGAGGAGAGCGCGCGGCACCAGCCGCGCGAGCAGCGACAGCGTCGTCGTCTTGCCGCAGCGCTTCTCGGGCGAGGTCAGCGCCAGCAGCGGCGACGCCGCGGCGGCCTCGAGCGCATGCGCGTGCACCGTCCACAGCGCGGCGGCCACCTCGGCCAGCGGCGGCAGGGCGACGTACCGGGTGAAGGCGGTGGCGACGTCGGCCAGCAGCACCGCTCCGTCCACCGGCTCGGGCCACGGCGCGGGCTCGCTGAACTCGACCGTCCGGCCCTGGCCCGCCGCCGGCGGCGGCTGCTGGAGCATCAGCGCCGCATCGACGAGCAGTGCCGGCGCCTTCGCCTTGCCCTCGAGCGCGGCAAGGGCGCTCTCGCGCGCCAGCCCCCTGGTCAGCGGATCCGCGCCGCGCAGCGCCTCGGCGAGCTGCCGCAGCGAGTCGCCGATCGCGGCGGCGCCGGCCGCCGCCGCCAGGCCCGCCAGCGCCGCCTCCGCGCGACCGCCCGGCGGCGTCTCCGCGTCACGGCCCGGCGCCGTCGCAACCGTCCGGATCGCGACCTCCCGGGCCGAAGTCTCGAGCTCGTGCAGGATGGCGGCCGCCGGCTTGCCCGCGGCGCGTCGCGGCTCGATCCACTCCGCGGCGTCACCCCCCGCGGGCAGACCCTGCGGCGAGTAAATCCGGACGCTGGAAGCCACGCCGGCGAGCGCCGCGGCGATGCGCTCCATGTGCCGTGCGCCGGCGGCGTCGGCGTCCGGCCACAGCACGACCTCGCGGCCCTTGAGTGCCGCGACCGGCCCGGCGCCTGGCGTTCCGCTCGCGCCCGTGACCGTGCCGACCGCCTGGGCGCCGATGCCGACCAGGCACGCCGCCGCCTGCTCGCCCTCGGCCACGAACACCGGCCGCGAAGGGTCCCAGCCGGCGACCCGCTCGGCGCCGTAGAGCGGCAGCTCGGAGCTCCGCAGGCCTCGCAGCCCCGACCGCCCGTCACGCCGCCAGAAGAAGCGCTTCCCGCTGCCGGCCAGGTCCTGGCGCACGTGCTCCGCGATCGGCAGGCCTCCGGCGTCGCGGATCAGGTACACCGTCTCCCGCCGCGCTCGGGCGGGTGCCGCCGGCAGCTCGACGCCCAGCTGCTGAGCGAGATCGACAGCGCCGCCGCCGACGCCGCACGCATCACAGCGCCACACGCCCTTCTCGCGGTTCCACCTCGCCGAGGGCCGATGATCGTCATGGGCGGGGCAGAGGAAGCGAACCTCTCGCCCCTGCCGCTGGCCCGAGCGCGCCAGAACCGCGCGGTCCAGAGCCGCGAGCAGCTCCGGCGGGGGAGACCTCACGCTGCACCCTGCGCCGGCATCCCCTTCCCACTTCCGTTCACGACACCGGCGCTTCCGGCTCGAGGTCCTCTCCCGGATCTTCCGGCTCGAGGTCCTCTCCCGGATCGCTGGTCGACGCTCGCGCCCGCGCGTCGACCCAGGCCAGCAGGTCGGACAGGAGGTAGAACACCCGCCCGGAGAGCTTCCGGTACACGGGCCCGCCGCCGCGCACGCGCAGCCCTTCGAGCGTGCGACCGCTGAGGCGCACAAGCTTGCTTGCCTGATCCGTCGTCAACAACGTCAAGGTTTCCGTGGGCATCGCGCTTCGACCCTCCGTTCGCGTGCGCGTGAGGCGGCAGCGCCGCGCTGCCGCCCCCGGCGATGCGATCTTCGACGCAGCCTAGCAGCGCGACCATGTATGGTCAACAGTCAGACCATTTGAAGGCCATAAACACTGGTCATGCCATCAACAGCAGCAACACCAGAAACGCCAGCGTTTACGGTGTGGGGTGCGCCCCGGGTTCCCCGGCCATGGGACCGGCATCGTCTCCGGCCACCGATCGTGGGACCGAGTCCCGGACGTGCCGTAACCAGGGTCCTCGGGTCTTCCAGGTAGGAAGGAACCAGTTGAGCCGACGCCGAGCGGCCGCCAGCCACCGCACCGGCAGCGCCGCCGCGATCGTCATCGAGCTTTCCGGGCGGCCATGCAACCGGCGCCGTCTCCGGCCACCGCTACCACGCCGAGACCGACCCTGCCGTAACGAGGGTCCTCGGGCCTTCTCGAGCGCACGCGTTCCATTGCTGCCAGCCGGCTCGAGCAGCTCAGCGCAGCCAGCTAGCCCACGCTCCTGCTGCAGGCTGAGCCGCAGCTCACCAGCTCAGCAGCTCGACAGCTGCTGCCGCGGCCGCAGACCGCTGGTGCGCTGCCGCTGGCTGCTCGTGCGAGCTCGCCAAGCAGGCGCACCGCTGCTCCCAGCGCTACGGCAGAGCCGGCGTGACCAGCTCGCCGTTTCTCGCTGCTGCTGCCAGCACGCAGCCGGCAGCCGTCACCTCGTGCGCGAGCGCCGCCAGCCCCGACCAGGTCCAGGTCAGCGCCGCGCCGCCGTTGGCGACTCGACAAGTCGCCGACTCGACGGACTCGGGCGGCTCGCTGCGCTCGACGTAAGCAAAAAAAAGAAAATGCCCGTGATCCGTGAGCGAGGACAGGCCCTCGGAGTTCGGAGGCCCCGAGGGCAATCACCAGTCAGGGGCTGCCGCCCCCGAACCCCCGCTCCCCGGCGTCGAGGCCGGCAGTCGCTTGCAGACGAACACGCATCCCGCCGCCGCTCGCCCACCCTCATCGCCTCAGCTCAACCTGCACTCGTCAGCGCTCCTCGCCCACCACCCCCCGCCGCGCCTCTCCGCACCTTCCGACCTTCCCCGGATCAGCCCCAGCTCAGACCTGCTTCTTCCCCGGCCGGTTCCGCGAGCGCATGATCGAGCACCTGCGAGTGTGCGCCTGCCCTTGCAGGGCGACCATGGTGGTTGCAGCGCTGGATCCGTAGGAATCTGACCATCACGTCGAAGATCGGCCAGCCTCCTGCGCGGAGCGCGCGTGGCAACAGCGGGCGAGCGACGGAGCCTGTGAGCTCCGGCTCAGCCTGCTGCGCCAGCGGCAGCCGGGCGCCTGTGCCGAAGTGTCGCCACCAGCCGCCGGCCGCGTCTTCAGCATCCGGGCGGCGGCCCATGAAGCACTCTCCTCCGAGCCTGTAACGGATCCTGAACGCGGTCCGTTGCGAGACCGTAGCGGCTCGCGGGTGGCGCGCAAACCCTTATGGGGCGGGCCTTGTAACGATGTAACGGCTCAGCACCCCCCCTCCCTGGGGGCTGGGGGGGTCCCAGGGAGCGAGCCTGCCGTTTCAAGCCGGCCGACTGGCCTGGCGCGCGAGCCTGACGGGGCAGTGCCGTAGGTGGCCGATCTCGGCCAGTACACCGTCGAATTGCCTGCCGCATCCCTCGCGGCAAGCAATCAGCTCGCCGGCTGGACCCGCAGGCCTGCCTGCGGCAGCAGCCGGCGCTCTGCGGCTGCGTGTCTGCGGCAGCGCCGGCCCCTGCTGGCGCTCGCTCTGCCGCAGCCAGCGCTGCTGCTCCCAGCTCTGCTGCCGCTGCGCCAGCTCCTCGGGCTGCTGCCGGCTCGGCTGCGGCTCGCCGCTCCGCTGCTCAGCATGCTGCTGCGGCTCGACGCTCGGCTGCTCGCCGTGCAGCGGCTCGCCGTGCAGCCGCTGCAGCGCTGCCAGCTCAGCTCGCGCAGCATCGCGCTGCGTGACCAGTTCGCCGTTTCTCGCCAGCAGCAGCTGCTGCTCCTGCGCCAGCAGCAGCTCCTGCCGCTCGGCAGCGGCGGCGTCGCCGCCGAGCGCAGCCGCTGCCAGCACGCAGCCGGCAGCCGTCACCTCGTGCGCGAGCGCCGCCAGCCCCGACCAGGTCCAGGTCAGCGCCGCGCCGCCGAGCAGCTGCGGCAGCGTCCGGTCGCCGAGGCCCGCAGCGATCAGCGGCACGACCAGCCCGCCGGTCGACGCGAGCACCAGCAGCCACACCCCGACCAGCCAGCGCCGCCGGCGGCGCGCGCTGCCGATCGCGTGCGCCAGGTAGAGATTGCCGCCCGTCAGCACCGTCGCCGTGCCAATTCCAGCCACCACCAGCAGCCCGCGCTCCCAGGCCGCACCGATCGACTGGTGATCGGCCGCGAGCACGGCCAGCACCAGGCGAGGCGCCTGCACCAGGATCGCCGCCATTGCGATCCAGACTCCGCTCTTGTGCGCATTCATCCCCGCTCCCTCGTCGCCGCACGCCACGACACGCGCCGTTGCTGTCACATTTCTCCGCTCAGATCATTTTCATACCATAACGATGGTTATTAAGGCCATCGAATCAGCTTGTCATTGTGTCGGCGGCGAGCTACCCTGAGAGTGGGTTTGAGTTCGGAGCAAGATAGCGGGTTGTTTACTGACGTAACCAACCCGAGCATTCTCGCCTTCGGCTCGAATGCAAAAAAAGG
>Ga0209118_1001650_pt1 | contig 10136 bp, 7 predicted proteins | sample BlaSpr_A8_Ref_M1_FD_187988 | JGI IMG/M metagenome (GOLD analysis project Ga0209118, IMG submission 187988) | Forest soil microbial communities from Thunder Bay, Ontario, Canada - Black Spruce, Ontario site 2_A8_Ref_M1 (SPAdes) (version 2) | ecosystem: Environmental > Terrestrial > Soil > Boreal...
CCGCGCCCTGGAAGCTGGTCTGCACACTCGCCGGGATCTGCAGCGCCTGCTGCGCCGTCTTGATGGCGCTGACGGCACCGCCCAAGGAAGCCCCGGGGGCCAGGTTGAATGAGATGGTGGCCGCCGGGAACTGCCCCAGGTGATTGATCGCGAGCGGCGTGGTGCCCTCACTGATCCGCGCGACACTCGCAAGCGGGATCTCGTTGCCGTTCACGGTGGCGACGTACATGCCTTGCAGCGGTCCCGGGCCCTGCTGGTCCTGGGGCTTGAGCTCGAGCACCACGCGATAGATGTTGGATTGCGTGAAAATCGTCGACACCAGGCGCTGTCCGAAGGCGTCGTACAGCGCGTTGTCGATCGCCGCCGGAGTCACACCGAGGCGCCCGGCGGCATCGCGGTCGATTTCCACGTAGACCTGCAACCCCTCATCCTGCAGGTCGCTCGCCACGTCCGCCAGCTGCGGCAGAGTCTGCAGGCGCGCCACGAGCTTCTTGACCCACACCGCGAGCTCATTCATGTCGGGGTCTTCGACCGACAGCGCATAGAGCGTGCGGCTGACGCGCGCATCGATGGTCAGGTCCTGCACCGGCTGCATGTACACGGTGATGCCCTCGACGCTCGCGAGCTGCGGCTGCAGGCGGCGGATCACCCCGGTGGCATCGAGGCTGCGCGCGCTTTTCGGCACCATGTTGATGAGGAGCCGCCCGCTGTTGAGCGTGGTGTTGACGCCGTCGACGCCGATGAATGAGGAGACGCTCTCCACCGCCGGGTCCTTCAGCAGCACCTGGGCGAGGGCCTGCTGCCGCTGCGCCATGGCCGCGAAGGACACCGACTGCGGCGCCTCCGTAATGCCCTGGATCAGGCCGGTATCCTGGGGTGGGAAGAAGCCCTTGGGGATGAAGACATACAGGATCACGGTGAGGATCAGGGTGCCGATCGCGACCAGCAGCGTCGCGCGCTGGCGGTCGAGCACCCAGGTGAGCGAGCGCCCGTAATGCTCCGCGAGGCGCTCGAACCCCCGGCCGGCGATGCGCAGCAGCCGGCTTTCCTTCTCCGGCCGTAGCGGCTCGAGCAGCCGCGCGCACATCATGGGCGTGAAGGTGAGCGAGACGACCGCCGAGATGAGGATCGCGACCGCGAGCGTGATGGCGAACTCGCGGAACAGCCGCCCGATGACATCCCCCATGAACAGCAGCGGGATCAGCACCGCGATCAGCGACACCGTGAGGCTGATGATGGTGAAGCCGATCTGCTGCGAGCCCCGGTACGCCGCCTCGAGACGCGCGGTGCCTTGCTCCACGTGCCGTGAGATGTTCTCGATCATCACGATCGCATCGTCCACGACGAAGCCGGTCGCGATGGTGAGCGCCATCAGCGTGAGGTTGTTGAGGGAGAAACCCACCAGGTACATGACGCCGAAGGTGCCCACCAGCGACAGCGGCACCGCGATGCTCGGGATGAGGGTGGCGGAGGCGCTGCGCAGGAAGAAGAAAATGACCAGCACCACCAGGATCACCGCCAGCAGCAACTCGAACTGCACGTCCGCGATCGAGGCGCGAATGCTGATGGTGCGGTCGGTCAGCACCGAGACGTTGATCGAGGCGGGCAGACTCGCCTGCAGCTGCGGCAGCATCGCCGTGATGCGATCCACGGTCTGGATGACGTTCGCCCCCGGCTGGCGCTGGATGTTGACGATGATCGCGGGTGCGGGCTGCGGCTGTTGCCGGTCGGCGGCCCACGCCGCGAGCTTCACGTTCTCGGCTGTCTCGACCACGGCGGCAATGTCCGACACCCGCAGCGGCGCCCCGTTCTTGTACACGAGCACGATGTTGCGATAGTCGTCCGCGGATCTGAGCTGGTCGTTGGCATCGATGGTGGAGGCGCGCAGCGGGCCGTCAAAGCTGCCCTTGGCCTGGTTGACGTTGGCGTTGCCGATCGCGGTGCGCACGTCCTCGAGCGCGAGCCCGTGCGCGGCGAGCGCCACCGGGTCCACCTGGATGCGGATGGCGGGGCGCTGGCCTCCGCCCAGGCTCACCAGGCCCACGCCCGGGGCTTCGGAGAGCTTGGCGGCGAGGCGCGTGTCGACCAGGTCTTCGACCTTGGTGAGCGGCAGCGTTGAGGAGCTGACGGCGAGGCTGAGGATGGGCGCGTCCGCGGGATTCACCTTGCTGTATACCGGTGGCATCGGCAGGTCGGTCGGCAGGAAGGAGCTCGCGCCGTTGATCGCGGCCTGCACTTCCTGTTCGGCCGTGTCGAGCGAGAGCGCCAGCGAGAACTGCAGCGTGATCACCGAGGCGCCGCCGGAGCTCGAGGAGGTCATCTGCGACAGCCCCGGCATCTGGCCGAACTGGCGCTCGAGCGGCGCGGTGATCGCGGAGGTGGTCACGTCGGGGCTCGCGCCCGGATACAGGGTCGTGACCTGGATGGTCGGGTAGTCGACCTCCGGGAGCGCAGACACCGACAGGGCCCGGTAGCCGAGCACGCCCGCCAGCAGAATCGACAGCATGAGCAGCCACGTCGCCACGGGGCGCTCGATGAAAATCGCCGACGGATTCACGACGTCATCCGGTGGGCGCGCTCGTCGCGGCGGGTTGGCGCCGATGCGGGCGCTGTGCGGGGGTCGGAGTCGGTGTGCCCGGGGCCGCGGCGCCGCGGCTGTTGTCGGCGATCAACGCGACCTGAGCGCCGTCGCGCAGCTTGTCGAGTCCGTCGATGACGACTTTTTCTCCGGGCTTCACGCCATCCTGCACCGAGACCAGATCCCCGCTGGCAGGTCCGAGGCTCAATTTGCGCAGGCTCACCGTGTTGTCGGCATTGACCACGTAGACAAACGTGCCCGGCGCGCCACGCTGCACCGAGGCGCTCGGCACCAGCGTGGCGCCGGACACGGTGTCCATCCTGAGCCTCGCGGTCACGAACTGATCCGGAAACAGCGCGTCGTTGGTGTTATCGAACTGCGCCTTGAGCTTGATGGTCCCGGTGCTGGTGTCGATCTGGTTGTCGACGGCGGCGAGCTTGCCCTGCGCCGATACCTTGCCGTCGCGGTCGAGCGCCTCGACCGGCAGCGCATCACCGCGGCTCCAGTGCGGATAGATCTGCGCGAGATGCTCGGAGGGCACCGCGAACACCACGTAGATCGGGTGAGTCTGGGTCAGCACCACCAGCCCGTTGGTATCGGCGGCATGAACCATGTTGCCGGGGTCGACCTGGCGCAGGCCCACGCGGCCGGCGAACGGCGCGGTGACACGCGTGAAAGTCAGCTGCAGGTGCGCGTTCTCGACTGCAGCCTTGTCGGAGCGCACCGCGCCCTCGAGCTGCTGCACGGTGAATCTCTGCGCATCGACCGTCTGGCTGGCGATGGAATCTTTCGCCAGCAGGCCCATGTAGCGGTCGAGGTCCACGCGCGCGCCGGCGAGCTGCGCCTGATCCTTCGCGAGCTGCCCCTCGGCCTGGTTGAGCGTCGCCTGGAAGGTGCTCGGGTCGATCTGTGCGAGCAGGTCCCCGGCCTTCACCGGCTGACCCTCGCGGAATGGCACCTGCAGCAGCAGTCCGTCGACCCGGCTGTGGATGGTCGCGGTGTTGAGCGCGCTCACGGTCCCGAGCGCATCGACGGTCACATCGACACTGCCGGTGGAGGCGGCCACCGCCCGCACCGGAATCGGCCGGCCGGCATCGGCGCCCTTGCCGCCCGGTCCGCTCGCGGGCTGACTGCCGGGCTTCATGGCCCAGGCGATCACGGCCACCAGCACCGCCGCCGCCACCACCACGAAAATGAGGCGCTTGCGGCGCGCCTCGCGCGCCTGCCCTTCGGCGGCGTGGGTGTCAGGCGGCACGGAATCGGGGGTCATCAGCGCCTCTCAAAACTGAGTCCCCGCACGATGGCGCAACTGCACCACCTGCCGCAAGCGCCGCCGCGAGGGAAAAAAATGGGGCGGCGCGGACCAGCCCGCCACCCCCAGGGGGAGACCGACACGTTGGCACAGGTGTTGGCTTCGCGGAGTAAGCAACGGGCAAAGAAATGCAAAGAAATCTGTGTTTCGGCGCAGCCGGAGCCGGGAGCGGTCAGAGCGTGTATCGTTCCGCGTCATGGATCCGGCCGACGCCACCAGCGAGTCAAAACCGACACTCCTCATCGTCGATGACGATCAGGAGCTGTGCGCGATGCTGGCGGAGTACCTCGCCCCCGAGGGGTTCCTCACGCTGACCGCAGGCACTGGCACTTCCGCACTGGAGCAGCTCGGGCGCGCGCCGCTGGACCTCGTGGTGCTGGATGTCATGTTGCCGGAGCTCTCGGGCTTCGAAGTGCTGCGCCGCATCCGCGCGGTCAGCCGTGTGCCGGTGATCATGCTCACCGCCCGGGGCGAGGAAGTCGATCGCGTGGTGGGACTGGAGCTGGGCGCCGACGACTATCTCGCCAAGCCCTTCAGCCCGCGGGAACTGGTGGCGCGCATCCGGGCGGTGTTGCGGCGCATGCCCGGCGAGGGCCAGAGCGCGAGCGGACTCATCCTGTGGGGGCCGCTGCGCCTTGACCTGCGCGCGCGCCGCGCCGACGTTGCGGATCGCGATCTGGAGCTGACGTCCGCGGAGCTGCGGATTCTGGAGCTGCTGGTGCGCGCGGATACGCGCACCGTGACGCGCGATGAGCTCATGACCCAGGCGCTCGGCCGCCGTCTCCTGCCGACCGACCGCAGCCTCGACACGCACGTGAGCAACCTGCGCCGCAAGCTCATGAAGTACACCGACCGCGTCACCCTGCAGAGCGTGCGCGGCTCGGGCTACGCGCTGGCGCTCGCGAGCGCGCGCGCACCGGCGTCGCAGGTTTAGGCTGATGCACTCGCTCTACTGGCGGATCTTTCTCGCCTTCTGGGTGGCGCTGGCGCTGATCCTCGTGGGCACGGTCACGGTTGCAGTCAACGCCACCGCGCACCGCACCGACCGCCCGTGGGTACAACGCGGTCAGCTGTACGCGCAGGCGGCGCGCGCCTTTGAGTCCGGCGGGCCCGAAGCGCTCAGGAACTGGCTGCAATCGCTGCCCGCGGAACCCTTTGGCCGCACCTTCGTGGTCGAGCCCGGAGGCCGGGAGCTGCTGGGACGGCCGCTGCCGCCTTCCTTAAGCGGCTCGCGCGATGCGGCCGCGGCATCCGGCGGCGCCATTGCACCCATCGGCGGGGCGCTGGTGCTGGTCGCAGCGGGCGGCAGCACCTACCACGTCGTCATCGGTCCGGTGCGCGACAGCCCGCGTCTCTTCGGTGAGCTGGAGCTGCCGGGCGTGCCGCTGACGGTACTGGCGATCGCCCTGGGGGTCAGCGCGGCAGTGTGTTTCTTTCTCGCCCGCTATCTCGCCTCGCCGGTGGAGCGCCTGCGGCTGGCGACCCGGCAGCTGGCAAGCGGCGACCTCAACGTGCGCGTGCTGCCGGCACTCAAAGGGCGACAGGATGATCTGGGTCTGCTGGCGGCGGACCTCGACACCATGGCCGAGCGGCTGCGGCTGCTGCTCGAGACGAAACAGCAGCTGCTGCGCGACGTGTCCCACGAGCTGCGCTCGCCGCTCGCGCGGCTGCAACTCGCGCTCTCGCTCGCGCGCCGCGAGGACGGGGGCGCGGAGCGCCACCTCGCCCGCATCGAGCGCGAGGCGCAGCGCCTCGAAGCTCTCATTGCGCGCACCCTGAAGCTCGTGCGCCTGGAGCGCCCCGTGCACGCGCTCGAGCCGGCGAGCGTCGATGTCGGGGAGCTGCTGCGCACCATTGTCGCGGATGTGGCCATCGAGGCGGATGCGCAAGGGTGTCTCGTGCAGGTGCAGGCGCAGGGTCCGTTGCTGGTGTCGGGTGAGGAGGAGCTGCTGCGCAGCGCCTTCGAGAACGTGATCCGCAATGCCGTGCGTTACAGTCCCGCGGACGCCATGGTCGGGATCACGGCTCGTCGCATGCCGGACGAGGGGCAGCAGGGGGACCGGGTCGAAGTCGTCGTCCGCGATCACGGCCCCGGTGTGCCGGAGAAGGACCTCGGGCTCATTTTCGAGCCTTTCTACCGGGTGGATGCGGCGCGCGGACACGGCAGCGCCGGGGGCGAGGGCCTGGGCCTCGCGATCGCGGCGCGCGCGGTGGCGCTGCACGGTGGCGGCATCGAAGCCCGCAACCTCGAGGCCGGGGGACTGTCGGTGACGATCACGCTGCCGGCGATGAGCCGCGCTCGCTCACACGGGCAACGCACGGTCGGGGCGGCCGCCTAGGCGCGCCGCGCCTCACGCGGTGAGGAGCCCGCGCAGCCGCAAGGCTTCGCGCATCGAGGTGAAGGAAAAATCCCCCAGCACGCGCCGCAGCCGGCTCTCGCAGCGCTCGAGATTGGTGTAATGGCGGAAGCGCGAGAACGCGCCCACCCTGATGCGCGGTTGTCCTGGATCCACCTCCCAGGGGTGCAGATAGAAAGTGAACGGGCGGCCGCTGCGCTCGATCTGCTTCAGGCCGGCGCGCGTCAGCCAGTACGGCAGGATGCGGAAATAGCCACCACCGGAGACCGGCACCTGCACGCCCAGGAACCTGGCCGCCGACATGGGAAACTCCACCAGCGTGCGCCCCGAGGGTGCGCTCAAGCGGTTGGGTTCGGGCGTCGCACCCGGCAGCCCGTAGCGATCGTGACGGATGGGGAAGATGGAGGAGTCGTAACTAAAGCCGAGATCGATCAGCACATCGAGCGCCCACAGCGAAGCGCGCGTCACCGAGAAGCTCGCCGCCCGGTAGCCGAGCACCGCCTGCCCGATGAGGTCTTCGAGGCACCCCTTGGCGCGGGTGGTCTCCTCCCGAAACTCCTCAGGCGACTGCCGATAAACCAGTTGGTGCGAGAAGCCGTGACAGGCGATCTCGTGACCGGCTTGCGCGATGCGTCGCACTAAGCCGGGGGAACGCTCGGCCACCCAGCCGAGCACGAAGAAAGTCCCATGCACGCGGCGCTCGGCGAGCAACGCGAGCAGGCGCTCGGTGTTGGCCTCGACCCGATACTCGCGCGTGGCCCAGCTGTCGCGGGTGACGACGGATGAGAGCGCGGCGACGTGAAAGTAATCTTCGACGTCGACCGTGAACGCGTTGACCGGGCGCGCGGCAGATGGCGCGGGCGAGTGCTGTGCGGTGGGGTTGGGACGCATCGTGCGCGGACTATAGCGAACGAGTCCTCCGGGGAAGCACTGATGTCCCCATAAACGAGAACGGCTCCCGCAGGAGCCGTTCTTCGATCGAATTGTCAGTGTATCAGGGGCTTTAGGCCTTCACTCTCTTGCGGCGGCCGACGCTATACACGCCCAGGCCGCCAAGCCCCAGCGCCAACAGCGCGAGCGTGCCCGGCTCGGGCACCGACGCGGGGGCGCTGCTGCCCGTGCTGTTGTCATCGGCGTCGTTGTCGTTCGTTTGGCTCTCGCCCGCACGTCCGGGCCATTTGTCGTGAGCCTGGTGCGCACAAGCGCTGGTTGCGCACGACGCAGCCGCTGCCGCCGGCAGGCTCCACACAGCCGCCAACGCGAGGCTGGCCGTTCCAGCGATCAAAGTAACCTTCTTCATCGCGCTACCCTCCAATGACCGATCCTTAGCCATCGCGGCCGGCCGGTACCATGCTGCAGTGCAAACGCCATGCCCTAACTGCATCCTTCTAGGCTGGCCAAGTAGTTGCAACATGCCTGTGACATAAGACGCCCCGGTTCACGCTCAGTAGTGTAAACCCTACCGACGTGACCTGCATCACAAGCCTAACAGGGGCGGGCGCCGGACAGTGTGCAATGCGACATAAGCCCCTCGAACCGTGAGACCGATCGCAAGCTGACACGGTCCGTCCCTCGACGCGCGGACTGTCTGCCGGCGGCGACGCAGTTTTAGTAATCAAGATCAACGGCTTACGCCGCACAAGCGCCCAGGCTGCGTCCGAGGCGTCGGCGTGCCGCGACGTGGGGGACGGTCCTACGCCCGCCCGGCGCCGCTACGGACCAGCTTAAGATTCGTAACCGGTTGAAATATAAAGACATGAGTGCATAGGCATGCACCTTGCAGCTACCTACCTGGGAGTCTGCTTGCCCCGCCGCTTGTCGCCGCCGGAGGCAGCTTTCTTGTGATCTGAGCGCCGTGGCCCGGTTTCACCGGGCCCCCAGAGGAGGTTTGCGCCTTGAAAGTGGTGAAATTAGCTGGCGTCCTCGCGCTCGCCGCATGCGTGCTGGCGGGCTGTCATCAGGATCCGACCGGTGTGTCCACCGTGTCCGCGGGTACTTCGGCAACCAACAAAGGCACCGGCACGGCGACGCTCTCCTGGCAGGCGCCCACCACCAACACCGACGGCGCGGCGCTCACCGATCTTTCGGGTTATAGCATTGTCTACGGCCAGAACCCCGATGACCTGGCTCAGATCGTCCAGCTCACGGGCGTCGGCCTCCAGACGTATGTGATCGATGATCTGGGGTCGGGTACCTGGTACTTCGCCATCAAGGCCGTCGCCAGCACCGGCGCCGAGAGCCCCCTGTCGGAGATCGTCAGTAAGACGATCGGGTAGTCGAAACACCCAGGTTCCCACCCTCCGCGCGCTCGGCGTGACGGCAGTCACGGCGGCGGCGCGCTTGTGTCCGGCCAGCCATCTCGACGACGTAAGATCGGGAGGATGCGCATAACCCGCTTCCCGCGTCTGTGGATGATCCTGGCCCTGGCGCTCCTCGTCACGCTCGTCTATTGGCCAAGCCCGGCCGTTTACTACGAGCAGTGGCAGGACTTCGCGAACATCACCTTCACGCACGGGTGGCTGGTGCTGGCGGTGTGTGTTGCGCTGGTGGTGCGGTCGCGGCGCGAAATTGCCGCCGCGCCGGTGCGATTCTGGCCTCTGGGGCTGCTCGCGCTCGGCGGCTGCATCCTGGCGTGGCTGGTGTGCTACCGGGCGAGCATCGAGGATCTGGAAGTTACGATCTTCCCGGCGATTTTTTGGCTTGCCCTTGCGGCGGCGTTCGGTCTGCGCGTGGGGCTGCTGCTGGCCTTCCCAGTGGCGTTTTTCTACTTCGCCGTCCCGTCCTGGTCGCAGCTCGCCAACCCCCTGCAGGAGCTCACGGTGTTCGCCCTGCGCGGGTTTCTCTGGGCCACGGGTCCGCGGGTGCTGATATCCGGCGATACCATCCACATCCCCAACGGCTCCTTCGTGATCGAGGAGGGCTGCAGCGGCCTGCATTTCATGATCGTGGGACTTGCGGTGGCGGCGCTGCACGGTGAGCTGCGGCGCGATCCGTGGAGAGTGCGTATCGCCCAGCTGGCGCTGATGGCGATCCTCGCGCTGCTGGCCAACTGGGTGCGCGTCTATACGGTGATCGAGGCCGGCTATCTCACCGACATGCACAGCTACCTCGTGAGTGTGAGTCACTACTGGTTCGGCTGGGGCGTGTTCGCGGTGGCTCTGGTCCTCTTTTTCGGGCTCACGACGCTGTTCGGGCCGCCCGAGCCCGCTCGCGATCCGGCGCAACGGGTCGCACAGACGCCCGGCCCGCCTGCGCCGCTGGTGGGGCTCGCCGCCACAGTCCTGGTGCTGGTGGCGTTGCCGGCTGTGAGCTGGGGCCTGCGCGCCCTGCAGCCGGCGGCGGCGCTGAGCGCCGCGCTTGCCCCAAGCGCACAGGCGCCCTGGTCGTCGGCGCCCTCTGACACGCTTTCTTCCTGGCGGCCGGTATTCCCGGGGGCGGATCAGGAACAACGATTCGCGTATACCAATACCACCGGCGATATCGTGGAGGTGTTCAGGGTGGCCTACCGCACTCAGCGCCAGGGAGCGGAGCTGGTCGGCTCCGGCAGCACGGTCACCGGCAAACGACTGAGAATTCGTTCCGAGGATGTCATCCACACGGCGACCGGCGCGTTTCGCGAGACCGAGGTCGCCGATCGCTCGGGCGCGCGCTCCCTGATCTGGTGGCGCTACGAGATCGCGGGACGGGATTTTGTCAAACCGCTCGCGTCGCAGCTGTGGTACGGGATCAATGCGATCGTGTGGAATCCGCCGGCCGCTTTGATTGCCTATCGGGCGGCGTGCGGCGCGGGAGGGGATTGCGCAGATGCGCGCCGCGTTCTGCGTGAGTTCGTGGCGAGCGGTGGTATTTGAGGGCGTTGAAGCCCGCGGCGGCGTGTTGATTGGCGGGG
>Ga0209118_1001651_pt1 | contig 10135 bp, 8 predicted proteins | sample BlaSpr_A8_Ref_M1_FD_187988 | JGI IMG/M metagenome (GOLD analysis project Ga0209118, IMG submission 187988) | Forest soil microbial communities from Thunder Bay, Ontario, Canada - Black Spruce, Ontario site 2_A8_Ref_M1 (SPAdes) (version 2) | ecosystem: Environmental > Terrestrial > Soil > Boreal...
AGCGGAAAGTCCTAAAGGCCGCAGAAGTGTTTGCTACGACCGTGAAGCGCTGGAGTCAAGGAAAGAACATAAACCAGAAGATAACGCTATTGATATGGCGGCTGCCATTGGCATTGAGCTTTTAACGGAAGAACAATATCGAGAGTTGCAGAAACTTGGAGATTTCGATACGAAAACGTCGAGCTGGGTGAAAACACCTTCTGATATCAGAAAACTCGGCGGCGCCCTCTTTTGTGATCGCCGCTACGAAACTGTTTTCGTGTATCACAACGGTGCGGAATCTTACTATGCCGCTAGGGCGTTCCGTGGCTCTCTAAGGGTCTAAATTTTGCATGCCGGCACATCAAACAGTCGATGCCAATCAAGGATGGCTTCCGCTCGCCATCCGGAAAGCTCCCAGTTGCAAATGCAAGGGTATACAACCTGCAGAACGTATCGGAAGGTTCTAAGGTTTTGGTGGTGGGATGCTGCTCAGCAATAGGTGTCAACCCGAGACAAAGATTAGTATCGACATAGACCTTTAATGGCTAGTAACTTCCGGATGGTCGATTATTACCGGCCAATATTCTGAATCACACCCCTAAAAGCTGCAGGCGAGAAGGGTTATTCTCTTTCAGTTTGATTTGTGCTTCAGGAGGAAGGAGCTCCGCTTCCGGCTGAGATCTTGGCAGGTCAACGCCGGAGGGGCAGAGCCCCAATGAGCTACGATTCTGTTTATCCCACTTTCTGTCCCGTCGCACAAGCTCGAAGCCGATTGGGCCGCGAGCTGCGCCGAAGTCATCTTGGGGCGATGCCCGGTTTGTGAGCGCGATTCGATCATCGGCCATGGACGCCGCCGCAAGCAGGCGCACGATGAGCATCACGACTGGATTGGCATCCGACGCGGTCGCTGCCTGTCCCTACCAATAATTCCGCCTGAATCGTCAAAAGCTACTGCGAGAGGGAAGCGCAGAATTCAGATCGACCTGTGTGTGGCGATGTTGTTTGATACAGGCGGGGAGCTTGGTCACGGCTACTGTGCCTCGCCAAAATTGAGAGCGCATTTGAAATGAATGACATACGAGGAGGTCATCTAACATGTTACAGGGATGGCATTCAGCTGTTGCGGAGTTTTGGCGAATGACAGGCGGTCGTCAATCCGCAGAATCCCTTAAAAGTGAATCGGGTAATCACCCGAGGAGAGAATGACGAGTACTAAACGAGATGGAACTGGACCGGAGGAGGCAGGAAGTTTGACGGATCGATGCTATGCATGAGGCACTTCATTGCCAAACCGTAGGTAAACTGCGGAGTAGCTGAGTCATCTAGTGCGTCAGCCGCACTGCCGAGAGTACCGCTGCGGCAGTACCGTGGGACCATTCGCTGTCACAGGTTCGCGCAATATCCTTTCCCTTCGAGCGTCTGCGGAAATGACGAAAGAAGTGAAGCGCCTGTCACCTGTGAACGTGCCATTTAGAGTGCTCGTATTTCTCTGTATCGCCATAGGCGGAACCGTCTTCGCGTCCCGATTGGCAGCGCCCAAGAAGAAAGGGATTGCCTGCTGCAGCGCTGAGGTCTGCGCTCGGAAACATCACCATGAATGAAGCCAGCAAAAGCAGCGTTATTGCGATATTGCCTTGGATTGTACATTCAGCGGCGTAGTAGCATTTGTCGCAGTTCGGGTAGGCCTATTCCTGTCTTGCAGAGAACGAATTCACAATCGTAGGCCATCGGGTATCTATCTTCTCAAGAATGAAGGCAGCGTCATCGATGGCGCGGTCTACGATAAATCCCTTCGCCATGTTCGGCTTGTTCGGGTCCAAGTCGATGAGTTTCCGCGCAGCCAGAATGGTTGCAGCGAACAGAATGGCGAATTTTCTTTCCTCGGTCACGTAGGAACTCCCACATTCAGGAATGATGTGCAGGTAGGAAAAGCAGGGAAGGGCAGTCTACTTTTTCTGGTCCCACAAGTCCATGAAGAGTTTCACGGTTGCGGGACCGTGCCCCGCGTATAATGCCGCGTCGCGGATTATGCCGAATCCCCTTGTGTCTTCAACATCGTTTCCCCTGAATTCCTGTCTTTCCACTCACACTAGTGCTTGATTTAAGTCGGCATAATCCAGCGTAAGTTGAATCCCAGTACCCTCACGTACGCTTTCCCTTTTATCTACCCATTCAGCGCACGTCACAGAACCAGGGCTATGTCGTGGCGTTGGCCCGCGGACGGGCCTGGAAGTAGCGCAGAACAGCGACGAGAAGTGCGAGCGCGCACAAAACTATCACCGAGAACCAGAAAAAGGATGAGTAGTCCTGCCTTGGAGTGAGCCATCCCGACCCGATGGGGGCATAGGCGTGGCCAAGAAAATCGCGAAGATTATTGAGGCCGGTTTCGTCCCCGTCACGGATGAAATGCTGCAAGATTTCAGCATACGGCTGATAGCTGAGACGCAGAACAACGCTTGAGACAATAAAAGCAGCGGACGAACTGACACCAAGCGCGATAGCAAGCCCACCCGGCCGGAGCGAACTCAGACGGAGTGACCTGCTGCGCAAAAAAACCGCGAAGAGGGTGGCAAGCAGAAGTGCGCCGGACAGAAGCATCACCGCCCCGGACCTCCTGGCCAAATCGGCATCCCAACGTGCGACTCGATTGCCGATGAATCGGCGGTACCTGGAAGAAGATTCCTGTGCCGCGGTTTGACGCTCCCGATCTGCAAGGAAGGCATAAAAAGCAGCTTCCTCGGGACGAGTGGATTTAGCGGCTAGGGCGGCAAGCCGTGTGTAGGCTGCTTGTTGCGTGTTTTCCCAAAACCAGACTCTGGCGTCCGGGCTCAGCAACTTTCCAAAGTTCGCAATGGCCAGATATTTTTCGGATGCGGCTTTGGTGTCGCCTTGCGCCTCAAGAACTTGTGCGGATGCAAGAACCAGTTCCGCATAGCTGGTGGCGTCCGAGACGCCGTAGGGAGCCCTGCGATAAAACAGCTCATCACCGGCAATCAGCTCTGGGTCGCCGACGTGATAGCGAATGAGAACTCGGCGATCGAGCGCCTTGCGCTGACTGGAATAGGTGTCGAGCTTCGCGGATTCGAAGGCAGCGGCCATGGCGCTATGCCAGGCGGGAGGCTCGTCTTCGGCTCGATGAGGGACGTTTCCGCGCAGGACTTGCGCGGTGATGAGGTGGGGAAGAGCGTTTTGTGGATCAAGTCTTTCGAGCACGGGAATCCAGCGATCGATCTCTGGAAGCGAAGACCTTCTGGCAAAGAAGGCGTAGACCCAGCTGAGGTTTGGGTCGAGACGAACGGCTTCATCGGCGAGGCGTGCGCTTTCTGATGACTGGGGATGGCGAAAGGCGACGAAGGTTAGGGCTTCGGCATCGTGATCTTGTTCGGCCTTCTTCACAATAGATTGCAATTCCGGACTCAGACGGCTGTAGTCAGTTTCGAAGACGAATTGCCATGGGAGGAGAGAAACGCGAAACGCTTGGCGGAAGACCGGCGCGACGAAGAAAAGGAGCGAGGCGATGACGCAGGAGGCGGTAATGGCGAGAGCAGGTTTGCGCATAGGGCCCTCCTTTGAGAAAAGATCGCCGCCCGAAGGGATGGTCGGGCGGTTGCGGCTTGGAAAAATCAGGGAGAGCAAGGCGTGTTTGGCGAGAACACCGGCGCTGCCGAGAGACCAGAGCAGAGCGGCCCAATTCCCTTGCACGTGGTGCAGTTCGGCCAGCATGGCGTGGCCCCAGTCGAGCGTGTCGCGCGGCGCGATAGAGATTGCGGACTGCAGGAGGAAAGCTGCGACGCGGCGTGGCAAGGCAGGCGGGATCATGCTTGGCCTCCGCTGAAGGCAGTACGGCGAACGCGCACGCCGGAACGCGAGGTTGTTTGCTTTGCCCGGGCTAGTTCCATGCCGTTTGGAGTGAGCCGGTAGATGTGGCGCGGTGGGACGCCGTTCTCCGTGGTTATCCACTTGGTTTCGAGCAAGGAGAACTTGGCGAGGCGCATGAGAATCGGATAGAGCGTGCCGGCCTTGAGCCCCGTTTCGCGGCTCAATTCGTATCCATAGCGCCAAGCAGTCGGGCGTTCGGCGAACCGTTCAAGCACACGAAGCGTCTGGGGGGACATTCGAGGAATCTTCACGGAAGTAGTCTACATATATAGACATTATCCGTCAACAGGTATAACAAGTTTCAAACCCTCCTTTCGGTATTGCAGGACCGTCCGGAGAAGTAAGTGGGATTATGCCGTGTCTCTGGCGAATTGATAGGTGGCAGTGAAACGATCGGATCCGCGAAACGCGCTGCAACTAAGAACGCAAACACCGTATGATTTCATTGGGTGTTTGTGCCGACGTTGACCGGATACTGCAGCGAGCGAGAGTCTTTGAAAAGTCAGGCGGCGGCTGGTGTTTGTTATAGGGCTCGACAGTGTGGTTGCCATCGAAACGAGCCGAGATTGGCTACTGGTCGTGACAGGGTTGTATCCGGCGTTCGCCCCTCTAGTGAGGTATGCGTGCGATGGTTGTTGAAATGGGTCCTGAAATCGAGCAGCTTGTTTTCGAGATCTGCCGTCGTCCAGAACAACGTGCGGTCCAGATACTCGCGTCGAAGGGTGCCGATTAGCCTTTCCACGAATGGATGGGACAGGGGAACGTACGGGATGGACTTGATTTCTGTCGCCTCCAGTATCCGCAGATTGGCTTGCCATTGGTGGAACCGATAAAGCGGATCGTTGTCGGAGCTGATGTACTTCGGCATGCAGAGTTGCCCTCGAATGGCGCGGTTGAACATCCGACAGAGTGCGACACCATCGACCTTTCCCGCATGGACGCCAAAACCAATGATCCGGCGCGTGTATTGATCCATGACCACCAGGACCCAGTGGGACCGCAACGTGGCCGACTCGCAGCTGAACAGATCCATGCTCCAGAGACTGTCTTTCATTTGGCCCAGGAAAGTCAGCCAGGAGGGACCACCGGAGTCCTGTCCCGGCAGGTAGTGATGGGCGAGAATCCTTCGAACCACGTCTTTGTCGATTTGAATGTTGAACGGCAAGGCCATCTGTTGTGCGATTCGCGGACAACCCCAGTTGGGATTACGCTGCTTCATTTCGACGACCGCATGAATGAGTTTCTACGCTCGGTCCTTTCGGGCCGGGCTTCCGACGGCGATTCGGGGAGAACAGCATCCGGTACTCTTGCTTGCTCATAGCTTTGTGAAGGGCTAACAGTGTCGAGGGCTTCAGTACGATTGCGGAACGGAGCAGACGAGTCGGGCGCACACAAGGAGCGCCAGCAAGCCGGCGAGGATCCGGTCCGACGAGGGCAGATTGGGCGATCGTTGCCGGCAGCGATTCACGATCAGGAGTGGTGTTTGAGGAGAAGCGACTCCGCAACTAAGGAACGGACGCCGCCAGGTCCGAGCAACCGGGCCAAGGTGGCGATGAAATGGATGAAAAGAACAACAAGATTGCGCATCGCAGAATCGTAGCAGAACGGGGAATCCCGAGGAATCATGCGCGAATTAACAATTCGGACAGCCACAGGTTCGCGAAAATGATATCGGACGTGAAGAGCTTAAGAATCAGCGACATCCATATCGACGTGAGAGCTTGGGAAGGCAAGGCATGTAACATTGTTATACGGTCTTTTTGCGGCCAGAGGAGATTTTCGGTAGGCACAGACCAAGAGCTGATGTCGGAGGGCAAGAATCTCCGCTTGCAGCGCTGTACGAGTTTGAAAGATTTGCCGAGCAGAAGAAAAAAGCGAGAGAATGATCGTGAGCATGTCGCCGAAAAGCCAGCGACGGCTGCCTAAATTCAACCAGTTCAGTCAGAACGTAGTTTTTGGTAGGGACAGGTGTGAACGCCTGTGTGCCATTTTGAACAGATGCGACTACGGAAGTTTTTTAACATTGCTCGATGGAGATTTCAGACCGGGAGGTCTCGGGTAAACTGTCAGCCACTCGGAATCCAAAATAGAAATTCTGGTCGAGAATATGATTGCTATGTCTACCAATCTGCCCAGCCCATGAGAAGAGACCGAGCCTGGCTAGCGAAAGATAATCGGTCGAAAGGAATCAAACAATGCGCATAATTTCCGTTGTTCGTTACTTGCTTCTCGCGCTGTTTCTGCTAGCCGTTTCTGCGGCATCGTTCGCACAAATTGGGATAGGCATTTCGGTCGGTTTCGCTCCGCCGCCTATTCCCGTTTATGAACAACCCATCTGTCCGGGTGACGGCTTTATGTGGACCCCCGGTTACTGGGCTTGGGATGCCGATGGAGATGACTATTACTGGGTTCCCGGAACCTGGGTCGAAGCCCCCGAAGCTGGCTTCCTCTGGACGCCCGGCTACTGGGGATGGCGCGACGGCGGCTATTTCTTCAATGAAGGTTATTGGGGCCCGCAGGTCGGCTGGTACGGCGGCATCAGTTATGGATTCGGCTATTTCGGCCACGGCTATGAAGGCGGCCGCTGGGACGGCGGACACTTTTTCTACAACCGCTCCGTGAACAACGTGAACGTAACCGAAATGCACAACGTCTACAACACCACCATCGTCAATCGCAATGAAAACCGCGTCAGCTATAACGGAGGCAATGGCGGCATCAACGAGCGGCCCTCCGCGCAAGAAGAAGCCTATTCTCGCGATCGCCATACCCCTGCCGTCGCCACGCAAACGCAACACGTTCAGGAAGCGCGCGGCAATCGCGAATTGCGCGCCTCGGTCAATCAGGGCAAGCCCCCTATCGCCGCGACGCAACGGCCCGGATCATTTAGCGGCTCCAGTGTTGTTCCCGCAAAGGAAGCGGGCGGACGCTATGAACCTCCAGCCAATCGCGGCGCCAATAACAACGCTGCCCGTCTCGATGGCAATGCCAATCGTCCGCCAAACGCGGGAAACAATGCCAACCGTCCGCCCGTCACTCACGCCAAGGACATTGCGCCCTACGAGAAGCCCGCTCCTCCCAGCACCGGCAATCCCAAGCTGGACCAGAAATACCAGGAACAGCAACAGAAGCTCTATAACAACCAGAACCAGCAGCTCCAGAAGCTACAGCAAAAACAGGAGCAAGACCACCAGCGCCTGGCCCAGCAAAATGCCAATGAAGCCAACAAGCAACAGGTCGAGCAGAGCCACCAGCAACAGACGCAGCAGCTCCAGCAGCGCCATGTCCAACAACAGCAGCAGATGCAGCAGAAACAGCAGCCACAGCATCAGTCCGAGAGCAAGCCCGGCCGTCCCTAATTCCTTCGAGACAGACGCCCACTCACGGGCGTATCTGCAACATACCGTTCACGCGATTGAAGTGGCCGATCTTCCAATCGGCCACTTCCCATTTTGGGTCGGTTGTTTCGGCTTAGCGGGCGGGAGAAGGCAGGTTCAACTCTTTAGGGGGTTCACCCCAGCCATTTCAGTCCAACTTCGGTCCAACTCAAGAGAGAGATAAGTGGCGCGTTCCCCTGTAAGCGACACCAGAAGAGGCACTTAGAGTTTTGTACTGCGTATCTACGAACCAGAAGGTCGGGAGTTCGAGTCCCACCGGGCGCACCACTTTCTCCTTCATCTTCATTTATTTGCGGAGGTTCCCCTTTGACGCGGGCAGTGAACCCCTATCTGAGACGAACGCAAACGTTACACTCCGTAGAGAAAGGCAGGTTCTCTACAGATGACCAATCGATCAGCGTGGTGATACCGCGAAAGCTTCCGCCGAACGGCAAGAGCTTCTTCAGGCCCCTCAAGCGGGAAGAGGTTGACGCAAAAGAATTTAGAGATTTGGAAGAGCTGCGCTTAACCCATTACAGTGTTTCATCGATAGCTATTACAACCAAGAAAGACTTCACTCGGCTCTCGGATATCGGCCCCGGGGAGAATTCGAGCGGATAACGGAATCCTCCGATGCGGCGAGCATTTCGACTGCCTCGAAAGTCGATGTGGCCACGGGAGCGACACAAACTTCTGTCGAATTGCAATTCGTGTCACAACTGTCACGAAGTAGATTGTCTCAACGAAGGGTTCGGCTGCTCGATCTACAGTCACCCGATAGCTAGATTGGAGTGTCACAAAGCCATCGAAGTCCTGTTGAAGGAAATGCGGTGTTACAGAGCACTCCTGGTGCTCCGATCTCCTCGAACGTTTCTGGATAGCTTCAGGGTTGCCCGTGATCCAGGCACAATCGCGGAGGTGACAGTCGGCTGCGGGATGAACAAGCTGGCGGGAGCACCATAAAGAGTGCCCGCGCTACTTCCCACTACTGCGCGCATTCCGCGACGAGTTGGGTATAAACCTCGCGCGCGTGGTCGTAGGCTGCTTGGGCGTCGGCGAGTTCCGCCTTGGAAATCTTAGGAGCTTTCTGAGTCCAGCACTGGTCTACAGCGGCAAGACACCATTGAGCACTCTGACGAGAAGCGCGAATGGGTTTTCCGTCCACCAAAATAAAGATGGGATTGCTGTGCGAAGAACCCAGGATGCGCACAGCCAGCCAACTGCTGCGCTCGACCGGCACATCAAAGGCCAAATCCTGGACGCTTCCGTCCGCCACGATATTCTTGCGAGCAACGGGCTTCCCGTTTACCACGAGTTCCACGGGCACTTCGCGCGTGTTTCCGATGCGCGCCCGCTCCAGATGCCAGTACGGTGTTTGATCTATCGGACGATCATGGATATTATCCGCTGAGCTATTGCGGTTGTTGAGAGCAGACATCCAGAAATGATTCCCTCGGTCAGAAGGGATGCTGTCCGTTCCCGACGCGGCGGGGCTGAGGTAAGCCGAGACCTTCACTCGAGCGTGCACTGTCCCCCTTCCCGTCAGCCTCACCTCGCTCGCATTCGTTCCCACCTCAATGTTGTTTACGCTGAAGTCCATCAGATGGCTCCTGCCATCGGACACGTAGCTTCGGCCGGCGCGCAGCGCCTCTACCCAGCCGCTGTAAGTGAGCGACCGGTCAATCTTGGCATAGACACGCCCCTGCCCGACGCGGGCGTCGGTGATGCACGGGAAATCTGTCTCTCCGGAGACGCGCGTGCGGAACCCAACATTCAGGGTGTGATACCAAATGTTGAGTTCCCAGAGGTAAGGTGTGTCCATGGTGGAAATGAAGTCCACCGCGTCTGGATGCGTCACGTCCACGATGTATTCGTTGGCGCCAATGAAGTCGAAGCCCGGAATCTCATAATTTGGAAGTTCGCGGGACTTCACCGCAAGTCCCCAGCCAGAGTGCGCAAAGCCCGCCAAAGCTCCCTGCGATTTCGCCCATCGCAAAACGGGGAGATCCCAGGTGGGCCACTGCTCGATCCGGACGCAATGCGGATAATCCTGATTCGTTAACCCGAGTAATACCAAATGTCCGGCGTGGCTCGATGGGAACCCGGAAACCTCCAGGTCGTAATGCATCAGCCCATCCGGCTTCGAGAGGGGATGATCCTTGCCGCTGAAAAACTGCTTCTGGTAGTAATAACAGGGTCCCCAAGTCAGTACTGCGCCGACATTCAATTTCTCGCCCAGGATTTGGCGCATCATGTCATCCGGTTGCACTCCTTCCGTGGGATTCTGGTAGTGCGAACAGCCGGCGGCATGCACGTGATGGTCGCCCGAATACCAGCGGTATTTCGCGGGGTCGATCCAGCGCTGCATGGCGAATGAAACTTCGTTTGGGCCCGTTGCGGTTACCTCGACTTGTTTCGTTTGCGCGTGATATTCAGGTCCCATTGAAGAGGTCACGGTATAAGAACCTGCGGGCACGAGAATCGTGTCGCCGCTCTCACGATAGACCTGCGGCTGGAAAAAGAGGTCGGGTGCCAGACGCTTTGCAGGATTCGGATAGAGTCGGCCCAAAGCGTCGCGGATTGTGAAGGCTGCCATCGACGGTGCGCCGTTCTCGTCGCGGACCCACAGCCGCAACGCGCGGGCAGGTAGCGCTGTGAAGACTGCGACTATCTCATTACGAAACCCGATGTCTTGCGTTCCCTGCCCGACGTTGAAACTAATCGCAGCTGAGCGTTGCCCTTGGTCGCGGCTGTAGATTTGGAGGATTCGATATTCGAGCGGCAGACCTGAAAGCCGCGGGGACATAGGATCTTTGTCGTAGAGCTCCAGGCCCATCCAGCTGTCTCGTGTATCGGGAGCCGAGATCTTCTTTGGCGGCTCTGGGCTGGAATCGGAT
>Ga0209118_1001652_pt1 | contig 10132 bp, 7 predicted proteins | sample BlaSpr_A8_Ref_M1_FD_187988 | JGI IMG/M metagenome (GOLD analysis project Ga0209118, IMG submission 187988) | Forest soil microbial communities from Thunder Bay, Ontario, Canada - Black Spruce, Ontario site 2_A8_Ref_M1 (SPAdes) (version 2) | ecosystem: Environmental > Terrestrial > Soil > Boreal...
TATTACTGGGACTCCTGGGACATGGACCGCGTCGGGCGCGACGCCCTGCGCTTCAAGCTCTTCGTCCCCACCCTCTACGAGCCGGCGATGGCACCGCCGAGGGGACAGGTGCTGATCGTCCAGAAAGTGCAGGAGATGGACTACGCGGCGGTGACGGACTGGCCCTTGCACAAGGAGCAGGTGGAGAGGTTCGTCCTCGGCCACCTCTCGCGGCTGATCCCCGGCATCGAGGACAAGATCGTGGTCAGGACCAGCGCTTCGGCACAGACCTCCTGGCGGTTCACCCTCAATCACCAGGGCGCCATGCTGGGCTGGGAGATGTCTCCGGACCAGCTGGGCGCCGGGCGTCCCGATCTCGCGAGCCCGGTGCGCAACCTGTTCTTCGCCGGCCACTGGGTGAAGCCCGGAGGCGGCATCACGCCGGTGATCGTCTCGGCGCAGCACGCCGCGCAGGCGGTCGCCGGCGCACTCGCCCGCCGCGAATGGCCACGGGCGGTGCCGGCGAGCCGGGTGGTCGAGGAGGAAGCGATGAACGTCACGCGGCGCGAGCTGCTGAAAGCCTGATCTCATGACTCTCGAACCCCAGACACCGCAGGCCGCACCGGCGCCAGCGAGCGGCGGGAGCGAAGGGACGCTCGGCACCGCGCCGGCGCCCGAACGCTGGCTCGTCGTCGGTCCCGACGACGCGACGAGCCGGCGGCTCGCGGCGCGGCTGGGGATGACGCCGGAAGCCCCGGGAGCCCCGGAAGGCACCCGCTTCGTCTCCGCCGGCGCTAGGGCCCCCTGGAATGAAAAATGGGACGCCGTCGTCTACCGCCCGCCCCGGCAGCGCGGCTCGCCGATGCTGCCGGATCTCGCCGCTGCCGAAGCTTTTTTCGCCGCCTTCGCTGCGGCGTGCGGCGGACCGGCAGGCGACACGCGCCCGCGCCTGGTCCTGATCTCGAGCGCCGCCGCGATCAGCCCCAGCCATCACCATCCCGGCTGGGCGGCCGAGTCCGAGCGCCCGCCGGGGCGTAATCCGCTCGCTCGCGCCTGGCTCGAGCTCGAGGCGCTGGTGGCGACGCACCTGCGAGGGCCGGCATCCACGGCTGCGCAGGTAACGCACGAGCTGATCGTGCTGCGGCCGGCGGCCGTGGCCGTCGCCGACGGCGAGGACCAGCTCTGCCGCCTGCTGCGCGGCCGTGCCGCGTTGGTGCCCGCCGGCTTCGACCCGACGGTGCAGCTGCTGAGCGCCGACGATCTCGCCGCCGCCGTCGAGCACGCGCTGCGACGCGGAGCGGGTAAGCCGGGGATCTACCACGTGGCGCCGGTCGGCGCGATGCCGCTGCGGGCGGCGCTCCGCCTGGCCGGCGCGCGCCGGCTGCCGCTGGGCGTCCTCGCCGGCGGCGGGCGGCTCGACTACCTGCGCCACAGCTGGACCGTGTCGGGCCGCAAGATCGAGCGCGAGCTCGGCTTCACGCCGCGCGCGACCAGCGCCGCGGCGGTGGCCGCCGAGCTCGCACCGCGGCGCGGCCCGACGGAGTGCGCCGAGGGCGCCGCGGGCGCTGCAGTCGCCGCGGGCGCCGTGAGTGCCGCGAGCGAGCTCCCCGAGTTCGACCCCTACGGTCTGGACAAGGAGTACATCGCGGCCTACGGGCGCACTCTGTTCCGTTTCCTCCACGATCTCTATTGGCGGATCGAGCACCAGGGTCTCGAGCACGTGCCGCGGCAGGGGCGGGCGGTGCTCACCGGCGTCCACCGCGGCTTCATGCCGTGGGACGGGGTGATGGCGCTGCACCTCATCGCCCGCGAGCTGGGACGCCACCCGCGCTTCCTGATTCATCCCTGCCTGGTCAAGATGCCGTTCCTCGCCAACTACATGACCAAGCTCGGCGGCATCCTCGCCTGCCAGGAGAACGCCGACTGGGTGCTCGGCCAGGACGAGCTGCTGGGCATGTTCCCGGAAGGGATCCACGGTGCCTTCACCATGTACCGCGACGCCTACCGGCTGGGCAAGTTCGGGCGCGACGAGTACGTGAAGATGGCGCTGCGCCAGAGCGCCCCGATCGTCCCCTTCGTCACCGTCGGCAGCGCCGAGATCTATCCGATCCTCGGACGCATCGACTCGAGGCTGGTGCGCCGGGTGTTCGAGTGGCCGTTCCTGCCTCTGGCCCCCAACTTCCCCCTGCCCGGGCTGCCGCTGCCCTCGAAGTGGCACACCCGCTTCCTCGAGCCGCTGCCCATAGGCGAGCTCTACCCGCCCGAGGCGGCGGAGGACCCCGAGGTGGTGCGGGCGATCAGCCGCGAGGTGCGCTCGCGCATGGAGGCGGCGATCCAGGACATGCTGGCGCGCCGCAAGTCGATCTTCCGGGGGTCGATCTTCCGCCTCTCCGGTGCGCCGCCGTCGCCGGAGCCCGGGGACAGCGAAGGAGGCGTCGTCTGAGAGCCGGGAGCACGGCGTGGGCCAACCTCCGGCTCGGCGGTTTCCCGGCGCGAGGGATGCCGGTGCCCAACGTCGTGGGCAGTCTGGCGGCGGCCGGTCTGGGCATGTCCCGGGCGGCGGCGGCCGTCATGGCCGGCATGCTGTCCGGCGAGGCACGGACCGAGTGGCGGGAGCTCGAGAACAAACTGCACGCCTTCGAGTGGTTCAGCTTCGCCGGGCCGCGCCTGGGCCTCGACGCGGCGGGGCCGGCGGCGCGGGCGGCCGCGCTGTCGGACGCCTACACCGGGTTCTGGGCGATGGAGGGTGTGGGCTACGTCTGCGCGCGCGCAGGCGTGAGCGAGGACCTGCCGCCGCGCGAGCTGCTCTCCGGCGCGCGGGCCGGCGACCCCGCGGCTGACTCCGGCCTCGGCCGCCTCGCCGACTTGTCCGCGCGGGCGGCCGTCCTCCTGTCCACCGGCTCCGCCTTGGCGGCGGCGGAGGGCTTGCTGGCCGTGATCGCACAGGCGGAGACGAGCGGAAGGCGCGAGCAGGGAACGGGGAGGGCGACGGCGCACGGACAGGTGGAGGAGGCCGCGCGGGGAAGCGGGAGCGCGGCGGGAGCGGCGGGCACGGACCGGGAGCTGGTCCGGCTCTGGCTCGAGCGCTGCCGCGACGACGTTCACCCCGGCTACCCCGAGCTCGCCGTGGAGGCGCTGGGCCTGGTCGCCCGCACGCTCCATCCGTGGCGGCTGCCGCGCCTCGACGAGCTCCTGGCGGCTGCCGACCCGGCCCTCGCGGAGTATCTCTGGCACGGCGCCGGAAGGGGTCTCTACTTCGTGCCGATGCACCTCCTGCCGTGGAGCGGGGGCTGCCGCCGGGCCTTCGCCAAGGCCCGCTCGGAGCCGCCGCACCAGGCGGGACGGCGCAACGCGACCGCCGGCCTGGCCTGGGCGTCGACGCTGGTCAACGTCCGCTCGCCGGAGGTCGCCGAAGCGGCGCTTGCCGGCTGCGGCGAGGAGCCGGACGCCGAGCGGGCCATCGCCAACGGCGCCTCGTCGGCGTTGCTCGTCTGGCGCCAGTGGGCGGGAGCGGACCGGCTGCTCGACCGCTTCCTGGCCTACCAGCCGCCAGCGGCCGACCGCGCTCAGACCTGGCGCCGGCGGGTGATCGAGCCGTGCCGGACGGCGCTCGCCGCCTCGCCTCCCGACTTCCGGCGCCGCGGAGAGCTCGCCGCCCTCTTCCGTTTCCAGGTGGCGCCCGATGCGTAGCAAACGGATGAAGCTCGCGCTTGCCCTCGGTCCGGTGGCGGCCGCGGCCGGCGCCTGGGCGGGCCTGGACGCGCTCGACCGCCGGGGCCGCCGGTTCTTCGCCGCCGGGCGCTCGGTGGTGGAGGCCCTCGACGCGCTGGGCGCGGCGGTGCGGGCGCGCGATCTCGACCAGGTGGGACGGAGCTACGCGACGGACTACCGCGGGCGGCCGCTGGGGTTCAGCGCCCTCACGGCGACGGCGGCGACGGCGCCGGCCGCGGCGGCGGCCGCGGAGAAGGACGGCGTCCGCATCCTGAAGCTGGGAGCGGCCGGAGGCGAGGGTGCGGCGGCGGACCGCGACGCCGTCGAGGACCGGTGCGCGGCGCTCGCCGCCTGGAAGCTCTACCTCGACGGCTTCGCCGAGATCGAAGAGGCCGGATTCCACCTCGACCGGCTGGACGCGTGGCGGGGCAAGGAGCTGGCGGCGCGGGTGCGTTTCGAGCTCATCGGCAGGCCGTGCGGGGCGCCGCACGCGGCCATCGACCGCGCCCTTTACGAGGTGCGCTTCCGCCGCACGGTGCCCGCCGCAGTGGGCACCATGGGGCTCGAGATCGTCGAGGCCTCGCTCCTGGAAAGCGACCGGGTGATCGCCGCGCGCCCGCAGTTCGCCGACGTCTCGCACGCTTCGGGGATCGACTTCGAGAACCGCACCTATCCGGCGTTCCTCGATCAGCCGCTGCGCTTCGGCATGATCCGCTACGGCCCCGGCGGCATCGCCGCCGCCGACTACGACAACGACGGCTTCTACGATCTGTTCATCCCCGACGGGGTGTCGTCGCGCCTGCTGCGCAACCGCCGCGATGGGACCTTCGAGGATGTGACCGAACGAGCGGGGCTGGGCGGGCTCGACGGGGTGTCGGCGGCGGTCTTTGCCGACTACGACAACGACGGCTGGAAGGATCTGTTCGTCAGCCGCACGTTCCGTCCCAACCAGCTGTTCCACAACAACGGCGATGGCACCTTCACCGACGTCACCGCGAGCTCGGGGCTGGGCGAGGACTGCTGCACGACGGTGGCGTCGTGGGGCGACTATGACAACGACGGTTACCTCGATCTCTACGTCGGGCGGTACCTCGATCCGCGCGAGACGATCCCGACGACGTTCTACGCCAGGAACGGCGAGCCCAACCGCCTGTACCACAACAACGGCGACGGCACCTTCACCGACGTCACCGACCGGGCCGGCGTCGGCGACACCGGGCTCTGCCTGGGGAGCGCCTGGGGCGACTACGACAACGACGGCTATCCCGACCTCTTCGTGGTCAACGACTTCGGCCGCAGCACGCTGTACCACAACAACGGCGACGGCACCTTCGAGGACGTCACGGTCGCCGCCGGCGCGCTCGCCTATGGCGCGGGCATGAGCGCTTCGTTCGCGGACTACGACAACGATGGGCTGCTCGACCTCTACACCGCCGACATCCGCTCGGAGCACGCCTGGTTCGCGGCGCCGCCGACGGTGGGCCGGTACCTGGCGAACTCCTGGAAGCAGGGGGTGTGGCGCAGCGACATGCCGCTGTACTGGCAGATCTTCCGCCAGTCGGGGTTCAACTTCGTCGAGGTCTTCCGCGAGATGGCGTCCGGCAACCACCTGCTGCGCAACCGCGGCGACGGCACCTTCGAGGACGTCAGCGTCGCGGCGGGCGCCAATCCGCCCGGCTGGTTCTGGGGATCGGTGTTCGCGGATTTCGACAACGACGGCTGGCTCGACCTCTACAGCGCCAACGGCTGGGTGTATGGCGAGCGCGGCACCGAGATGGAGCTCGAGTTCCTCGACAACGTGGTCGGCCGCCAGCGCGACTACAAGACCGGCGCCTTTTTCGATCCGGGCAGCTTCGGCGGCCGGTCGTGGCACGGGTGGGAGCGCAACCGCCACCTGCGCAACAACGGCGACGGCACCTTCCGCGAGATCGGCCGCGGCGCCGGCACCGACCTGCTGACCAACAGCCGGGGCGTGGCCGTGGCGGATTTCTGGAACCGCGGGTCGCTGGACCTGGCGGTGGCCGCCAACGGCGGGCGGCACGCGCTGCTGCGCAACGAGGTCGGGCTGCGCCGCCACTGGCTGCAGGTCGAGCTGACCGGTGTCCGGACCAACCGCGATGCGGTGGGGGCGCGGGTGGAAGTGGTTGCCGGCGGAGTGCGGCAGCTCCGCGAGGTGTCGGCGGGCGACGGCTACGCCTCGCAGAGCACGCTGCGGCTGCACTTCGGCCTGGGCGAGGCGGCCGGCGCGGACGAGGTGACGGTGCGCTGGCCGGTCTCGGGCCTCGTGGAGCGGTTCGAGAACGTGGCCAGCGACCGCATCGTGGCGCTCACCGAAGGAACCGGGCGGCTGATCGAGAGGCGTTATCCGACCAGCTGGAGTGCCGCGATTGGCGACATGGCGGAGCCGCGGCCGGCGGCCCAGGAGCGGGCGCCCGCCGAGCGGCTGACCGCCGTGCTCGAGGAGCTGGCGGCCGACGGCGTGGCGAAGGAAGGTTGAACCGCTCCGCCCGGGGTCAGGCGGTCCTCGCAAGCAGGCAGATGCGGCGAAGCTGGCGGCGGGGGGCTGGCGTGGCGAGCAGCGCGAGGGTGCGGGAGCCGCGAGATCAGTGTCGCACTTCAGGAAATTATTCCTCCTTAGTACCCACTAAGCGCTACTTATCGTGCATGCAAAGAATAATATCTCTCGATCACGGCATTCGGGGAGCCGGTGGGCGCTGATGTCGCAGCACGGCGCTCCACCTTCGGGGAGCGGGGAGCCGCCAGCGTTGCGGCGGAATTGGGAGAAGCCTAGAATGATCTTAAATGAGAGATACCGTGTAGCCGATGCTGTCGATCCCTCCGCTGCTGCTGAGCGAGAAGGAAGACGCCGCGGCCGCAACCCGCGCGAAGCTGGTCCGTCTGGTGGTGGCTGACTCGCATCGCCTGTTCCGGGAATGCCTGGCGGAGGCGTTGCGCGACGACGCCGGCTTCGGGAGCGTCGAATTGATGGACGCCGACCCGGCGGCACTCGACCGGCTCGGCGGACGCGAGCCGGTCGACGTGCTGGTTCTCGGCTGCGGCGAGGCCGGCAAGCTCCGCGAGTTGCTGCGCGAGGCGTGCCAGCGGTGGCCTGGCGCCAAGATCCTGGTGCTGGGAACCGAGGAAGGAGAGGGAGAGGCGCTGGCGCTGCTGCGCGCCGGCGCCAGGGGGTACCTCTTCCGCGACCAGTCGCTCGGCGAGTTGCGCGAGGCCATCCTCGAGGTCGCGGCTGGCGCGACGGTGTGCACGCCGCGCGTCGCTCACCTGCTGTTCTCGCGGCTGGGCGAGCTTGGACGCGAGCGGCGGCGCGACCAGCGGCTCGAGGTGCTCGAGCTGACTTCGCGCGAGATCGAGATCTTGCGGCTCATCGGCGACGGCCTCAAGAACCAGGAGATTGCCAAGCGGCTGTACCTCTCCGTGCACACCGTCAAGAACCACGTCCACAATATCCTCGAGCGGTTGGGAGTGAAGAGCCGCTGGAGCGCGGTCACCCACGCCAGCGAGAAGGGGTGGCTGCAACCGAAGCGCCGCTTCCCCGACTGACCTCAGGCGCCGCGCCCGGTCCGCGCGCGGTGCGTCCGGCCTGCCCAGGCGCGGCGGTTCGGATCGCCGGTGCGCGGGCGCCGCTCCGCTCCGCCTTCGTGGGCACCTTTTTGAATCCCATGGTCTATGCCCCTGCCTCGGCCTCGGGCGCGAGAATGCCGGTGACCACGGTATTCCGTGAGCCGGCCGCCCGCGTCCGCCGTCCCCTCCATGAGCTCGCCGATCGGGGTCTTCATCGTCAGCCGCCATCGGCTGTTGGCCGACGCGCTGGCTTCGCTGCTGAGCAAGCGCGAGGAGCTGACGGTGGTCGGCGTGGCGGCCGATACCGAGTCGCTGGCCGCCGGCTCGGACGTCTTGTTGATCGACGCCGCCGGCGACGACCGCGAGGTCGACGGCGCGCTCGAGCGGCTGCGCGGCATCCACGAGCGCGCCGCCGGCTGCAAGGCGATCGTCCTCGGGTTGCCGTGCGAGGACGAGCGGCTGATCGAGTTCATCGAGGCTGGCGCGCTGGCCTACGTGCTTCGGGGGACGTCGCCCGCCGACCTGGTGGAGGCGATCCACGGTGCTCACGCCGGCCGCAGCCGCTGCTCTGCTCGGGTCGCGGCGGCGGTGGTGGCGCGCATCGTCGAGCTCGAAAGCCAGCACACCAAGGTCGATCGCCGCGAACGCGAGCCGCTCACCGCGCGCGAGCGCGAGGTGCTCGGCTGGATGGCGACCGGACGCTGCAACAAGGAGATAGGCCGCCGCTTGCACATCTCGGTGCAAACGGTGAAGAACCACGTCCACAGCATCCTTGCCAAGCTCGAGGCGAAGCGGCGTCGCGAGGCGCTGCGCATCGCCTACGAGATCGGGCTGCTCGGCGACTGGGGAGACCCGCCGCCAGGGGGTTGAGCAATGTCTGCACGTTCCGAGCGAGACGCCCGGAAGCCTGCGGCTGGTGCGGGATTTGTAGCGAGTGCGGCCGGGGGACGCCTGGAAGAGTGGATCTATTTTCATTCCCGCTGCTCATGGCAGGCTGCGGGAGGGGACCGCTAACCTTGAATCTGGACTCACACCGCCGCCGCGAGGAGGGGTCGTCATGAACGCTTTAGAGGTCAGGAACCGGATCAAGCAGATCATCGGCAGCATCGCCGGCATCGACCCACAGCGCATTGGCGACGAAGCCACGCTGCGCGGCGAGCTCAGCCTGGATTCGTTGTCGCTGCTCGAGATCGGCGTCGACGTCGATCTCGCCTTCCAATTGAACCTGCCGGACGAGAGCTACAAGGAGATCGACAGCGTGCCGGCCATGGTGGAGCTGGTGATGCGCCGGCAGGCAGAGCGGGCGGCCGCGGGCGACGGGGCGCAGGAAGCCCTCGCCGAGATCGGCATGGGCGGGTGATCGATCAGGCGAGCAGGCAAGCGGGCGAGCGGGTCTTCGGGTGAGCGAGACGACGACCGTGAGGCGCATCGCGGTCACCGGCCTGGGCGCGGTAACGCCGGTGGGCACCGGCAAGGACGAGGTGTGGGCCAGCCTCCTCGCCGGCCGGCTGGGTTTCGCGCCGGTGGCGTCGTTCGACACCAGGGCGTTCAACGTCCACCTGGGGGCCGAGGTGCGGGGATTCTCGCCCGCTCTCTATGTGCGCCGGCTCGATCCGCAACGGATGGGGCGCGCCTCGCAGCTGGCGATCGCCGCGGCGCGCCTGGCGCTGGCCGATGCCGGGTTGGGGGGCGGACCCGGCGACCTCGTCGACCTCAGCCAGCCAGCCGTCATCCCCGAGCTCGCCGGCGTGGCCATGGGGACCACGTCGGGTGAACCGCGCGAGGTCGAACGCTTCGACGACCGCTACCTCGCCGGCGAGCTCGACGCGGTGGGTGCGGAGTTCATGACGCTCTACCCCTGTCACATGATCGCCGCGCACGTGGCGCGCGAGCTGGGTCTTGCCGGCGTCAATACCATGATCCCGACGGCGTGCGCGGCCGGCAACTACGCCCTGGCCCACGCCGTCGACGTGCTGCGCGCCGGACGCGCCGAGCTGATGCTGGCGGGCGGCGCCGACGCCTTCTCGCGCATCACCTATGCCGGGTTCGCGCGGCTCGGCGCCATCGCGCCGGAGCGCTGCCAGCCGTTCGACCGCCGGCGCAAGGGGATGATTCCCGGGGAGGGGGCGGCGGTGCTGGTGCTCGAGCCGCTCGACGCGGCGCGGCGGCGCGGGGCGCGCGTCTATGCCGAGGTGGCCGGCTACGGGCTGTCGTGCGACGCGCATCACATGACGGCAGCTCATCCCGAAGGCGACGGCGCGGTGCGGGCGATGTCGCGCGCCCTTGCCGACGCCGGGGTGGCGCCCGAGGAGGTGAGCTACATCAGCGCTCACGGCACCGGCACGCCGACCAACGACCGCCTGGAGGCGATCGCGGTGGGACGGGTGTTCGGTGTCGGGACGCGGGTGCCGATCAGCTCGATCAAGTCGATGCTCGGCCATACCATGGGGGCGGCGTCGGCGATCGAGGCGGCGGTCTGCGCGCTGGCGGTGGCGACCGACGAGATCCCGCCGACGATGGGCTTGGAAGACCCGGAGGACGACCTCGACTACGTGCCGAACGCGGCGCGCCGCCTCCACGTGGAGGTGGCGATGAACAACGCCTATGCCTTCGGCGGCAACAACGCCTCGACGATCTTCAGGAAGTGCGAGGTGTCGTGACCCGCAGCCCCGGCTGCCCGGCCGATGGCGACCGATCGCGAACCGTCATGCAGCGTCAGACCGGATCTCCTCCAGAGCGACCCCCGGCCGGCGCCGCCCGCCGGCGCCGGGTGGTCGTCACCGGCGCCGGGGTAGTGTCGCCGCTGGCCGACTCGCCGGCGGCCCTCCACCGGGCGCTTGCCGCGGGCACCTCCGCCCGC
>Ga0209118_1001653_pt1 | contig 10131 bp, 5 predicted proteins | sample BlaSpr_A8_Ref_M1_FD_187988 | JGI IMG/M metagenome (GOLD analysis project Ga0209118, IMG submission 187988) | Forest soil microbial communities from Thunder Bay, Ontario, Canada - Black Spruce, Ontario site 2_A8_Ref_M1 (SPAdes) (version 2) | ecosystem: Environmental > Terrestrial > Soil > Boreal...
ATGTCATCAATGCGGAGAGGGGGGCGACGAATAAGTTCGTGGGTACTGACAAGGGCTGAGGGCGAAAGCGCGCCCGGCGGTTCTGTGGCGCGTGGGGATGGACTGTGAAGATGGTGGCGGGGTAGGTCGGGAGGCGCGAGGCGAGTAGCAGACAAAATCACTTCCCCGCTCGCGGGGAAGGTGGCGCGAAGCGCCGGATGGGGCCGTCCTAGTCGGGTGGGGCTTGATTGTTCACGAGTTGGGTGGTAAATTCACACTTGACATGCCAAACAGATGTTTGGTATGATTTGGCTCATGAAAGTGGGGTGGGGGGCAAGTATCCGGAGCCCGAACTGGCGAAGAATCTGATCAGCCTCGGTCAGGCAGTTGATCTCATCCTGCTCGAGTTCTCTCGGGTCGCCGCCGAGTTCGCTCAGACCGATGAGTACGACCTGAGGGCAACTGGCAGATCGTGCGCACGGATGATGGCCAATTCATGACCGTGCCTCGACCGACCGGCTTCGAGCACGCCGCCCGAGCGCCAAACGAAGCCGCCTGACCCACCACCGCCTTAAGCTCCCGTCATGCCAAGCGTGCTTATCACCGGCGCGGGCCGACGGGAGGGAATCGCCGCCGCGTGCGCGCTGACAATGGCACGCGCTGGCTGGGATGTTGGCCTGAGCTGTTGGCGGCCATACGACCGCGAGACAGGACCGACTAGTGAGGACCGTGAGCCGCACGACCTGGTCGAAGAGCTCCGCAGTCTCGGTGTTCGGGCGGAGCTGGATGAAGAAGATTTGAGTGATCCCGCGGCGCCCTCCCGCCTCTTCGAGGCGCTGGAACCTCGCGTCGGCCGCTTCACAGCGCTCGTCGCCGCTCACTGCCGCGACATCGAACTCCCTCTTCTCGGAACCTCCGCGGAGGAGTTCGATCGCCACTTCTCCGTCAATGCACGGTCGGTGGCCATACTCATTCAGGAGCTCGTCCGCCGACTGCCTGGCGACGACGGCCGCGTCGTCGCGTTCACTAGCGATGCCCTGACCGACAACGTTCCCTATGGCGTGAGCAAGGGAGCACTTGACCGGATCATCAAGGCCGCAGCGGTGGAGTTCGGCGCCCGCGGAATCCGGGCCAACTGCATCAATCCAGGGCCTACCGAGACAGGATGGATCACCGAGGACCTAAGGGCAGAGATCTCCCGCCAAGTACCGTTGGGTCGGGCCAGCGTGCCGCAAGACAGCGCTGATCTGGTCGCGTTCCTACTCTCGCGGGAAGGCGGTTGGATAAGCGGTCAGCTCCTTCACTCAAACGGTGGTCTTCAATAACCTCGGTCCGCTTGGGCTAGATCTCTCTCTCCCGACGACCGTCTGTAGATCGGGTTAGATCACGACCACGTAGACGTCGCCGGTCAACTGTCCGATGCTGACGTGAACGTCCCAGCAGCCGGCCGACGGGAACACCAAGCCGGTGCCGTACTCGGAGCCAGGCCGGTTCCAGGTCGAGCTGTCGTGAAACGCCGGGCCCCAATCGAGGCGTCCGCTCTGGCTTGCTGGACCGACAAGGGAGAACGTTGGCACTGCCGCGGAAACGCCGGGTCCGTCCAGGCGCCAAACGGTCTTGTCCGAGATCCCCGCCTGGGGCGGATAGCCGGCCATGAACCATGCCCACACCGTGCCATTCGTCGATGTACCCAAGACCTCACCCGCGGATGCCGCAGACGGTGATGCAGGTCGACACCCAGCAGCGCCCACGGGTCCAATAGTCGGAGCCGGAGTTGGGGACCCTTGGGTGGCGCGGGGTGTTGGTGAGGCGACACTGGAGTGGCTGGCTGCCGACGAACCGCAGGCTGACACAGCGGTCAACAACAGCACCGTTGCCCCAGCGTGCAACACCTTTCTAAGGGCCATCCACTCCATTACGCTCCCGATCGCCGCAGGGTTCCCTGTCGGCGCCTTAGCCCTACTCGGACTCCCTTCCGGGCTTGAGGAAGATCGCCGCCAGCGGAGGCAGCGTCAGCATGAGGCTGTGCAGGTGTCCGTGCCGGCCGATCGGGGCCGTATCCAGGCCGCCCAGGTTGCCCTGACCGCTCCCGCCATATATCTCGGCATCGCCGTTCAGCAGCTCTCTCCAATGGCCTTCGAACGGGACCCCGATCTGGTAGTTGTGGCGCGGGACCGGGGTGAAGTTGAAAGCTGCGACGATCAAATCGCCGGGCGCCAGGCCGTGGCGCATCACGCTGACCACGCTTTGCTCGTTGTCGCTGGCGTCGATCCAGCTGAAGCCGGCCGGGTCGAAGTCGATCTCGTGCAGCGCGTTCTCCGCGCGAAGGACGCGGTTCAGGTCCCCGACCCACCTGCTGATGCCCGAGTGATGGTCATCCCCTAGCAAGTGCCAGTCCAGGCTGCTGTCGTGGTCCCATTCGTCCCACTGCCCGAATTCGTCGCCCATGAACATCAGCTTCTTCCCGGGTTGTGCGTACATCCAGCCGAACAGCAGGCGCAGGTTGGCGAACTTTTGCCAAACGTCTCCCGGCATCTTCGCCATCAGCGATCCCTTGCCGTGGACGACCTCGTCGTGAGACAGCGGCAGCATGAAGTTCTCGTTGAAGGCGTACAGCATCCGGAAGGTGAGGTTCTGGTGGTGAAATCTACGGTGCACCGGGTCTTCCGACATGTAGTGGAGCGTGTCGTGCATCCAACCCATGTCCCACTTCATGCCGAAACCGAGGCCGCCGAGGTACGTGGGCCGCGACACCATCGGCCATGAGGTGGATTCCTCCGCGATGGTCTGCGTGTCCGGCCGCTCTCGATACACCTCGATGTTGAAGCGGCGCAGGAAATCTACCGCTTCCAGGTTCTCGCGGCCACCGAACTTGTTGGGAATCCATTCCCCGGCCTTGCGCGAGTAATCCAGGTACAACATCGACGCGACGCCATCCACTCGCAGGCCGTCAGCGTGGTATCGGTTGAGCCAGCTCAGGGCGCTGCTCATGAGGAACCCGCGCACCTCGTTCCGCCCGTAATTGAAGATCGAGCTGCCCCAGTCCGGGTGCAAGCCCAGCCGCGGATCCGCGTGCTCGAACAGGTGGGTGCCATCGAAGTTCTGAAGCCCGAACTCGTCGGTCGGGAAGTGCGACGGGACCCAGTCAAGAATCACGCCGATGCCGTTTTGATGGAGATGGTCGACCAGGTACATGAAATCCTGCGGAACGCCGTATCGACTGGTTGGCGCGAAGAAGCCCTCGACCTGGTAGCCCCATGAGGCGTACAGAGGGTGCTCCATCACAGGCATGAACTCGACGTGCGTGAAGCCAAGGCTCCGGATGTACCCCGCCAGCAGAGGCGCCAGCTCACGGTACGTCAACCATCGGTTGCCCTCCTCGGGGACTCGCATCCACGAGCCCAGGTGCAGCTCGTAAACGGACCAAGGCGCCTGTCGTCCGTTCGCCTGCGCGCGCATGGACATCCAATCGCGGTCGCCCCATTCGTAGCCCAGGTCCCACACCACGGAGGCCTGTCGTGGCGGTGCTTCAGCGAAGGCGGCGAAGGGGTCGGCCTTGTCCATGCCGGTGCGGGTTACGCGGGAGTGGACGTGGTACTTGTACAGCGCACCGTGCCCAACGCCCGGCACGAACCCCTCCCAGATCCCGGACTGCTCTCTCGGGTAGAGAGGGTTGGCAGATTTATCCCAGCCGTTGAAGTCGCCGATCACGCTGACCGAGTCGGCGTTGGGCGCCCAAACTCCAAACGAAGCCCCGTCCGGATCAGCTGAGAGGTGGGCCCCGAGCTTCTCGTAAAGGTGGCTGTGTGTGCCCTCGTTGAACAGATGAAGATCGAATGGTGTGAGCAGCGAGTTCGCGATCATGCGGGCGTCAGCAGGTCAATAATGCCGCGCAGGGGTATGTGCACCCAGTCGGGGCGCATGTTGAGCTCATACCGCAGCTCGTAAAGAGCCTTCTCGAGCAGCATGGTCGTCAGCTGCAACTCGAGGTCCTCGGGAGAGTGCGGGACGAACGACGCTGCTGCCGCGGTGCTCAGATAGCTCCGCAGGAATGCAGCCGAAACGCACTCGACCCAGAAGCGGGCCCACAGCTGCAATCGTGGCAGCGCATCGGCCGACAGCTGCTCCGACCTCAAGGCGGCCTGGCTTGCATAGTCGAATGAGCGCAACATGCCCGCCACATCTCTGAGCGCCAATCGTTTGAGGCGCCGCTCGTACAAGGTGCGGGTCGGCTCACCCTCGAAGTCGATGATGACGAAGTCGTGCCCGGTGTAGAGCACCTGGCCGAGGTGGTAGTCGCCGTGGACACGGATCCTGGTCGTCTTCAGCCGCCGGGCGAGGAAAGAGCGCAAGCCGGCAGTGATCCGCGGCTCGAGCTCGATCACCTTGTGCGCGTCTTCGCGCGAATCCTCGGGCAGCTTGTTGAGCTGTCCGCGCAGGAGTTCCATCGACCGCAGCGCCAGGCCGCTCAGCGATTGGTAGATGGAACGCTGGTCTTGCTGGGAGAGCAGCTCCGGCGCAAACGCCGGGTCGTCTGGGTCGGATGCGAGCGCGGCGTGCAGCTCGGCGGTGCGCCTGCCCAACAGCTCTGCCGATTCGAGGTACGCGCCGACGGTCCTGGTCGCGACCTCAGCCGTAGCTGTCGTGACAGCCGCCAGCAGGCTTCTCCGGAGCGCAGGAGGATCGCCGGCTGCGGGCAATTCGACCCCCTTGAAGAAATGGGCGAGGGTCTTCAGCGTGAAGGACCACGCATCGCCTTGATTCGGCACATAACCCTGGAGGATCGCCATCGTGACCGGCTCGCCTTTGTCGCGTCGGTATTCGAGGCTGCCGGCAACCTGGGCGATCTGAATGAAGTTCGTCTTCTCGGTGAGGAAGCGGCCGACTTCGAGCTCGGGATTCACCCCTTCCTCGAGGCGCCGGAACACCTTCAACATCAGCCGCTCGCCGAAGACCACGGAGTTGTTGCTTTGCTCGGCCGCCGACAGGGCGGTCTCGAGCTTGACCGCCTCTGGCCCACGCAAGCGAATGAACGCGCGCGTTGTGGATCCGACCAACGTCCCGGTCGGTCCGGTGGACCGCCGCCGTCGAGCGATCGCCGCCAGGAGGGACTCGGCAAAGCCGGGTGGCCCCAGAGCGTCATGCAGGAGCCCGCGCTGATCCTCGCCATCCGACCGCAGCCAGCAGATCGCCGAATGCGGCCATCGCTCCAGGATCTGCGCCGCTTCAGATGGCTTGGCGTAGGCGACCGGTAGCAGGTAGGTTTCCGGATCGCCATCCCGGTAGGTCACCTGGATCGTGGTCAGATACGCAGTTCCGTCCGCACCGGGCACGTCGATCGCATCCATAATCTGGGCCGACTTCAGCCGGCGCGCCTTACCCGCGAACCAGCGCCTTTGCCGTACATAGCCGAGCAGGATGCTCTCCAGACTCTCTTTGGCCGAGCCGCCCACCAGGACGGAGTCCCAGCCGTCGGCGGCCTTGATCTCCGGCAGCGCGAGCGCCGCCGCGGGCGCGTCGCTCAGGGTGAACGGCGTGGCTCTGGGTTGGAGCGAAAACCAGAAGAACGAATGGGGTCCGAGCGTCAGGAAATACGGGTTGTCGCCAATCACCGGCAGCTCGGTCGCACCGAACAGCTCGACCGGCACCAACCCCTTCCACTGGGAGAGGTCGAGATCCACCGTCTGGAGGAAGCGCGACAGGTTGACGACGCACAGGATCTGCTCGGATTCGAAACGCCTCACGAAGGCAAGGATCTTCCGGTTCTCAGGCCGCAGCAGCTCCAGGGTTCCACGGCCGAACGCGCGGTGACGCTCGCGCAGTGCGATCAGCCGCTTCATCCAAGAGAGCAACGAGTGCGGATTCTGGTGCTGGGTCTCGACGTTGACGGTCTCGTAGTGGTATTCGGGGTCGGTGATCACAGGCAGGTACAGACGCTGGCGGTTGGAGCGGGAGAAACCGGCGTTGCGGTCCCCACTCCACTGCATCGGCGTGCGGACGCCATTGCGGTCGCCGAGGAAGATGTTGTCGCCCATTCCAATTTCGTCGCCGTAGTAGATGACCGGTGTGCCCGGAAGCGAGAACAGCAGCCCGTTCATCAGCTCGATGCGCCGGCGCTCGTTGCCCAGCAGTGGAGCGAGGCGGCGCCGGATGCCCAGGTTGATGCGCGCAGCGCGATCCTGCGTGTAGGCGCGGTACATGTAGTCGCGCTCTTCGTCGGTGACCATCTCGAGCGTGAGCTCATCATGGTTCCGCAGGAACAGCGCCCATTGGCTCGTTTCCGGGATGGCCGGTGTCTGCGCGAGGATGTCGATGATCGGAAAGCGGTCTTCCATCCGGATCGACATGAAGAGCCTGGGCATGAGTGGGAAGTGGAAGGACATGTGACATTCGTCGCCTTCGCCGAAGTAAGCGGCCGAATCCTCGGGCCACTGGTTGGCCTCTGACAGCAGCATCCGGTTCCGGTAGCCGGCATCCACGTGGTGACGCAACTCACGCAGCAACTGGTGCGTCTCGGGCAGGTTCTCGCAGTTGGTGCCCTCGCGCTCGAACAGATAGGGGACCGCGTCGAGTCGCAAGCCGTCGATGCCCATGTCGAGCCAGAAGTCGCAAGCCTTGAAGAGCGCTTCCTTGACCCGCGGGTTGTCGTAATTGAGGTCGGGCTGATGAGAGAAGAAGCGATGCCAGTAATAGGCGCCGGCGACGTGGTCCCAGGTCCAGTTGGACGTCTCGAAGTCCTTGAAGATGATCCGCGCTTCCTGATATTTCTGATTCGTCTCGCTCCAGACGTACATGTCTCGCGCAGCACTCCCGGGACGTGCACGGCGTGCGCGCTGAAACCACGGATGCTGATCGGACGTGTGGTTGGCCACCAGCTCCGTGATCACCCGCATCCCTCGCCGGTGTGCCTCGGCGACGAACTCGCGGGCGTCCGCCAAGCGCCCGAACATCGGGTTCACGTCGGTGTAGTCGGCGATGTCGTAACCGTCGTCCCGCAGCGGTGACGGGTAAAACGGCAGCAGCCATAGGGCGCTCACGCCCAGCTCCTGGAGGTAGGGCAGCTTCTCGATCAGACCCCTGAAGTCGCCGCTCCCATCGCCGTCGCTGTCGTTGAACGCGCGAACGTGGAGCTCGTAGATGATCGCGTCCTTGTACCAGAGCGGATCGTCGTCCAGCTGATAGGTCTCGAGCTTGCGCCGCTTGGCGGCGGTAGGGATCACAGGAAGTACTCGAAGTCGTGTTCGCTGCGAACACGGCGCCGGAACCTGAATATCTGCGCGGGCACCGCGAGCGGGTTGATCTCGACGTAGTTTCGAGGTCCGGTCCACAGGTATCGCGCTCCGCTCATCAGTTCGTGCGCCTGGTAGCTCCGGTCGCTGTCAAGGCCAAGCGCCTCGAGCGGCAGCGTGACCATCCCGGTCTGGGTGTGGTGCGGGTCCAGGTTGACCACGGTGAGGACCACGTCGGCGAGGTCTGAGGTGCTCTTGGTATACGCGAGGAGCTGGTCATTCTCGGTCGGGTGGAACCTGAGGCCACGATCGCTCTGGAGTGCCGGGTTCTCCCTCCGGATCCTGTTGACGAGGGTGATGAGCCCTCGCAGGGTGTCGGGCTTCTCGAGCTCCCATGAACGCAGCTGGTATTTCTCGGAGTCGAGGTACTCCTCGGATCCCGGCTCCTTGGCGCGGCCTTCGCACAGCTCGAACGCCGGCCCGTAGATGCCATAGCTCGCGCCCAGCGTTGCCGCCAGCACTAGGCGAGCCGCGAATGCCGGCCGGCCGCCGGACTGCAGGTATTCGGTAAGGATGTCGGGGGTGTTAGGCCAGAGGTTGGGCCGAAAGTAATCGCTCACCCCGGTCTGGGTCAGCTCAGTGAAGTACTGCTTGAGCTCCCACGACGTGTTGCGCCAGGCGAAGTATGTGTACGATTGGCTGAAGCCGGCCTTCGCCAATCCGTACATCACCTTGGGCCGAGTGAACGCTTCCGCGAGGAAGACAACCTCGGGGTTGAGTTTCTTGGCTTCGCCGATGAGCCATTCCCAGAAGGCGAACGGCTTGGTATGCGGGTTGTCGACCCTGAAGATGGTCACCCCCTGGTCCATCCAGAAGGTAACGATCGACAGGAGCTCTGCCCACAGCTCCCGCCAGCTCGGGCCCTCGAAATCGAAGGGGAGGATATCTTCGTATTTCTTGGGCGGATTCTCTGCGTACTGGATCGAACCGTCCGGCCGGTGGCGGAACCATTCCGGATGCTCGCGGGTGTACGGATGGTCGGGAGAGCACTGGTAGGCGAGGTCGAGCGCGACGGCAAGGCCATGCTCGTGCGCGACCTGAAGCAGGCGACGGAATTCGTCGAGGGTGCCAAGCTCCGGATGGACGGCTTTGTGCCCGCCGTCTTCTGATCCGATCGCCCAGGGGCTGCCGGGCTCGCCGGGCGCCGCCCGAACACTGTTGTTGGCGCCTTTGCGGTGGCTGCGCCCGATGGGGTGGATGGGCGGGAGGTACAGGACATCGAAACCCATGCCGGCTATGTAGGGCAGGCGCCGCTCGACATCGGCGAAGGTCCCGTGGCGGCCTGGCTCGCCGGCCGACCTCGGAAACAGCTCGTACCAAGTGCTGAATCGCGCTCTCTCCGGGTCCACGAGCACCTGAAGCTCGCGCGCGTAGGTCACCGCGAGGCTTCGATCGGCGTAGCGATCCATGAGCTCGCCGAGGTCCTCGCTTAGGACGGAGGCGGCCCCGCCGATGCCTTTGCGCAGCGATCCAGCATGGGCCAGCAACCGGGTCGCATCGCCGCCGGTCGCTCGCTTGGCAGTCGCTTCGGCCATTCGCGCCGCGGCTTCTAGCTCCAACGTGACGTCCTGTCCTGCATGGAGACGCTTTGCGAACAGCCGGCTCCACGTCTCGAAGGGGTCGACCCAGGCCCGAACCGTGTAGCTGTAGCGTCCCAACTTTGTGACCGTGAACTCGCCGCGCCAGCGGTCGTTCTCGAGTGGCGCCATCCGGGCTTCGTGCCAATCGCCTGCCGATTCGTAGCGGTAGAGGATGACGCACGTGAGCGCGTCATGACCGTCGGCGAAGATGTCAGCCTCGACTGCGACCCGATCCCCGATCGTGCGCTTGCAAGGGAACCGGCCGGCGTCGACCTCGGGGCTGACCGCCTCGATGGCCACACGAAGCCGCCCTTCAGTGCTCTGGTCTGGGGCAGCCGGAGCCGGAAGCGAACGAACACCGACGCGCCGCCTGACCGGAACCCGAGCCACGATCCAAATCGTGACACATGGACCAGACCTCCCTCCCCCCGATGGATTAAGTCCGAACCTAATCTCCCTCCCCCCGTTCAGGGGGGAGGGCTAGGGGAGAGGGACTGTGAGCACATACACTTGACCCACGCCAATGCTCAGATCGATTGACCCCGCCACCGGCCACGAGCTGGCCGCCTTTCCCGAGCTGGACCAGGCTGCAATTGACGCGGCGCTGGAGAGGGCATGGGGGTCCCGCCACGCCTGGCGTGACGTCGGGATTGACCTGCGGGCGGCCCTCATGCGATCGGTCGCGGGTGTTCTGAAGGCCGAAAAGGCACGCTTCGCGGCTCTGCTGACCTCAGAGATGGGCAAGCCGATCGTAGAGGCTGAGGGCGAGATCGAGAAGTGCGCCTGGACGGCAACCTGGATCGCGGACAACGCCGCCCGCCTGCTTGCGGACGAGCCGATCGAAAGCACGGCCACGACGAGCTACGTCAGGTTTCAACCGCTCGGAGTCATCCTCGCCGTCATGCCTTGGAACTTTCCGTTCTGGCAGGCATTTCGCGCGGCTCTGCCCGCGCTGGTCGCCGGCAACACGATGCTCCTCAAGCATTCATCGAACGTTCCGCAATCAGCGCTGGCCATCGAAGACGTCTTCCGCGAGGCCGGCGTTCCGAAGGGCGTCTTCCAGACGCTGCTAATCGGCTCGGCTGCGGTCGAAGGGATAATCGCGGACCGCCGCGTCGCCGGCGTGACACTGACGGGTTCAGAGGCCGCCGGTGCGCTCGTGGCCGCGACCGCGGGAAAGGCGCTGAAGAAGTCGGTGCTCGAGCTTGGGGGTTCTGATCCTTTCATCGTGCTCGAGGATGCCGATGTCAAAACTGCGGCCACAGTCGCGTGCCGTGCCCGCA
>Ga0209118_1001654_pt1 | contig 10130 bp, 7 predicted proteins | sample BlaSpr_A8_Ref_M1_FD_187988 | JGI IMG/M metagenome (GOLD analysis project Ga0209118, IMG submission 187988) | Forest soil microbial communities from Thunder Bay, Ontario, Canada - Black Spruce, Ontario site 2_A8_Ref_M1 (SPAdes) (version 2) | ecosystem: Environmental > Terrestrial > Soil > Boreal...
CGCCATCGCTGGGCTCGGGAAAACTCCAAACACCGCCGAACCGCTACCCGCCAGCGAGGCTTCTGCAGCTCCTCTTTGGAGCAAGTCCCGCTTGATTCGATCAAGCCGGGGATGCCGCCGGAAAACCGGCCGCTCGAAATCATTCGAAAGGCCACTTCCCCGCACGCTCCAACATAGAGCACAGAACTCCCAAAGTTTAGGGTTTGCGGCTGATTTTGTCAATGTCAGGGGCTTGGCTTTCAGCCAGCGGTAGGCATCTGGCGTCGGCACATGGATTTCTCTCGGCGAAACAACCAGGATATGCTGCTTAGGGATGTCCGGCAGCGGATAGATCTCATCGCCCTTGTTCACGCCCAGCCCGCGGCCGCCCAGAAGAAAAAACGGCACATCGGCTCCCAGCGATGCCGCAATCTCCATCAATCGCGCGGCCGGGATTTTCTTTCCGGTAAGCCGGAGATACCCCAGCAGCGCCGCAGCGGCGTCACTCGAACCCCCGCCAAGACCTCGCCCCGCAGGAATTGTTTTTTTTAGCTCGATCTCCACGCCGCCGCGAATTTTCAATTCGCGACGCAACGCGTTCACCGCGCGATACACAAGATTTTTTTGGACTGGTTCCGCGGACAGCGGCTCGTTCCCCTGAATCGCCAGCGCAATCCCTGGCCGGCGCGTTGTCCGCAGTCGCAATTCGTCGTGCATCGAGATGGCCTGAAAAATCGTCCGCAATTCGTGGAAACCATCGGCACGCTTTCCCAGGACATCCAGGCGGAGATTGATTTTTGCGAACGCGGGGATGCGCACTTCGGCCATGCGTCGGACTACGGTTTCACTGCAGCATTCGTGGATTTTTGCGCCAGGCGATGTTTGGTTTGTGAGAGCTTCTTCTCGAGCTCCGCCACTTTGCCGGCTTCCAGGTCCGCGGGCAACGAGTGGCGCCACTCGCTCAGCGACTTTTCCCATTCTGCCGCTGCCATGTCGCGGCGCCCGGTTTTTGCATAGAGATCACCGAGATGGGAATGGATCGTCGCATCGTGACTCTCGCGTCCCACCGCTTTCCTCAGCGTGGCCTCTGCATCGGCAAGCTTGCTCTCTTTGAAATAGATCCATCCAAGGCTATCGAGGTACGCCCCGCTATACGGTTCTTCCTTCAGCGCCCGCTGTACCAGCGCTTCCGCTTCATCGAGGCGGATTCCCAAGTCGCCCAGCATATATCCGTAATAATTCAGCACCGGCGCGTTTTTCGGATTGACCGCAAGTACTCTCTTGAACTGTTCCTCGGCCCTATCAAAAAACTTCTGCCGTTCGTAGATCGCGCCGAGCAGGAACCACACCATCTCATTGTCGCGCGGCTGGCCCGGAAGCACCTCCGCTGCGTGCGCTGCTTCTTCGGCTTCTTTGTAGCGCCGCCCGCGCTCGTACACTTGCGCGATGTTTAGATAAGTGTCCCGGTCGCTCTCCTTGCCATGCAGTTGTGCACGCAAAATTTTTACCGCTTCGTCCGTCTGGCCATTCTCGCCGAGCAACAGCGCATGGCTCGTGCGAATCGAGGGATCGGCGGGATACTTCGCCAGTGCCTCCTTGCCTGTGAGGAGTGCTTTGCTCAAATCCTTCGCGGCGCGGTACGTGTCCATGATCATCATTCGCGCGCGGCGATCCTCTTCCTCGCCGAGATGGCCCAGCTCTTCGAATGTGAAAATTGCCGCCTGGTAGTTCTGCGAATCGCGGTAAAGCTGCCCGAGCTGCTGGTACAAAATGGCCAGCGACCTCCGCCGCGACGGCAGCAGGGTAGACTGCACCTTGACCCCCGTCACCGCGTTCGACAGCACGCGGATGGCGTCCTCATAGCGCCCCTGCGCCTGGTAGAGCATCGCCTCGTTGTACATGACCTCGGGATTGCCCGGCGCGTACTGCCGCGCCTTAAGGAGATTATCCTCAGCTTTGTCGAGTTGGTGCAGCTCGCGGTAGATCTGCGCGATTCGCAAATACACGTCCGAATCATCCGGCATCAGATCCGAAAGCTTCTGGTAGACGGTGAGCGCCTCGGAATATTTTTCTTCCGCCATCAAGGTCTGCCCCAGTCCGCGCTGGTGGCTCAGTTCGGATGGGTCGAGCTCCTCGGCCCTGCGGTAGGCCTGTTCCGCCTTTGCGAGATCATGTGCCTGCGTGGAAGCATCCCCCAGCAGATCCAGCAGCACCGGCAACGGCGAATGGGCGGTGATTCCTTCCAGTAGCGTGACCGCTTCCGCGGATTTGCCTTCGTCCATCAACAATTGCGTCAGTTGCTCCACCGCCGCTTCATTTTCCGGATCGTTCTTCAGAATGCTTCGCAAAACGACTTCGGCCTTGTCGTGTTCGTTCTTCAGCCGGTAAAGCCGCGCCAGCCACAACGCCGATTCCGTGTCCGACGGGTCGAGCCTGTAAATCTCGCGATACTGCTCGACGGCGTGGTTCACCGCTTCCGGCTGGCCGCTGCCTGCACTCACATCACCCAGGCTCCGCAGATAAATCCGCCCGAGCAACCGCCGCGATTGCACGTCATTCGGGTCGCGCTTCAGGAGCTCCTGCGCTTCCATCACCGCATCGTGAATGCGCTGCGCCTTCCAATACATCTCCGCGAGCTGCTCGCCGATGACCGGCGACTTGGGATCGAGCGCATACGCCTTCTTGTACGCCTCGATCGCCTGCGTTGCGTATTCTGCGCGGCTGGTCGCCTCATACTGTTGCTCGTAGATGTGGCCCATTGTGAAGTTGTAATAGGCCTCGGCGCGCGCGGAGTCCTTAACGGAAGGGCTGGTTTTCGGGTCGAAAAACTGCTCCTGTGCCACGGCAGGGGAATCGGTCTTCTTTTCAAGCGCCGGATTCTGCGCCGTCTGCGCAATGGCAGCCGAGCCGGCGTAGCCGGTGAGTAAAGCGGCAAGGATCATCCGTTGATAGTTCATCGTAGCCCCAGAAATAGAAAGTATCCCATGCGGCCGAAACGCGGTCAAAAGCGAAAAAGGAGCCGTTTCCAAGGGCCGGGAGGCGCACCAGGTTTGGATGCGATCCCGGCAAGAAAAGTTGAACGTTGGAAAGGACTTGACATTCTTCTATAATTCTGCAACTATCGAAATATGAAAAAACCCGATCCACTCCTGGTCACCCGCTCCGCCGACCGCTTTTCCGCCCTTGGCGCCGAGCCCCGCCTCCAGATTCTCCGTCTCCTGCTTGCCGCCCATCCTGCCGGCATGGTCGCTGGAGAAGTCCAGGAAGAACTTGGAATCCCTGCTTCCACGCTTTCCCACCACCTGGAGAAGCTGAAACAAGTTGGCCTCGTCAGTGTGCGCCGCGAAGGCACCTATCTCTGGTATTCGGCGGACACCGATGCCCTGCGCGAAGTCTTGAACTTCCTCTACGAAGAATGCTGCACCCGCAGCCGCGCCGTTCCGCCGGAAGCCGTCGTCCAGATTTCGAGGGAATCTTGAGGAATGCTTGCAACCTCCGACCGCTTGTCATCCTGAGCGCAGCGAAGGATCTCAACTGAACCGATTCGCAATACTTTCCATGGAAAAGGAAAAACTCATGAATGAACCAAACATCCAGGAAGCAGTGAAGCAAAAGTACGGCGAGGCCGCCAAGCGTGCCGCCAGCGGCGGCGTAGCCTGCTGCGGCGGCGGTGCTGAACTGAGCGGCTGCGACCCCATCACAAAAAACCTCTACGACGACGCGGAAAAAGCGGCGCTGCCGGAAAAAGCCGTGGCCGCATCGCTTGGCTGTGGCAATCCGACGGCCCTCGCCAAGCTGCAACCCGGCGAAGTCGTTCTCGACCTCGGTTCCGGCGGTGGCATCGACGTCATCCTCTCTGCCAAGCGCGTCGGCCCCGCCGGAAAGGCCTATGGCCTCGACATGACCGACGAAATGCTTGCCCTTGCTCGCGAAAACCAGAAAAAAGCTGGCATCGAAAATGTTGAATTCCTCAAGGGCGCCATTGAAAACGTCCCTCTGCCGGACAACTCCGTGGACGTCATCATCTCTAACTGCGTCATCAATCTTTCCGGTGACAAGGATCGCGTCCTCGCCGAAGCCTTTCGCGTCCTCAAGCCAGGCGGACGCTTCGCCATCTCCGACGTGGTCGTTCGCGGTCAGGTGCCTGACAACATTCGCAAGAGCATGGAACTCTGGGTCGGCTGCATCGCAGGCGCTCTCGAAGAAAACGAGTATCGCGAAAAGCTCGCGCGCGCCGGCTTCGAATCCATCGATGTCGAGCCCACTCGCGTTTACAAAGTCGAAGAGGCCCGCGAGTTTCTCGAAGCCGCCGGTCTCGATGCCGATACCGTTGGTCCGCAGATCGATGGCAAGTTTATCAGCGCCTTCGTCCGCGCCTCCAAGCCCGCCTCAAAAGCCGCCTGCTGCGGCCCGGCCTGCTGCACCTAGAGCTTGCAAGTGGCCTCCGATGGATAAGACCAAACGCCGCGTCTTAATCCTCTGCACCGGCAATTCCGCTCGCAGCCAGATGGCCGAGGGCCTTTTTCGCCATCTCGCTGGCGATGCCTATGAGGTTCGCAGCGCGGGTACAAAGCCCGAGGGCGTCAATCCGCTGGCCATCGAAGCCATGCGGGAAATCGGCATTGATATTTCCCATCATCGTTCGAAATCCGTTTCCGAATTCGACGGTCAGCACTTCGACGCGGTCATCACCGTTTGCGATTCCGCCGCCGAACACTGCCCCGTTTTCGCTGGCGCCCCGCAACGCATTCACTGGAGTCTCCCCGATCCCGTCGCCGTAACTGGGTCCGTCAAGGAAAGGTTGAACTCCTTCCGCTCCGTGCGCGATGAACTCGACGCTCGATTTCAATCCTTCCTCGCGTCAAGTCCTTTCCTAAATAACTCCTAGAGCATCGACACGCGTCCACTCGCCGTTCCCTCTATTGCCTGCCCTAGAGGTCTCTCTTCCACCAGTAACGAATCGCCGGTCACGAGTCACAGAATCTCAGTGCAGAAAGTGCCGCATCCCTGTGAAAACCATCGCCATGCCTAGCCGGTCCGCCGCCGCGATCACGTCCGCGTCGCGTACCGAGCCCCCCGGCTGGATCACCGCCGTCGCACCGGCCTTCGCCGCTTCCTCCACGCCGTCCGGGAACGGGAAGAACGCATCGGACGCCACCACGCTCCCTGCGAGCGAGGTCTGCGCCTTCATCACCGCCAGTTTCACGGAGTCAACGCGGCTCATCTGCCCCGCACCTACGCCCAGCGTTGCGCCATCCTTCGCGAACACGATCGCATTCGATTTCACGTGCTTCGAGACTTTCCAGGCAAATCGCATCGTACTTATCTCTTCGGGCGTGGGCACACGCTTCGTTACTGTGCGCGGCTCGCTTTCATTGATTTCACCGAGGTCCGGCTGCTGCACCAGGATCCCGCCGAGGATGCGTTTAAGCTGTAACTCCCGATCCGGCTCCAGTCCACCAGCAGGCAGCTCCAGCAGCCGCAAATTCTTTTTCGCCGCAAAAATAGTCTTGGCTCTTTCGTCGAATCCCGGCACAGCGATGCACTCCACGAACAGTTTCGCGACTTCTTCCGCCGTCGCTGCATCCACGACGCGGTTGAACGCCAACACGCCGCCGAATGCCGAAACCGGATCGCACGCCAGCGCTTTCAGGTACGCATCGAGTAGCGTTCCCCTCTCCGCTGTTCCGCAAGGATTGTTGTGCTTGATGATCACCGCCGCCGGATCCTTGAACTCTGCGGCGAGGCTACGCGCCGCTTCGAGATCCACGAAATTGTTGTAGGAAAGCTCTTTGCCCTGAAGCTGCTTCGCCGCCGCCAGACCTTCCGGCGCACGTCCCGCCGGAACATACAGGGCAGCGGCCTGGTGCGGATTTTCGCCGTAGCGCAATTCCTGTCGCCGCCGCAACGCGATGTGCACACGCTCCGGCAGCAGCGGTTTTGCCCTTACCGAAACATTTCCCGAAGCAGCAGAGAGACGTTCGAGCTCCGTCGTGATCATGCCGTCGTACCGCGAAGTGGTGGCAAAAGCTTTTCGCGCCAGCTCCATCCGCGTCGCCAGTGAAGTCTCTCTTCCCTCTTCCAGCTCTTTCGCAACGCGGTCGTAGTCTGCTGGATCCGTCACTACGGTGACACTCTCAAAATTTTTTGCCGCTGACCGCAACATCGTCGGCCCGCCGATATCGATGTTTTCGATCAGCTCTTCCGCTGTCAGCCCAGCCTTCGCCGCTGTCGCTTCAAACGGATACAGGTTCACAACAACAAGATCAATCGGCGCGATCCCGTGCTCCGCTGCCTGTTTCTGATCTTCCGCATTCTTCCGGCGGAACAGCAGCCCTCCATGGACTTTCGGGTGCAGCGTCTTCACGCGTCCACCGAGCATTTCCGGCCAGCCCGTGAACTCGGAAACATCACGCACACCAACGCCCGCTTCACGCAGCAGCTTTGCCGTCCCGCCCGTCGAAAGAATCTCGATCTTCAGCGCGGCGAGCCGCTTCGCAAATTCCACAATTCCCGTCTTGTCAAAAACGCTGATGAGCGCGCGCTCCACCGCCATGTGTTCCTCCGCAATGGGAAAAGCACATCAGTGTAAGGGGCCCGCGCAAATAGGGGAAGTGCAACCCTGTGGGAAACTTCAAGGGAGGACTGCGTCAAAGGAAAATTACGATTTGACGAGGGCTTTCAATTTGACGTGGCCGTCAATTACTTCCACGACGTATTCGACATCACGGCAATTCTTCTGCTTCTGCAGCTCCTTCGTTTTCTTGAGCACGAATTCGTTGAAGCTGGATCTCGACAGTTTTCCCGTATGTTCACCGGCCGTCTGCTTCGCCAGCAAGAACGCTTCGTAGAGCTGCTCGACCTTTTCCGTTTCCCGCTCCGGCTCGGAACACGTCATGCGGAATGGCTTGGCTTCAGCGGCTGCGGCCGCCTGTTCTTCCGCGTGTTTCACCGCGCGGGCCGCTTCGATCTCTTTTGCCGCCGCGCCGAAATGGCGCTGGATCTTTCCTTCTTCTTTCAGAGCCACCTTTTTGCGAAAGATATCTTTGTATTTTGCGTACGTCTGCGAAAGGTTGTTGAAGCGAAATCGCTGCGCGAATTTCAGCTCGCCGCCGCGCTCGGCGTAGCGCTTGACGAGCAGATCGATGCGCCATTCGATTTCCGTGGGCGGACGTTTCCTGCCGCCGCCGAAATACTGGTCGTATTCGATCTTGAGCTGGCGGATATCCCGCTCGAGCTGGCCCAGCTCTTCGTCGATGGTTGCCATGCGTGGAGGAATCCCCCGTGTCACCATGCTAGAAGTACGGGGGAATTGCGTCAACCGGATGCGAGCGCCGCGATGCGCATCCGGCACGGCGCTGGGTCGCGCCTCACTCCTTCCCCGCGGGGAAAGGCCGCCGGCATTGCCCGTTGCTCCGCTCTATGCTGAAATGGCGACATGGAAGCCCGAAGCAAACGAACGATCTCCGCCGAGCAGGCCGAACTTCTGCGTCAGATTCCGTCGGTCGACGAATTGCTCCTTCAGCCGCACCTCGCTGCACTCGCCGAGCGCGTGGACCGCAACCTGGTCGTCGAAGTCGCTCGCACCGTGCTCTCCGATCTTCGCGCGCGGATCGCCGGTGAAACAAACTTCACGGCGGTAAGCCTCGCCGCCGCCGCCGTGGAAAAATTTATCACCGCCGAAGTTGAACGAATTCTCTCTCGCTCGCTTTTGCCGGTCATCAACGCGACTGGCGTCATTCTCCACACCAACCTGGGCCGCGCACCGCTCCCCCCATCGGTAGTCGAAGAGTTTCGCCATACTGCCACGCAATACAGCAATCTCGAATACGATCTCGAAGCCGGCGCGCGCGGCAAGCGCGACGTTCATACCTCAGAACTTCTGACCCGCCTCACCGGCGCCGAGTCCGCCATCGTGGTGAACAATTGCGCCGCCGCGGTTCTCGTCACTCTCGCCGCACTCGCGCGGGGTGGCGAAGTGCTTGTCTCCCGCGGTGAGCTCATCGAAATCGGCGACGGCTTCCGCATCCCGGAAATCATGGAACAGAGCGGAGCCCTCCTCCGCGAGGTGGGTACGACCAATCGCACGCGTCTTGCCGATTACGAGAACGCGATCAACGAAAAGACGCGCCTCCTGCTCCGCGTGCATCCTTCGAATTTCAAGGTCACCGGTTTCACCGACAAGCCTTCGCTCGAAGAACTCGTGGCTCTCAGCCAGCGCAGCGGCCTGCCTCTCGTCGAAGACCTCGGCTCCGGCTGCCTCGTCGATCTTTCCGAACAGGGTGTCAGCGAACCCACTGCACGGCAAAGTGTCGACGCGGGCGTGTCCATCGTGATGTTCAGCGGCGACAAACTTCTTGGCGGGCCGCAGGCGGGCATCATCGCGGGTAAGAAGGATCTCATTGCGCGTGTCCGGCGCCACCCGCTCTTTCGTGCACTGCGCGTCGACAAACTCACCATCGCTGCACTCGAAGCCACTCTCGGCGCTTATCTCCGTGCCGCGTGGGATGAAATTCCCGTTATGCGCATGATTCGTGCGACCCCTCAGGAACTGAAGCGCCGCGCCGAGAATTTCATTCGCGAGCTGCGTCCCGAACTTCCTCTCGATGAAGTCGAGATCGAAATTACCGATGGCGCTTCTCTCGCGGGCGGCGGCTCCACCCCGTCGCAGTCTTTGCCATCCAAAGTCATCCGCATCTCCAGTACCCATTATTCCGCGACTAAACTTGAGCAGCGTCTGCGCCGCGCCCCATCCGGTATTTCCGTGATCGCCCGCGTCGAAGACGACCGCGTCGTTCTCGACCTCCGCACCGTCTTCCCCGAGCAGGAGCCGCTGCTCATCAAGACACTCGCTGCCGCCCTGCATTAAATATTGATGTCATTTTTCGGATATCTTTTTGGCCGGATCACACGTCGAACGGGGCAAAGGGTCCGGCGTCCTCCGGATCCTGAGCGGGCTTGCCGGACTCTTACCGCGGAGGAATGGCTTCATGGAAAACCTGGCGCAAGACATTCGCTACGGCATTCGAACGCTGGCGAAGAATCCCGGCTTCACGGTTGTGGCGGTGCTGACTTTGGCTCTGGGAATCGGCGCGAACACGGCGATTTTCAGCGTGATCGAGAATGTGCTGCTTCGGCCACTGCCCTATCTCCAACCGGAGAGGCTGGTCGAAATCTGGAACACGTATGAGCCCCAGATCCCGCGAATCGGATTGTCGCCAGGCGATTACGCCGATTGGCAGCAGCAGAATCGCAGCTTTTCGGAGATGGGCGCCTACGTTCGAATCTCGCAAGGATACAACCTGACGGGCGAGGGGGAGCCCCAGCGTGTCTTGGCGAGTTATTCTAGCGCTGGTCTCTTCCCGATGCTGGGAGCGCACGTGATGATTGGTCGGTCGTTTGTCCCGGAAGAAGACCGGGCTGGCAGCGCGCCGGTGGTGATTTTGGGCCATCGTTTGTGGCAAAGCCGGTTCGGCGGCGGTCCCGGCGTTGTGGGCCGCACTATTTCCCTCGACAATCAGCGCTACACGGTTGTTGGCGTTCTGCCCGCTGGTTTTCACCTATTGCGCTGGCCGGATTTGTGGATGCCGATCGGACAATTCAATGACGATTTGACCGAGCACGTTCACCACGCTTTCAACACCGTTGCGCGGCTCAAGCCGGACGTTTCCCTGGCGCAGGCGCGCGATGAAATCAACAGGCTCAATCAGCAGGAAGCGATCAAATATCCGGATGCGCACAAGAATTTTGGCGTCCTCGTGCAAAACCTGCAGGATCCTTCCGCCGCGCAGTTGCGCAATACGCTCCTGGTGCTCTTCGGGGCCGTCGGACTCGTGCTGCTTATCGCTTGCGCCAACATCGTGAACTTGCTGCTCGTTCGAAACGCGGCTCGCGAAAGAGAAGTTGCCGTGCGCACCGCCCTCGGTGCGAGTCCGTGGCGATTAATCCGGCAGTTGCTCACGGAAAGCACGCTGCTCTCACTGCTGGGAGGAGCGCTGGGTTTGCTCTTTTCCATCGCCGGACTGAGAGCCTTGCTGGCATTTGTTCCTGCGGACCTCGCCGTCTTGCATGACAGCGGGTTGAACGGCACGGTTCTGGGATTCACCGTGGTAGTTTGTCTCACTGTTGGAGTGGCCTGCGGTCTCCTTCCG
>Ga0209118_1001655_pt1 | contig 10130 bp, 7 predicted proteins | sample BlaSpr_A8_Ref_M1_FD_187988 | JGI IMG/M metagenome (GOLD analysis project Ga0209118, IMG submission 187988) | Forest soil microbial communities from Thunder Bay, Ontario, Canada - Black Spruce, Ontario site 2_A8_Ref_M1 (SPAdes) (version 2) | ecosystem: Environmental > Terrestrial > Soil > Boreal...
GCGCTCCGCCGGCTCCACCCCGCGGCCGCGGTCGGCGACGGCGATGGCGATCATCTCGCCCTCGCCGCGCATCGCGATCTCGATCGGCGCGTCGGCAGGCGAGTACTTGAGCGCGTTCTCGATCAGGTTGACGAGGATGCGCAGCGAGTGCACGAAATCGAACCGCCCCACCGGCATCGGCTCGCGCAGCGCCAGCGAGGTGCGCAGCTCGCGGTCGCCGAGCGCGCCCGTCACCTGCTGGATCGCCGCCCCCACCAGGTCCTCGGCGGCGTTGATCTCGGTTTGCAGCGGCACGCCGCCGGCGTTGAGGCGAGACAGGTCGAGCAGGTCGGCCACCATGTGGTTGAGCCGGTCGGACTGCTGCTCGATCACCGCCGCGCGCTCGTCGCCGGCGGCGGCCAGGTCGTGGGCCAGCGCCTTGATGGTGGTCAGCGGCGTGCGCAGATCGTGCGAGACCGATGCGAGCAGCGCATCCTTGAGGCGGTCCGCCTCGCGCAGCGCCTCGGCATGCTCGGCCTCGGCCGCCAGCTCGACGCGTTCGATGCCCAGCGCGGCGTAATACGAGAGCGCGTCGAGAAACCGCCGCCGCGCCGGATCGAGGTGCAAGCCGGAGCGGTCTGCCAGGCGCAGCACGCCGACGCTCTTGTCGTGCGCGACGAGCGGCAGCAGCAGCGCCCGCGCCGGCGCCAACGCGGCATCCAGCGCCGTGCTCGCACCCTGGACGGCGCTGGTGCGCACCGGCGTGCCGTCCAGCCGCTCGGTGGCCGCCCGCCGGCGCTCGGCCACCCAGGCCACCGTCTCCACAATCGAGGGGTCCGTGTCCGCTTCGCCTGCCATGCCACCTGTCGCCTCCCCGCGCTCCCGCCGCTCTGCTCCTGCCGCCCGGCCTGTCGCTTCTCCGCGCTCCCGGCGCTCTGCGCGCTCCGCGCCGGCCGGTCCCGCGTCATGGGCGGCCAGCCTGAAGCCGCCCCCGCCAACCTCCGGCGCGCCGTCTGCCGCTGCCAGGCTGCCAACGTAGATCTGGCACTCCGCGGCGCCGGTCGTCTCGCGGATCACCTTGGCGATGGCGGCCAGCGCGTCGTCGGCGCGGCCGGCGCTCAGGGTCTCGGCGCCGAGCGCCGCCAGGCGGTCGATCTCCTCGGCGCGCCGCCGCGCCGCGGCGGCCTCGGCGTTGGCGCGGCCCAGCAGCTGGGTGGCCACCGTCGCGGTCACCAGGAACGCCAGCAGCACCAGCCAGTCGAGCGGCTTGTCGACCGACAGCGTGTCGTACGGCGTCTGCAGGAAGTAATCGATGAGCAGGAAGCACGCGCACGCCAGCGTCAGGCCGAGAGCGCGCCCGCCGCTGGCGCTCCCGCCAAGCACCACCAGCAGGTAGATGAGCGTGACGTGCGCCTGGTCGAGATCACCGCGTACCGACACCAGCGCCGCCGTGACCGCCACCAGCGTCGCCGTCCAGAACAGCCAGCTGCCGCCAGGGCGCCCAAGGCGCCCGTTCCGATAAAACCGCCCTAAGCGCCCGTTCCGATCGATCCGCCCCAGGCGCCCGTTCCGATAGAAGCGCTGAAGGCGCCCGTCCCGATCCAAACGCCCCAGGCCCATCAGCCCGGCATCTCGAGCCGGTATCCCACCCCGGGCTCGGTGACGATGACCGCCGGGCGAAGCGGGTCGCGCTCGATCTTGCGCCGCAAGTTGGCGACATGCACGCGCAGGTACTGCTGCGGGTCGCCGAAGGTGCGCCCCCACACGGCGTTGAACAGCTGGCGGTGCGTGAGGGTGCGCCCCGCCTGGGTGGCGAAGGTGCGCAGCAGCTCCCACTCGATTGGAGTGAGGTGGATCGAATGCTCGCCGCGTCGCACCGTGCGCGCGGCCAGGTCCATCACCAGCTCGCCGATCGCGACGCGGTGCTCCGCAGGCCGCTGCGCTGCCTGGGCGCGCCGCAAATTGGCGCGGACGCGGGCGGTGAACTCGAGCGTGCTGAAAGGCTTGGTGACGTAGTCGTCGGCGCCGGCGTCGAGCAGAGTCGCCTTCTCGACGTCCGATTGCCGCGCCGAGAGCACGACGATGGCGGCGCTCGACCACTTGCGGATCTCGCGGCATACCTCGATCCCCGGCATGTCCGGCAGGCCGAGGTCGAGCACCACCAGGATGGGCTTCTCCGCCGCCGCCATGTCGATCCCCTCGCTGCCGGTCGCCGCCTCCACCAGTCGAGCCAGCTCGCCCTGCAGAGCCTTGCGCACCACCCGCCGGATCTGCGGCTCGTCGTCGACGATCAAGCCGGTGCCCTCGCGCTGAACCTGGGGGATCATGGAATCGCTCGCCGATTGACGCGCTCCATCCTGGGCGCTACAGTCGGTATTTACTGTAGCGCTTTCACCAACCGGTCTCCCGCACCTTCCCATCATGCCACGTCGCATCGCCAGGCCACGTCTCATCGCCAGCGCGATCCTCCTCACCGCCGTGGCGGGTGCCACCGCCGCCTACGCCCAGTGCGAGCCGTCGCCGCCGGTGCGGCAGGTCCTGGGCCGCTACGAGCGGCAGTGGAGGCCCGCGCACTTCAAGGCCGACCGCGACGCGGCGATCGCCATCTTGCTGGCCGGCCTGGGCGAGCACCCGGACGACCCCTTCCTGCTGCGGGCGCGCCTGCGCGCCTTCGATCGGGACGGCGACCCGGAAGCGCGGCTGCGGTGGGCCCGGGCCCTGCACGAGCAGCACCCCGACCAGCCGATCCACGTGGTCCTGCATGCCGAGGCTCTGCTGGGAAAGGACACGCCCACCGTCCTCCACATGCTGGAAGCGCTTGCGGAGGCGCATCCGGAGCTGCCGCAGACCTACCTGGCGCTGGTCGACGTCACCAGCACCGGCAAGTTCCAGGACCAGCCGAAAATGCAGCGCGCGCTGGCGGCGTTCCTCGAGCGTTGTCCGGCGCCGCTGGATGGTTCCTCGCTGCAGTTGATCGGGCGGCATGGCACGCCGGAGCTGAGGGCGCGCACCGCGGCGGCGGTGCGCCAGCGCCTGGAGGTGGAGAGCGGTCCGGCGCTGGCGGAGGTGTGGGAGCCGCTCTGGAACCTCGAGTTCAAATCGCGGCCGCCCGGCGAGCACGCGGCGGAGCGGCAGCGGATCGCCGAGGACCTGGCGCGCCTCGAGCGGACGCCCCAGGCGAACGAGCTGGAGTGGCTGGACGTCCGGCGCGGCGGCTATGGGGAGCTCGGCGACCGGGCGGCGGCGGCGAGGATCGAAGCCGTGATCCTGCGCGATCATCCGGCGTCCGACACCGCGGAAGAGATCGTGCGCGACCGCTGGGAGAAGGAGCATCCGCCCGAGTCCCGCCGCGGCGCGAAGCAGCTGCAGACTTACCTCCGGGAGCAGCTCGCCGCCGCCGAGACCTGGCGCCGGCAGTGGCCTGGCGATCCGTCGCTTCTCGACACCTGGTTCAACGCTCTGGCCGCCCAGCCGGACGCCCCGGTGGAGCGCATCGCGAGCGCCGCCGACGAGGTGCTGGTGGCCGCCAAAAAGGAGCCGGACTGGTACAGCTGGTACAACGTCCCACCGGTCGAGCTCACGGTCGCCGGCGAGCTCGTGCTCCACAAGCTCCGCCTCGGCGAAGTGCCGGCGCTGATCGAGGGCTCGTACCGCCCGGTGCTGGCGCGCCTGGAGCGGGAGCTCGGCGACGACCGCTACGACCGCCAGAGCCGGCCCATGCAGCGCCAGCTGCTCGAGATGCTGCAGGTCGAGCGGGCGCGCGTCCTGCTCGACTATCTCGCCGCCGTCAAGCAGCCGGAGAAGGCGGCGGAGGTCGCGACCGATCTTGCCGCCCTCGAGCCCACGCGGCCTTTCCAGCGGCAGCAGGTGCTGGAGCAACGCGCCCGCGCGGCGGAGATGCTGGGCCACAAGCTGGACGCCCTGATGCTCTACCGCGCCGCCGTCGAAGCGAATGCCGCCATGCTGCCGCCGGCCTTGGCCGGCAGCGATCCTCTGGCGCAGGACGTCGATCGCCTATGGCAGGAGCTCGGCGGCACCGATGCCGCCCGTGCCCTGCTGACACTCGCCAAGCCACCGGCCCCGACAGGGATTGACGCCTCCCGCTGGGAGCGGCCGGCCAGGCCCCTGCCCCCCTTCACGCTCGCCGACCTCGGCGGCAGGACGTGGAAGCTCCTGGACCTGCAAGGCAGTGCCGTGCTGATCAACGTCTGGGCGACCTGGTGCGTACCCTGCCGTTTGGAGCACCCCGAGTTCCAGAAGCTCTACGAGAAGCTGAAGGCCCGCACCGACGTGGCGGTGCTCAGCTTCAACGTCGACGACGACGTCGGCAAGATCGCGCCCTACATGAACGAGCACCACTACACCTTCCCGGCCATCCCGGCCCGCGAGGTGGTGGACGCCGTCGTGCCGGCGCTCTCCATTCCGCGGAACTGGTTCGTCGACCGCAAGGGCCAGCTGCAATGGGAGCAGCTCGGCTTCGGCAAAGCCGCCGACTGGCAGCAGGCCATGACGGCCAAGCTCGACGAGATGCTGAAGCAACAGTAGAGCGCCACTCTGCTACCATCCGCCCGTGCCATCGGCGTCGACGCGTTGACGCGACGCACGGCGCTCTGCCCATCGCCGCGGTCTCCTTCTGTCTTGCCTGGTCCGCGTTTCCCCCGTGCCACTGAATGCCTTCAGACCGACGACCGCTCCTTCTCGGGTGACGCATCGTGGCTCCGAGAGGGACACAGACCGGAGAGCCGAGATGAGATCGTTCGCCGCCATGTCTGCCCGCCGCGGGATCCTCTTGCCCACCGCGCTGGTCCTCGGCTGCTGCGGCGCCCTCGCCCCTGCGGCCGCCGCTGCCGGCCTCCAGGTTCCGGAAGCCGCGACGGCCGCGGACGCTCCGGCACAGGCGCCGGCTCCGCCAGCCGGCACCGCCTCGCCGGCGCCTCCGGGTTCGCCGGCCGCGCCTGCCCCGCCGGCCTCGCCAGAGGACATCGCCGCCCTCCGCCGGCAGATCGAAGCCCTCCGCCAGGAGTACGAGCAGCGGCTCAACGCTCTCGAGCAGCGCCTCGAACAGCTCGCCGGAGGCGCCGCGGCGCCATCCGCTCCCGCCACCGCACCCTCCGGCGCGGCCGCCGGCCCTCCCACCGCGGCGAGCGCCGGTGCCTCCGGTGCCGCCGGCGCCGCGCCGCCCGCCCCCGCCGCACCCGTCGAGGCGCCCGCCGTGCAGGCGCCTGCCGGCGCCCCGGCCGAGGCGTCGATCCCGGGCGCTCCCACGCAGACCAGCAACTACTTCAATCCCAGCGTCTCGGTGATCGGCAACTTCCTGGGCGTGGCCGGCCAGAACCACGTCGTCACCCTGCCGGCCGCCGAGCTGCGCGAGTCCGAGCTCGCCTTGCAAGCCATCGTCGACCCCTACGCCCGCGCGGATTTCTTCATCTCGTTCGGCGAGCAGGGCGTCGCCGTCGAGGAAGGGTTCGTAACCTTCACCTCGCTGCCGGCGCAGCTTCTCGCCAAGGTGGGCCGCATGCGCGTCGCCTTCGGCACCATCAACACCCTGCACCTCCATGTCCTCCCGTGGCCCGACGAGCCCCTCCCGCTCTACAACCTGCTGGGCGGCGAAGATGGCTGGGTCGGCACCGGCGTGTCGGTCGCCCGCCTGCTGCCGCTACCCGGCGACACCTTCTCCGAGCTGACCGCGCAGGTCTTCCGCGGCGACTCCCCGGGCCTGTTCTCGGCCCCTCGCCGCGGCGACCTGGCCTACAACGGCCACTACCGGGTCTTCCGCGACCTGACCGAGGCGCTCAACCTGACGGTCGGCGCGTCGTATGCATATGGGCCGAACGGCACCTCTCTCGACGCCAAGACCCGCCTGGAAGGAATCGACGTCACGCTGCGCTACAAACCCCTGGTCACCGCCCTCTACCATTCGCTGGTCGTGCGCGGCGAGGTGATGCGCAGCGAGCGCCAGCAACCGCGGGCCATCGGCGGCGAGCAGCGCGCCCTCGGCTGGTTCGCCGCCGCCGACTACCAGCTCGCCAGGCGCTGGTTCGTCGGCGGCCGCCTCGAGGCCTCCGACCGCGCCACCGACGCCAGGCACACCGATACCGGCCGGGCGCTGCTCCTGACCTTCTGGCCTAGCGAGTTCTCGCAACTGCGCGCCGAGCTGCGGCGCCGGCACTACAGCGTCGAGGAGCAGGAAGCCACCGAGGTGCTCCTGCAGCTCCAATTCGCCATCGGCGCCCATGGCGCCCATCCGTTCTGAGGTCCAGAATCCATGACCGCCTCGCACCACCCGTTCCGATTCCTCACCGTGACATGCCTCGCGGCCTTAGCCGGCCTCGCCGCGCCGATGACCGCCGCCGCCAAGGTGCACGTCGTCACCTCGCTGCAGGACTTCGCCTCGATCACCACCGCGATCGGCGGCGACCGGGTCGACGTCGTCTCTCTTGCCAAGGGTTACCAGGACCCCCACTTCGTCGACGCCAAGCCGTCGTTCGTGCTGGCGCTGTCGCGCGCCAACCTGCTGGAGGTGGCCGGTCTCGAGCTCGAGCTCGGCTACCTGCCGCCGCTCATCGACCAGAGCCGCAACGACGCCGTCCACCCTGGCAGCCCCGGCTATCTCGACCTGTCGATTGGCTGCGACATCCTGCAACGTCCCACCCAGGTGGTCACCCGCGCCATGGGCGACGTCCATCCCTACGGCAACCCCCACTACTGGACCGACCCGGAGAACGGAAGGGTGATCGCGCGCGCCCTCGCCGCCCGCCTGTCCGAGCTCGATCCTGCCGGCGCTGCCACCTACGCCAAGAACCTGGCCGCCTTCGAGGCACGCCTGACCGCAAGGGAGAAGGAGTGGGATGCCAAGATGGCGCCCTACGCCGGGACCCGGGTGGTGACCTTTCACGAGTCCTGGCCCAACTTCGCCAAGCATTTCAAGCTCGCCATCGTCGGCACCGTCGAGCCCAAGCCCGGCATCCCGCCGACGCCCTCGCACACTCTCGAGATCATCAATTTGATCTTGACCCAGAAAGTGCCGGCGATCCTGGTCGAGCCCTACTTCGACCACAAGACGCCCAACTACATCGCCCAGAAAACCGGTGCGAAAGTTCTGCTCTTCTACCCGTCCGTCGGCGGCATCCCGGCAATCACGGATTACTTCGCCCTGTTCGACACCGACATCGACACCTTCGTCGACGCGATGAAGGGACGCCGATGAGCATCTTGCAGTTGCTCCTCCCCGCCTTCGTGGCGAGCCTCATCCTCACCGGCATCCATGCCTACCTTGGCGTCCACGTCGTCGAGCGCGGCGTCATCTTCGTCGACCTCTCGCTGGCGCAGATCGCCGCCCTCGGCACCACGTTCGCCTACCTGATGGGCTACGACCTGCACTCCACCGCCGCGTACCTGTTCTCGCTCGGTTTCACTTTTCTCGGGGCGGCGATCTTCGCCTTCACGCGCGTCCACCACAAGACGCGCATCCCGCAGGAAGCGATCATCGGCATCGTCTATGCGGTGTCGGCGGCGGTCGCCATCCTGGTGATGTCGAAGGCCACCCAGGAAACCGAGCACCTGAAAGACATGCTGGTCGGCAACATCCTGTCGGTGACTTGGCCCGAGCTGGCCAGGACCGCGGTCCTCTACTCGCTGATCGGCGCCTTCCACTATGTCTTCCGCGAGCGCTTCCTGCTGCTGTCGATGCACGAGCGCGAGGCGGTGCGCCGCGGCATCAACGTGCGGTTGTGGGACTTCCTCTTCTACATCTCGTTCGGCTTCGTGGTCACCTCCTCGGTGGCCATCGCCGGCGTGCTGCTGGTCTTCTGCTTCCTCATCGTGCCCTCGGTCGCCGCCATGCTCTTCGCCGAGAAGCTCGGCACCCGCCTGGCGATCGGTTGGAGCCTCGGCGCCCTGGTGTCGGCGGGAGGCGTGGCGCTGTCGTTCTACATCGACCTCCCCACCGGCGCCACCATCGTCGCCACGTTTGGCCTCGCCCTGCTGCTGCTGGCCCTCGTGCGCAAGCTCTTCTTCCGCACCGGCCGCGAGGCGTATCCGGACCGCCAGGAGATCGTCGAGGCGGACTTCCCCCAGCTCAGCCGGGACGCGACGCGATAGGCGGCGGAGTTCCACAGCCGGAGGGGACGAGGCAGGTCCACGGGCTGCCGGAGGGGTGTCCCCGGAGGCCGCTAGCCACGTTTGCGCGCCAACCGCTCCACCAGGGCGCGCATCGTGGTCTGCGCCTCGACGCTGAACCAGGAATCGAGCACGCTCTCGATCTCAGCGCCATCATCGCCCCCATCGCCCCTATCGCCGACATTGCCGACGTGGTCGAACAGTCCGGCCAGGTCGGCGCGGGCGAGGCGCCGGGTCTCCGTCATCGCGGCCCGCGGCAACGCCGCCATCTCGGCGGCGATGGCCGCTGCCCGTTCCACCACCTGGTCCGGCGGCACGACCTCGTCGACCAGGCCGATGCGCACCGCCTCCGCCGGCGAGACCAGCGCGCCGGTGACGCACATCCGCTCCGCGTGCCGCGGCCCCACCAACCGGCGCATCGCGGCGAGGATCACCGGCGGCAGGGGCAGCCCCACCCGCACCTCGTTGAGGCCGATGCGGAAGTCCCCACCGGCCATGACGCGCGCGTCGCAGTAAAGCGCCAGGACCGCCCCGCCCGCCGGGCTGTGCCCGGTGATCGCCGCCACCACCGGCAGCGGCGAAGCGGCCAGCATGCGCATCAACGCGTAGAGGTTCCTCCACATGACGCGGATGCCGGCGCGGTCGAGCGTCAGCAGGAAGGGCAGGTCGAGACCCGCCGAGAACATCCCCGGCGCTCCCGATAGCACCAGCGCCGCCACCCGCTCCCCTTCCTCCCGCCGCGCCCCTTGCTCCACTCGCTCCGCCGATTGCCCTGCCGCCTCGGCGGCGGCTCGCGCCAGCGCCGCGGTCAATGCCGCCATCAGCTCCGGCGACAGCGCATTGGCAGGGGGGCGCGCCAGCCGCAGCTCCCGCACCGCCCCGTGCTCGATGATCTCGATCACCGCGTTCCTCCCGATTCACCGTGCAGCTGCCGGCCGTTCATCCTACCAGCGCCGGCAGCGGGTTGACGGGTACCCCGGCAGCAGGCTGGCGGGTGCCTGCTGGGGGCGCCGATTCGATCCGATGGTATCTGCGGGTCAGCTGCGAGAACCAGGATAGAATGCTGTCGATCGCGCGTAGCATGGGCGGCACCGCGGGGTCGCCCTTGGGAGACACCTTGGACGACGAGAAGCGCCGGGAGCTCCAACACCTGCTGGGGTCGATCGACAGCCGGAGGGAGCTCGATCGCTACGACGAGCGCGAGCGCCGGATCGAGAGGAACCGCCACATCTACCGCTTCGAGGAGCTGATGCGCTCGGTCGTGGTGCCGACCCTGCGGGTCTGCATGCTGGACCTCGACCGCAAGGGCCACTTCACCCGGCTGCGCGAGCTGTCGCCTCGTCGCGCGCGTCTCGATCTCCAGATCCAGCTCGGCGCGCAGAAACGCGGCGCCCTCGAGCTGGCCCTCATCGACGAACAGCCCGACCAGCTGCGGGTGGACTACATCTGGGGATGGAAGCGCGAACAGGAAGTCTTCGCGGTCAACCAACTTGGCGATGCCTTCGTGACCGATCGCGTGCTGCACCTGGTGCGCGGCATGGTCGGCTGAGCCACCGCGGAAGGGCGGAGCGCCGGCGTTCCCCCCGCGAGTCTCGCGCTCCGAGACATTTTTTCGGACAAACTAGTGCCAAATATTGGCAGTCGGCGAGCGCGCCTTCTCCACAAGTCATTTACATTGTGTGACTTACAACAAGTCCCAGGGGTGGCGCGAATCGTGCTTTTCTTAGGAGCAACCGCCCCGGACTTGCCCGTGGCCATGATGAAAACCCCGCTAGGGGCAGGAGGAGCTCCTTATGTTACGCCGCCTTCGTCACCGGCAGCATGGCTTTACCCTCATCGAGCTGTTGATCGTCGTCGCGATCATCGGCATCATCGCCGCGCTGCTCATCCCCAACTTCCTCGACGCCTTGCAGAAGTCGAAGCAGAAGCGGACCGAGGCCGACATGAGAAACATCGGCACCGCCATGTTCTCGTGGGTGACCGACCAGGTAGGCGCCGCCGCCGCCGGCGCCGCCGCCACCGGCGACGTCGAC
>Ga0209118_1001656_pt1 | contig 10127 bp, 8 predicted proteins | sample BlaSpr_A8_Ref_M1_FD_187988 | JGI IMG/M metagenome (GOLD analysis project Ga0209118, IMG submission 187988) | Forest soil microbial communities from Thunder Bay, Ontario, Canada - Black Spruce, Ontario site 2_A8_Ref_M1 (SPAdes) (version 2) | ecosystem: Environmental > Terrestrial > Soil > Boreal...
CGATATGCGCCGCGCGATAAGCCCGCTCGCCGGCATCGACGTCGGCGAGCTGGTAACGGCAATCGACGATGACCCACGTCGGGTCAGGAAGACGCGCGGCCAGCTCCGCCGCCGATATCAGAGTTGTGTATTCTGCAGACACTCGACAAGCTCGCTATGACAAAAAGGCCACGCCACGTCAAAACAGTGCCTCAAAACAGCGTGCCGGTAATCGGCCACACCTCAAGAGGTCCGAGGTTCAGTGGCTGCAAGCCGCTTTCGAGGTTCTTGCGGTCGCCGACGGCTACCACCACCATGCCTGCCGGATCGAGATAGCGTCGCGCCAGCGCTTCCAAGGTCGGCGCCTTGACCGCATTGAACTCGACCGGCAGTTTGCGGTAGTAGTCGAGCGGAAGGCCATACGCGAACAAGTCGCCAAACGAACCCGCGGTCGCTTCGTTGGTTTCGAACGATCCGGGCAGCGACTGTGTAAGCGAGCCCCGGGCGCGCTTCAACTCGTCCGCAGCAAGCGGCGCCGCCGTCACTCGCTTCAATTCGGAAAACACTTCCTTGACGGCCGGGGCGGAGACGTTGCTGCGCACCGCAGTGCGAATCACGAACGGCGCCGGCATGCGGCCGTAACTGAAGCGCGACCCCACGCCGTAGGTGTAGCCCTTGTCTTCGCGCAAGTCGAGGTTCAGACGGCTGCTGAACGCGCCGCCGAACGCTTCGTTCAACACCTGCAACGCGGCAAAGTCGGGGGTCGTGCGTACGGTGCCGATGCGGCCGATGCGAAGCTCCGTTTGAGGCGCACCAGGTCTGTCGACGATGATCACCCGCGCGGTCGAGGTCACCGCTTTCGCAGGCGGCGTATTCGCGATCGCCGCGCTCGCCGGTTGCCAGCCTCCCCATTGGCGCTCGACCAACGCCTTGAGACTGGCGGCGTCGATCGCACCGACTACGATCAGTGCCGATTTATCCGGCCGAAAGTGTCGTTGCCAGAGCGAGCGCAGGTCCGCTTCGCCGATCCGCTTCACCGACGCTTCGGTGCCGATCGCGGAGTTTCCATACGGATGAGCGGGCCCATACAGGGCGCGGGCAAACGCCACGTCGGCAAGCGCGCCACCATGCTCGCGCGATTCGGCGATGGTGCTTAGACGCGACTTGCGCTGGCGCTCGATTTCGTCGGCGGGGAAGGCAGGATGCTGCGCGATGTCGGCAAGCAATGCGAGCGCGTCCGGGAAGTTGCGCGCCAACGCGTCGATCTCGAGCGAGGTGGTATCGCGATGGGTCTGCAACACATAACTCGCTCCAAGCCGTTCCAGCTCGTCGGAGATCTGCTGCGAGGAACGCGACTGGGTGCCCTCCTCGAGCATCGCGGCGGTGAAATCGGAAACGCCGGGCAGCGACGGATCTCCAGCGGCCAGTCCCGCGTCGACGACCAGCTGCGCGCTGACAATGGGCAGATTCGGGCGCTGAAGGTAGAGCACCCTGAGACCGTTCGCCAACGCGAATGAGTGAGGCTCCGGCAGGGTGGGAATGCGCGTGGGGCCGCCTTTGGGTGTCGCATTGCGCCAGCGCTCGTCGGCGTTGATGGCTTCGGTGCCCGGGTTGCGCGCAATCTCGGGCACTGGCGGATCGGGATCGAGCTTCTTGTCGCCGCGAACCGCCAGCACGACCACGCGAGCGTCCTTGCGCAGAGTGTCGCGCACGATGCGTTGGACGTCGTCTGGGGTCACGCGCGCGTAGCGCTCGATGTCCTTCGGCAGGTATCCCGGGTCGCCGGTGTAGTGGTTATACATATTCAACAAGTCCGCGCGACCGTTGGAACCGCCCACTTTCTGCAGGCTCTGATAGAGCGAGCGTTCGATTTGATTGCGCGCGGCCTCGACTTCGGCCGCGGTCGGCGCTTCGGCTGCGAGGCGATCCAGCTCGGCGTCGATCAATGGTTGCAGCTCCGCCGCGGTGTGACCGGATCGCGCGATAGCCTCGATTTCGAAAATCGATGTCAAGCCATTGGCGTCCTGACCGGCGGATACTTCCTGTGCGACTTGCAGCTCGTACACGAGCTTCTTGTACAGCCGGCTCGACTTGCCGCCGGCAAGAATGTAGCCGGCGATCGTCAGCTCCGCGTCACCCGGCTTGAATTTCGGTGCGGTGAGCCACGCCAGATCGAGGCGCTCGAGCTCGATCTGGTCGCTGACGGTCAAGCGCTTTTCGGAAGTGAGCGCGGGCGTTACCACCACCGGCTTGGGCACCTCGGGTCCACGCTTGAAGGAGCCGAAATATTTCTGCACCAGTCGCTTCGCTACCGCGGTATCGAAATCGCCGACCAGAGTAAGCGTTGCATTGTTGGGGCGATAGTAGCGCTTGAAAAAGTCCCGCACGTCGGCAAGGGCCGCCGCCTGGATGTCGACATGCGAGCCGATGATTGCCGGCCGGTATGGATGGCCCGGCGGAAACAGCGCGTGAAACACTGCCTCGTCGACGATGCCGTAAGGACGATTCTCGTACGACTGCCGCCGTTCGTTGCGCACCACGTCCTGCTGATTGGACAGCGCCGCCTGGTCGAGCGAATCGAGCAGATAGCCCATGCGATCGGCGTGAATCCAGAGCGCGAGCTCGAGCTGATTGGACGGGACGGTGTCGAAATAGTTGGTGCGGTCGAACGACGTGCTGGCGTTGGAATCGGTGCCGCCGACACCTTCAAGCAGCTTGTCAGCCACCCCACGGGGAACGTGCTTGCTGCCGGTAAACATCATGTGCTCGAACAGATGCGCGAATCCGGTCCTGCCAGGCTCTTCGTTCGCCGCGCCGACGTGGTACCAGATATCGACTGCGACCAGCGGCAGCGTGCGGTCCTGCGACAGGATGACTTCGAGTCCGTTGGCCAGACGATATTTCTCGTACGGGATGCTCGGCGGCGTCTCGGCGGAAGCAAGGGACGCATGCAGCGACGCATGCATCGATATGGCCAGAGCGCCGGCCGCCAATAGAGGTCGCATCATTTTCTGTCAGCCGGCTTCGCCAAGCTCGCGGCGAAGAAACTCGTGAAAATGCTGCATGCCATCTTCCATTGGCGATTGATACGGCCCCGTTTCGTTGCGTCCAAGCTTGTAAAGCGCGCGCCGGCCGGCATCCATGCGGAGCGCGATGTCGTGATCCTCGGCCGACGTTTCCATGTAGGCCGCTTGCTCCGCCTCGACGAACTCGCGCTCGAAAAGGGCAATTTCCTCGGGGTAATAGAACTCGACGATGTTGCTCGTCTTGTCGACGCCGCGCGGGATTACGCTGCTGACAATGAGCACATGGGCGTACCACTCGACCATGATGTTCGGATAGATGGTCAGCCAGATCGCGCCATGGCCGGGCATCGCGTCGCCGTAATAGCTGCGCACCGCGTTGTGCCAGCGCTCATAGGTCTTGGTCCCCGGCTTGGCGAGACCGTTGTTGACGCCGACGGTTTGCAGCGAGTAGCGATCGCCGAACTGCCAAACCAGGTTGTCGCAGGTGACGAACTGGCCCAACCCCGGGTGGAACGGCTCGACGTGGTAGTCCTCGAGATAGACCTCGATGAATGTTTTCCAGTTGTAGTTGCACTCCTGGATTTCGACGCGATCGAGCACATAGCCCGAAAAATCGAGGTCCGCCGTGGCGCCCATGTCGGCCAGGTCAGACCTGACGTCGCGAACGCCGTCGAAGAGCAGCCCGTTCCAGCTCTGCAGCGGTGCGCTCTCCAGCTTGACGCACGGTTGCTCTTCGAAATGCGGAGCGCCCAGCAGCTTGCCGTCGAGCTGATAGGTCCAACGGTGGATCGGGCAGACAATGCTCGATGTCGAGCCGCGGCCGGTGAGCATGATGGCTTGCCGGTGGCGACAGATATTCGACAAAAGCTCCACGCCACGGTCATTGCGGACCAGTACTTGCGCGTTATCGCGCCAGGCAAGGGTGTGATAGTCGCCCATGTTGGGGACCATCAGTTCGTGGCCGACGTAACCGGGCCCGCAATCGAACAGGACCTTGCGTTCGATCTCGAGCAGCGCGGGGTCGTTGTACCAGGAGACGGGCAACTGCGACGTGGACTGCCGCAGCCGCTCGCGTGTTGCGAGATTGGACATCAGCCTTTCCTTCCCGTGAACCGCCAACCCAACAAACAATATAAGAGGCGAATGAATCGCCCCCCAACCGCGTTGCTAAGTCAGCCCGCTACGAAAAGCTTCGTATCAAGGCTGCGTCGTCATATGAGTTGAAAATTATAGCGTGAGTTCAACATTGCGGCAAACGTGGCTTCGCATTCGCAAAGCCGTAGCGACGCCGTTGGCCTCACTGTACAAATGGGGTATTCTTGAGTGCCTTTCAAGCACCCATACGCCCTCGCGCGTGAACGTTCGCGCGACCCCGCGAGATGTCCAACACCGCACATAAGACCGCACCGGCCCCCGCCAGTTTCGAGACCGCGCTCGCTGAGCTCGAAACCATTGTCGCGACCATGGAAGGCGGGCAACTGCCGCTTGCGGAATCACTTGCGGCATACAAGCGCGGCGCCGAGCTCCTGCAATATTGCCAGGCGGCGCTCAAGGACGCTCAGCAGCAGGTGCAGATCCTGGAGCGCGGAGTGCTGAAGAGCTTCGAGCCCGACGCCGCGGAAGCCCCTGGATCGGCCGAGATCGATGAACCCTGATGTGGCATGGCCGGTCTGGTCGCGTGAAAGAGCGCAAAGAGTCAAGAGCGCGCTCGAGGGTGCGCTCCCGCCGGCGGACCAGTCGCCGCAGTCGCTGCATGCCGCGATGCGCTACGCGGCGCTCGGTGGCGGTAAACGCGTCCGCGCCTTGCTCGCCTACGCGTCAGGAGAGCTTGGGGGCGCCGACGCCGGTCTTGTCGATCACGCCGCCGTCGCCGTGGAGCTCATCCACGCCTATTCGCTGGTCCACGACGACCTGCCGTGCATGGACGACGACGTCCTGCGGCGAGGCAAGCCCACGTGTCACGTCGCCTATGGCGAAGCGGTGGCGCTTTTGGCCGGGGACGCGCTGCAAACCCTTGCTTTTGAGGTGCTGGCCCAGGCACCGCTATCCCAGGCACAGGCGCAGATTGCGATCCTCGCGGAAGCAGCAGGATCGCATGGCATGGCAGGGGGGCAGGCCCTCGATCTCGCGCACGTGGGCGATGCATTGAGCCTGAATGAACTCGAGCGCATGCATGCACTCAAAACGGGGGCGCTGATCCATGCTGCGGTGCGCTTGGGAGCGGCTTGCGGTCGGACGCTCGATCGAGCGCAGGACGAAGCGCTCGATCGCTACGCGGCGGCTGTCGGGTTGGGCTTTCAGATCGTTGATGACGTGCTCGACGTCGAAGGTACCGCGCACAGCCTCGGCAAGACCGCCGGCAAGGATGCCGCGCAAGGAAAGGCGACTTATGTTTCGCTGCTCGGCCTCGACGCGGCCAAGGTACGCGTCGCCGAGCTGCGCGACGAGGCGCATACTGCGCTCCTTGCCTTCGGCGCCGGAGCGCGCAGGCTGAACGAACTCGCCGACTGGATCGCGTTGCGGAAAAACTGATGCTGCTCGAAACCATTAATTCCCCCGCTGATCTGCGCCGCCTGGACAAGAGCCAGCTGTCGCAACTTGCAAGCGAGTTGCGCGATTTCGTCATCAAGTCGGTCAGTCAGACCGGAGGCCATCTTTCGTCCAATCTCGGCACCATCGAGCTGACCGTCGCGCTGCATCACGTCTACGACACGCCGTACGATCGGATCGTTTGGGACGTCGGTCACCAGACCTACGCGCACAAGATTCTTACCGGCCGCCGCGAAGGGATGGCGAAGTTGCGGCAATGGAGCGGCATCGCCGGTTTCCCGCGCCGCGATGAAAGCGAGTACGACACCTTCGGCACCGCGCATTCGTCGACCTCGATCTCGGCAGCGCTCGGCATGGCGATCGCTGCGAGGCGCAAAGGCGAGGAGCGCAAGGTGGTTGCGGTGATCGGCGATGGTGCGATGAGCGCGGGAATGGCCTTCGAGGCCTTGAACAACGCAGGCGCCCTCGGCACCGACTTGCTGGTCATTCTCAACGACAACGACATGTCCATTTCGGAGCCGGTCGGCGCGCTCAACAACTATCTCGCGCGCCTTCTCTCGGGACGTGTGTACAACTACGTTCGCCGCGGCGGGAAGGAGGTCCTCGCCAAGCTGCCGCCGGTCGCGGAGCTTGCCAAGCGCTGGGAAGAGCACATGAAAGGGATGGTGCTTCCCGGCACGCTGTTCGAGGAATTCGGATTCAACTACATCGGGCCCATCGACGGCCACGATCTCGACACGCTGGTGAAGACGCTGTCTAACGTCAAGCAATTGCCGGGGGCGCAATTGCTGCACGTGATCACGCGCAAGGGCCACGGTTATGCCAGGGCCGAGGAAGATCCGATTCTCTATCACGGCGTCACCAAGTTCGATCCCGAGGTCGGCATCGTTCCCAAGCCTCCGGGCAAGCCGACCTATACGCAGGTATTTGGCGACTGGTTGTGCGACATGGCGAAGCGCGACACGCGGCTGATCGGCATCACTCCCGCGATGCGCGAAGGCTCGGGCATGGTGCGCTTCTCAAACGAGTACGCGGAGCGCTATTTCGATGTCGGCATCGCCGAGCAACACGCGGTAACGTTCGCCGCGGGCCTCGCCTGCGAGGGCATGAAGCCGGTAGTCGCGATCTACTCGACTTTTCTTCAGCGCGCCTACGATCAGCTGATTCACGACGTCGTGCTGCAGAACCTGCCGGTGATGTTCGCGATCGATCGCGGCGGCATCGTTGGCGCCGATGGACCGACCCACGCCGGCAGCTTCGATCTGACCTATCTGCGCTGCCTGCCGAACACGACGGTGATGACCCCCGCCGACGAGAACGAGTGCCGTCAGATGCTCTACACCGCGTTCACGCTCGATACACCGAGCGCGGTACGCTATCCGCGCGGATCGGGGCCGGGCGCCGCCATCCAGAACGAGATGCGCGCGCTGGCGATCGGCAAGGGCGAGCTGCGACGCGAGACCAAGCGCCGGACGCAGCGCATCGCGATACTTGCTTTCGGCAGCATGCTGCATCCCGCGCTTGCCGCCGGTGAGGAAATCGACGCGATGGTAGCTAACATGCGCTTCGTCAAGCCGATCGACATCGAGTTGATCGAATGGCTGGCGAAGGCGAACGATTATCTGGTGACGGTCGAAGAGAATGTCGTCGCCGGCGGCGCCGGCAGCGCGGTCGCCGAAGCGCTCGCCGAGCTCGGTATCGTCGTTCCGCTCCTGCATCTTGGGCTACCCGACAAGTTCATCGATCAGGGTGATCCGGCGCTGCTGCTCTCCAAATGCGGGCTCGACGCCAAGGGTATTGCGGCGTCGATCGTTGCGCGATTCGGCGCCCGCCTGGTCGAGGCCCCGGTCGCATCGATCGCCCCGCTCAAATTGGCTGCAAAGCCGGCGGCGAAGGGTTGACCGACTGCGCAGTCCTGTAACCCAACCGCGACACTCTGACCATGAACCGTCCCGAAGCACCTGGCATCCCCGACGTCCAATCGTGCCCTGACGCGCGAGAGCTCGCCATCGACCGCGTCGGCATTCGCGGCCTGCGCTACCCGATGCAGTTTGCCGACGGCGCAGACCCACCGCAGGCGACAGTCGGGTCCTTTAACGTCTACGTCGCGCTGCCCGCCCAACAAAAGGGCACGCATATGTCGCGTCTGGTGGCCGTCATCGACGAGATGCGCGAGTCGCTTTCGCTCGACGGCATGTCGGCGCTCCTCGACACGATGCTGCAACGACTCGATGCCGAGGACGGCCGGATCGAGATCGAGTTTCCGTGGTTCATGCGCAAGGCCGCGCCGGTGTCCGGCGTTCCAAGCATGATGGATTACCAGGTCAAGCTCAGCGCCGACCACACCAAAGGCAAGCGAACAATCAGCGCGACGGTGGTCGTGCCGGTGATGAGCCTGTGCCCCAGCTCCAAGGCGATCTCCGATTACGGCGCGCACAACCAGCGCTCGCATTTGACGCTTACGCTCCAGCCCCGTCCCGGTCACGGTGGCGAGCCGGTTTCACTGGCCGAGCTGGTCGGCATTGCCGAGGACGAAGCATCGTGCGAGCTCTACGCGCTTTTGAAGCGCGCCGACGAGAAGTACGTCACCGAGCGCGCCTATGACCGGCCGCGATTCGTCGAGGACCTGGTGCGCGGAATCGCGGCGAGAATGGTCGGCGATTCACGCTTCAAAGCTTTCAGCGTAGCGGCTGAAAACTTCGAGTCGATCCACAATCACTCGGCTTATGCGGAGATCGTTCGCGGCGCGTAACTATCGCCGCGAACCACAGATCCGTAGGTTGCCGGCGCCGTCGGGCCATGAGCCGGCCGTCGCCGGGAAGATTCAAGATCCAGTGCGGTAAGTAGGCGGGCCATCGTCGCGCCGCGCTTGTGAATCTCCTGGACTTAGCTCGAGCATGCCTCGCATGTTTTCGCCCGATCCGGGGCGCGAATCGGATTCGACGGCAGACAAGGGCCGCAACAGATCCGCCGATGCGTCCAGCTGACGGACGTCGCCGCTGATCTCGCCGCCCTCGGCAACGATCAACTTGCCGTAACGGATGGTTCCTGAAACCCGGCCGGTTCCGTGGACGACTAACCTCGTCCGCGCGGTGAGCTCGCCGGAGAATTCGCCGAAGATTTCGGCGACGTCGATGGCAGCAGTTCCCTTGAGCGTTCCCGGCTTGGCGATCTGCAGCCCTTTGCTGTAGACGGTCGCTTCCACCTGGCCCTCGACCACCAGCACATCGCAATCCGAGATTTCCACGCCCTTCAATTTAATATTGACGCCGACAAAGAGCTTGCTGCCCGGCGTCTCGGCTAACCCAAGACCCGGAGCGTATAGCTCTGGAGTCGCGGGGGCGGCGGGCGCGGCACTATCCTTCGCGCGTGCGCCAGGAAGAGCCGAATCGTCCCGCGCAGGGACCGCGGGGGACGGGGCGGCCGAACGCGATCCACCCGCGGGTTGAATATTGCTACCGATGCCGCCATTGCGCGGCGGCGTTGCGAGCACGTTCTTGACGGAATGCTTTACTTCGACGGAACCATCGCGGCGGCCAATACCAAGCATATCGTTCTCCTTCCCGGGTTAGGGATCGATGACAACGTCATTATTCTCCGCCGCGCCGGATTGTGCAACGGGAAATTGCAAGTGCTTGCCCGACGAACTTCAACCGACTGCTGTTTTCCTTGCCGTTTTCTTCGCCGGCGGCGGATATTCCACTGTCTTCGCGGTGTGGCGCTCGAAAGGGTCGCGTCGCACGAGCAGACGCTCCTGTCGGAAGGTGACGAGCGGGTAGTGGCGCGCGCTCGCCAGACGATCGTTCGTTTCCAGACAGGCGTGCGCGTTAGTCACCCAAAGCTTCGCGTCGACGCGCCGCAGATCGAACGCCACGGAGTAGCTGCGCAGAGTCTTGCGCCCGTGCTTATCCGAATACTCGTGGAAGTACGACATCGCGAGCTCGCGAAGGCTGCGATAGATCGGGTCACGGTAGCGCAGCGGCGTGCCGTTGCTCTTGGAGATTGCACCCCAGCCACGACCACGTCGGAAGAGCGCGATCACGTGCGGATAATCGGTCGGCGCGCAGTCGAGATGCATGACCAGCGGCGGCTCGCCGTGAACCCAGAATGCGCATGCTGCGACAAACGCGGCTTCGATGCAGTGCGCGCGGCGCTGGGCAAGCACTTCCCGGACCGACAGCATCGTCTCTCCGTCGGTCTCGTGGTTGATGCAGATGGCGTTGAGGAAGGATTGCACCTTCTGGGGTGTGGAAAGCCGCTGCAGGACGGCAAACTCCCCCCGCGTGAGGCCGAGATGCTCTCGATGGCCGAAACGACGATGCGCGCTGTAACTCATGGGCGATGCGCCACGGCTCTCCGCCACGGAAGGGTCGCTGTCCACCTTACACCAACGCGTTCGCGCGAAAAGATTTCGTCTGGATCCGGCGCACCTTCCGCTCAAGTTTCATGTTCAGTTTCATTGTCACATTAGCGATCCTGGCCGTGCTGGTGATTTTCGGACGCCAGATCATTCGGCTTTGGGCCGGCCCCGGCGCCGTGACCACGGCCCCGTTGCAGCGGCAGCGATACTTC